>JACCDG012013375.1_pt1 | contig 10295 bp, 8 predicted proteins | sample 7442471 | NCBI WGS metagenome assembly JACCDG01 (sample SAMN15323444, study PRJNA562643) | freshwater metagenome | isolation source: river surface water | place: USA:Blue River Watershed | collected 2017-08-17 | reverse complement strand
GCCGGAGGCCCCCACGTCGGGCAGCATGAGATGGTTGTCGGTGCCGCCGCTCACGACGCGCAATTTCTTGGCGGACAGATGCTCGGCCAGGGCGCGGGCGTTGTCCACGACGCGTTTTTGATACTGGGCAAACTCGGGCCGCAATGCTTCGCCGAAAGCCACGGCTTTGGCCGCGATCACGTGCATGAGCGGGCCGCCCTGCATTCCGGGAAAAACAGCGCTATTGATCTGCTTGGCAAATTCTGGGCGACAGAGAATGGCGCCGCCGCGGGGACCGCGCAACGTTTTGTGCGTGGTGGTGGTTACGAAGTGCGCGTGAGGAATGGGGGACGGATGCAGGCCCGCCGCCACGAGTCCCGCGATATGCGCCATGTCCACCAGTAAGTAGGCGCCGCATTCTTCGGCGATTTTTCCCATGCGAGGGAAATCGAAAATACGGGGATAAGCGCTGGCTCCGGCCACGATCATCTTGGGCTTGAGTTCGAGTGCTTTCGTGCGGAGGAGGTCGTAATCGATCTTTTCCGATTCCTTGCCCACGGTATAGTGGTGCGCTTGAAAGAGTTTACCGGAGAAGTTCACCGGCGAACCGTGGGTGAGGTGTCCGCCGTGGGAGAGATCCATGCCGAGAATAGAATCTCCGGGTTTTAGCACTGAGAGGAACACGGCCATGTTGGCCTGCGCGCCCGAATGTGGCTGCACGTTGGCGCTGTAGGGAGTGGAGGAAGAATCGTCGCACTGGAAGAGCTTACGGAAGCGTTGGATCGCCAGGTTCTCGGCGATGTCTACGAATTGGCAGCCACCGTAGTAACGCTTTCCGGGATAGCCTTCCGCGTATTTATTGGTGAGCACGCTACCTTGAGCGGCCATCACCGCCGCCGAAACGTAGTTCTCCGAAGCGATCAGTTCGAGGCCGTCTTCCTGGCGCACGAGTTCTTTGGCCACCGCGTCGGCGAGCTCGGGGTCGGCTTGCAGGGTGCTTGGTACTTCGTAGGAAAATCCCTTGATCATTTATTTTCTCCGTTCCTTTAGCCCGAGGTTTTCTCCAGGGCGGTGATCTTGTCCACGCGCCGCTGGTGGCGGCTTTCAAATTTTGCGTTCAACCAGGCGCGTACCATCGCGAGGGCATTCGTGGTTCCGGTCACGCGCTCGCCGAGGCAAATCACGTTGGCCTGGTTATGCTCGGCGCTCATCTGCGCCGTAAAAATACTTTCCACGTGGGCAGCGCGGATGCCTTTGATCTTGTTGGCGGCGATGCTCATGCCGAGGCCGGTGCCGCAAACCAAGATGGCCCTATCGCATTTGCCGTCGAGCACAGCCCGGCACGCCTTCTCGGCGAAGTCGGGATAATCCACCGATTCCGAACCCTCCGTGCCGAAGTCGGTGAACTCGGCTTCTTTGAGCTCTTGCTTCAAATATTTTTTCAGCTCGGTGCCGGCGTGGTCGGATGCGATGGCGAGACGAATTTTAGACATGGAACCTCCGAGAGGAAGACTGGAGGGAGGTTAGCATAGGGAGGCAAGCGCGCCATCGCGCGGAGCGAATTTTCCCAGAGGTATTCGCGGACCAATTACCTAGACTTTTTGGAAGATCACGGAGGCATTGGTGCCTCCGAACCCGAAGCTATTGCTCATCGCGGCTTCGCATACCTTGCGGCTAGCGCTGTGCGCGGAATAATTCAGGCGGCACTGCTCGCTGGGATTATCGAGATTGATCGTGGGCGGAATATCGCCCGTGTTTAAAGCCTGGATCGTGATCGCGGCTTCGAGAGCGCCGGCGCCGCCCAAAAGATGGCCCGTCATGCTTTTGGTGGAGCTCATGATCAAATTTTTGCTGTGCACGCTGAACACGCGCTCCACCGCCATCGATTCGTTTTCGTCGCCCGCGGGGGTCGAGGTGCCGTGAGCATTGATATATCCCACTTTGGCGGGATCCACTTTTCCGCGTTCGAGGGCAAGGGCCATGCAGCGCCCGGCGCCTTCGCCTTCCGGCGCAGGGGAAGTCATATGGTAAGCATCCGCGGTGGCGGCGTAGCCTGCGATCTCGGCATAGATGCGAGCGCCGCGTTTTTTCGCGGTTTCATAATCTTCGAGCACCAAGCAGCCGCCGCCTTCTCCGATCACGAAACCGTCGCGGTCGCGGTCGAAGGGGCGCGAGGCTTTTTCGGGAGCGTCGTTGCGCGAGCTCAAGGCTTTCATGGCCGCGAATCCGCCCACGCCCGTGGGGCAAACTACGCCTTCGGAGCCGCCGGCAAGCATGATGTCCACGTCGCCGCGGGAAATCATCAAGGCTGCTTCGCCGATACTATGGGCGCTCGTGGCGCAGGCCGTAACGGGGGAAATATTCGGCCCGCGGGCGTTCAGCATGATCGAGAGGTGTCCCGCAGTCATATTCGGGATCACGGAAGGGATAAAGAAAGGCGTGATACGCTTGGGGCCTTTGTCGCGGATCACGTGCACTACGTCTTCAATATTGGGAAGCCCACCCATACCGGCGCTCATCAAGGCGCCGAACTTTTCAGGGTTGATCTTGTTCTCTTCGGCGCGGCCTTTAAAGCCAGCGTCTTCCCAGGCATGCATGCCAGCCACGAGGCCGAGGTGGATGAAGCGCGCCATTTTGCGCTGCTCTTTTACGTTTACGTAAGCATCCGCGGAAAAGTTCTTCACTTCGCAAGCGAAGGTGGTGGGGTATTCTTTAGCGTCGAAAAGGGTGATCGGAGCGGCGCCGGACTGGCCTGCGAGCAGCGCTTTCCAAGTATCGGCAAGGTTGAGGCCAAGGGGAGAAACCACTCCCATGCCCGTTACCACGACTCGTCTTTTTAAATTTGGCCAGTTCGCGAGACTCATGTTCGGCCTCGATTCAGGGTTTAAGCGCCCTTCTTGGTCTTGATATAGTTGATTACATCTCCCACGCTCTTCATCTTTTCAGCGTCTTCGTCGGGGATGTCCAATTCGAATTCTTCTTCCATCGTCATCACGAGCTCTACGATATCGAGGCTGTCGGCGCCGAGGTCATCAATGAAAGAGGCGGTTTCGGTTACTTTATCGGCTTCTACGGCGAGCTGGTCACAGATGATGTTTTTCACGCGTTCTTGGATGTTCATGAAATCTCTCTTTCAATGGTTGATGAACCGATTTTATACAGAAACCTTTTGGCGATTTCACTAGTTTTTTCAGTTAGCTGACCAAATAGCCATGACTATGAGCAAAGAATATCGCACCTTGTTAGGGTTTTTCAGACGTACATCCCGCCATTCACAGCCAAAATCTGTCCCGTTACATAAGAGCTCGCGGGCGACGCGAGCCACAGCACCGCTTCGGCGATCTCGCGGCCGGTGCCCATGCGTTCCATGGGGATTCCCTTGAGCATCTCTTCCTTGGCGGTGGCGGGAAGGTCGGCGGTCATTTCCGTGTCGATGAAGCCTGGGGCCACCGCGTTCACGCGGATATTGCGTGAAGCCATCTCTTTCGCGAGCGTTTTCGTGAGACCAAACAAACCTGCTTTACTGGCGGAGTAAGCGGCCTGGCCGGGATTTCCCATCTGGCCCACCACGGAGCTGAGATTGATGATCGCGCCCTCGCGTGCTTTCATCATCGAGCGGATTACTCCGCGCGCGCAGAGGGCGGCGCCCTTGAGGTTCGTGTTCAGCGTATCGTCCCACTCCTCGTCTTTCATGCGCATGAAGAGCGCGTCTTTCGCGATGCCCGCGTTGTTCACGAGGATGTGGATATTGCCCTTCTCCTTGAGCAGCTCGTCGATCGCCTGGTTCACGGCTGCGGAGTTGGAAACGGAGAATGGCTTCACGATCCCGTCGCCGCCCTTGCCGCGGATCTCCGCCAGCACGGCTTCCGCTTTTTCGATGCCGCGCTCCGTGCAGTTGAGGGCTACGAATGCGCCTTCTTCGGCCAGGCGGAGTGCGATCTCCCTCCCAATGCCGCGAGAAGCTCCGGTTACCAGCGCCACTTTTCCCGATAGAACCGCCATGAATACGCTCCTGTTTTCTGAAAATCAATTACCAGCGCACGAGCGCGCCAGCCCACGTAACTCCGCCACCGAACGTGGTCATCAGCACCAAATCACCTTTTTTCACCTTGCCGGCCTGCACGTACTCGTCGAGGCAGGTGGGCACGGTGGCCGAGGAGGTATTCCCGTACTTGTGCACGTTGATGGCCACTTTTTCCGTGGGGAACGCGAGCTTCTTGCCTACCGTCTCGATGATACGCATGTTCGCCTGGTGGGGCACCAGCCACTGGATGTCGTCCACTCCCACCTTTTGGCGCTCCATGATCGATTCGCATACGGAAACCATGCTGCGCACGGCGTGCTTGTATACTTCCTGGCCGTTCATGCGGATGTACTGGAAATTGCTTTCCAGCACGGAAGCCGAAGCCGGGAGTTGGCTTCCGCAGCCCGGAAGGTCGAGGATATCTCCGAAGCGTCCGTCGGCGTGCACTTCCACGTCGAGGATCTCTCCGGGATCACCCGGTTTGCAGGGCTGTACCAGCGAAGCTCCCGCGCCGTCACCAAAGAGCACGCAGGTGGTGCGGTCTTTCCAGTTCACGAAACGGGAGAGGGCTTCCGAGCCGATCACGATCACGTTTTTGTAGTATCCGGTGCGCACCATGGCATCGGCCATCTGGAGGCCGGCCATCCAGCCGGCGCAGGCCGCGAGCATGTCGTAAGCGGCACCCGAAGGCGGGGCTCCGATTTTGGCTTGTACCGTGGCGGCAAGACTGGGCATCCAGCGGTCGGGGCTCGTGGTACAGCCGATGATGAGGTCTACTTCGGAAGGGGAAACGCCGGCCTTCTTGAGCGCATCCAACGCGGCTCCGGCGGCCATATCGCTGTTTTGCTCACCGTCGCGAAGCTTGCGGCGCTCCTTGATGCCGGTGCGCTCGCTGATCCATTGGTCCGAAGTATCCACGATCTTCTCTAGGTCGTGATTCGTAAGCACCTGGGACGGGAAATAGGTGCCCAAAGCGGCGATCTTGGCGCGTTTTAAGGTATTAGAAGGCATCAGATTCCTTTCCATCCTGGCTGCTTAGGTAGGCCTTGTTTTAACACGCGAACTGATAAAATGGAAAAAGACGACCGTTACGCAGGCATCCAGGCCAGCGTAAGAGTTCGCCTTTTAACAAGTTTCCGGAACGAATTAAGCTTCCGCGCTGCGTGCGGCTACTACTTGTTTGCCGTTATACTGCCCGCAATCGCCACAGATTCTGTGGGGAAGGGCGGGGGCGTTGCAGGCCGAACACTTCACCGAATGAACGGGATGCAGGCGATAGGCGCTGGAAAATCTTCTTAGGTCGCGACGTGAGCGAGTCTGTCTCTTCTTTGGTACTGCCATAGTGGCGCAAACATTAGATCAGAACCCGGGGAAATTCCAGGGGGAGCCTGCGAAAAGAGCCAATATTTTCGCCGGATATCCACCTTTGGCGAGGGGCCGAGACGCTCCCTGGCGTGGCTCCCTCGCCCCGGGCCCCGAAATCCCAAAAAAACTAAAACGATTGAAATCAAAAAGGATTCTTTCCCCGGAATCCTGGTCTTTTCTTGCCCTTGCTTGCGTCTTTGCTACAATTGAAGCCAGGAAGAGGTTTCACAGGGAGGTCCTCTTGTCAGATTCGTCCTTTTTTGTGTCCCGTTCAGGCAAGAAGTCTGAAGGACCTTTCAGCCAAACTGATCTCAAGCGGAAATTAAAATCCGGCGATCTCGCCTACACGGATTACTTATGGGTACCCGAGGGCGAAGAGTGGCGCATGCTCGCCGAATATTTTGCCAGCGATTTCCCTCCTCCCACCGAACCGCCCCCGGGAATTTCCGTGAGCGAGGAAAAGAAACTGGGCGACCGCACCTTCGGCGGCGAAACCTTCACCCAGGATCTGGGCATTTCCAACGAGCCGATTTGGTTCCTTTACCGCGATAATACCAAGTTTGGTCCCTACCGTTACCTCGAGCTGGTGCGTCTGCTGCAAACCAACGCCTGTGCGCCCGACGATTTCGTGTGGAAGCCGGGTTTCCAGGACTGGACGCGCGTGCGCCACTGCGGAGAGTTCGAGGAATCGGTTCTGCGCAAGCTCGTGCATCTCCGGAATTTCGGCGCCGAGAAGGTTTTCATCCAGCGCCGTTTCCCGCGCGTGCCCTACGACAGCGAAGTGATTCTGCACGACGAAAAGCGCGTGGTGTTCGGCGCCGCCCGCTCGCTCTCCGAGGGCGGCGCGTTCCTCGAAGTGGGCAAAGTTACGCACGGCAAGGGTGACCGGATCAAGATCCACTTCACTCCGGGCGCGGTAACCGTGCCCTTCAATTGCATCGCCGAAGTAACGATGGTTTCTAAGGGGCCGCCGGCGGGATATAACGTGAAGTTTATTTATTTAGAGGAAGAGGATCGCAAGCGGATCGCGCAGTACGCGGAGACGGTGGTTTCCTCTCGTACGGCGGGATAAGATCTGCCCGAGCGGGCTCGAGCGGTAAGTGTGGTTGCAGCAGCGGTAGCGGTGAGCGTGGATAACAAGTTTCTTCTTCGCAAAAGCACGGGTGACCAGCCGATAGCGGAATCGGATCTTCGCGATTGGTTCCAAAAGGGACAATGCAAGGCCGCTGATTTTCTCTACGACTACTCCACCAAGCAATGGGTTCGACTGGGCGATCATCCCGCGATGGCGGCCTTCTTCGCCGACAGGCCGTCCCACGCTCCCGAGCGTCGCGTGATATATTTTCTCGCCCCCGGTGCCGCCGCGAATATGCCGCAGGGCCCTTTCACCGCGAAGGAAATCCAGCAGCGCGCGCAGCTGCGCGAGATTTGCGCCTCCACCTGGGTATTCGTGGACGGCGACAAAGAGTGGCGCCAAGTGAAGAACGTAAAAGTTCTAAACGATATGTTGCCCCCGTTGCCGGTGGATCACCCGACGGCGCCAATGCCCGCCGCCGAATCTACTCCGCCGCCGTTCATGCCCGCCCCCCAACCGGAAGTTACCGATCAGCCTTCCATTAGTCTCGAGATCAGCACGGGCAGCACACCCGCGCCGTCTACGGGAGTGCCCGCGGCGGAACCGGTGCCGGAGGAGCGGGAAGAAATTACGATGGCCATGGACATGATGGGCCTGAACCTGCATAGCGATAAGGCCGTGCCGCCGCCCGCTCCGCCGAAGGCATTGAAGCCGGGAATGCCCCCGGTGCCCACGCCCAAAGCGGCCGCACCGGAGCCCGCGCGCATCACGATGGCCGACCATTCTGCGGGAGCCAAGGCCAAGGAACACGGCGAGGGATTCGACGGAATCACCGCGGAGATTCCCATGGATCCGATCTGGCTCGTGAAACAGGCGAACTCCGAGCAGGTGTCCGGCCCGTTCCGGTTTCTCGAGGTGATTCAATTCCTCGAGGAAGGCAAGCTCACGAAGAACGATAAAATCTCGCGCTCCGGCACCAAAGCGTTCACGAAAATCCAGCAGCAGTACGAGTTCAACGTGAAGTATTCGGTCGAGAGCGTGATCGAAAACGGTCAGGAGAGGCAAAAAATCCTCATCCGCCGCCGCCATCCGCGTATACCCTACATGACGGGCGTGCAAATCGTGGGCAAGGTAGGCCCACTCGCGGGAACCTGCGTGAACATCAGCGCGGGCGGGATTTTGATGGAGGCCCCGAAGGCGGAATTCAACCTCGGCGAAATCATCGAAATCAAAATCCTGCCGGGCCTCATCACGAAGCCGATTTCTTGCCGGGCCCTGATCATTGGTAAGATTCCGAAAATTCCGCCCGGTTACGCGCTGAAGTTCGAAGATCTGAAACAGGAGGACAAAGAAACGATTGAATTCTTCGTTCAGGAAACCTTAAAGCGAGAGAAGTCGAAGAAAACCTAAAACTCGACGGGAGCATCTTTGGAAAAGAAAAAAGTTTTCATCATTGATACCAACGTAGTCCTCTTTGATCCCCATGCCATCTTCAAGTTCGCCGAACACGACGTGGTGCTCCCCCTAGTGGTGGTGGAGGAAGTAGATAATTTCAAGCGCGATATGTCGGAGAACGGCCGTAACGCCCGCACCTTCTCGCGCGTGATCGATGAGCTTCGCGCCAAGGGAGCGCTCTCGAAAGGAATCCCGCTGAAGAGCGGCGGACGCCTTTTCATCGATATCGGCACCACCGAAAAGATCCAGGAATTGCCGCACCTCGATCTCAATAAGCCCGACAACCAGATGCTCGCGCTCGCCAAGAAGATGTCGAAAACGAGCAAAGACGAAATTGTATTCGTCTCCAAAGACATCAACCTCCGGATCAAAGCCGATGCCTGCGGCGTGCGCGCCGAGGACTATGAGCCCTCGAAATTCGAGGTGGACGATATCTATACCGGCACGTCTTCGATTGCCGTGAAGGGCCAGCTCATCGACGAATTTTACGCCAAGCGGAAGCTGCCCATGGAGGGCACCGATCACAATTTCCACCCTAACCAATTCATCTTCGTGAAGGACGACGCGAATCCTAACCACACCGCGATCGGCCGCTACGACCTCGCGCAAAGCGCGATCGTGCCGGTATTCAAGCCCTCGGAAGGATTGTGGGGCGTTTACCCGCGCAACGCCGAGCAGGCCTTCGCGATCGATCTGCTGCTCAACGACGAGATCAAGCTCGTGAGCCTCGTGGGTAAAGCGGGTACGGGTAAAACTCTTTTGGCCATCGCGGCGGGACTGTCGAAAACCGTGGACGAAGGACTATATTCGCGTTTGCTCGTGAGCCGCCCGGTAATGCCGATGGGCCACGATATCGGTTATCTCCCCGGCACGGTCGAAGAGAAGCTCAATCCCTATATGCAGCCGATCTTCGACAATATCGATTTCCTCTTCGGCGTAAGCTCCGTGGCCAAAACCAACCGCCGCGGCGCGGGTAAGGGCACGCAGGAGTTGATCAACCAAGGCCTCCTGAATATCGAGCCGCTCACCTATATTCGCGGCCGCTCGATCCCGAACCAGTTCATGATCGTGGACGAGGCGCAAAACCTCACCCCCCACGAGCTCAAGACCATCATTACCCGCGCGGGTGAAGGCACCAAGATTGTGCTCACCGGGGATACGATGCAGATCGACCATCCCTACCTCGACAGCATGAACAACGGCTTGGCCAGCGTGGTGGAATGCTTCAAGAACGAGGCGATCGCCGGCCACGTAACGATGGTGAAGGGCGAGCGCTCGAAGCTGTCGGAACTTGCCACCCAGTTGATGGAGTAAGGTTCCTATCCTGCGCCATGCGTCTCGCGACTCGTGGCGGATTTGGGTAGGATCTAAATCCAATGGAACGCAAGAATCCCTTTTTGCCCATCGATCAGGCCCCGCTTCCCCACAGCGGCGAAAAACCCCTAGAGGTTTGTCTTTTGCGTGGAGAGGCGATTGAGAGCCGGCATCGCGTGCACGTGCTCGTGGCTGATGCCCAAGGCGAAACCATTTTTCAGTGGGGCAATCCGCGCTTGCGTTTCTTTCCCCGTTCGGCCGTGAAAGTGATCCAGGCCGCCGCCTGGGTGGCGGACGGACTAGATAAGCCCTGGGAGCTGGGCGACGAAGAACTTTCCGTAGCCTGCGGCTCGCACGAGGGGGAGGAGTTCCACGTTCGGCGGGTCGAGAAGTGGCTGGGCAAGCTGGGGCTCAACGAAGAGGCGCTCGCTTGCGGCGCGCATCCGCCTTACCATCAGCCGAGCGCCCACGCTTTGATCCGCGAGGGGCGCGCTTTTACGCAGGTCCATAATAACTGTTCCGGCAAGCACGCGGGCTTGCTCACTTGTTGCGTGGCGAATCAGTGGGAAGTGAAGGGCTACACGAACTACGATCACCCGCTGCAGGAAAAACTGCGCGGTACCCTGGGTAAGTTTTTCGACGTCGATTTTGCGCGTTTGCCCTGGGGGATTGATGGCTGCGGGATCCCTACCTACTCCGTTTCCCTCGGCGGGATGGCCACGGCAATGGCGCGCTTAGCGGAGCCCGCGCAGCTCGGCGGAAAATTAAGTGAGGCGGTTCGTCGGCTGAACGCGGCCATCCAGGCCCAGCCGCTTTTTATCGGTGGCACCACGAGCTTCTGTTCCCAGATTGTGCCCCAGGCGGAAGGAAGAGTGCTTGCCAAACTGGGTGCCGAGGGAGTGTACGGAGCCTGGCTTCCCGAGGCGGGCCTGGGCGTAGCCATGAAATGCGAGGACGGAAACGCTCGCGCCTCCGAAGTGGCGATGGCGGCGGTTCTCCGGGAGCTGGGGCATCCTTTGGATTTCTACAGCCCGCTCGTGCGTCGCTGGACCGGAGAGGTTATCGGGCAGTTCTTCTGTGCGG
>JACCDG010381042.1_pt1 | contig 10295 bp, 19 predicted proteins | sample 7442471 | NCBI WGS metagenome assembly JACCDG01 (sample SAMN15323444, study PRJNA562643) | freshwater metagenome | isolation source: river surface water | place: USA:Blue River Watershed | collected 2017-08-17 | reverse complement strand
TCGCCGTACTGCCGAATGCGCGCGACCATGCGCTTGTGCGCGTGCGTGCTTCCGGTAGGCGCTTCGTCCTGCGCCACGATCCGCAGCAGCTTGTCGCCCCGGTCCGGATCGCACTCGAACGCCATCGTTTCGGCGTAGGTCAATCCCTGCGCGAATGGCGACGACGACTCGCGATTGATCGTGCTCACGATGTACCACTTGCCGCCGTGCTCGATCTTGTCGCGCGCAACGAACGTGTCCATGCCCTACCCCCTTCGCTCGTGTTTTGGGTTGGAGAGGATTTCGTTCATGCCTGCGCGCCCTCGGTCGCCATCCGCGCCTCCTCGTCGGCCAACTCCCAAGCGCTCGGCTCGACGTAGTGCACGCGGCCGCCGTAGCCTGGCCAGCGGCCCGACAGCACGCACTCGCGCCACAGCGACACCGCGCGCTCCACGCGCATGTCCTCGAACGCCTTGTTCGCCGGGTCGAGCCCGTACCAGGCGCACGCGTAGGGCGCGTACTGCTCCTGCGCGAGCACGAGCGAATCGTCGCGCAGGCCGAGCGCGCGAGCTCCGCGCGCGTAGAACCGCATGGTGAACGCGTAGCCCTTCTCGCGCCATGAGCGGCGCTCGAAGTCGCCGGGGCGCACGCTGCCGGCGCTCGTCTTGTAGTGCACGAACGGGTTGTGCGCGTGCTGGTTGAACCAGTCCGGACGGATGCGGCAAGTGATGCCGTCCTCGTGCCACACGCCGGTCGCCTCGCCGAACCCGGCGGACATGGCCTCCGGATGGTCCGACTCGGCGATGAACGCGCGCGCGGCCTCGACCTGCTCGATGATGGCTTCCATGTCGCCGACCAGCACCGGCGTCTTGCCGGCGGCGATGGCCTCGTCGCGCTGGTCCTGCGCGGCCCTCGAGCGGAAGTTCTCGAATTCGAGGATGACCAGCTTCCCCTCCCCGCCGAGCAGCAGGTCGTGCGCCGCGGTGCCCTTGTTCGCGACGTTCGAGTTCTCGCCGCCCGCGCCACCGAGGCGCGGGTGCTGGTGCCAGGCGTGCAGCGGGGACTCGCTGATGAGCGACCACGCGATCGACGCGGACAGCGACGGACGCTCGCACGGATCGGCGAGGTAGTCGGCGAACGGGACGTCGCGGTGGATCCCGGCGGGGAGGGGCTTGGTCATGGCGTCAGCCTCCCATCGGCAACGACGGCTGCGGCTCCTCGCCGGCGCTCGCCGCCGTGAGCAGCGGAACGTCGCGCTTGCCGAGCCGGTGGGCCTCGGCGGCGCCGATGACGCGCGCCTCGAACATGGCGTCGCGCAGGAAGTTCTGCGCCTGCGCCTCGCTGCGCGCGTCGACGACGGCCTCGGCGAGCACGTCCGACGACGGATCGCCGGGCTTGCGGACTTCGATATGGTAGGTCGGCATTGCTGTCTCCGCTGGATAATGTGGTGGCAAAGCGCCACGAACCGAACGCTATCAGGTGTGGCGGAAAAGCGCAACACCCGTGACGGTATTGCGCCACATAGCGCCGTCGTGGTACCAATGCGCCACCAGTCAGGAGGTGCGTTGCGATGGCAAGGAAACGGAAACCGGAACGGCTCACGCCGGCACAGGTCGTGAAGCAGACGCTCGGCGTGCGACCCCTCGCCCGCTCGCTCGAATGCGGCGTGACCACGGTGCGCGAGTGGACCGAGCACGTACCGTCTAAACACCACGCGCGCATCATCGAGCTGGCGGACGGCCGCATTACGGCCGATGACTTGATCTATGGGAGGGAGCGTCATGGGTGAACGCCCCGAGGCGTTGTGGATCGTTCTGCGCGCCGAGCGAGACATGCTCGGTAAATCCGAAATGATCGGCCAGTACGCGGCCTATCGTGTGTTTCGCTCGCGTGAGGCGGCGCGCAAGTTCGCGGCCGACAAGCGCGCGCGCCAGAAGGGACTCGGCCACGATTACAAGGTGTCGCGCGTCACCTGGGGTCCGGAACAATGAGCGCCTTCGCGATCAAGTGGCTGCTCATCGCCATCGGCGTCGCCGGCGCGCTCGGATACGGCGCCTGGTGGCTGCACGACTACAACGACGCGCAGGCCGCGCAGGCCGGCCGCGAGACGTTGTGCAAGGCCGTGCAGTTGAAGGACTGCACCGACGAAACGCTCGTGCAGGCGTTCGCCGCGCGCGAGGAGCGCATGGACCGGCTCGAGGAGGCGAACACCGCGAACGCGAAGGCGCTCGCGCTGGTCAATGCGGCGGCCGCCGCGACGGCGCTGGACGTCGCTGACCAGGCAAGGCGCGCCGAGGAGTCGCGCGCCAAGCTCGACGACGTGAGCAAGCGCCTGCGCGCGTTCAAGGCGACCGCTCCGCCGGCGACCGTGCAATACCTCAACACGCCGGTCCCCGATGACGTTCTCCGACAGCTCGATGAGGTGCTGCAATGAAACGTCCGTTCGCTGTTGCCCTGCTCGTGGCGTCCGCGCTGTGCGTGATGCTCGGCGCCATCGGCAGCCAGAAGCGGCTCGCTGCCGCCGGCCTGCTCGGCCTCATCCTCGCGTGCGTGCTGCTGACCGCGTGCGGCACCACGCCGCGCAAGCACGACGCGCCGGTGATCGAGACGCGCACGGTGCTGCTCGAACCGCCTGCGCACCGGCTGCAGCCGCACCCGGACCCCGTGCGCCAGTCGCCGTTCACGAACGAGTCGTGGGTGCCGTTCATCGCAGCGTGGCGCGAGGTGTGCGAGCTCGAACGGCAGGACAAGGCCGCGATCGTGAAGTGGATCGAGGAGCGGAAGGCGGAGGCGCAGAAGTGAGCGGTGGCTCGATCGAGCTTGAGCGCGGTTTCCCCGCGCGCGTCATCCATCGCGCCAGCGGTGACGCCTACGACATGATTGGGACGGCGTTCTACTGGGCTAGCGGGAGCGAGCCGAAAGAGGTCGTGGTTTTCAGAGAGGCTGGCCGTGTCGGCGGGCTTTTCACCCGCGACCGCTACGAGTTCAACCGGGAATTTCGACTGGACGATGAGGCATGAGCGCACAACCCCCCTTCACCACGCACCCGCTCGTCGAACTCGTCCGCTCCAAGGCGCGCCAGTTCATCATCGCGCACCCGAACGCCGGCGAGCCGAACGCACTGTTCGTCGGCGCCAGCAAGGCGAAGGAGTTCGCCGAGCAGGTCGTCGACGCGATGAAGCACTCCGGCATGGAGGACGGCGGCGATCCGCCCGAGCCCGAGGAGCTGATGCACTGCTGGTCGAAGCCGGACGACGCCGAGAAGTACGGCAAGTTCCAGCTCTGCGGCCTGACGGTGCTGATCGTCAAGGGCGATGACGTCGAGGTGGGGCGGTCCAGCAACGTCACGAAGTACCCGCGGCCCGACGAAATCCATCCGTTCCCCGAGTTCTTCTACGAGCAGGACTGAGCGCGCCCGTGATCGCCCTCCGCGGCTTCCAGCCCGACACCATCGCCATGCTGCGGCAGGCGGTCGCGAAGTTGCGCGCGCTGGCTCGTCGCATGGCGGTGCTTCTCGTGTCTCCCACGGGCAGCGGCAAGACCGTAATGTTCGCGTACCTCACGAGCGCCCTGGTCGCGTCCGGCAAGCGCGTCGTGCTGCTCGCCCATCGCGAGGAGCTGCTGGCGCAAATCTCCGCGACGCTGCGGCTGTTCGACGTCGTGCACGGGCTCATCGGCTCCGGCGCGATCTACAACCGCGGCTTCCTCGCTCACGTCGCCGGCGTCATGTCGCTCGTGCGCAGGCTCGACGCGGTGGACGTGCCCGACTACGTGATCGTCGACGAGGCGCATCACGGCGCCGAGGGTTCGAGCTGGCACCAGTGCATAGAATACTGGCGCAGCCGCAACCCGGCGCTCGTCGTGATCGGCGTGACCGCGACGCCTGAGCGCCTGGACGGCGCGGGGCTCGGCGCGACGTTCGAGGAAATCGTGATCGGCCCGGACACGGCCGCGCATATCGAGGCCGGCTGGCTCAGCCCGTTCCGGCTGTTCGGGCCGCCGGAGAAGATCGACATGTCGGGCCTGCGCCGGCGCTACGGCGAGGTCGACAAGGCCGAGGTCGAGGCGCGCGTCGACAAGCCGAAGATCACCGGCAACGTCATCGCGCACTACCGTCGCTATTGCGACCACCAGCCCATCGTCCCGTTCTGCGTCTCGATCAAGCACGCCGAGCACGTCGCCGAGGAGTTCCGCGCGGCCGGCTACAACGCCGCGACCATCGACGGGCGCATGGACAAGAAAACGCGCCGCGAGCGCGTGCGCGACTTCGGCACCGGCAGGCTGGAAGTGCTGACGAGCTGCGACCTCATTTCCGAGGGGTTCGACGTGCCCGGCATCGTGGCCGTCGCGAACCTGCGGTACACGGAATCGCTGGCGCTCGCCCTGCAGCAGTGGGGCCGCGCGCTGCGACCGATCTACGCTGCCGGCGACATGACCACGCCCGAGGGTCGACGGGCGTGCATTGCCGCCGGCAGCAAACCCCATGCGTTCATCTTCGACCACGTTGGCCTGACCGCGAAGCACGGGTTCCCCGACGACGAGCGGCAGTGGTCGCTCAGCGAGCGCCCGCGCAGCAAGCGGGAGAAAGACCCGGAAGATGTGGCGGTCAAGCAGTGCCGCGCGTGCGCCGCCTGGAACCGCGGGAACGCGCTCGTGTGCGGCGAGTGCCGCGAGCCGTTCGGATCGGCCGCGCGCACCATCGAGGTCGTCGACGGCGAGCTCGTGGAGAAAACGGCCGAGGCGCGCTTGCGCACGCGGCAAATGGAAGTGGCGATGGCGCGCGATATACCCGACGCCTCCGAGGCGTACAAGGCGCTCGTCGAGCTCGCCAAGGAACGCAAGTACCCGCACCCGCTGCAGTGGGCGCGTCACCAGCTCGACGTGCGCAAGCGCGCGGAAATCACGCGCACCGGCGGCGTCACCAGCGGGCTGCTGTTCGAGGGCGTGACGTGACTTGGCGAGTCGACGCCGCGGACGACAACGTGATCGGCTCCGAGGACGGGCGCTGGACGATCGTGCGCACGCCGCCGAAAGGCTTCGTGCACCCCGACGAGCGGCCGGTGCTGCAGCTGTGGCTCAAGTCGCCCGGACCACAGGTGCGCGCGACGTTGCGCCTGGGGCCGAATACGCCGATGCCGGCGGCTGTCGAACTGTTGAAGCGCTACGCGGAGGGGTACGACGGTGCGTGAGCTACCGCTGCAGCATCACCTGATGCTCGAGTTCGGGCGCGGCCCGGTGCGGCTGTTCCGCCGCAACGCGGGGCAGGCGTGGCAGGGTCGCGGGCCGGCGTTCGTGGCTCGCGAGCCGTGCGTGCGCCGGCTGAACCCCGGCGACGTCGTGCTGACCGCTGGCACGCGCATACGGCTCGGCATGGAGGGCGAGGCCGACCTGCAGGGGTGGGTGTCGCGGCGCATCGTGCAGGCCGACGTGGGGCGCCTGGTGGCGATCTACCTCGGGGCGGAGGTGAAAGGTGACGGTACGCGCGTCGAGCCTGCGCAGGAGCGTTTCCTGTCGGTTCTCCGCGAGGCCGGCGGCATCGGGGGCATCGTGCGGAGCAGTGAGGACATGCGTCGGCTCATCGCTGGCGAGACGATCGACTAGAAGGAGCCGAGCAATGCGACACGGGTGTAACCTCCCCTTCCGGGCAGAGGGGTAACGGGCGGTCATGGCTATCGACTTCGACGGGGTGCGCAAGACGCACTCCCTTCTCGACGTGGCATCGCGGTATCTCCCGGACCTCAAGCGGCGCGGCAGCGAGTACAAGGCGCCGTGCCCGTTCCACGCGGACGGCGATCCTTCGTTCACGGTGTTCAAGTGCCGCGACGGGCTCTATCGCTGGCACTGCTTCCCGTGCCAAACCGGCGGCGACGTGGTGGACTTCGTGGCCGGCGTCGAAGGCGTCGACTCGACCGAGGCCGTGCGCCGACTGACTGGCGGCGAGTTGCCAGCAGCGGGCGACTGGAAGCCGCCGGAGCACGCGCCGGTCGACGAGACGGACGACTGGAACCCGATCCTGCCGGTGCCCGCTGACGCGCCGCCATACGTCCCCGCGCACACGTTCAACCCGCGCCGCGGGCAGGAAGTGAAGTACAGGCCGGTGCGGCAGGACACCTACTACGACGCCGACGGCGCGATCCTGTGCCATGTCGTCCGCCTGGAAATCGACGGCCGCAAGATTTGCCCGACCATCACGTTCTGCGAAGGCCCTGGCGGCGAGCGTCGCTGGTGCAACAAGCGGATGCGCGCGCCGTACCCACTGCAGGGGCTCGACGAGCTCGCGCGACGGCCCAACGCGCCCGTTCTGATCGTCTCCGGCGAGAAGTGCCGCGAGTGGGCCTCGAAGGAGCTCGGCGGCTTCGTCGTCGTGTCCACGCTCGGCGGCGACGACGGGATGCAGCACTCTGACTTCACGCCGCTGATCGGTCGCAACCTCACGTTCTGGCCGGACGCCGACGAGTCCGGACGCAACGCGATGGGGAAGCTGGCGGCGCGGATCATGGAGGCGAGCGCGAATGGATGAAGCCACCCGCACAGCCGTCGAGCTCGCACGCAAAGCGTGCGACTCGCCGCGCTCGCACATGACCGGCATCGTGCCGATCAACCGGAGCGTGCTGCTGCTGCTCGTGCTGACGCTCGAGCGCGCGCCGGAGCCGGAGCCGCCGACCGCATGACCACCATGCGCTACATCGACACCACGCGCGGCGACCTCGAGGAAGGCGACGACGTTGCCGACCTCGTGCAGCGAGGTATCTCGGGCGACATGCTGGTCGCGTGGTGCAAAGCGCACTTGGTCGACGGGCCGCCGCCGGCACCGCAAAAGAAAACGCCCTCTCGAGGAGCCGACCGCGAGAGGGCGTTGGTGGCTTTGCCGGGCGGAGCCTCCGGGCAAGAGGCGGGGGGTAGCGCAGCCGACGCGAAGCCTACCGCACCTCCGGACGACGCGCCAGCGTCACCGGCCGGCAATGTTGTGCCAATACGCAAACCGAAGGTCGAGGCGCCTGACCCGGACGCGATCGGCGTGCCGGCCGAGTATTCCGACGACGCGCTCGCTACCGCGTTCGCGAACGAGCACTGCGACAAGCTCGTGTATGTGCACGCCTGGGGCCGGTGGATGCAGTGGGACGGTGCGCGCTGGCGCAGCGACGACACGATGCAGCACATGGCCTATGCGCGCGCCGTGTGCCGCGCGAAGGCGACCGAGGCGCAGGCGCGCCCAGACCTGGGGCGCAAGGGCACCACCATCGCCGGCGCGCTCGGCTCGTCGCGCACCATGTCCAGCCTCGTCGCGGTCGCGCGCTACGACCGCAAGCTCGCGGCCAGCGCGACGCAATGGGACGCTGACGACTGGCTGCTCAACACGCCGAGCGGCGTTGTCGACCTGCGCACCGGCGCCGTAAGGCCGGCGAGGCGCGATGACTTCTGCACGAAAATGACGCGCGTCGCGCCCGGTGGTGAATGCCCGACGTGGCGCAAGTTCCTGCGTCGCGTCACGGGCGGCGACTACCAGCTCGAGATTTTCATGCAGCGCGTCGCCGGCTATTGCCTCACGGGCAGCACGCGCGACCACGCGATGTTCTTCGTGTGGGGCGAGGGAGGGAACGGAAAGGGAACGTTCCTCAACACGCTCACATGGATTCTCGATGACTACGCGCGCACCGCGAACATGAGCACTTTCACGGAGCAGAAATTCGACGGGCACCCGACCGAAATTGCGATGCTGCAGGGCGCGCGCATGGTCACGGCGCAAGAGACGTCAGAGGGCAAACGGTGGGCCGAGGAACGCATCAAGTCGCTCACGGGCGGCGACTTGGTGTCCGCGCGCTTCATGCGGCAGGACTCGTTCGAGTTCATGCCGAAGTTCAAGCTCGTGTTCACCGGCAACCATAAGCCGCACCTGCGCAACGTTGACGACGCGATCAAGCGCCGGCTTTTCATGGTGCCGTTCGATCAGAAAATCCCCGACGCGGAAAAGGATCGGCGCCTGAGTGAGAAGCTGCGCGCCGAGGCCAGCGGCATCCTGCAGTGGATGATCGACGGGTGCATCGCGTGGCAGGAACACGGGCTCGCGGCGCCGGATCGCGTGCGCGCGATGACCGACGAGTATTTCGCCGAGAACGACACGGTAGGCACGTTCATCGAGGAATGCTGCGAAGTCGGCACGACCTACCGGCAAAAGAGCGCGCACGTCTACGCGCGGTTCCAGCGCTGGTGTCATGAGCGCGGCGAGTTCCCCGTCAAGCAGCGCCGATTCACTGAGTTGCTGCAGAAGGCCGGCATGCAGTCGGGCAAGGCCGGCGGCATCGCCTGGGTCAACGGGCTGCGCCTGGTGCACGAGCCCAGCGACGACGAGCGCCGCGCCGAGCGAGCATCATGGGGCCTTCCGCCCGAGCGCGAGCGCGAGCCGCAAGGTGACGCGCTCGACCGCGACTAAGGTACGATCACTGCGCCGGCGTACATCGCCGGCTTCCCCTTCCGGGTCCGGCACGTCACGCCTGCCCGGTAACTGCCCCGCTGCGGGTCGCCCGAGCGGGGCTATTTTTTGGGCTAGAACAGGATCGGCTCGAGCGCTCCGGCGCGGTTGAAGTGGTGATGCTCGCCGGCGACCAGCTCGAACGCTGGATTGTGCGCGCAGAACTTCGACCCGCGCCTGTGCGGGAACGGGTACATGCCGCCGCACCCGTAGCACGTCGCCTTGCGCCAGGCTGGCGCCTCAACCTTGTTCCGGTAGTTGTCGACGCGCAGCTCGCGCCCGCACGCGCGGCAGCGCGGCGTGCGGACGTAGCTGGACCACGAGCGCGGCAGCGCGCGGCGCATGTTGCAGCGATGGCAGCGCGCGGCGCACCCGTGTTTCATGCCAGCGATCCCCATTGTTCGGCCATCGCTGCGGCGATGCCCGGGTACGTGATCGAGCGCTTTGCCCATCGGTCGGCGCTCGGCCCTAGGCGATTCTGCCCGCTGTCGGTCTGATTCGCCCATCGCGGCCTGCCGTCCACCATGCGTGGCGCGATCACTGCGCAGTGACGCAGTGGCGGCAGGTTCACGAGCCATAGGTCCGTGGTCTTGCTGGCGTCGTGCCCGAACTGGTGCGGCTGAATGGTCTGATCCGGCCGGCGTATGCGCGTGCTGATGCAGCCGCGCGGGTTCTCCACTGCGATACGCGGGATGGGCGCGGCCAGCAGCGCGCGCACGAAGTCGAGCGCCTTCTCGGTTTCTGACGCGCGCCCAGGTCGGCGCGTGTTCCAGTGCAGGCCGGAGCTGCAAAGGTACGTGCACGGCGGGTGCGCGACCATGAGGCCCCATCCGTCGCCGAGAATGTCGCGCACATCGCGCTGGTAGTGCGGGCCTGCGCGCTCGGTAGGAAGCAGGTCGCATGACCAAGCGTCGTGGCCGCGAGCGATGAACGCATCGCGCACCACGCCGGAAAACTCGCACGCTACCAGGACTCTCATGCCAGCGGGTCCGCCGAGCCCGCCGCCACCACGAGCCGCGACACTGCGGCCGACATGGACTCGCGCTCGCCGAGCTGCGCGCGCAGCACGGCCCAGGCTGCCGGCGTGAGGAGCACGGTCACTGCGCGGCCGCCGGCCGCAACCAGGCGCTCACGGTGCGCGCGCGTGGCGGCGCCTGCGGGTGTTACCTCGTCCTTACGTGCCATCGCTCTGCCCTCCCGTGTTGCGCCGCGCGTACAGCCCGAACGGGTCCGCCAGCGTCGCGCCAGGCGAGCCCGGATTGACCCCGAGCACCGCGCCGATCGCCGCACCCTGCGCCGCCATCATGGCCGTGCGTCCGGCCTGCGCCTTGAGCTCGGCCACCAGCGCCAGCGCCTCGGCAACCTCCGCGCCGCCAGGTCCGTTGCCGGTGCGCTCGTGCGCACGGTGGAGCGCGTCCTGCAGATCAGCCCACGTTGCCATAACCCTCTCCTTTGATTGCCACCAGTTTGAACGCGCCCGTCGTGGCCGCGTCCTCCGAAATTACCCACGCCAGCCGGTCAGCCTGCCGTCGCGATCGCACGAGCTCTGCGTCTCCTTGCAGCACCAGGGCGCACCCGTGCGCCTCGAGCGCCGCGTTCACGCTCGCGAGCACTGCGTCGGCCGGCGTGACCGGAGACATGGCCGGCGCCCACTGCGGCCCGCGCTCGGCGCGGCCGTACAGGTAGCCGGCGAGCCAGCAGGCTGCGCAGAGGAGCGCGAGCACTAGGACCAGGGCGGCGGCGGTCACTGCGGCACCCCGGCGCGCGCCGGCTCGATGCTGACGCGGTAGGAATTCTGCCCGCGCACCTTGCGGCGACGCACGCGGCCATCGGCTGTTGCCTGCCG
>JACCDG010924488.1_pt1 | contig 10297 bp, 7 predicted proteins | sample 7442471 | NCBI WGS metagenome assembly JACCDG01 (sample SAMN15323444, study PRJNA562643) | freshwater metagenome | isolation source: river surface water | place: USA:Blue River Watershed | collected 2017-08-17 | reverse complement strand
TCATAGCAACCCACCCTTCTATTCGTTGTTAGTCGCAAGCCTCAGTTACCATTCGGGGAAATGGGCTGGCTCTTGCTATCGGTCTGTTACACTGGCGGGGCCGATAGGTCCGCTCAGGATTCTAGAACTGTCCTCTTTGTGGCTGGCCCAAGGAAACCCTTGATACACCAGACTGACCAGAGAACTCAGCAATTTCTCGCTGTGTTAGGCGCTGACGCTTGCGCTGTGCAGAAGCAAGCTGATTGAATACTTCTTGCTCGGCTTCACCGAGTCCGTATCCTTCAAGCGTTGTGCCATAGATATCTGAAAGTTTTTCTGCTGTAGGTAGAATATCAGCAATTGTTGCGTATCCTCGTTGTGCTTCAGCTTGGGTAATACCCTGAGCTGCAAGCTGTTCAGCAACCGATACTCCAGCATTGATTCCTTGACGAGCTGCTGCTACTCCAATTTCAGAGGCAGCTACTTGACGCTCAATCTTCTGGAACTGTTGGTTCGGGTCAAGAACATAGGCAACCAAATCATTCTGACCAATGCCGTAATAGTTACGAAGCATGTTAGATACAGCAGGGTCAGCATTGCGGACTCGCTGTACTGCAGTCACTACGCGGTTAGATAGTTCAGCAACAGATACATCGTTGGCTAGGAACTGTGACACATAGGCATCGTTATCAAACTGAGTAAGTCCGTAAGAGCGTAGAACCTGACGATAGTTATCTTCTAGGTTCAGGTACTCTGACGGAGTAAGAGCTGTTAGCCCCTTGGCTCTGCGAGCATCGTTAGCCTTGAAGCGCTCTTTGTATAGAGGTTCTTCTTGTAGAGCCAACATAATGGTTGCTTCTGTAGCACCTTGAATAGCAAGCTTCTTAATTAGTGGAGCTAAGGCTCCTAGGTTGTAGCGATTCAATCTGTCTACAACAATAGAGTAAGCATCTTGTTGTGCAGTAGTCATCGTGTCAGAAGATGATACGGTTACTGGAGCTGGGCTATCTGTATAGGAACCATCAGAGTAATATGTTCTTAAGACTCGGTTAGCACCTGAGCCAATATACTCTGTCCCTGTTACTTTCTTGCCACCACCGTCTCCATTACCATTATTTCCACTAGAGGCTGGAACTACTTTACCAGCCTGATAATTTTGACCATTGTAACTTCCAGTGAATGGTTGTCCATTAAAATAAAGTACGCCATTAACAACTTTGTATCCAGAAGTATCTGGATTATTTCCATTCCCGTCTGCGCCATCGGCAACTACCACTGGCTTTGCGGTTGGGGCTTTTGGATATCTTACTAGACTCCAGTAACCACCTCGCCCACCAGCTTCAGAGCGCCATACATAATCATATTTATACTCTGCATCCTCAGGTGGAACTGTTGGCTTCTCGCCTCTACCAGCTTCCTCTTGTGCTGCTGTATATTCAGCTTGACGGATTGTAGAAAGTTGTTCTGCTCTGGATACGCCAGCGACATTTACTCCAGCTGCTTCTGCTTTTTCTGCAGTTGCTAGGGCTCTCTTTGCAGCGCTAAGGGCTTTGCTTGCGTTTGCAACATTTCTTACGCCAGTGCCTTTAGCTTTTTCAAAGGCAATCTCAGCTTCGGCTAACGCAGCTCTTGCTTCTTCTACTGTCATTACATTAGCCCCATATCTTGTAGCGCTTTAACGGTTAGCCCATCAAGATAGGCTGTACCTTCTGGAGTGTTAGCGAAAGCATCAAAGTATTTAGTTCTAGTTCCAACCTGAACTTCTTCTAAAGACGGAACTACATATTGACCAGTCTTAGGGTCGCGGTATCCTAGCCATGGTGCAACAGATGGGTCATCCCATCTTAGTGAATTAGGGTCAACACCTGTATTCTTTGCAACTAGTGACTTAATCCACCCAGCCTGAATATCTAAAGACTTACCAGCCTGGAATCCTGCAGCAAAAGCAGGGAAAGCACTGATTGCTTTAGTCTTAATATCTTCTTGGATATCAGCAGCTGTTGTCTCGCCAAGGAAAAGTCTCTGGCTCTGTCCATCCCAGTACTTGTTATCAAGTAATTGAGATACACCGTAAGAATCGGCAAATGCTTTTAGGTCATTGATGCTGGTTACTCCAGCTCCGCCAACCTTCTTGAAGTCAATCGCACTGGCAACCAACTTATCAAGGATGTTGTTATCTCTAGCGGTATTACTAAATCCTAAGCTGTAAGCATCTTCAACTTGCTTCTGTATTGTAGCATTCCAAGCGCCTGCACCGAGGGCAGCTATAATGCGTTGCTTTTGTTCCTCAACATATTTGTCTTTATCTTGCTGCCATACACCAGGTTGTTCTTTTTCAGCAATGGCACGCTGGCGAGCAGAAGCATTATAGTCTTGATAGAACTTGCTAGCCTTTACATAGGCTATAAACTGTGCTTTATTCTTAGCTACATAAGCATTATATGCTAATTGAAGATTACCATCAATGGACTTTAAGGCAAGTACAATGGCAATTAAGTCTGCCATTTCAGCGGTATCGGGAGTTATTCCCTCTGGCGCAGCAGCAGAAGCTGCAGCAATGCCTTCAAGTGTAGTTGTGTCTACCACTACATACCTCCTGAGATTAACTTCTTAAGGTCATCGTTGAAACCTATGCCTTCAGCAAGCTGATATTGTTCTGGGCGCTGAGCCTTTAGTCTTTCTGCCAATGCCAATTCTTCTTCTCCTTGACGGAATGCTGACTTGGTTTCAGTTACATTCTCAAGCTTTCCAGTCTTAGGGTTACGAACCTTCTTAGTTGTAGTAACGGTACCTTGCTTTAACTTCTTTTCCCAAGGAGCAATAATTTCATCTAGCTCTTCTTTGGTTAATTCAAACATACCTTTAGCTGCTACAGCTTGAGCAACTTGAACTAATGCGCCCCTATCAACCTGTCCAATTCTACGGTCAGGCAGGTTAGGTTCTTCTCCAGCTCCAGGAAGTTCCTGTTCCTTTAACTTACTAAGCAAAGTCTTCAAATCAGTTACAGGGAAATACTGTGGAAATACTTGATATAGTAGCTGATTAACTTCTTCTTTGTTCTTTAAATTGTATCCAAGGCGCTTTAGCGCAGCCTGTAGTTGGACATAATCCTGAGTTGTTAGTCCTCGCAAGAATGTAGGCATATCATATCCTGTGGCGGAAGAGCCAGACGGAGTACTAAATGTGAATGGTCCACCACCTGCTGTTCCTGTTGCAGCAATTCTTCCCTGGATTCTTTCATTGTATGTCATACCACCAGGAGGTGTCTGCGCTACAGTTGCTGTAGGTGCCGGGGTTGGAAGAACATCTGGACGCTTCTTTACGCCGCTAGGTGGGATAGGCGCTGATGTAGCACCAGGTCCAACTCTAGGAGTTTCCGTATTGGTAGCACCAACTGTGGAAGAAGCCATGCTTGGTGGGTTCTCTTTAGCAAAAGAAATCTTAGCTTGGTCATATGCTAATGTTCTTAAAGCATCATCTTTGTAGGAGGAGTATCTAAAGTCCTTCTTGAACTGATTATAGTGATAGTCTGCCCACTGCTTTAGGGTTTTCTTTTTAGCCACTACTTGCCTCCAACATGGTCAAATTTATCATTTCTGAAATATCTTTCGTAGAACAATCCAAAGTCAGGGCTCTGACGCTTTAGGTTGTCGACGAACTGCTCAACATCCTCGCGGAGATATGCCGCTCTGTTGGAATCTATAGTTGTGCCTAGCATGTTTAGCTCATCATAGATGTCGTATCTGAAGTTTAAATACTGAACTACAGCAAACCAGCGTGGGTTCTGCGATAGGTCATTCCACATCTTATCATCATTGATAGCATATGTGAGAGCATCTACTAGACGATTAGAGCGAGCAGCGCCAGCTCCACTATATCCATTTGCATACTCTTCATACCAAAGCGGATTCTTTACCTTCTGCTCTTCAAGATACTGTTGTTTGTAGTAATCAACAACGGTTGCACCAAAGCCACGGTTAGGATTATATGGTTGCTGTGGGTCAGTTGCTACTTGCTGCTTTACTGATTCTAGGAATCTATTCCAGTCTTGCCAGCCACGGTTTACAACGGAAGACTTAGCACCTTCTAGTGGCTCACCATATTCCTTGAACTTCTTGTTTAGGTATGGTATCTTTGATGACTCTAACCAGGCTTGCGCCTTAGATGAGAACGAGTAGCTATCATCATTAAAGATTGCTCCAAGCACACCAATGTTATCTTCACCTAGGATGGCTACCAAATCCTTTACCATCTCTGGGTTACGCTTTACCAATGAAACAGCTGTATCATCAGAGCGTAATCCAGCAAGAGAGTTAGATAGGCTATCTGCTAGGAAGAACAAATCTGGGTTCATATAGATGAAGTCTTCTTCACCATTGATTGGGTCAGCTTCTCGCATCTTAGCTAGTTCATCAGCATATGGTTGTAGCGCTGTAACATAGCGTGGCTGAGCAGGAAGTGTGAATGCTGACAAAGCACGAACTGTAGCTAGTAGCGTAGAACGCTCTTCTGATTGAGTAACCATCTGGCGCAACTCTAGTGCGCTAGGGTTTCTGTGGTTCTCGTTATAGAAGTCAGCTAAAGCTTGCTTCATGAACATATTAACATCTTTATTAAACTGCGAAGGTCCGCCACCTGCACCAATGCCAGCTGCGATTACCTGAGCTGTACGGCGAATGGTGTTAGGAAGTAGCGCATTTAAAGAACTAGAGCTAGCTCCAAATGGTAGAATCCAGTTTGTAATCTTATCTTCTAGGGCAGATTCTCCACCGGAGCGCTTGACATATTCGTTCCATGATGCTGATAGAATTGGACCTGCACCGATTAATGTAGAACCTGTCGGGTTGAATGGGTTGAACCAGTCAACTGGAAGTCGTCCAGTTAGCCCGAGGATAGGAAGTTCAACTTCTACATACTCTGTACCGAATGGGTCTTCCTCTACCTGGAATACTCTTTCTGGCAACTCCTTGATGGCAGCAGCCTTGAGTATAAAATCTGGGTTATCTAGTGTGATACGACCATAGGCACGGAACTGTTCAACAATAGCAGGGAAGAATGCAATAGCATAGTTGATAAGCCCACTATAGTTCATGTCTCTATGGAATGAGTTTAGCTTATTCCGGTATTCAGTAATAGCAAAGTTACGGGCTACACGCTCAAACTTCTGCTTATCATCTAGGGTAAGTCTCTTGCCCTGAATGTTTGCTAAGTGAACTAGGTTCTGTAGCTTATGCTGATACTTGAATGCAAAGTATGGGGCATACATTAACTTGGTTGTAGGGGCTGTGGATAGCCATGTTACAGTCTCATCTAGTACTGCCTTACCTTTACGGTACCCTTTACTTCTGCCAAGCATATCTTCAACCATATCGGTTAACACAACAGGTCGTTGATTTACATCTGGATAAAGTCTACGCAATGAGTCAATTGTAACATCATTAGCAAGTATTAAATCATGTAGTTGCTTATTAGGGGCAAATTGCTTTATAACTTCAGCCACACGGGTATAGACAATGTTTGTATCGGATGGGCGAAGACCCATACGAGCCATATACTCCTGTCCCTCAGTTGTATTGCGTAGAAACTGACGGATATCTTTCTTTGTTTTGCCCTTCATAAGCAGTCTAGCTACCGCATCATTGCCGACCTGGTCCTTTAGTATAAGCATCCAAGAGGTTAAATGTAGTTGTTCATTCTCTGTTGGGGTAATCGAACGGCTACCTGTGCGGCTAGCTCGTATATTTCCCGTCTCAATTTCGCGGATACTTGCTACTGCTCGGCGCATATCATCGCGCATGCGTAGCTGCTGCATACTGATATCACCAAATCTACCAGAACTAGCGGCAGGGAAATCATACCCCTGAACCATAATCTTGTCCTTAGACACACGCTTTACTGGTGGTGTCTTTGATATGATAGCGTTCTCTTGTGCACGCAGTGCGGCAACAGTAGCCTTCATGTCATTAAGGTTCTTGACATGCTTCTGAAAGTTAGTTGGTATACTAGAAAGTGGCTGGGTTAAATCTACCTTAGCCTCATCAAGGGCTTTTTCTAGGGCGATAATATAAGCATCTCGACCTGCTATATCCTCACGGATATTGCTTAGATTCTTCTTAGGGTCAATCTGACCAACAGCGCTCTTGATTTTAGTTGGCGTATTGGAAAAGTTTGTTATAGAATATAAAGCATCTGTGCTAAGAATCTTTAGCGCTGGGAATAGCGCACCATCTCCAAGCATACGGATAGCAGAGTCACGGATGATGTTTAATGGGTAACCACCACGGGCTAGGGTAAACCCTCTCCATAGCGAAAGGAACTCATCTGCAAGGAATTTGCTTCCTATTGCAGCCTTTACTGGGAATGAAGCTTCTTTGCCATACTTCTTTGAATAGTCCTTGAAGGCTTTATCCCACATCTTTGGGTCAGGAAGATATGCACCGTTAGCTAGCTGGCTGATAAGTTGTGGGTCTTTAATGACATCACCATTAGGGTCAATCATGTACCCACGATTATTTATCTTGGCATCACGAGCTGCTCCAACTATGGTATTATGTAGCTCGTCATACTTTTGTAGCACTAAACTTACAGTAAGTCCTGATATGCCATACTTATCACCTAGGTTCTCAGCTAGGTTTTTGGTATAATTTTGTATAAGATTGAACTTAGTCACTTCATCTCCAGCAGTTATGAAGTCATTATAAAGCTTTAAGCCATCATCTGCCTTTAATCCACCATATTGTACAGAACTTCTAATATTAGCGCGAAGTCTGTCAGATGCTAGGATTCTATCCGAAAAGTTAACGGTTCCTCGTGGGGCATCGTCTGTAGCCCTATCGAACCAGCGTACAAATACCGAGAATGGGCTTCTCTGGTACACACCTTGGATGACTCCACCGAAGGTAGTCTCTCGGTTAAGGTCATCTATGTTGCGGGAGCCAGGTAGGATACCTGCTTTAGAAAGTTCTAGCTTACGAACAGCTCTTTCCTTGGCGATGTCATTGCGAACACGCTCAACCCAAGACCATTTAGAAGCTGTCCTTGATGTCAATCCACCCTGAATGATTTCAGCGTCACGGAACCACTGTACTTCTTTTTGCAAAGAGTCTAGTTCCTTCTTAAGATATGATAAGCCAGTAGGCGCTAGCTGGTTTGCTGTGATTAACTGACCCTTATAGGAGACATAAGAGATTCCACCTTGTTCAGCTACCTTAATAGCGTCATCTACTCTTGTGTACTCTGCTAGTTTAGCAGCACTGAGAGTGTCTAACTCCTTAATTGCTGTGTCGTCATATCTTCCAATGCGAAGAATCAGTGAGATGGTAGCATCATCTGCTCCAGCTACTAGGTGAGAAGCAATCTGCGGGATGTCTCCGCCACGAAACTCAGCACGCTGTGCAACAACTGCTGGTGAGTTCTCACGATAGAACTTAAATACTGGTGTATACTTAGTTACTTCACCTGCTGCAGTACGCTTGAGTATATCAATGTCCTCAGCGAAGCGTACAGCTGCCTCTTCTGCTGATTTAGCAGTAAGGCGTCCACTTACAATCCCTGTTCCTACCTCATCAATCGGAGCATTAAGAGCTCTACGACCAACAGCGCCGACACCTTTTGCAAGTCCGATGTCTGGAGCGGTAGCTAATTCAAATCCAAAGTTAAGTAAGCCCGATGTGATAGCACCGATTCCCTTACTTGTATCACCTAAAGTCTTAACACCGGTTACTCTTGATGTAAATCCTACTACATCTCTACCAAAATTGTAGCTTTCTTGACCAGCATCAGTCTCAGCTAGCTTAGCAGAGCGGTATAAAATGTTAGCAGTCTTCTTAACATACTCGGTTTTTGCTGTGTCGCGCTGTAGTGTACCAAAAATTGAACCACCAACACTGGCTCCAGCTGCGGCACCGATAGGTCCACCTAGTCCAAAGCCTACAACACCACCCATAATTGCACCAGATGTTGTAAATAAACCTGATAGTAAGCCAAGGGCTGCATTCTTGTTAGCTACATCACGAGTAAATGCGTAGTTTGAGCGTACATTCTTGTAGCCAGCTGATAAAAGTTTGCTAGCACCACCGTCAGTAGCTTCATCAAGCTTACCAAATACCCACGCCACAGGCGTAGTTACAGCTTGTAGAATATCTAAACCTTTAACACGCAACTCTTCAACGCTGTCATTCCAGTCGCCAGGGTTAGCTGGCACATTTCGTGCAGCATCTTTAGCTAGCATGAATGGAACGCGGTTGTTAATCGCATTAGGTATGTTCTGTGGGTATGTACCGCTGTAGATACTACCCATCTTATCCCATTGTGTTGAACTCATCGTGGAATAATCGTCCCTAAGTATCTAACATATTCTTTGGTAGCTTCAGGTGTATCTGGCTGACTTGCCCAATAGCGCATTACTGGATAGTATGCAACTACTGTATCTAAGTCTGGGTCTCCCACTGGTTGAACAGGAAGATTCAAGTCTGCAAAATCAAGTCCACCAGGAAGTGTTGAGCCAGAGAAAATTGTTTCTTCAGGGCGTTGCGTTTCTGCAGTAATTGGTACAACTGCTGGTCCGCGAGAAGCTGTAGGCATTGCTCTACCTGCAGTTGGTGCTGCTGCACCTGCGGTACCTGCCACACCGGCTGCTGCGCGAGCATCCGCATTTATTTGTCCAGTTGTCCCATATCCCATGCCGCGATATTTTAGTTCTATATTTCTTGGATTTTGTCCATTGCCGCCTGTAGCTGAAATATTTGCCGGGTTGTTCTGTGGCGCAGTTGGTCTGAAACCGCCTCTATTTTCCGCCATCAGTATCCTCCTCTGGACTGTATGAATATTCTTCTGCTGATAGTAACATTCCCTTAGCTAACCATGGGTTCATGTTTTCACTTACATCTGTCATAAGATAGCGTGTGCCTTCGTAGTCACTCCACTCGCTTACTAAAACCCATCCAGTACATATCTGACTATCAGAGTCTTCTAAATCTTCGGCAAGTATTCTCATAGCCTTATCAATGGCTTCTGTAAACTTGCTCACTTGTATTGCTCTTCTACTTGGTATGGGGCTGCTGTGTAGGCACTGACTCGTGCGGCAACTTCCATTGCTGCGATGGCATCAGCACCTGCATAAAGAGCACCAAGGGCGTAAGAGCCTCCGCTGCCAATAGCGTAGAATCCTTCTCCACTCTTCATCACCGCCAAATCTTGGTCGACATCAAAGAGCTCGCCACCAACTGCGATGAGAAACTGGAATCTTAATCCATCTTTATCTTTGTCGTGAGGTTCATCAAAGTTATAACCATTCTCAGATAAGCACTTACGAAGAGAAGGCATAGCTTTTACAATCATGTAGCGATAGGCATCTTTCTTATCCTTCGCTGAAAATACTGGTGGTACCCAAATGTTTTGGGCTATATCACAGGGAGCAACCTCACCAGCTCCTGCAATTAGTAACGCACCACGCTGTGTAATCTTACGCATAACTGGATGTGAATAAACTTTACCACTATCATCAGTAATGCGACTGTCGGCAACAATGACAGACTTGTCATTATATTCAACGCCAATAATTGTTGTCATTGTCCCCTCCTAGATTATCGTCGGCGAATAGTTCTTACGCTTGCGTTAGCTTCTCCACCTGATGTTAGGCTGGATAGTAAGCTCATAATATCTGGTGCTCCACCTTGCTCCATCTCTGGAGGAAGAGCGCCTCCTGCCGGAGCAGCGGGAGCAGGGGACGGTTGCTCAACCATTGGTGCGCCAGCAGGAGGAACCTGTTGTTGTGCAGGGAAGATTTCTTCAATAGCATCTTCGATTGCCTGTCCCTTTTGGCGTGCCTTAATTACTTGTGCAATCTTAGAAACGATTTGGCTTGGGTCTCCACCACTTGCTGCAATCTGAGGGATAGCCTGAGTATATGCTTGAAGTGAAGCAAGAAGTGCTGTACGCATATCTTCAATTTCAATCTTCTCAACTTCTTCGCTGACATTAACGCTAAATGGTAGTTCACGCATTGCCATATCTTTGGAGATAAGTTTACCACCCAAAGCTTGGAGCATAAAGATAAGACCTTGAGCAGGGTTTAATCCTGCAAGCATTCCATAGCGTACATCTGCAGAGAAGTCACCCTTGATGTCTTTCTTAGGTGAGTATGTAATTTCATACGGAGCACCTGCATCTACACCACGGATTGTCTTCTCGTCTGGGAAAATCTTCTCATCAACTTCAAAGCAAATCTGAATTACATCACGGAGGGCGCTAGCAAAGATAGCCTGTGCAGATTTGACCTGGGTGTCGAACGCGCCCATGAGAGCCTGAACGCCCTGAC
>JACCDG011771450.1_pt1 | contig 10301 bp, 13 predicted proteins | sample 7442471 | NCBI WGS metagenome assembly JACCDG01 (sample SAMN15323444, study PRJNA562643) | freshwater metagenome | isolation source: river surface water | place: USA:Blue River Watershed | collected 2017-08-17 | reverse complement strand
CTCGATACCCATGTTTTACTATGGGCATTACTACAACCCGAAGAATTATCAGAAAATATTAAACAGCACATAAACTTAGCACAAGATAATTCACAATTATTCTTAAGTTCTATTTCTCTATGGGAGATTAGTATGCTTAAATTTAAAAAGCGCATTAATATTTATGAACCTATAAAAGATTTCCTGGAATCTATAGCTAACATTAACGGATTATTTATTAAAGACATTACCCCGGAAATCGCAGCAGAAAGCGTTTCTCTTATGGATGACTTTCATGGTGATCCGGCTGACAGAATTATTGTAGCTACCGCAAAATGTTATGGGGCAACACTAGTTACTAGAGATCAGAAAATCCTTAGCTGGGCTAATTTAGGGCATATTAAATCATTATCAGCTTAAATAGGTTTAAAAGCAGTTATTAGAAACAAATAAAAAGAATTATGAACGTAAATAAAATTAAAAATGCTTTCTCCTTTATTGGAATGGATGGTCTTGCAACAAAAATAACTATCCTTTCTCTGATTTCAGGTATAGGTATTCTGCTTTTTACTCAGCATCTTATCTTTTCGTCTTCCAGCAAAGGATTACATTTACCTCAAAATCCTGATTTTGTTAAAACTAACTTCTCAAGAGAGGATTTTATCAATGGTGAAGTATTTTCTGGAGAATTAATAAATGAGTTAATAGTTTTACCAAGTGATCGCCCTTCTAGACATGCTTTACATAATGTTTATATGAGATCCCAGAATTTTATTAACCTATCCAATGCTAATAACTCAAAATGTATGATACTTGGAAAAGTTTACCCTACTTCTTTGCGCAATTCAATTGGCACCTCAATCCCAGCTGTTATTGATATTGAGTTTAATGAAGTTACCTGTGAAGTTAGTGGTATTATTGAAACCCACGAAATAGATGGTCACATAATGAATATAATAGCAGAAACAGTACCGGCATCAGTTGCATTCAAGCAAAAACTACAATCATTAGAAAATAAGCTAAAAACAGAAACAGATAAAAAAAGGGTTGCAGTTCTTAAATCCCAAATTAAAAAAATTGAAGAAGCAGGCCCTGCTCTGGTTGTTCCGGCTCATACACAAATCCAAGGCCGCATTATTCAAAAAGATGATAAGGTGGTTATTGAAACTCTAAATAAGTGAACAAATATCAGCTTTTTATGACAAGAACAAATACTAATTGGCAACCTATAGATAGATTACCGCTCTTTGTTGACTTAATTGAAAAAATGTACTGCGATACACAAGCAAAAATAACAATACTCACTCAGACCAAAGATTATGATATTCTTGATATTGAATTATCATCTATTATGCACGTAATGCATAGACAAAGAGAAAATTATAATATACTTAGGGAACAGTTAAATATTTGGAAAGGACAAACCAAAGATTCAACTAATTTAAAACTTATTGATACCGCTCTAAAACGGAATGAGGAAATTAACCTTGTAACTAGAGAATGTCAGAAATTGGCTGACCAATGGCTCTTTAAAACTGCCGAAACACAGGACACTTTTAGTGTACAACCAAAAATACCCTCAGATAAAAATAGCGACTACGGTAAACCCGATATTCAGAATGAATATGATATTACAGAAGCACAGATACTCCGTTATCAACAACTTAGGGAATCTATAGGCCAAACTATTTGCTAGTTTTTTTATCTCTATGGATAAAGAAGCTATTAATAGAAGCGCAAAACGTCTGGAGATTTTACAAGGTAATTCACTATTGCTAAATACGGTACATGAAAGCAATGTATTTTTTGACTACTGTTTTTATCAATATAAATTCAATGATCTCAATGTAATTCAGCTTAGCTTCCAACAAGCTTTAAACAGTTATAAACCTGAAATGTTATCGGTATTTGAAACTGCAAGTAAAGGGGTATTTGCTTATTTAGATGTTATTGAACCGGTTGGAACAGCTGGTGTGGTTGTCTATAATCGGCTAACTAACAGTGAGCATTTAATGATAGACAAAGGATTAAATAATATCGCAAGAAAACTTGATTATTATACTTTAGTAACACATATTATGGATTTTGATGATTTCCTTATGACCACTGGTGCTACTGTTCCTGTTTCTATTCATACAGAATCAGGTTTGAAAGTGGAGCTTAGATTTAAATCTTTTTTAAATCTCCAAAATTTGGATACCGATAGCAAAGACTATAAACAATATGTAACTGATATGTATAAAATTTGTTTTTATGAAGATATTACCGGAGAAGTTACTTCATCACCACTTCCATTTGGAGAAGAAGCTTTAAAAGCTATGATTAACGTTTCAGATAGTATCAATTGATTTAAAAAATGCGCAAAACATTACGGTACAAATCAGGCAATTTGTTTTGGCTCGTTACAGTTACTCTCTGTAGTATTTATGAAATCATAATTACCTACATAATTATTTAAAAAATATGAACGAATTAAACCAGAATAAAAAAATGAATAAACCGCTAGAAAGATTAACAGGAATCCCAGAAATGTTGGATGCTTTGATTATGATTTTATTAGACTAGACATGATAAGCAAAACCGAAGTTTCAGATATACAAATATTAAATGTTGACCCTTCAACATGCAAAAGATGGAAGTTTGCCGATAGAATTGAAACTGACTTTTTTAAAATAGAGGAACTTGCTGAAGATATCTTAAAAAATGGGCAAATAAATCCTGTACTAATTAGAGCGGCTGACGATGAAAATTTTAAATATGAGATAATTGCAGGTAGTCGTCGCTGGAAAGCATGCCTACTAGCAAATATCCCTTTAAAAGCTATTCTAACAGATTATAACGACACGCAGGCCGCTATTGCTCAAATTAAAGAAAATGAAAAAACTGGCCTTTCAAATTATAGCAGAGGTATTTCTTACTCCATACTTTTAAAAAATAAAATATTAAGCCAAGAACAACTTACAAGTTCTTTAGGGATATCAAGATCAAAACTTCAAAGTTTAATCTGTTTTTCTAAAATCCCAGAATCTGTAATGGATGCAATAGGAAATCCCGAAAGAATTTCTGCAAGATCAGCTAATAGCATATATTCCCTTTCAAAAAAGGGATAAGATCATATTAATGCATTAACAGAAATTGCGGAAAAGATTAAACTTGGACTTGCCAGTTACGATATTGAAGAAGCAGTAAAAAATATTGTCGCAGGTAAACAGGATTTAACAGACAATGATATAAGAAACTCCAAAGGCGAAGTTATTGCTAGATGGCGGATGAATTCTTTAATTATTAGAGCTAAAAATAGTACCGATAGAAAAAAACTTACCAAACTGGTAGAATACTTTTTAAATAATTAAATTATGCCGGTTGATCTGATCATGCTATTTTATGGTTAAAATTAGGAGATTTAAATATTTGACCAGTATAACTATCAAGCATTAGAAAACCTATTGTTAGAGTTCAACTTATAATATATAATGTGCAGTACTTAATTATGGAATACATTTATGGTTCTAAACATTAAAATGCAAATACTTTTATCAAGATATTTTCCATTTTCCCCCTTTTGGATTTCCCTTCTAGCAGGATTATTATTCTTTAACAATATTTTAAAATACCATATATTAAACGATTTTAACGCCAGCTTACTTCATGCTTTAATTTGGATGAATATCTTTGCCTTTTTCCTTTTAAAATACAAAAGATATCAACTGAAAATCAGTAAGAAAGACTGGCAAGAAATTTGTGCTTTTCTTAAAAGAAAATTCCCGCAATATGATTTTAATGATGATTTTTACTGCACCGAAGTTTTTGACAGGAACAATAACTTTAAATACACTGAACTTTTTTTAAAGCTTGGTAGTGATTATCGAGTGGTATTAGAAGAATTTAAAATTGGTGAATTTAAATCATTTTATGAGATTTTAAAGATTTTTAAATAAATATTATATATAATATACAGAACTATGTATAGTAACGTGTAGTATTGTAATATATTGCAAAGTGTAGTAATGTTAGGTACATTATATAAAGATTATTTATGAAAACAATAGCAGTAACAGGAGATAAAGGTGGAGTAGGTAAATCTACTGTCGCTGGGTTGTTGGCGCAGTGGTTTGAATTCAAAAATTATACTGTAAATATTCTAGATGCTGACCCTAATAGAACTATTTATACATGGTTAGAAAAATGTAAAGGCAATAATTATGACTTTTGTAATACAAAAGAGCCAAATCTGTTGGTTATAGACACGGCTGGTACCGCTGGATCTAGCCTTATAAGGTATGTAAGAGAAGCAGACATTATTGTTGTTCCATTTCAACCACATATTGCTGATTTGGAAATTGTTATTGGATGGTTTTTATCAATTAATGAATCTTTACAAAAAAGAGTTATTTTTATTCCTAATAGGAAAGAAGGAACTAATGAACAAAAAGAAGGCATATCACAAGTATCAAAAATTATAAAAGAACAAGGAAGAGGAATTTTATTAAATGGACTAAGTAATAGACCAGCGGTATACCCTACTTTGCTTAACTCTCTTTCAAAAAACTATTTTATTACATTAAAAGATAAAAAAGTATTTGATGAAATTAATAATGATTTTTCAGTTATACATGAATTATTATACGGTAAAAACTAGTGGAAATACTATCTGCAAAAAACAAGTCTCTAGAAAAATCTTCAAAAAAAATAGATTTACCCAGCAATACTGAGAATATTAATAATAAAAAAAATTGTATTATTTCACTACGTATTAATACATTACTATACGATACCTTACATAATTATTTATTAGCTATGCATAATGTATCTGACTATACGTTTAGTTCTATATCAGATGTATTGAGGTATATTATAGTACAAATAGAAGAAAATGGATTTAGTACTGATCAAATAATTAACGATAAAGAAACAGATTACACAGAAATAATTGTTAGAGTTACCCACAAGCAAAAACAATTTTGGCAAGGTTTACCTAATAGAAATAGAAGAAAAATAATGGAAAAAGCAATTTTAGCATTTACAAAAAACAAATTATAACAATATTATACAATACTTTACATTACGTTACATATAATTATTTTATCCCTTCTTTTTATTCTAAACTTAAGCTAGTAATCTTAGATACTTTTCCATAATCATTGCTAAAGTTTATTGGTCTTATTATATCATAATAATGTGTAATAATACACAAAGAGACTTATTACAACAGCTTTAATGCTTGTGATATTTCTGTTAAAAATCCTTTTATATTCGAAATAGTTATAGTTTTTCCTTTCGCTAACTACAACTAAAAATCTAGCTAATCTAACACTTTGACCTAAAAGATTAAAGTAATGATTATTCCTTTAACTCTAACCATAGACCTATTAGCGATTCATTGGCTAGAATTAAATTTCTTGCAATTGACCCGGGAGAGCAAGTAAAGTGAAATATACCTATTCATTATTCCCAACTAATTCTATACTTTCGCCTGCGTTTTTAATATTTTCTAACAAATCTGAAGATAGTATTGATAACACTTCTTCTCCAGAACAAGCCTTAAAGCTGATTAGCTTTTCTTTAATCTTCTCAGATGTTGCATATTCTTTATCATCAAAATCATCCCAATCTTGCCAACGTAAATGTCGTTCATATATTAAGTGAGCATATAATGGACTTTTATCACCTCGTATATATTTTGATAATACATTAACCATTTTTTCTTCACTTAAACCTAAATCAATAAAAGCTTCTATAGTGTCTAACTGTTTTATATTAGATGTTTCTAATCCAAGGCGCTCAACATTAACCACCTGTTCTGCTGGTTTTTTAATTAGGTCTTGCTGAAATAATGTTATTATACCTAAAGCCATACCTTCAGTTTTACCTATATACATTGCTTTTTCTATAGTCATTTGATCCGAAGAATTATTAGGCTCTTCAATTACCTGTTCTATTTTTACCTTTTTAGCAGGTTTCATATAACCCCTCCAATTTACTAGGTTTGGCTTGTTTACAACAAAAAGTATTCTTTTTTTTCTATGATTTTCAATTTTTATTGTTAGAAACTAAAAATCATCTTAAATTATAAGTTCCATAATTAGTTGGACAACTTTTAAGATAAGGCAATTATTCCATGGTTGCCTTATTTTCTTACTAAATTCTCTTTAACTCGAACCATAAGTTTTTTGCTATTTCATAAATTGTATCCTTATAATTATTTTTTATCCATTGGAAACTTACCATTTTTAATTGAATTATTAACCCTCTGTGTGTATATTCTAGCTACTCCTCTAGGTTTAAACAACTTAGGGAAGACTAATAAAACCTAAAACTCAATTTCGATTTCTTCCTTATAATTATACCTTTCCTACTTGCCTATTCCTTTAAACTTCATTCCAAGTTCGTTAACAATTTTTTTATGTTACCTCCTCTTGATGAACTATCAGTTTTGATTGTTTTGGCATCCTCATTAATAACGGGGACTAGCTTACCAAACCAGTCGCCAATCTAAAGTAGAATGATGACGTCAAGCTGCTGTATCCTTAAAGCAAACTGTCAGGTTTTTAACGTATCCTATCCTGCAACGGGATTCTTTCCCAAGGAAATTCATCCCATCGTATGTTTCCAAGTCCTCATATTCGAGTATTTTACCTTCAAAAGATATCTCATTTTCAAGACCCTGACGTGCCATATCGAATAAAGGTTCCATTACCTGATTTCTATTGATAAAAACACGATCGGCTACAGGTCCGTTATTACCCGCCATAAAACGTGCTTTATTGAGCGATATAGTTTCTTTTGGTTGACCAAAAATGTCAAATTCTTTGATTATTTCCCCAATATTAGCCTTAAAGTATCTGTAGTCGTGCTTGCCACCCTTGTTTAAATCTTTTTTCATAAAACCTTCTGGTTAGTAGATTGCTGAATAATTCCCTTGAACTCTCGCCCTTGGTTTTCAATTGCCTTCCTTGTTGTATCCCTGTAATTAGTTTCCACCCATTGCTTAACAAAAGAATTTGGAGCTTTTAGTGCGATAGTTTTAGCATCCTCGTTAATAACGGGAGTTAGCTTGCTAAACCAGTTGTTGTATATATGAATGCCATACGTTTTTATCAACTGGCGGCAAGCATCTCCCCATGCCCCTTGGTGCTGTAGGTCTACCGCACTTTTTTTCTGCATGTTGGTATGTTTATTGGTAAAATTATGGACATTTTTTACCACGTATTCTACACTTTCGATGTCCAACTCCGAATTGGAATAGATTGACCGGACCTGACTTAAAACGACCTCTTTCTCGTGCTTGTTTAAGTCAACTGTACTTCTGAGGTAAATTCTCATAGTATTACCGACAACCTTAAAATCCTTGATGGTTGAGAGTAGTTCATAGCTACTTTTGGCTTCAAGAGTATTAGCGAGCCTTGCCCTTAATTGATTCTCGGGGCAAACATTAGTAATTGCTTTCTGCTCTATTTCGGCTAGGTACCGCTCTACCTGTTTCATCTGATCTATTTCCGCCTGCTTTTCTTGCATATGATTTGCCTTAATATGGAAATTAACGTTGTTTATTTTTACCGCATCCCTCATCTCAAATCGCAGGCATTTGGCAAAATACACCATAAATTGAGCTTTTGAGCAAAACCTATTATCCACTCGCTTTGACATATAAAGGAGTATTTCATTCATTGCATTTAAGTTAAAATCCCGACCTGATAGGCTTTGTAACCGACTAGCATCTTCTTTGGTTAACGGATAGTGATAGTTTAAGGTTTGTGGCTCTTTATACTGGTTAAAATAGTAAACTTTTGCCTTTTTTTCTGCATTAGTAGGTTTTTTCCGTTCGTTAGGAAGTCTTTTTTTAAGTTTAACAGAGTTAATAGATTCTAGGGGAAATACAGCTACTTGATGTTCTCTATTTTCTTCAATTTTAACTTCTTCAGAATTTTGTGAAAAATTAGATTCTAGATCTATATCTTTATCTTTGTTAAAGATATTCCTGTTAATATATATGAGCCGATTTTTTTCGGGGTAGAATTCTGAATTTAAATTGCCTGTATCCTTTAATTCATCTATTACTGCAGGATGTAGTTCAATATAATAGTGACGGGAAAATTTTGTCCCTTTATTATTAGTATAAAGCCTGTAAAATTGTATTCTTAATATTTTTGCTAATTGTTTTAAAATAAGTACGTTTTGGTCAGATTTGCACCGAGTAGCCTGACTAATATATTTATGATTTATTAAAACATATCTATTACTAAATAGTTTTTTTAATATGGCTCTAAGTAACTTTTTAGCTTTTTCCCCAAGATAAACAGTTTTGTCAGTAAGTTCTTCTTCTGGGGTAATACTAGCTCTAATAAGCTTGTCCAGTAGCTTATAGCGATTTGGTGTTCTATACTTAAAGCTTAAAAATACTTCTGTTTCTAAGGATAATTCTATTTTGGACTTGTGATTTAAATACTCGTCTACTTGTTTATATTGATTTTTTACAATTGTCATTTTATCCCCATTTCTATGAGGGCAAAACTAAAAAGACTTGCAATTACCAAAAAAAGAATATAATATTATGGTTACAAGAAAATCCTTCGGCAAAAAAGATTATTCTTAATTAAAAATTCTAAAAGTTTTTGGTGGTGTTGGTGTCTTTTTGGTTCTAGCACCTCTTTTTTTGTTTAAATCACTCACAACAAGAGTTACATTACACAAGTTTGCGTACCATAGTCAACATATTTTTGATAAAATTAATTTTATCAAAAATAGAAGTATTTTTTATTTTGTTTCGGTGTTTATGTAGCAAATAGTAAAACTATCTGGGAATAGTAACCCTTTTATTTGAAAGAATTTTTTAAATACGAGGTCGTCTATATCTTTATTTATAGTATTGAGTAATGTCTCGTTGTTTTGAATCTCTAAATAATTAATTATAGACCTAGAGGTATTAGTTAAATCAGCTAATTCATCTTGTGTTAAACCTAAAGCGGCCCTTGAGGCCCTGAGTTGGAATCTAGTTAAATGGATTGAATTATAGGGTTTTAATTGAGAAACAAATCGAACACTATGTTCATCAGGAAACATAATACCATGTTGCTTAAAAAAGAAAAACAGAGATTCTAGTGATACTTTTTTAGTCTTTATGTAATCTAAGATAGGTTTATTTTCCCAACGAGAAATAATCGTACGACTTATACCTAAATATAGAGCTACTTCCCTTACTTCTATACCAGTAACAGATCTAGCTACTCTTAACTGAAAAGATTTTAACATACTAGTTTTATTAAAATTTATCATAAAGCTTAGAATATTCTTCATCTGAAGTATTTTCTAAAGCTCTTAAGGCCATTCTTATTATCACTGATTTATTTTTACTGCGTTTGTTAAGAGAAGTTGCTCGGTCTATTTGTTGTTCTAATATATCTATATCTAGATTATACAAGGTAAAGGTAACGGTCTGAGCTCTACTTTTTATTTTTTGTTCTTGAGGATGTTGTGTTTCTTCAGAATTATTTATAAAAAGTTCTTTTGTAATCCTAAGAGGTGGTTCAAGTTTATTAGATTTTTTGTTGTTCATAATTCAAATACCTCTGAACCTAATGATAAAATTTCGTTTTTTGCTTTGTCATCTGTGTATTCTATAACAGATAGGCCGCGACCCATTGTGCGCCAATAAGAAGAACGATAAGTAAGAGCTATATTAGAATTAGCAAAATTTGGCATTTTTTTTAAAATCTCTTCAGTTTCCTTTTTATCGTCCATATTAGGATTAGTTGGGGAATGGGTAACTATTACTACCGATTTTAATTTTTTATTTAAAGTGCTAGCGTGTTCAACAAGTTCATTCATTTTTCCCAAGGTGTCTATATCAATTTGGCTAGGTTTAATAGGAGTATAAAATATATCACAAGCAATTAATGCAGATCGCAATTCCTTAGAGTCCCGACCTCCAGAGTCTATAATAATAAATTTATATCTTTTTGAAAGATCTATTACGGTGTTGTAAATGTCTCCTGTTTTTTCTGCACTATTTATTTTTGGTAAATTTTGTTCTGTTATGAGATTTCTTCTATATGTCCATGTTGAGCTAGTTTTTTGTGGGTCTGCATCTAGCAATAATATATCCTTTTCCTGACAAGCAAGGAAAACTGCGAGGTTACATGCAATTGTTGATTTACCTGCCCCTCCCTTTTCTCCGCCTATTAATACAATCATAATTAAATACACTTATATTACTGAATAAAATATACAGTAACAACTATATTATTGTCTAGTATATAATTATCCTAAAATAAGTTAACTATTTATATAAGTATATGTAAATATAGTACAGATTAACTTTATTT
>JACCDG011509917.1_pt1 | contig 10301 bp, 2 predicted proteins | sample 7442471 | NCBI WGS metagenome assembly JACCDG01 (sample SAMN15323444, study PRJNA562643) | freshwater metagenome | isolation source: river surface water | place: USA:Blue River Watershed | collected 2017-08-17 | reverse complement strand
TTTGTTAATAATAGTTTTAGGCATGTCTAACTGTTTCGATTAATAAAAATAACAGTTAGAACTTTAATCTATTGGTAATATAAATTCAAGTAATATATGGAATTATAAATGGGATTTAGTATCATTTACACAAAATTTATGAAACTCTCGAGAGGATGCCCATAAATCAACTGCTTGGGGACTTTGATTACAAAAATATTGACGAAGATGATTGCTGGCCCTTGTTACTGTAAGGGGGTTAATGGGACGCTAGTGGGTTTGGACGCTCTCAATTACTTTATTATCATGACCTGACCACTTAATTTTTTCTAGATTGCCGGAACTATTTGTGGATTATCTCTAGCTTCTTTTATTGTTATGGCAAGCTCTTTAAACTTTTGAAGATATTTTTCTTTTTGTTCTGGATTTAGGGTAGATTTGGGATTTGGAAATATTTTTGGAATTAGGATGCAAAAATTATGGGAGCCGCGATTTCTTTTTTCGGTGTGGTCTAAGAAATTTTCAGCTATTACTTGTATAATATTTTTTACAACTTGATCAGTTAAGCAAAATTGCTCACCAAATATTTCTTTTAGTTGTAGGGGAGTTGTAGCCAAATTCTTAGCTATTATTTGATCGGCGGTTTGCTTTATTATGCTTGAATCAGACAGGCTATGTTTGCCGTGGGGCTGGCTTATCAATATTGGATGAAAATCTCCTTTATTGGTAATTTCTACTAAAAATTCTCTAATTATTTTTTGTTCTGCAGTTTGTTTGCGCCCTACTATTTCAGTCCAATTTATTGTTAACTCACTATCTGCACTCTGATCTTGGCTAGCTGTTTTTAAAAGTAGTTCAGTTCCTTCAATAAATTTTGCAGATTTAACTAGATTATCGCCAGTAATTTGATTGTAGCTATTGCAAATATTTTCTACTAATTGTTGGCGTTGATTTTCAGTAATTAATTTTGTCATCAAAATCGCTATTCTTCTGGCGCACTGACTAAAATCAGTACTAGAAATTAAAATGGCACTGGCAGTGTCAACAAATTGTTGGCAAAAATTACTTTGCTGTGTTTCATCATCAATGCTGCAAAAAAGACCGTTAATTTCTATCAATTGCTCGTCACTATATCTAAGCAGATTATTTTGGCTTAGCACCAGCTCTATATCCTTAATAGTAGCTTTGGTTTTTAGCAAATATAAAGGTTTTTCCAAAGATTCTGCTTTTGGTGATTTTGTTTTTGGCCCTGGTTTTTTTATAATCGGTATTGATAGGAGAGTTAAAATATTTTCGATATTTTTAAGATCGGATAATTTAATTGCCAAAGCTTGCCTTTTATCTCTAGTTAACGCTGGGTCTTGTTTATCTGATTCAAAAGATGTTTGTATTTGTTTAAAAACTATTTTTTGTTGTTCTAAGATTGCAGATTCTAATTCAGTCAGTAAAATTTTTATCTCATTGATTCTTGACTCGATAAGAGAGTCTTTCTTTGCTGATTCTTCTGCCAATTGGCCTGATTTTTTCTCTCTAATGTGATGATATTTTGATAATTTCTTTTCTTCATCTCTTGAGGCATTTTTTAAGAAAGATCTATAGCTTGGGAGTCTTTTGGCAACTTCTTTAATTTTTTGCTCCAAATTTTTGGTTTGATCGTCATAGATTTCATCAAGTGTTTCTAGGTATAGTTCTAGACTCGTTGCAAGATGATCACTACCAAAATTACCCCGATCTTTTAATAAGAGTTTAGCTATTTTTTCTTGTAGGGTTTCAACAGTTTCTTGACTGGATGTTATTTGCTCAAATTTTTGATCGAGTCTTGATATTTGGCTAACAATATCTGATTTAAGCTCGGGGATTTCTTTTGCAATTTTATCCCCTAAAAGCTCATTCAAAACTGCTTTTTGCTCTGTATCTGCTTTAATTATTTGTAATTGTGGCGCTATTATTTCTAAGGCGTCATCGATTATTTCATCGATTATTTTATCGATATTATCAAGAGCTGCTAAATCGTCTTTTAAATCTTCAGATCTGCTGCCAATATTAAAGTCCCTAGTAATTTGGCATGATACATTGGTGCCTTTCTTGTTTTTATAACTAATAGTAACTTTTATTTTTAGCTCTAATTTATCGGTAGCTGGATCATATGATTTATTAAGGGCTTCAATTTTGATTGGATTGAACGCAATTTTTCCTTTTAAAAATTCTTGTGATTCAATATTTTGAGCTGTCTTATTAGTAATTTTATCTTTAATAAGATTAAAGCCTTCCTGATATCTTAGCAGCGCAAAAATTTCTAGGCTTTTTGCTCCAACTAGGTCGATTGGTCTTTTATTAAAAAGATCTGCTATATCCGGGCTGGCACCTTTTTTGAGTAGTAAATCTACGACTGATATATATCCTTTTTGAGACGCAATAAGTAGACAGGTAAAGCCATCATTATTTTGTGAATTATATTTAATATCAGCTGATAATAATAGAAATTCTACGATTTCTTTATGACCCCTTTGGCAAGCAAAGTGCAATCCTGTATTCCCGTCTCTATCTTGTGAGTTGATAATTTCTGGATTTGTTGACAGTAAATCTTCTACGATCTGCAAATTTCGATTATAGCAAGCAGCCCTAAAAGCCGCTGCCAGATCGTGACCTTGCTTTAAAAGATTTGATCTTGAGCTACCTGTTAATAATTTAACGTGATTTAGTTTAATTGTATCTTCCCGCGCTATATATTCATCCCAAGGTAAAGCCAAATGAGTTTTTTGTGACTGGCTAAGATGAGTTAATGATTGTAAATCAACATCAAGCATTATCTGGGATAAATATTGAAATTGTAACAATGCTCCAGCTTTAGCAATTTCTAATAATTCAGAGTTAGTTGATCTAAATTTTGTTACTAACTCAGCTAATTGTTGGTTGGAAATACCAATGGTAGTGGCATAATATAATTGCTCTGATTGATCATAATCAATTGGTCCAAATATTTTTTCTCGCAATTTACGATCAATATCTAAAGGGTGATAGATATAAGTTTCAATCAATTGATCGGGGTTAGGGCGTAATTGGTAGATTAGGACATTACCAAAAATATTGCGACCCTGAACCAATAAGAAAGTGGCATTATCAGAGTCACTCATCAAAGATAATTGCCAGCTTTTATCAGATAATAGATTTTTAGAATCTATAACAGATCCATCAATTACAAGTAATGATAAAGCTTGATTAATATCACAAGCGGCAATTTTTATTGCTGACCCAGAGTTTGGAAATAGTGGTTGGTGAGTAATATATTGTGTTTTTAAATCTGGCTGCAAAGCCTGAAAATCAAAACTAGTGGTAGTTTTTTTGCTATCTAATCCTATCTGAACTAGATGTTCAAATTCTAGTCTCGTTGTTAAATGATCAGCGGTTTTTAATTGATATGATTGCCCGTCAAAAATAATTTGATGATGATTGCCATCAAAATAAGATACAAAATGATGCTCTATACATCTTGTAATAAAGGCAGTTTGTATCTCGTTATTATTGCCAGCAGATTGTTGCTTTAATAGGTGACGATATAATGTTTTTAAGCATAATCTAATTTGAGGATTTATAACTAAATCATCGAAATTCTCAATTAGATATTTTAAAGATTGATTATCAATATCACTGATTTGTTTGGTAAGAATTATTGGTAATAATTTTAGTAATTTTTTGGCATTTTGAGTAGCTGTTTCTTGATTGCCAGCCCCTATTTGTTTTGCTATGTCATCATTATAATAAGATATTGCTGCAATAATCTTAATGATTTGAATTTTGTCTAAATCTTGCCTTTCTTCAATCTGTGAAAGAAATTCTGACAAAATTTCTATGGTATTATTTCTTATTTGATGATTGGGATGTATTAATAATTCTGCTGCCAAGATAATTTGGTCTGGTTGCTTTTCGCAGATTACTTTTACTAATTTGCTAAAAAAATAAAAAGCGCTATTTCTATTATATTGCTCTATATGATTTCTAGCAAGATTATCTTGATCATATTCTATATTAAAGGTTAAAAATGGTTCAATGAGCTTTGAGCTTTGAGCCATCAATATTGGATTAACATCAATTAATTCTGACATTTTATGAGTTATGGCTATTTTAATATCAGAATTTCGTGAAGCAGATCCTACTAATCCAGTCATCTCCTGGCTTTGATCTACTAACTTTGGATTAGAGCCCACTAATTCTAATATTCTGCTAAGTGATTCAGTATCAATGTCTTGATCTAAGAAAGTGGGTTTTATTATATCAATAAGTTCTAAAATAAGATTTGGAGCGGTCTTTCCTAATTCTAAAATACAACAAGCCGCAATTGACTTAAGATAATGATTTTGATGATCGATAAAAGGTCTTACTAATATAATGAATTCTTCAATAAGAGATGGCTTGATTTTTACTACTGACAACATGGCAATAATAGCCTTTATTTCATATCCTTTCTTTTCAAGGCGAGTCTTAAATAAATTGAAAGCGTCAATTGCCAATTCTGGGTTTAGAGTAATTATTTTTGATATTTGCTCAATTGCATCATCAGATGGGGAATAATCATCGCCAATTGAGCTCATTGACATTTGATAAGTTTCAAATGGTAATTGTGTTGCTACAACCAATACCTCACAAGCAATTTCTGGAGCAGCATTAATTATTTGTGACATAAATTTTCTGGAGGTGCTTAGACCAAGCCAATTATGAGCAGCAATTACTGGCTTTATTACTGGCCAAGCTTCAGTGGTAAGCTCAGGAGCTGCTGTAATTATTTCTGATAAAATATCAATGGCGCGATTAATTGATCGCCACTCAGTTTTGTAGTCACCAGCAAAAATAGGCTTTATAATTTCCCAAACCTTGATAGCAATTTCATGATTTGCTTTAATTACTTTAACCAGAGTGTTATCTTCAAGATCTTTATCATCTTGATAGCGAAATGGTACAATTTTACATAAAACTTCAGCTGCAAGTTTTGGTGCTGAGTCTATAATTTTTTGTAAATTTTTAGCAGTGGCTAATGGATCTGTTTTTACCGTTTGTTCGATAATTTTAGAAATAATAACTTCAATATGCTGATGGTCATCATGGTATAAAGGTGTAATTAATTCTTGGACCTGGCGAGTAACCTCAGGAGCAAATGACGCTATTTCTGATAGGCAAGTAGCAGCATCTTTTCTTACCTCTGGTTTTGGATCTAATAGTAATGGAGCAATCAATTCAACGGCCTGTGAAGGTTGTATCAATCCTATTATTGCTACATGGTAGATTATAGCAGCGCCATTACTGCGAGTTCCGCTCTTCTTTTTTTTAATCAAAGATTTAACTAACTCCACAACTTCAACTGTTAATTCGGGATGAGTTTCTAATGTCTGTTTTAATACAGCCATATGGGTTTTTAATCCTTGATATTCGTAAACTACTTTATCATCAGAATGTACGCCGCACCATGAACCATGTTTCTTAAGCGTCTCATTATTAGAAGAAAATAATTTCCTAACCACCTCTAATGTTTTACTTGCAGGAATTAATTTTATAATTTCAGCCATGAGTAAAGTAATGCTACTTTGACCATGATAATCGGTATTATCGGTCAAATATGGCTCAATTACTTCTAAAATATTAGCTGCCAGCTCGGGATTAGTTTTTACCAATGACAAAAGATTTTTAATGGCACCTTCTCTTTCATATGGTTTTTGATTTTGTAATTGTAATTTAATCAGTTCCAGATCTTGAGTTTGAGTTTCGCCTTTGGTTACTAATGACAAAACCACAGAGGCCGCTTCCTTGATTTCGGGATGATTAGCTGCAACTAATGGTTTGATAAATTTCAATATTTTATCTGCTGGTATAGCATTTATTATTATACAAAAATGACTAGTAGCGGATCTTCCATAAGCTTTAGCAATTGCGACGCCATTTGTTACTTGTCTGACTATAGATGTATTATTGCTCGCTAGTAAATAGTTTGCTCTTAAAACAATAAATTCAACCATTCCTAGCAAATCACCTATAGTCATAGCATTTGCTATTTTTGATAATGCCTGGTTAGCCTCATAGTCGGAAAAGGTAATTCTACTATGTAATATCGGCATAATTAACTGTGAGGCTTTTTTTGCAAAATCAGGATCTGATGTAACTTTTTTAAATAAGGCGTTTGCACCTGCATCACAGACAGTATGATTCGTGCTAGCAAAAGCATTTGTAAGAAATTCTAAAGCTTTAATCGCTGGTACTGATTTAATAATTTCACAAAATCCCTCTTTAGCAGCATCTCTGATATCGCAGCCACTATTTTCATCAATAAAAGGAATTATTATTTCAATGCAACGATCAGAGATTCTAGGATCTAGCCTAGCAATTTTAGATAAAGATTTGATTGCAACTTTTTTTAAATTATTAATATCAACATCCTGGTAACCAAATGCAGGATTGCGAAGAGGTGACATTGTATCGCTATATCTTCTATACATCAGCAGTAAATTAAAGTTATCCTTACTTAAGGTTTTAGATATTTTTGTTAAAAGTTTATCTATATTGCCAGCTTCCTTTATCTTTTCTCTGATTTTTGAATGATTATTGCCTTCTGAGGTTTGTCTTATCTCGGTTAATGCCAAGATTAAAATGTCTATATCGGGAGTATTAAAACCATCGCAAACTGCTTTTTTAATCGGTGGTTCAACACCGTCAATAGCGGTTCCTTTTAGTGATTCCAAAATTTTTATTAGATTGCCAAGTTGCATCTCAAAATCACTTTCTTTTCGTAGAAAGATTTTAATTAAACGCAAAGCTTCGCTTGGAGTGATAAAATCGATTAATTCAAGTGAATATGAATTGGCAATTTCAACTAGTCGCCAACTATTTTTATTACAAAGCAGAAAATTTTTAACCAATACCAACGCTTTGCTTGCTAATTGGCGATTAATTGTAACTATTGCCTTGATAACTATGCAGGCATTAGCTCTAACATCTAAATCTTGGTCAGAAATAAGTGGAGTCAATAACTCAAAAGTTTGATCAGTATATTTTTTGGTAGTTTTTACAATTTCTGTTATTGCAAGTGAGGCGGCTATTCTAACTTTGGCCTCCTCATCAAAAATTAACGGCCTAAGTAGTAAAAAAGTTTCATCCGCTAATTCTGGGTTTATGGTTACTATTTGCGAAAGATAAAAAGCTGCGCCGTCTCTAACCTGCCATTTGCCTTGAGTCAATAATAATGGTTTAATTAATTCAAACAATTCTTTAATTGGCATAGCCCCTACTGCTCTAATCAGAGCTTCATGTCCAATTTGAGCAAAAACACCTTTATCAGAAGCAAAAAATATAATCAGCTCTAGCGCTTCTTTTGATACGCCAAATCTGGCAGAAATTGTTGCTAGGCTGGTAATTAATGATTTGGTTAGATCAAGATTTTGCTTAATTCCTTGGTCATTTTTGATTACCAATATTAAATCTTTGATGATCTCATTTTGCAGATCTAGCTCTAAATCAGCTAATGCTATGTCTGGTATGATTTCAGCTACATGTTTTTTTAATAGCCAATCATCAGACCTAAGTAATAACAATAATTTTCTTACTAATTCTTGTCTGATTTGAGGATATTTACTTGCAATTGTTGGTAGAGTATCCAGTGCCACTTTAACTTTGGGCGCAGATTCTGCATCGGCAACTATTGATAATATTTTATTTAATATTTTCTCAGAAATATAACCGCTATAAATTATTTTATCACTAAAATTGACTAAATCTGCGATTACTGCTTCATCAATAAATTCTTGAATTTGGTTAAGATTTGGAATTCTTGAATCTAATTTTCCTTCTATTTGCGCCTGAGCAAGTAAATGCATGAGCAGGGTTACTTTTGGCGCTGCTTCTAATTCAATTATCCCATCAATATTACAAGTAACTATTTCCCAAAATCTTGTAATTAATATCGATGCTGATTCTGATTTATCTGCGCTAACCATGCCAGCCATGAATTTTAAAACCAGTAAATATCTTGCTTGATTGCGGTTAATGGCAATTAAATCAGCATTTTTTCTTACTATATCCTGATCTGGGCTTGCTAAATAAGATGTTAGTTGCCTAGCGGTAAAATATTCCAAAAAAGTTAAATGCAAAAAACTATGATCAACATCTACTACTCTTTTGCCTTCAGTATCTGGCTTAAGTAGGCCATAGCGACCTATTGCTTCAATTGTTAATTCTTGATATTCAATTTTACTTAATTCTTGCTCGATTAATTTAGAGCTAATAATTGTCTGGCAAGTAATAAAACTTTGATAGCTAACAGCTTGTAGGAATCTAATTATTGGCAAAGCAGCTATTTGCTGATCAGAAATATTAATTAGCTTAGTAGCTTGAGTTTTATCTAATTGAAACTTGTTTAGATATCTTTTAGCCAGCAGGATAATTATTTTTTCATATAGTAATCCAAGATTAAAATCAGCACTGATTTTATTGATATTTACCAACTCATCTTTTGCCCAAACCAAGCATAAAATTGCTACATTAATTGGTGTGTTGCACATTGATTTAACTACAGGGTTTTGCAGCAAAAAAAGCTTTAATTCTAACTTTAATTGATCGCTACCAGTAAAATTAATATCAATATAACTTTCTATGCCTTTCTCATCAAGCCCTGCATTTTCAATAACTCGTTCAAAATTAGAGCTAACTTTATCACTTAGGACATTTGGCCTAGAGGTCATAATAATATTTTGATATTTTAACGCTTGGTTAAAAATATCGCTGGCCAAATTATTACTGGCAATTCTAACTGCTGCTTCATCATAGCCATCAAGCAATAATAAGACCTTTTCTTGATCACTAATTGCCGTAACTATATCTTCTAACTTAAATTCACTTCTAAAATCACGATCAAGATGAGCGTGGATAAAGCAGGCGAGTGGATTTTGGTTTAACTCATCGCGACCATAATTTTGCCGCCATTCATCATCGAGTAGATCTTTAAGTCTAATTTGAAACAAATAGTCAAATCGATTATAGTCCGATTTATGTCCCTCACCCCATTTGTAAGCAATATATTGCATTAAGGTGGTTTTACCAATACCCGCTCTACCTATAATTATTAGCTTACTAACCGGCTTTTGGTCCTTTTGTAGGGGTGCAAAAATATCATTAACAGCGATTGGTTTTTTATCACCAAGTAAGTGATAATTATCGTCAGAAATTTGACCAAGATCTTCTAACGCTTTATCGTCTTTGATAAGAATTTTAAGACTAATATAGCAATCTTTAAGACTCTGCTCCTTAATATCCTCATCTTTAATTAATGTTGGTATCTTAGAATGTTCTTGATGAAAAATTTGTAATTTTCTTTTAAGTGGGTCTTTTTTTTCTGATGACTCATCTGGTATGGGAGAAACAAAAACTTCTTGAGATGGGGTGACTTGATCTTGGTCTTCAGGATTTGTTTTTGCCCAGCCATTAACAACTAACTCTAGATCTTTTTTTAAACCAATATCACCAGTTACTAATATTGATTTTTCTTTGTCAGTTTCAATAGTAGCGGTTGGAAATTTTTCTTTTAATTCTTCTAACTTTCGATCATTAACATCAGTAATTCTGAATCTAAATAAACCAAGTTTTTGTCTTAATTCATTTTTTAAAGAATCTGACTTTATTTCAATGATTATAGTTCCAAAACCATTGTCATCTCGGTTACTTTTAACTAATTTACCACGATTTGCAAAGATTAGTTTTAATTTGTCTGTACTATCTTGTTTACCATTGCAAGGTATTTGATATTGTTGAGTTGAGTCTATAGCCGATTGCTTCATGTTTATAAATTCCTTATTGTCAACAAGCTCTTAGCAAGCTCTGAGCGTTACAGCTAGTTTCCAGCTGTTAGTTATTATGTCTGACGATTCTTCCTTTTGATAAATCGTAGGTAGTCATTTCTATTTCTACCTTATCGCCTTTTAGAATCCTGATTTTATTTTTGCGAATTTTACCAGAGGCGTGGGCGGTAATGATATGTTTGTTTTCAATTTCAACGCGAAAAATAGTATTAGGTTGAAGTGAACCCCTCCAGCCAGGCAGAAAAAATTCCAACCAAGAGTACATTTTTAAAAAAACTTAACAGCTTTAACATTTCCATTAAAACCGTATATTATTAACACCTCTAATATTTAGATTATTATCAATCTAAATTTCTTAATCATGCCAAAAACAAAGACAAAATCTGGTTTGGATACAAGCAACGAACCTCGGTTGACATGCAGTCTGGCATGATCAACAAAGTTGCAATTACTTCAACCAACATCATTGACTCGAAAGGCTTCAAGCAT
>JACCDG011110811.1_pt1 | contig 10303 bp, 10 predicted proteins | sample 7442471 | NCBI WGS metagenome assembly JACCDG01 (sample SAMN15323444, study PRJNA562643) | freshwater metagenome | isolation source: river surface water | place: USA:Blue River Watershed | collected 2017-08-17 | reverse complement strand
GCACCTGGTGATCGCAGCACTGAAGCAGCGGCGGGGTATAACTGGTTAATTAAAAATGGCATCAATAAAAAGTACATTCAAGCAATCCCTAAGGGGCGCGATACCTTAGAGAGTACAAAGGCCTATGTAGCGCAAATGAAAAAGGCAAAGTTAAATTCAGTTTTGATTGTGACAGATTCTTATCACTGCTTGCGAGCAATGACGATGGCTAGAGATTTAGAGGTAACCGCAAGTTGTGCTCCAAGTGAAACTGGACCAGGTGCACTTGAAAACTCTAAGTTTCGATATTTATTTAGAGAAAGTGCTGCTTATTTGGCTTACATAACAGTTGGCCGTCATGGAATATCACTCAGTGATCGAGCTCTTTAGCTCTGCTTTGAAGTAGATAGGATAAGTAAATGGTATTAAGAGCAGCGAGAGAACATTCGGGTTACACCGAATCTGATCGCGAGCGATTTTTAGATGAACCTGCAAAACGTGGTGGTCGTACCGAGTTTGCAAGAGATCGCGCACGCATCATTCACTCATTTGCACTGCGACGTTTAGCTGCAAAAACTCAGGTAGCGGTTCCATGGGCAACAGATTTTCCGCGCACCAGACTTTCGCACTCACTTGAGTGTGCGCAGGTTGGCCGTGAACTTGGTGCGGCACTTGGTGCAGATCCAGATTTAATGGAGGGTGCATGTTTAGCTCATGATTTAGGACATCCACCATTTGGTCACAATGGCGAAGAGGTTTTAAATATCTTGGCCGATAGTTGTGGTGGCTTTGAAGGAAATGCCCAAAGTTTGCGGTTGTTAATTAGATTAGAAGCAAAGACAGTATTGCCAAGCGGGAAATCTATTGGTTTAAATTTAACTAGAAGCTCATTGGATGCAGCAACAAAGTATCCATGGCCCCGTGCGATTAATGCCCGCAAATTTGGTGTCTATGAAGATGATCTGGAAATCTTTAATTGGTATCGATCAGGAGTTGATTCTGGCAAGACCAGTATGGAAGCGCAGATTATGGATTGGTCAGATGATATTGCTTACTCTGTTCACGATTTAGAGGATTCATTAGTAAGTGGCCAAATAAAATTAGATCAATTAAGTAATGATTTGCCTGAACTATTTAAGGTGGCGCAAGAGGTTTACCTATCTGACATTACTGAAGTTGAAATGCAAAGTGCACTTACCGAATTACAAAAATTATCATGTTGGCCAAAGTACTACGATGGAACTCATCGCTCACTTGCTAGGCTTAAAGATTTAGCTAGCCAATTAATTGGCCGGTTTGCACAAGCGGCGGAGGTTGCCACGCAAGAAAAGTATGGTGATGGCGATTTAACAAGGTACAACGCAAATTTAATTGTGCCAAGAGCGCAGCGAGTAGAGGTAGCGGTGCTCAAATCAATGGCTGGCCACTATGTAATTAATGCAGCAGCATCACAAGAGCGATATGCCAAACAGCAACAATTATTGAGCGAGTTGGTTGAGGCGATCTTAGCTAGCGCACCAACTACTTTAGAAAGTTTTTTCTTGCAGGATTGGCAGAATGCCGAGAATGATCAACAACGACTACGGGTAGTTATTGATCAAGTCGCCTCATTGACCGATCCTGGTGCGCAAATGTTGCATGCCAAGCTAGTTAGCAAAAAGTAAATAGGATTGCGCAATGGCCGGGCGAATTAAAGATACAGATGTCACTTATGTACGTGACCACAGCCCAATCGATGATGTTGTTGGAGATTATGTTCAATTAAAGGGTGCCGGCGGCGGCCAGAAAAAAGGTCTTTGTCCATTTCATGATGAGAAGTCGCCCTCATTTCATGTGACACCAAGCAAGGGTTACTTCCACTGCTTTGGCTGCCAAGTTGGTGGAGATGTAATCGCATTTATTATGAAGTTAGAGCATTTAACATTTACCGAAACTGTCGAACGCTTAGCTGATCGAATTGGTTACACATTAACTTATGAAGCAGGCGGTACAAATACTGGCCCATCAATTACTAGATCAAGGTTGGTGGCAGCAAATTTAGCTGCTGCTACTTATTACCAAGAGCAGTTGCAATTGCCTGAAGCCCAACATGGTCGTGATTTTTTAACAAAACGCGGTTTTGATCGTGATGCTGCTAAATCATTTGGTGTCGGTTATGCACCAGATCAATGGGATTCATTATTTAAATTCCTAAAAGGTAAAGGCTTTACTGAAGAAGAGTTAATGCTGGCTGGCTTAATTAAAGAGGGAACAAAAGGCCCAATTGATAGGTATCGAAATAGATTAATTTGGCCAGTAAAGGATATCTCTGGTGATGTTGTCGGATTTGGTGCAAGAAAGTTAGCGAGTGATGAGGTTGATCAAGGACCTAAGTATTTAAACTCACCAGAGACTCCGATTTACAAGAAGAATCAGATTCTTTACGGATTAGATATGGCAAAGAAGGAGATCTCTAAAACGCGCCAGGTTGTAATTGTTGAGGGTTATACCGATGTAATGGCTGCGCATTTAGCTGGAGTAACAACTGCTGTTGCAACTTGCGGTACCGCATTTGGTGATGAGCACATCAGAATCATTCGTAGATTATTAATGGATGCTGATGCATTTCGTGGCGAGGTTATCTTTACCTTTGATGGTGATGCAGCAGGTCAAAAGGCAGCACTTCGAGCATTTGAGGATGATCAAAAGTTTGTCGCCCAAACATTTGTGGCAGTTGAACCAAATGGCATGGATCCATGCGAATTGCGCCAAGCACATGGTGATCCGGCAGTTCGAGAGTTAATTGCCCGCCGGGTTCCGCTTTTTGAGTTTGCGATCAAATCTGTAATTGCCGGATACGACATTACAAATCCGGAGGGAAGAGTTAATGCGCTCAATCAGGTTGCGCCATTAATTGGAAAGATTCGAGATGCATCTCTTCGCCCAGAATATGTTCGACTTTTAGCTGGTTGGCTAGGCATGGAGGTTGATATTGTTTCAACTGCAGTTAAGCGAAGTGGTAATCGAGTTGAAAGTAATGAACCTGCAAAAGTTAACTTAACCGATCCAATTTTGGTACTAGAGCGAGAGGTATTAAAGGTTAAATTACAAATTTCGGGACTTGCTTCAAGTTGGGTTGATCTTGAAGAAAATGCATTTTCATATCCACTTTATGATCAGCTGCGCAAGGTAATAGATGCAAATGATGGTTTTACAACTGAGTCATTACTTGAAAAATGCGAAAGCGATGAGCTTAAATCTTTAGTTACTGAATTAACAGTTGAGCCAATTCGTACCGATGGTGAAGTTTCTGAGCGATATATCAATAGCGTCATCGCTAGATTGCGCGAGGTTGCGTTAAGTAGATCAATCGCTGAAATAAAATCCACTTTGCAGCGATTAAATCCCATTGAAAATGATGCGCAGTATCAAGAGATCTTTGGCCAATTAGTCGCTATGGAGGCGGCCCGCAGAGTTCAAAAAGAGTTGGCGTTAGGCGAGAGCCTCTAGTCAATTTTTGTGCAGGCGATGAACTTCGCTACTATTGCGCTTCGCCAATCAATCCCCAGATTGGTTTAATCCCTGATAGCTCAATTGGCAGAGCAGCCGGCTGTTAACCGGCAGGTTATTGGTTCGAGTCCAATTCAGGGAGCATGGCGCTCTTTAGAGTTCAAGTATCACTTCCTGATCGACCAGGCTCACTTGGTGCGCTTGCTTCTGCAATTGGTTTTGCAGGTGGTGACATTCGTGGCTTAGTTGTTTTGCGCAGCGAAGATGGCCGCGGCATTGATGACATCACAATTGCTGTTCCTGGATCTGATCCAACTGATTTGTTAAATGTGCTTGGCTCAATTGGCGGCGTTGAGGTTATCTCAATTACGCCGGTTGAATAAATAATTTAAAGCTTTACCGCTCTTAACTGCTGCGCCGATTGTTCTGGCTCTAAATCCATAATAAAAGCACCCATTCCAGATTCAGATCCTGATAAGTACTTTAACTTTCCAGGTTGCCGGCGCACTGAAACGATCTGCCAATGCAATCTCATGCTGTCGCGGCCTGATCTAACTGGCGCTTGATACCAAGATGCGATGTATGCCATCTCTATTCCAAATACACCATCTAATCTGCTTAAAATTTCCTTTGCAATTGGTGCAAATAGATTTGATTGCGCCTCATCCATTTGTGTGAAGTCGGCGATGGATCGCTTAGGTGCTAGGTGAATTTCAAATGGGTAGCGGGCTGCATATGGCACATATGCAATCCACTCGTTATTTTGCGCAATGATCCGCTTTTCATCCCTTACCTCACGAGCAACAACATCATCTAACAAGGTTCGACCAGTTTTTTTCAGATGCGCTTCGGCCGCCTCTAACATCTTTTCAACACGTGGTGGCAAAAATGAGTATGCATAAATTTGGCCATGGGGATGGGAGAGAGTTACACCAACCTCTTCACCACGATTTTCAAATGGATAGATCTGTTCAATGAAAGGCAATTTAGAAAGCTCAGCAGTTCGATCCTTCCAAGCCTCAAGCACTGTGCGAATTTGTTGCTCAGATAATTTAGCAAATGAGGTGTTGTGATCTGAGGTGTAACAAACAACCTCACATGCACCTGCTGCATCAGCGTTAGGAGTATCCAAACCAGTAATTATTGGTAACTCCCAATCACCTTTTGGTGTTGTTAAGGCAGGTGCGCGATTACCAAATACAACTACCTCGTAATCATTCTCTGGAATCTCTGTTTTTTTATCTGAAGTTGTTGGACACAATGGGCATAACTCTTTTGGTGGTAAGAAAATTCTGTGTTGTCTATGAGAGGCAACCGCTACCCACTCATTTACAAGTGGATCAAGTCGCAGGTGCCCAATCCCTGGTTGTGCCTCATCATCACGAGTATCAACCGCAGCTCTATTTACATCCCTGCTGTCGTAATAAGAAATGATGCGACCATCTGATAATTTCAAATCAGATCGGACAACAGAGCCAGATAATTTCTGCTTCATAGGTGGCAACTCTAGCCGAGTATTACTTAATTACGGATTTGCTTAGCGCAGCTATCTACTGGTTTCTTGGTTTTGGTTGGCTTAGGGGTAGGAGTTGGTTTTGGAAGTTCTGGTCCTTGAATAACATTTAAAGTTAGCGGTAAATTAATTTCAGCATGAGTTTTACTTTGATCAACATAATTTAATGTTCCGGCAATCGAACCGGCAGGAAGCCCGGTCAATGTCAGTAACCAGCGACCACTTGCAGCACGAACCGCACTTTGAGATTTAATCTTTATAGATGAATCAGTTGGTCTAAATACAACGGTTCCAGTAACTACTGGGCTACCGATATTGCGATTTACCTCAACACTAATTTCAACTGGATCATTTGTTGTATTACTAGCAACCGACAAAATATTCATAGCAGTGGGTTCATTAACTGGCATTAAATCCGCTGGCTCTGGTTGCCATTTACCCTTTATCAATGACATGAAACTCTCTGGTGTGCCTCTAAATACATTTAAATCTAATCTGCTGCTAGGCACTCCGTACTTGGCGCCGATGCCACAAGATGAGTACTGCCAAATCTGCCATTGTGATGAACAGTTTGCGGTACTCCAAGAGTGAACATAACAACCAACAGTTTTGAGTCCTGGTTGAGCAATTGGATCTGCCGGATTAATTCCATACTGTGCCAGCCAAAGTGGGTATTGACGTAACTTCTCACTTCTAACCATCGCACTCTCTAAAAAGTTTGCGTATGAGTAGAGAAATGGCTTACGGCCAGTTTTCTCTTCAACTGTTTGCAACCAGGTTTCCGCCCAGGCAGTTACTAATGTACGTCCCAAATACTTTACACAATCACCTGATTTGTTTTTGCGTACACAATTATTTTCTAGATCCAATGCGACTGGTAAATCCATCTCGTTGTATCCGCCAAGGGAGGCAAGTCGCCAAATTACTTTTTGTGCTTGTGCTCTGGCATCTCGCTGGATATATGCCAAGTCGGTGCTATCTGGCATATAGGCAAAGTGATACATGCCGGTGTAGAGACCCGCTGCTTGGGCAGCATTACGATCGCCAACCAACCACTTCATCGTTTCGATATCAGCTTTTTCAGTTGAGTCTGATCCTTTGATTAAAACAAATCGCATACCAGCATCAAACTTTTTCTTAAAATCAATTGGCTTATCATTTGGATGTTGCCATCTACTTATATCTGAACCATGAATACGACCACCTGGCCCATAACCAGCTAGTAATGTATTTTCATCGGCAAAAACTTGAGAGTTATCCACCTTAAAATTTGCACTCTTAGAAATTGTTTTCTTCTTTCCAACCATGGCAACCGCTTGGTACTGACCTTCGGCTTTGATGGCAGTTGCAACTGTTGTGATCTTCCAAGAGCCACTAGCTGATGATGTTGTCTTTAGCGATGTCTTATTCCAGACAACACCATTAAATGAGTTGATAGTAATCGCCGCTTTAGCCGCCGGTTTTACCTGTCCGTAGAAGGTGACAATTGATTCACCAGCACTAGGTGTTGTTGCTACATTAAATGAAACAGTTGTTTTAGTGGCAGCAGAGGCAACTGGTATTAAATTTGTAGATAAAAGAGCGACAGATGTAAGTATTAAAATTAAGCGCTTCACTGCTCAATTATTGCTGGTTCCTCGCCAAATACCTGTTTAATCGCTGCGATTAATTTTTTAGTGTGATCTGGATTGCGGGTTGCTTTAAAATCATGCGGGCCTGAAAACTTCTGACTATCAGCAAAATCTAAGGTTAACTGTTGATTCTCGTAGGAAACCAATCTGGCATCAAAAAAAGCAAGCCAGGTAATACGATCCTCAATTAAAAGTAAATCTAGAACCTCATTCCAGCGCTCTTTAATTTCAGATAGCTGCATATTTTGGAATATCTAGGTTAAATGATGAAGCCATACAAAATGGCAGCTATAAATATCACCAAAGCAGAATTCTTTACTGTTTTTCTCACTAATAAACTCTTTGCGGCAGGGATGAAGGTAATTATTAAGCCAAGCAAACCTAAGCCAATTAATACCGAGCTATTGTTTAAATTATTACTGGATCCGGTTTGATACCTGAGATTAATTAAGCCGATGGCTAGCAAAGCGTAGGCACCGTATCGATAATTATTTATCACTTGGGGATCCTAAGTGAGTGCATGCCACCATCAATATTTATGGTCGTGCCAGTCACTGATGCTTGCAGTGGGCTAGCTAGGAAAATAATTGCTGATGCAATCTCTGCTGGTGAAACCAATCTGCCCATTGGTTGTCTTGCCTCTAATGCATCGCGAGCAGCAGCTGCATCTGCAGATTGATTTAATAATCTTTGCACCCAAGGAGTATCGGTGGTCGCAGGATTAACCGCATTTACTCTAATTTTATCTTTTATGTGATCTGTTGCCATTGCTAGTGTCAAAGTTAGAACTGCACCTTTGGACGCACTATATGCAGCGCGATTTGGAATTCCATCGGTTGCGGCAATCGATGCGGTATTTACAATTGCCGGATATTTAGATTTGCGAAGCAGTGGGATTGCAGCGCGTGAAACACGAGCTGTTCCCACCACATTAATATTTAAGACTTTGTGCCAAATTTCATCTGTTTCATGCTCAACTGATGTCAGCGAGCCAATGCCCGCATTGTTAATCAAAATATCTAATTGGCTACTTTGTTTAGAAAACTCAGCAAATGCTTCCGTTACTGATTTCGCATCACCGATATCGCATTTAATAAAGGTGGCAACTGATGCCATTTCTCCTTCATTTATATCAAAGCCAAATACGGTAGCGCCACGAGCTTTTAATCCCTTGGCTACCTCAAGACCAATTCCAGAGCCAGCACCGGTAATAATTGCGGTTAATCCGCTGAATTCTTGATCAATCACCTTCATATACTATTGTGTTTATGACGGAGCAAAGCACAGGTACGCAATCATTTATTGCGGTCTTACATACCGCAGGCCATAAATATCGCATCACCAAGGCGGTAAATGGAAAGTTCTTTGCTATCCCTAAGGTAGCAACAATTTCAGATGCACTTGAGTTACCTATTTCAGAGTTTAAATCTTTATTTGATCAAGCAGGTAGCGAGGAGGTAATTGGCACATTAACTGCGCCAATTGCAGCAGATTCTGAAATCTGGGGCGCTGGAGTTACCTATCAAAGATCACGCGATGCTCGGAAAGAGGAGAGCGGAATTCCAGATGTTTATCAATTAGTTTACGAAGCTGATCGACCTGAGTTATTTTTCAAAGCAACAGCTCGCAGAACTGTTGGCACTAATGCCAATGTTGGAATTCGCGCAGATGCGTTGACATCAGTTCCAGAGCCTGAGGTTGCGATAGTTGTAAATAAGTATCGGGAGTTAATTGGTTTAACAATTTGTAATGACATGACCTCACGGAATATTGAGGGCGAGAATCCGCTCTACCTTTCACAGGCAAAGATTTATTACGGTTCAAATGCAGTGGGCCCAATGATTCGGCCAATTTGGGAGATCAAGGATTATTCCTCCCTTGCAATAGATGCCAAGATCGAACGTGGCGCAAATATTGTTTGGCAAGCACAAACCTCACTTGCCCAATTAAATAGAAGTTTCGCCGATCTAATTGAATATTTATTTAGATGCCAATCTTTTCCAGTAGGTGCCATTCTCTCAACTGGAACAGGAATTGTTCCACCTCTCGATATTTCACTTGAATCAGGCGATGTTGTAACTATCAATGTGGCAGAGGTTGGCACATTGATAAATAAGGTTGTTGTCACTCCAATTGATATCAATGAGAAGGAAAATCTATGAGTCAGGTTGTTTGGACCCAATGGGATGATTTAGAGATTCCTTCAGCCTTTAAAAAATTATCACCAGCTACAACACCAACTGATAGTGGAGATTTCTCTGAAGTTACCTTTTATATGCCGGCCTATATGGGAGGCCGAGCAGCACTTGAGTTAACAAAGCAGATGCCAAATTTAAAGTATTTACAGATGCCAAATGCAGGTTATGACGATGCGATGGAGTTTGTTCGTCCCGGTATGACCTTGTGTAATGGCCGAAGCATTCATGATGATTCAACCGCTGAATTGGCAGTAGGTTTAACAATTGCATCTCTTCGTGGATTTCCAGAGTTTGTTCGCAATCAAGATAAAGGCAAGTGGGTACACACCCGCGAGAAATCAATTAATGATCGCAAGGTAGGAATTATTGGATTTGGTTCTATTGGTTCAACAGTTGCACGAATGCTCTCTGGTTTTTCCGTTGAGATCATGCCATTTACCCAAAGTGGGCGTGATAACACAACGCCAATTGCTGAGTTAGATAAACATCTGCCATCACTTGATGTTGTTATTTTAATTTTGCCACTTACCAAAGAGAGTAAACACTTATTTGATGCTCGTCGATTGGCGCTAATGAAAGATGGCGCATTATTAGTAAATGTGGCACGTGGCCCAATAGTTGATACCGATGCATTGGTTAAAGAGTTAAATAGCGGAAGAATCACTGCAGCATTAGATGTAACTGATCCTGAGCCACTTCCAGAGGGTCATGCACTTTGGAGTGCTAAAGGTGTTTTGATCTCACCACATGTTGGTGGAAATACAACTGCATTTGAACCACGTGCGCGTAAGTTGATCAAATCTCAATTGGAATTACTTGCAGCAGGTAAGCCGCTAAACAACATTATCGTGGCTGGTAATTAGGCCAATACTTTTTAATCTTTTCACGTAAGAAATCTGCGCTCTCATGCATTTGCTCCATGCCATCAACGCCATCTTCAATTGAGATCCAGGAATCAAAGCCAACTGCTTTAAGTGTTGAAAAAATTGCATCGTAATCATTTAAGCCCTTACCGATCACGCCATGTTTGAAAAATGAAACATAACCGGCTGTTCCACCCTCTGCTTTGCGTAGATCTTCAACAGTGCCATTAGCTAGGTAACGATCACTTGCGTGCATTGTGACAACGCGATGCTTTACCTTTTCTAATAATTCAAGTGGCTCTTCGCCAGCGGCAATTGCATTTGATGGATCAAAGTTAACGGCAAAGGTAGGTGATGGAATTCGATTTACAAGTTCAACAAATACATCCATCATCTGGGCAAACTCAGGCTCTGTCCAAAAATCATCCTTGTAATGGTTCTCTAAAATTAAGGTGATTCCCAAACTTTCAGCAAGTGGAATACATGCCTCAATTGATTCCACTACATAATTCATTCCTTCTTCGCGAGTTATATCTTTACGGCGCTGTCCTGATAAAACGCGGCAGTACTTAGCACCAAGAGCGGCACTCATCTCAATTGCCCGAAACTCTTTTTCTACCTCTTGTTTGC
>JACCDG011981520.1_pt1 | contig 10305 bp, 10 predicted proteins | sample 7442471 | NCBI WGS metagenome assembly JACCDG01 (sample SAMN15323444, study PRJNA562643) | freshwater metagenome | isolation source: river surface water | place: USA:Blue River Watershed | collected 2017-08-17 | reverse complement strand
TTTTTAACAATTTTCTTTTTAGTCATTGGGGTTTTCCGATCACGATGCAACGCTGTTCGCGCTTCAAATACTGCGCGGCCACTCGTTTCACTTCCGGCGCCTCGAGCTTTTCGATGCGGTCGATCTCGTCTATCGCGGTCCGAACGTCGCCGAGTACGAGCTCGTGTTGGCCCACGAAGCGTGAAACTGCCGAGTTAGTAGAAAGGCCCATGTGAATTTCCGTTCGCAGCTTATTTTTCACCCGCTCAAGCTCTTCCTGCGTGATACCGTCGCGCGCGAGAGAATCGATCTCGCGATCAATGGCGTCCACCGCTTCGGCGGCCTTACGGCCGGCCTGGCAAGTAAAGCTCAAGTAGAAAAGTGAAGGATCTTTCGAGGTGTTCACGCTCGCGCCCACGTCGATGCAGATTCCCTTATCCACCATCGCGCGGTATAAACGCGAACTGCGCCCCGTAGTGAGGGCCATCGAAAGCACCGAGAGCGCCACCTGGTCGTGATGGCGACCATCGGGAACTTTGTAGCCGAAGTACGCCTTCTCCACTTGCACGGGAAGACTGAGCACACTCACGCGCTCTTCTTTCTGCGCGGGCTCTGTTTTCGGTGCGAGGGGACGTTTACCAGCGGGCGCGAGCTTGCCGTAATACTTATCGATCGTGCGCGCCACTTTTTCCGCGGTGATCGCGCCCGACACACAGATCACGGCGCGATCAGGGGCATAATTTGCGCGGTAGAAGGCCTCGCAATCCCCGGTGGACATTCGATCGAGATCATCGCCGTAGCCGATTACGGGACGCCCGTAGGCGTGCGCGGTGAATGCGAGCTTCTGCAGCTCCTCGTACATCTGCCCTTCCGGGTTATTCTCCATCACCTGCTTACGCTCGTTTTGCACCACTTCGCGCTCGCTCTCGAATTGCTCCTTGGTGAGATCGAGACCCACCATGCGATCGCTTTCGAGCTCCGCCACCAACTCCAGCTCCTTCGCCGGTAGGCTCGCCACGTAGGCCGTATAATCCGTGCTGGTGAAAGCGTTAAGGTCTCTTGCGCCGGCGCTCTCCATAGTGCGATCGAACACACCGAGGGGGCGGGAGCGGGTGCCCTTGAACATCATGTGCTCGAACAAATGGGCCAAACCGGATTTTCCCGGCTCTTCGTCGCGGGAGCCCACATCGAACCAAGTTTGGTAAGAAAAAACCGGGGCCAGTTTGTTCTCCGCCACGAAAAGCCTCAAGCCATTCGCGAAATCGAAGCGCTCAAGGTGGGAGCTGCCGAGGAACTTGTACCGAGATTGTTTCCATGACTTTTTCATATAGGAAAAAAATCGTACCATGAGTTCAGTTTCAGACTAGACGCTTTTCCTCATCTTGCTCTTCCTTCTTTTCCGCTTGGCTCCCCCCTTGCAGTCCCGGCAGCATGTATATGGCATGGCTGGGAATAGGCGCGGGGAGCGCGGGCCTCCTATTCCTCTATAAATGCGGCGCGCGCGTGGACGAACTTTGTTTTACGCTTTACGCCACTGCGCGGCGACGGCTGGCCGGCATGCTCGCCACTCCCCCTTCCCCCTGCGAAGACCTGCTCCTGAGTTCCCGACTTATTTCCTGCCTCCGCGCCGGAATTAGCCTCGATGCCGCCCTGGAGAGCGCGAGCCAGGATCCCGCGCTAAGCGCTCCTTTGCGCGCGCGCGGGCGACGCATCCTCGAAGGAAATGCCGGAAGCGACTTTCTTTCCCACTTCCTTGCCTCCGCCCTGAGATCAGGCGCACCCCTTCTCTCAGCACTACAAGGGATCGAAAAAGCTTTGGTATCCAAGCGGCGTCTCTCCCTGCGGGCCCACGCCGTCACGGGTCAAAGCCGCGCGCAAGCCGAAGTGCTCTCCTGGCTGCCCTGGGCTCTAGCCCTCGCGATCGCGGCGCTGGATCCGCATTGGTTTTTAACGGCCGCTATCCACCCGCTTTCCTGGTTCCTATGGGCATTCGCCGTAGCGTTGTCGGGCGGAGGGCGGCAATGGATCCGCATCGCACTGGCCTCCGCGTTTCGGCCTAAGGGACAGATTGAAATCATCGAGGAAAATTTAATTCCCGACCTTATTCTGAGGCTTTTGGCGGAAATTTCTCGAGGTATCGACGTGGAGAGCGCCGCGGAAGCCTCCTTAGCGCAAATGGAAAACACGGAACTCACGATGCTCTTTCGCCAATCTCGCCCCGAAGACACTCACCGGGTGGCGCGACTCAAAAGCCTACTCGCCCACGCCGCCCGCACCGGCGCCCCCGTGCGCGACGAACTCCTCGGCTTCCTCGCCGACTTGCAAGCCGAACTCGAATCCCGCTGGGAAGAACGTGTGCAACGCTTGCCAGTGGCAATGATGGCGCCACTTTTCCTCTGTTTCTTTCCTAGTTCTCTGCTCGTGTTGTCGGGACTGCTGATGCCTTTGCTCCTCGAGGCCCTATGAACTGGAAATTCTTCCTTGCTTTGCCAGTTGCCGCGCTCCTCTTAGGGAAGCCGCTCCACGCCCCGCGCCTGCGCGATCGTTTACCCTCCATTGCGGATGAAATCTGCGACTACCCACTCGCGGTAAAGATGTACCTACAGGCATATGCGTACCAATTCGAAAATCGGGGAGCAGCGGCGCTATTCTGGCGAGCCTCGGATGCCGAAAGAAAGCGCTGCGCCAAAGATACGTCGGCGCTGAAAGCGAGGAATGACGAGCTCAGGAAAGCTTTGTTTCCTTGAGCAAATAATTCCCGCCGTCGACCCCGCGCACTTCCGCGAGCGAAGCGATCTTCCTGCCACCCTCCGTTCGCTCGAGGAAAACTACTACCTGTACCGCCGAGGCAATTAAATTCCGAAGGGCGGATTCACGGAGGTTTTCGGCGGCCAGCAGGGCCAGGGTTTCCAATCTGTGCAAGGCATCGCGAGCGGAATTTGCGTGGATGGTGCCGAACGATCCTTTATGGCCGGTATTGAGCGCCATTAGCAGATCGAGCGCCTCCGTCCCGCGGCACTCACCGATTACCAAACGATCGGGGCGCATGCGCAAAGCTTCCCGCAGCAGCCGGGTGAGCGAAATTTCCCCCTCCCCCTCCTGATTCGCCGACCGAGCCTCGAGCGAAAGAAAATGCGGGTGGCACACGCGGATCTCGGCCACGTCTTCCAGAGCGAGGATGCGCTCTCCCGCATCCACTTCGTGGAGAAACGCCGACAATAGAGAGGTCTTACCCGTGCCCGTGCCCCCGCAGACGAAGATATTTTTCTTCGCGGCCACTAGCTGGCGAAGGAGATCGGCACCCTTCGCGTCGAGCGCACCAACCTCCTGGAGACGCGTAAGAGTCCAGGGGTCACGGGCGGGTTTACGGAGAGAGAGACAGATTCCCCTTTTTGCCACCGGGGGAACGGCCACGTGCACGCGCACGCCGTCGGCGAGAATAGCATCGGCGAACGGAGCGCGCGGGTCCACCTTCCGCGCCTGCGGAGCCAAGATTCGGCGCACGTAGCGGCGCAGCGATTCCTCGCCGGAAAACTTTCCCGGGTGAGCCCGCAGCGAGCCCGCTTTCTCGAACCAAATTTCTTCTGGGCCATTCACGAGAATTTCGGTTACGGTTTCATCGTTGAGCAGCGCGCGCAGCGGTCCGTGCCCGAAAAATTCCTCGAGTTCGTCTTCGCTGGCATTAGTTTCGGCACGAGCGAGCAAGCGGGCGGCACCATCGCCGGCCGATAAACCACGCTCGTTGAGCAGATCCTGGATCCGTTCGAGCCCGGCAACGAGCGTGCTCACGTGCTGGCCTCAATCAGAATTACGAGCTCCGAGCGATTCTCCTGGAAGTCGTGGGAGCGGAAAAGCTCGCCCAGAATGGGAATATCTCCCAGTAAAGGGATCCCCGAGTGATTACGGCTGTCTCGCTTTTCCATGAGCCCCGAAAGCAACACGGCCTTGCCCACCTCCATGTCCACTTGGGTGTCCATCTTGCTCACGCGCAGGGCGGGAATCCCTTCGCTCCCATTCGCCGGATCCAGGGAGGTGATTTCTACGCTGATACGGGCGCGCGCCAGGTTCTTCGTGACTCCCGGAAGCTCCAGGCGAAGGGTAAGCCCGTAAGGTTTCCACTGGACGGCAGAAAAATTTCGGCTTTGCATCTGGATGGGAATCTCGCCGCCCACCTTCAGTTCGGCCACACCCTTCTCGTTCAGTAGCAGCTCGGGCTGTGAAAGTAACTTTGCTTGGCCGCGCTTTTCCATGATTCGCAGGGCTGCTTCGAGCGCAATGTTCGCCTTGCCGAAGGTTTGCGAAACTTGGAGCGCGCCGGGTACGGAATCTGGCCATTTGAGCCCGAGCGACAAACCACTGTTCTTCAATACCTCGAGAATTTTCGCGCGGAAGCGGAGGCGCCCACCCTTTTCGAAGGGAACACGGATATGAGAGCGCGTGCCGCGAAACACTTCCTGGGCCAGGGACTCAGCAAGTTCCTTCTCCGCGGCGTTGTCGGCATCGCCATAAACTAAAACTGTATTGCCGGCGCTTTTCACCTCGATCCCGGCGATACCGGCGCTTTTGAGGAGGCGACGAATCTGGCTCTCGGCCTTGGCCCGCTGCAGGGGATGCAGCCTGGCCAGACTCTGCACTTTCCCTTTGCCTCGTTCTTCTAGCGCCTTTACGGCGTTCCAATCTTGGATACTTTTCACCTCACCACTGGCCAACCATCCATCACCATTGGCCTGCAGCTTCACCCCCGAGGGTGCATTCAGGAGAGATTCCCCATCTTTCACCACTGCCGCTTGACGCTTGGAGACCACGCGGAAAGCCATTGTGCGCGGTGTGCTGCCCGGCCCAATCAGGATAAGGTCCGAATAGCCCTGGCTTTTTCCCTTTACGAGCAGGAGGCTTTTGCCCCCGCCCAACTGGGTGGGCCGCACCTGAATCACTTCGGAATTTCCCAAGCTAAAGCGGGTGCCAGGCTCTACGGGGAAGCTTTTCTGCTCCCCGAGCCCCAGGGTTTGCGCCGGTTCCGACATGCTTGTCCGACAAAAGAAAAAACTTAGAGCCACCAATACAAAGATTTTTTCCATATGCGCCGCCAAAGCAATCGCCTTGCCAGAATGAATCCGATTGATTTTGGGCCGCGGCTGCGATAGCTCTAAACCCTTGAATTAACACATTGAACGAGGATCCTATGGCTTCGCCTACCCGTAAAACCGAACTTAAGCGCATGAAGAAAAAAACCAAGCAAGGCAAGCGCCGCAAGAAGATCGCGCGCAACAAAGGCAGCACGCCCAAGTTCAAGGTGCACCAGTAAACCGCCAGCACAATTAGTTCACCGCGTTCTGCGCAACCGACGAGGGTATCCACATGGCTTTGAAGGATTATTTTTTCACTTCGGAATCCGTAACCGAAGGGCATCCCGACAAAATCTGCGACCAGATCTCCGATGCCGTTCTCGATGCAATGCTCACGCAAGATCCTAAGAGTCGCGTGGCCTGCGAAACACTTACCACTACCGGCGTGGTGGTGGTGGCCGGGGAAGTAACCACCAATGCCCAAGTAGATATCACCAGCGTGGTGCGCGACACGGTGAAAAAAATTGGCTACGACGACTCCCGCAAGGGTTTCGACTACAGCACCTGCTCGGTTCTCGTTTCGCTCGGCAAGCAGTCCCCCGACATTTCCCTCGGCGTTACGGCCGAGACCAGCCAGTCGAAGGAGCAAGGCGCCGGTGACCAAGGCATCATGTTCGGCTACGCGATCAACGAAGCGCCCGAACAGATGCCCCACACGATTTACTGGTCGCACCGCCTCGCCGAGCGCCTCACCAAAGTGCGTAAAGACGGCACCCTGAAATTCCTGCGCCCCGACGGCAAAACCCAGGTGACGATGGAATACAAAGACGGTAAGCCCCTCCGCGTAGATGCCATCGTGGTGAGCTCGCAGCATTCCGACGACGTTTCCCAGCAAACGATCATCGAGGGAATCCGCGAAGAAGTGATTCGCAAAACCATTCCCTCGGAATGGATCGACACGAAAACCAAATTTCACATTAACCCCACGGGACGTTTCGTGATCGGCGGCCCCATGGGCGACGCCGGCCTCACCGGACGCAAAATCATCGTGGATACCTACGGCGGCCACGGCGCCCATGGAGGCGGAGCTTTTTCGGGCAAGGATCCCTCCAAGGTAGACCGATCGGCTTGTTATATGGCTCGTTACGCCGCAAAAAATGTGGTGGCGGCCGGCCTCGCCGAACGCTGCTTGGTGCAAGTGGGTTACGCCATCGGCGTGGCCGAGCCCGTAAGCCTCATGGTGGAAACTTTCGGTACCGCCAAGGTAGACGAGCTCCGTCTACAAAATGCGGTGCGCGAGGTGTTCTCATTCAAGCCGGCAAATATTATTTCCACGCTGAAGTTGCTTCGCCCGATTTACAGCCAAACGGCGGCTTACGGGCACTTCGGCCGTCGCGGTGAGGGCTTTACTTGGGAATTGACCGACCGAGTGGAAGACCTAAAACGCGCCTGCAAGGCTTAGGGCTTTGAACGCTACCATCTACTTTCTGGCGGACCTCTACCCCTGGTGGGGATTGCCGCTCGCTTTTATTTTCGCCGAGCTGGCCAATCGTTACCGCCGTCACGGGCAACGGCCCAAAGCACTGATGTTCATCGCGATCAGCTTTGTTTTTCTCGCCGCAGCCGCGGCCTATTTCGCGTTCAATGGAATTGAGCGGCTCCGGCCGGCCATGAAAGAAATGGAAAGAAGCGTTACCGGAAAATAGATAGGCGAAGCCATGCTGGAACAGTCTTATAGCCCCGAAAACTTTGAAGAGAAAATTTACTCCAAGTCTGAGGATGAAGGCCTGTTTCGTGCAGACGCAAATAGCACGAAACCGAGCTTCCTGATCACGATGCCCCCGCCGAACGTGACCGGCGCTTTGCATATCGGCCACGCTCTCTTCGTATCCATCCAAGACACCTATGCCCGCTGGAAGCGGATGCTCGGCTACAATACCCTCTGGCTTCCCGGCACCGACCATGCCGGCATCGCCACCCAAGTGATGGTGGAGAAGCAGGTAGCCTCGGAGGGAACTTCCCGCCAGCAGCTCGGCCGCGAAAAATTCCTCGAGCGTGTGTGGGAGTGGAAGAAAGAGTTCGGCGGCACCATCACGGATCAGATCCGCGTGCTCGGCTCCTCCTGCGATTGGAGCCGTGAACTATTCACGCTCGATCCCAAGAGCTCCGCGGCGGTGAAGGCCAGCTTCACCAAGCTCTACCACGACGGCCTCATCTACCGCGGAGAGCGCATCGTGAACTGGAGCTCGGGCCTGCAAACGGCGATCTCCGATCTCGAAGTGGAGCTCAGGCCCGTGCAAGGCGCGTTCTACTACTTGAAGTACATGCTCGCCGATGGCAGCGGCGATTTCCTCACCGTGGCCACCACACGTCCCGAAACGATCTTCGCCGATGTGGCCGTGGCCGTGAATCCCACCGATGAACGCTTCGCCAAGCTCAAGGGCAAGGAAGTGATCGTGCCGATCTCGGGCCGTAAGGTTCCCGTGATCACCGACGACTACGTAGACAAAGAATTCGGCACCGGCGCGCTCAAAATCACGCCCGGACACGACGCCAACGACTGGACGATTGGCCAGCGCCACAAGCTTAAGACGCTCACCACGATCAATAAAGACGGCAAGCTCAACGAGCTCGCGGGCGAATTCGCCGGCGCCGTGGCCGCACATTCGCGCAAGCGCGTAGCCGAGAAGCTCAAAGAGCTCGGCCTCCTCGTGAAGGAAGAGAAGCACAATTACGAACTCGGCTACTGCCAGCGCACGGGCGTGGTGGTGGAACCGCTCGTGAGCATGCAGTGGTTCATGAAGATGAAGCCGATGGCGGAAATGGCGCTTAAAGCCGCCACGGGGGAAGATCCCGCGCTCCGCTTCTATCCGGATTTCTGGAGGAAAACTTGGTTCCAGTGGCTCAACAATATCCAAGACTGGTGCATTTCCCGCCAGCTCTGGTGGGGCCATCAGATTCCCGCGTGGCATTGCGGTAAATGCACTCAGATCACGGTGCTCAAAGACCATAACGACAGCGACCCCAAGGCTTGCGCTCATTGCGGATCCTCCGCGATCACGCAAGACCCCGACGTGCTCGACACCTGGTATAGCTCCGCTCTCTGGCCGATCTCGACGCTTGGCTGGCCCGAGAAAACTTCGGATCTCGACGTGTTTTATCCCACGCTTCGCTTCGATCAGGCCCGTGGCGGCAAGGAAGCCAAGGCTCTCATGGAAACCGGCTCCGACATCATTTTCTTCTGGGTAGCGCGCATGGTGATGATGTGCACCTACTTCATGAAAGGCCGCCTGCCCTTCGAAGATGTGTTCCTGCACGCGATGGTATTCGACGAAAAAGGCCAGAAGATGAGCAAGACCAAGGGGAACGTGATCGACCCCCTCGAAGTTACCGCCAAGAGCGGCTCCGATAGCCTCCGCCTCACTCTGCTCGCTCTCTCGGGCCAGGGCCGCAACGTGAACCTCGATCTCAAGCGCGTGGAAGGCTACAAGGCCTTCGTGAACAAGCTCTGGAACGCTTCGCGCTTCGCAATGATGCAGATCTCCGAGCAGAACGTAACCGCCTATAAGAATCCGCTTCAGCAGCTCGATAAACTCGATTTCGTGGACCGCTGGTTGCTCGTGCAGCTCAACGACACGGTGAAGAAGGTGAACGATGAACTCACCCACTATCGCCCCGACGCCGCCTTTCACGCGATCTATCAGTTTGCCTGGTACGAGCTCTGCGACTGGTATCTCGAGCTCGTGAAGGTGAAGAAGGGCTCGCTCGACACGCTTTGCTTCGCGCTCGAAACCCTGCTCAAGCTCCTTCACCCGATGGCACCGATGGTGACGGAGAGAATTTATTCAGAGCTGCCCTGGGCCGAGCGCGGCAAGCTCATGCTGCAGGAATTCCCACTACCTCATCCTGGTGAAATCGCAAAAGCTTCGGACCTCCACCAAGTAGCCGCGATGAAATCGGCCGTGGAAGGAATCCGCAACTTCCGCACCGAGAACAAAATCTCCCCCAAGGCGCAGATCCAAGCCGTGCTCGAAACAGAGCAGGCGGCTCTATGGGAAAACCTTTCCCGCTTCGTAGTGGCTCTAGCCAAGCTGGGCGAAGTTTTAGTGAACGGGAAGGCACCCACGGGCGCCTCGGGTAAAGTGGCCACGAATGAGTTCGTATTCACGCTTCCGCTCGAGGGCTTGGTGGATACCGCGGCCGAAAAGGCGCGCCTGATGAATGAAACCAAGAAGGTGCGCGGTGATGTGGAGTTCTCGCTCAAGCGCCTCGAGAATCCCGCCTTTATCGAGCGCGCTAAGCCCGAGCTCGTGGCCAAAGAGCGCGACACTCTCGCCGCCAATCAGGAAAAACTGAAAACCCTGGAAGAAGCGCTGAAGAGACTCGGCTAACCCGCCCGCGAGCCGGCCTGACAGGATTCTTTGTCGTCGAAGATGCGTAAATACATGCGTTCGGGATAATTTTCCCGGCGGAAGCGCGTGCGCGGCTCACAAAATGTGCTCACCGAAACACATTCCCCATCTAGGTAATCGAAGGCGAATTTCCCTTCTTCGGGCTCGCAAGAGGCGGGAACCGCCGCCTCCACGCGACAGTCCGCTTCGCTTTCCTTTCCCCGCCCGGACTCCTTGGCTTGCAAGTAAAGCTGGCGGAGGTCTTCATCGCTGTGACGAAGGTACGACTGAATATTGAAACAAACCGGGCCGGCGGGAAGCGGGCCCGCGAGCACGGGAAAAAGGCCTATGTCTTTTTGATCGAAAATATTGGCGGGAATCCATAGTTCGGGGGCGGGAGGAGGAGACGGCGCCGCCTCGGGAGCGGGCGCCGGCGGGGGCGGCGGAGCGGGGGCGGCCCGCTTATTCGATGACTTATAAAAATAGGGAAGCGCCAGCACGGCGAGCAAGAGAACGGCGAGCAGCGCCAGCGGAGCACGGTAGTTCATGGCTGCGGCTCAACCTTGATTTGTACGTCGTGGGAGTTCGCGCTTTCGCTTTTCGCCCGCCCGAGGGCTTCGCGGTTTCCGCCCGTGCTTTGGTTTCTCACTCCACCAATCGTACGCCAGGTGCCCAAAGGTAGATCGAGCTCGGTGACCAACGCGCGCTCACCCGTAGCGCCCGGACTTGTTTGCCGAATTTCTACGTGCGCGGAATTTTTTCCTTGGGATCGAACAAAAACCGAAACGGAATTTTGGAAGACAGTTCCCGAGACGATACGCGCCTGACCGCCGTCCATCACCAGAACGGATTCGCCCGTGTCTCCGAGA
>JACCDG011269951.1_pt1 | contig 10306 bp, 7 predicted proteins | sample 7442471 | NCBI WGS metagenome assembly JACCDG01 (sample SAMN15323444, study PRJNA562643) | freshwater metagenome | isolation source: river surface water | place: USA:Blue River Watershed | collected 2017-08-17 | reverse complement strand
TCTGAAGTAAATACGATACAGATAGGTTCAAAATAATAAATCTGATAAAAAATCTGAAAATAAAAAATAAAATTTCAAAATTAAGAAAAAGAAACCATGAAATTTGGGTTTTTCATCAGCCTGTTAATTTATCAAGTTGAGAACCTCGGTCCGTCGAACGAAGAAGGTGTGAGTCCAATTGAAACTTGCTCTTCAAATCAACGAAGGAAGCTTCCATTGATTGCATACTGAAAGCTGGATGTGGTGGAAATTTTTTCAGTTCTGCAGAAAGACTCATGTAACTTGCTTCCATGTTTGTCCACTGTTGAATCGAGGAAGAAATCTTTGCTTGCTCTGCCTCTGTGGGAGGATTTTTTAACTGAGGCATTTCTTGTTGAAGAATTTTTTCTTTGTATTCAGAAAGAGACGGATCCAACTGCTGGGGCGTATCTTGCTGCTCCACAGATTCTCCCTGTTTCCCCGTCGATGGTGATTCCTTAGATGAGGAATCTAATCCAAGAATTTTTTTCGAAAGTGAAAACATACGATCTAAAAAGTTTCCTTCTGTTTTTTTGACAGCTTCAGTTTCTGCGGACTTTCCCTTCTGCGAAGAAGGATCTTGATCAGAAGATGTCTTTTGACCAGCGGTCGAAGGATGTTGTTCTTCCGTTTGAGCTTTTTGTAAAGCCTGGGTGATTTGATTGGCAGGTGCCTTTGGATTTTTTGATCCCTTCGATTCATTGGAACGAGGGGGCAAAGCTTGACTGTCCGCCTGTTTTTTCTTGCCATCAAATTCTTGCTGATTGGACTCAAGATCTTTTTGAGCATGATGGAAGGTCGAGTTTCCAGCACCCATATTTTTATTTTCTTCAACCAAAGTTTTTTCTAAAATATCAAGAGCAGAACGGATGGAAATCATCATGACTTCTGCGGCACGAAGGTGATTTATTTCATCAGCATCCTGGATGCGTTGATAAATTTCCTTCAATTCTTTTTTCTTCAATTGAAATATATCAGTATAAAAAATTAATTTTTCCGAAGAAAATCGTCCCTTGTTGATCAGTTCATGCAAGGCCGTGAAATATCCTTCCATGCGTGCAAGGATCATTTCAAAGTCTTTGTATTTTTCTTCCACAGATTTTTTTAAACGATTGAAAGAGGCGATTTGTGCTTTTGTTTTCTGTGGCACGGGTGTTTCCTCAAGTTCAGGATGATCGGAAATTCGAAGATCACTATTTTGTTGTTCCATTTGTTCCAGAGCTCTTGCTGCGATTTCTAAGGCACTTAATCCTTTTGTGTTTTCTGGCAATAGAATACGAGTTGGACTTTCGCGAAGTGGGAATTGCTTCAAGATGTCTTTGTCCTTGGGTTCAATTTTTTTAGCACCCAAAACAAGTTCTGGAGTGGCATCCGAATGAACAGGGTTAAGGTGTGCTGTTCGGTGGATCAATTGTCCTGGGTAATGTTGTTGAATTTCAGAAAGAACAGATTCTGGAATTTGAATGACAGCATGAGGGGTATTCGCATCCGAGTAGTTGTACAAACGTAGGAGTTCTTCATAGGTAAAGTATTCTAACCAAGAAAATTTAGTGACGCCTGTTCGGTTGTTACGAATGAATGTTTGAAACCAATTTTCTAAAGCAGGATTTTCTGAAAGGAAATCTTCCCCCATCTCTTCGAATTCATCGGATCGTATGCGTTCTGTAATTAATTCTAGATTGGTTCTGGCTTTTTCAGGAAGGCTGGCAATGGCTTCATGACGACGTTGATCATGCACGGATTCAGTTTTTATTTGTAAATCAGGGATAGACGCAGCCACCTTTGCTTTTTCTTCAGCAGCCATTCTAGCTTTTTGTTCTTCGGTGAAAAGTTGATCCATGGTGTAGTGAAGTTTCTGTGGATCATTTTCAGGCAATTCCATCAAAGTATTGATATCAGCTAACCAATCAATTCGTGCCTTCGCTTCTGTTGGGTTAACCCATTCTGATCTTTTCATTTTTTCAATAAATAGCACATAATCTTCGGCTTGTTTCTTAACTTCCGCTGTCGGCTGAGCTTGAGTTTGTGTTGAACGTTGATTTTCTTTGAAGAAGCCAGGGAATATTTTTAAAATACGATTTTTCTGGTCTTGGTTAAAAATTTCCTCAAATCGAATTTTATAATGGCTTCTTGAAAATAAGGGTTTGCCTTCATTATCAAATCGAGTTCTATTCCGAGAGTTCTCTAACCAACGCTTCATTTTTTTCAACAATTCAGGACTGACAGAGTTTGGATTCTTGTTCCATTTTTCCATTGTTGAAACATAAAGTTCAGCTTTTTCAGACAAACTTAATTGAGTGATGCTTTCAAGCGGAATTTCAGGTGCTATCAAGGGATCATTCTTTCCAAAAAAATGAGGATCAATACTTAGTAAAAAGGCTCTATCTTTTGCTGTAAATACACTGTCTAGAGAATAAGGATGTTTTCCTTGGCTTTCTTTAGCTGTGCTCGTTCTGTATTTTAAGTTATCAATCCACCTACGAAAAGCTTGATCATCTTCTTTGGAGATTTGCTTGCCCTTCAACTTGTCTCGTAGATAGTTCACATAATTTTTGGCTTTTTCCAGCATTCTCTCTGTTGGTTCTTGGCTTCTATGGTTAACTATTTTTTGAGTTTCTTTCTTCGCAAGTTTCCCAGGTGCAGGTAAGGCAAGAACAGGTTGTGGTGCAGGAAGGGCTAAAACTTTCACCGGTTGGGATTCCTGTTTTGTCGGAACTACCGAAGGTGTATTTTCTTTCAGAACATCAGAAGGAAGATTTGGTCGATGTTGTGGCGTCGATGGACGGGCTTGAGCTGCAGAGTATTCAACAACAGCGACTTTTCCTTGGGAATCATAAGCATTGTAGCCCATATAACGAATGACTTTATCTGCGTAGGAATCTTCTCGAACGGGAGAGCGAAAGATAAAAATATTCGTTTTAGACAGAGTTGGAAAAATTTCCCAAAATAATTCGGAAGCTTGAGACTCGCCATCCTCAAGAAGTTTTTGTATAATCTTGGAAGCATATTGTTCAAACTCTTGAACCGTTCCAATAAGAATCACACGCTTCACATGTCCCGAGCTGGAACCTATATGGGTCATCATTTCCAATTCATGCAAATGATGAATTTTTTTTCCAATATAATGCTCTGAATTCTGATTCAATGAAAAGACATCATGAAAACGAAAGCGGTCTCCAGATTTGAAAGTTCCTAGCATGGATTGGGCATCCGTGGAATTATCTGTGGCAATGAAAACGAGTCCCTGAGTATAGATCTTCGATCTTTCCATGGCATATTGAAAAATCTGTTCGTAGGTTTGAGTCGAAAGATTTCGATGTTGATAGGCTTTGTGCATATCCAGAGCCTCATGATTTGGAAATAACATCTCGCAAGAGCCATTTTTATTTTCCGAAGCGTGGGCTGCTGAAAGAAGGGGCAATGGTGCCAAAAAATGTCCAAGTGATGCCAAAAATAGTCCATAGGTCCAAGGTTTAAAGCCCATAAAGCCTCCATCATTTCGATAAATACAATTATCAATTGCTCAGTGCAATTCAAGGGCCATTGTCTAGAAGGAGCTAGTGACTTTTTGAAATCTGATTTGTATCATTTTGAGACACTCAGCCTTAGGAAGATTTGCATGAACATGCCCATCATTCCAAGATCAGGTTTAAGTGCGTGGATTCTTCAGAAATTTTTTTTCGATTTGCTGAAAAATCCATGAAGCGTCATCCAAAGGAAGATCATGTCCTGCGCTTGGATGCTCAAAACATTCTAACTTCCATCGGTCTGCCAATTGACGAGAACACTGCACACTGACCAAGCGATCTTTTTTGCTAGCTAAAAGTAGAGTATTTTCCAGAGGAGCTGTTGCTGGAAATTCATATCTTGCTGCTGCAAGGATTTGTCTTAAAAAATTGGATCTGGACAAGGGATGTTTTTTTGCAAGTTGTCCATAGTTCTTGATAAGTTTTTCCAACTGTTGAGGATCTTTCAATGGTAATAAATTTGTCACCATTTCTAAAATTCTTTTTTCGCGGGCATAAACTCCCTTTTCAAAAATAGACATGAAAAGTCCTGGATAATTTTCTGGTTTCAGACGTTGAAAAAATTTGGATGATCCACGATCACTGGTGTTGATCAAAATCATTCCCTGAAAGCGATCAGGAAATTGTTTGGCCCATTCCACCGCCAACATACTTCCCATGGAAATGGAAAATAAGAAAAGTGGTTCTTTCTTTTCTTGAAAAAAATGACTTCTTTTTTGAAGCTCCATCACAGATTCTTCGATAGATAAAAAACTTTTTTCAAAGTACTGAGTTCCATTCCCAAAACTATCCAAGCATTCGATTTCAGCATGAGGAAAGTATTCCTTGAAGGATTGCGGGAAATTGGCCCAATGACCTTGCTCACGGGCTAAACCTCGTAAAAAAATCCAATGCATAGGGAACTCCTTGATGTCTTTCTTGGGTGTTTATTCTTTATGATGAGAATACCAAAATCGCATCGCAAGGTCATGGCTCTTCATGCGTTCTTGGGGGCTGAGATCAGACCACAGATCTCCGGATCTTGTAGTTCGAATTAAAAAATCAAATAAAGTATTATGCCGTCGAAGAATCCTTTTTAATCGATGAGGCTTCATGGGATTGAATGGTCCTAAGGATGAAAAAGCTTGCCATGGATTTTTTCTTAGCCATAACCAAGAACCCATTTCCAAGGCCCATGGAACATAGACTCCATTCTTTGGACCGTGCACACGATATTCATCATAGATGTAATCCCAAAGATCTCCATGAGTGGTATAGTTTTTTGCTTGAGGTTCAATCTGATAAAAGTGGTGGGGGTGCGTGCGATCAAAATGAGATCTCCACGCGAAGGCTTCGGCGGCGTGATAGAAGGGTTTTGTCGATTTTGCATAGGGCAACCACAGCCGATCGATATTTCCAAATCCAGAATGAAAATCGACAGTCAAAACGCGAGGACTTTCAAAAAAACTTTGCTGACAAACATCCAAAAGAGCTTTGGATTCAGGTTGTAAGTTGCCACCTTCTTCACCTCGGTACCAGGGAAGATTTTTTGAAATACGATGTCCACCAACTAACCATGTTGATTTTCCCTCGGCATCCACGGGAGCATTGCGCATCAAATCGATGCCCTGAGGATTGCTGCGTGTTTGATGCAAAATTCCTAAGGGATTGATCAAAGGCATAAAGACAATGCGCATTTTTTCCAGAGTTTCTTGTAAGACTTTGTCCCATAAAATCATCTGAGAAAATGTATTCATCAAGGACAACACAACCTGAGATCCTATGCGTTCCAATCCATGAACTCCACCGAAGAGTCCCAGCACGGGGGCTGCTGGATCTTTGGATCCCATGGTGACAGAAACCAGTGGAAGATGAAATTTTTCAGAACGTGTGTAGCCATGAATTTGAATGTTCGCTATATTTTGCAAATCATCCAGAAGATGTTGAAAGAGAATCCACTCGGGCATTTTTCGTTCTAAAGTGACTAAGTCAGGTTCCTGAGTTCGAACAGAGGCAGATGGTCGCTTGGATGTCATAGTTTATTTTGCTCCCTTCCTTCGCCAGATAAATATTTTACCAGTTGTGGCGTGGAAAGGGTCAAGAAGTCAATCGACAGTGCATTTAGAATGACAGTTCAGCATTTGAAAATACCGACGAAGGTCTATAGAAGCGACGATACAGATTTTTCGTGGGTATCATGGTCAAAAAATCCAAGCACTGATAGTGGGGATCCCATGCGGGCTCGCTGACAATTTTTCCCTGGGCTGCGAGAAAAGATTGCAGAAGGGGGGTGATCTTCTCTGTGAATGAACTTGTTGGAGGCAAAGGATGTTGACGTAGAAAGTTGATCCAAGGATCCAGTTTATTCAATTGATAGGGGGGGCGAGGGTGACTAAAGTGGGCGGGATCAAAAAATCCTTCTTGATGCAGTTGATGATAGGCCAAAGCTGCTTCTTGATTGGGGCGAAGACGTAAACTTGCAATGCCGTATAAAAGTTCAGATCCTAACATCCATGCATATTCACCCAGTGCTGACCAAATCCAATCATTGATAAAGCTATTTCGATAGTCGGGGTGAATGCAAAGTCTTCCAAATTCCATTTTCGATTTTTTCGAAGATTCTAAAACTCGATCCATGTAAAATTCCTGTTGGCAGGGAGAATGAATCAGATCAGGATCTTGAAAAATTCGAACACTTGCGATCAATTCAGATTTTTTATCATTCCAAAACAACAAATGATCGGCAAAAGCATCATGTTCATCCACATCAAGACCCATCGAATTTTTTTTGCGCAAAAGTTCCTTGTGAAAAACTTGATAGCGAAGACGAAAGGAAGGAAGAAGATCTTGGCAAGATTCTGCGGACTGCACACGAAAGCTTCCCGCTTGCCTTAAAAATTTTCTGGATCCATGATACTGACTCAGTTTGAATTTTCTTAAGAAAAATTTTGAAGTATGCTTGTTCCAAGAAAACATTCCGACCCCCTTGTCCTATAAAGGATACCAGATGAATCTTGAAAAGATTGTCAGGAATTGGTTAGTCTATCCAGGAAGTAAGTAAAGGATGGAAGGATAAGTTGCTAGCCAGGCCCAGACGAAACGATTCAGTCGGAAAAAATAAAAATTTCCTAGATGAAAGGTGAATGCCGTCAGGATAAAATAAATTTTCAAGCCAGGGAATAGAAATACAAAGGGAAAACTTAGCTCGAAAAGTAAAATAGTCCAGGATAAGGTGTGAATAAAAAAATTATTTTGAATCCAAGGGTGAATCCATGCCGGTGCCTGCAAGGGGGGAGCAAGAAAAAAATCCCGAAGAGCTGTGCCTGTTCTCCAACTTTGGTTCTTAACTTTCACAAGTCCTGCGATAAAATAAGATGTGATGGATTGGACGGCAATATAGGCAAGACCAGCTCTGAGAAGTGTTGGGTTGGATGGAGCAAAAGAAAGCACAAACAAGGTTCCTGTTAAAATCAGTCCCATAAAATCACTGCCGCCGTTGAAGGTCCCTCGCCATCGAAATCCAAACATCCAAGTGCTAAAAAATAAAAAACCGTCCACCCAAGGTGAAATCCAGAAAAAACCCAGAAGGCCAAAAAGGTATCTCAAAAGAAACAAACTTAGAAAGTGATCCTGGCTCATCAGAAGTTCCAGAATTTTCCGAATCCAAGATGGGAATAATTCAAAATCATTTTGAAGGATTTTTTGATTCCAAACACTTGTCTTTCCAAACCAAAGGGATTTTAAAGAATGGTATTCAAACGTTTGAATCCAAAAGAAAATCAAAACAAGAATCCGTGTCCAATGGTAGGATTTCGTTGCCGTAGAAAATTGAAAAAATCCTTCAAAAGTCATTCTGTATCCTTGGAAGATAGAATTTTCATTTTATAATTTTTTGAGATTAAAAGATCATCCACGGGTGTCCAAGGAATATCTGGTTGGCAGGCCAGGATCCGAAATTGAAAATAAACACTTTTGTAAGAGCTTGCAGAAAGTCTTTTTTGAAGTTCATGTTGAACAATATTTTTTAAAATTTGATACGTAGGTTTATTTTCAAATTCTTGGGGTTTTTCTTGGGGTGAAAAATCAAGAATGTCCTGACAGATTTGTTGCAACAGGGAATGAATCGCCAAACGATAATTCATTTGTGGATTATAGAAAAGTCGTAACCATGGTCGACAGGATTTTCCTGACATCAGATTTTCCCAATGGGTTTTTTCTAATCCTTGGGCCTCATCACTGATTCTTACCTGCAAGACGGGCACACGGTCGGAATCATCAAAAAATTTCCACGAGGGTAAAAAAGCTCGAAACAAATGCATACGAGATCCAAGAAATTTTTTGGAATGTGCAAAGGCCAAAAAAAGAAGCAGCAGAAAGTACGCAATCCAAAGATAGGTCATTTTTTAAGTTCCTGTTGATTTGTCATTCATTTTACTTGGGAAGAAGCGAAGGCTTGGATTCAGGATTTCAGGCTTCCACCAAAAGACGGATCCAAACGCAGTGGCGCCAATCAAAGCAAGGTGCCCTTGATTCACGATCAATGGGCCCACTTGCAAGAGTGGGGAAGATGTCCCTGCTGACATCGCAAGAAAAACCGCATCCATAGCTAAGATCGGCATGGCTAAATAATTCGAAAGACTGCGCGCACGTTCGTATTGAGCAGGTTCTGTTTGAATTTGAGGCCAACGCTTAATTCCCTGAGTGATGACCACGGAATAAAAAAGTGTTTGTAAAAGAACAGTGATCGATTGCGAACTTAAGAAGCTGAGCCCCCATTGAGGAAAGTCTTCCGCAGCATTTTGCCATGTATGCGTTTGAAGATAATGCTTCAGGGGAGTCATTTGACCAAAAATGTTGTAGTTGAAAATAAAGGGAATGGCCATCGTCATTTGTTTTAAAAACAGCTCTGTCGAACTCAAGGATCGAAGCAGCCAATTCACCATGGCCTTATTAAAAACAGCATAGGCTGTTAAGATGCTCAGATGAGAGCTAACTGTCAGGCTTGCATCCATCAGCGGAAGAGTTTTAAAAAGATAGACCATGGTGGGGATTTCAATCATCGCAGATGAAATCAATCCCGAGATAACTTCCTCTTTCAGAGGAGATTCATAGTCCATTTTTTTTGAAGGCAAAAAATAACGTAAGCGTTCTTTGGCTGATTGAAGAAGGGACATCACGGATTTGCGCAATTTTTTTTCAGGAACAGAAAAAACATGCAGGTGGATATGGGATTGTAAGCCATTTCTTTTTAAGACCTGCTGAAATTCCATTTCAGTTTCTTGGGCTTTTTCATAAGTGACGGCAGAAACAACCAGATGACCAGGCTGTGAAAGTTCTTTTTGGATCTGGGGGTGATTTTGTAAAAGTTTTTCAAAGTCATCGGCTGAATTATTTTCTAAGATTTTTTTTCCCATCGAGGGATGTTTTTGCGATTCATTGGAAAAAAAGACGGCACAACTTTTTGCATTTTCACCCCGCAAGACTTGAAGGTCTTGAGCGAAGGTTGCAGGAGTCAATAAGATCAAAGAAAGGCTTAACAGGAAACAGAGACTGGACTGAAAAGCGAAGCCCCATTGTGGGAATATTTTCCGACAGGATTTTCTTAAATAGGCCCACATCTGTGGATGGGCATCATGGAAGATTCTTTTTGGACTTTGGAACATGGCTCACTCCCCCCTCGGCGATCCCCATTTTCTGTGTCATTTTCTTTTTTGAAAAAGAACTTAAGATAGCTTTTGCTTCTCGATATATTCTTCGTAGGTCGTATGATTGTCGTAGATCACTGTCTGGTCAAGTTCAATGATTCGGTTGGCTGTGGTTTGCAAAAACTCGTGATCATGACATGTCAGCATCACATTGCCTTTAAAGCGTTGAACTCCATCATTGACCGCGTCAATACTTTCAAGATCTAAGTGATTCGTTGGACCATCTAAAAGCAAAACATTGGCGCCAGAAAGCATGAGCTTAGAAAACATGCAGCGGACTTTTTCTCCTCCGGAAAGGACCCGGGGACTTTTAAGGGCTTCGCTGCCACTGAAAAGCATTTTTCCTAAAAAACCGCGAAGGAAGGATTCATCTTTATCTTTTGAATACTGGCGCAACCATTCAACCAGTGTGGCTTCGTCTCCTTGAAAGTATTCGCTGTTATCTGTCGGGAAATATCCAACCTCGGTCGTGATTCCCCACTTGAATGTTCCAGAATCAGGTTGAACTCGTCCCGCAAGAATATCCATCAAGAGTGTTTTGGCCAAATCATTGCGGCCAAGAAGAGCGATTTTATCTCCCTTTTTCATCGTAAAACTGACATTTTTTAAAAGCATTTCTCCATCGATGCTTTTCGTGATGCCTTCGACAGTCAGAACATCATTCCCTAATTCTCTTTGCACATCAAATTGCACGAAGGGTTGTTTGCGCGAAGACACGGGCATATCGGCAAATTCCAATTTTTCCAATTGCTTTTGTCGCGACGAGGCTTGTCTGGATTTCGAAGCATTGGCGCTGAATCTTTGGATAAAACTTTTTAACTCTTCCGCTTTATCTGCAGCTTTTTTATTTTGTGCAGACAAAAGTCGTAAATTCAGGTCGCGCGCTTGGCGCCAAAAGTCGTAGTTTCCTGTGTAGGTTGTGACTTTGGAAAAATCCACATCGGCAATATGAGTACAGACTTTGTTCAGAAAATGGCGATCATGGGAAATGACGATCACAATATTTTGAAAGTTCAGAAGAAAATTTTCTAACCATTGAATGGCATAAATATCCAAGTGATTCGTTGGCTCATCCAG
>JACCDG010279853.1_pt1 | contig 10307 bp, 7 predicted proteins | sample 7442471 | NCBI WGS metagenome assembly JACCDG01 (sample SAMN15323444, study PRJNA562643) | freshwater metagenome | isolation source: river surface water | place: USA:Blue River Watershed | collected 2017-08-17 | reverse complement strand
AGCCAAGTCAGGCGGATAGGCCACACGACTATTCTCATATGTCGTATGGGCATGAGTTCCCACCCCGTAGGGATTCACACTGACAATCGTATCGGTCGTGCGTTCCTTGTGCGGCTGAATATAATTCCACTCCAGGCTAATTTGCGGAAATGCGCACATCATCCGCTGTCCAAGCTCATAGAGACTCTTGTTTGTGTAGCGGCGCAAATCCTCACACTGCTTCCAGATGCTCTTGTTCGCATCGTCGTTCCACTTCCACGCAGCCCACATGTCTGTCGCATTGTCCAGGAGTCGCATGTATTCAGCACCTACATGCGTAAACATCGTCAGAATCTGCCCAATCTCCTTCTTCCGCTCAAAGCGAGTCTCACGCTGCTCCAGCATCTTCCTCCAATCATCCTCAGACAGCTGATTCATCAGATACTTGATATTAATATCCTTGTTCATCGTCGCAGGAGGCCGTGCGGGGAAATCAGGAAGACGGTCCGCAACATCCGCGAAACAACGGAAGATAGCATAGATAAGATTCTTCTCCTTGTGAGGAATCGCTGTCACAACAGAAACCTTGCGTGTAAATTGCCACTGATGCGGCAGACCACCGCACGGAATATCGCCTGCCTCACGGGGCAGAGCACCTCCATTCTGATTCCGCAGATACTCATAGTAGTGCGGATTGTGAATGACACCCGTCACAACGCGCCCAGTGTTCCAGGAGAAGGCCGTGTGGCAATTCTCTGCGGTGCAGAACATCTGGTCACATCCATCAATCTTGTAGATGCGCACACCGCACTTGGGACACGGCCGTGTCTCTTTGCGGATGAGGGCAGTGGAGGCCTTTGCCTCTTCATTACAGGTGTGTGGCGCATCGCGATTGTCGCCCTTCAACGAATTACACTCTGCGCAGGTGAACTTTCCACACGTTCCACACTTGTAGGCCGAGCTTAGATATCCGCGACATCCCTCTGCAGGACACCGTGCAATGAATTCGCGCGTCTCCTTCACCTTCGTGCCACCATTCAGAATATTCTGCGCATCCGTGATACGAAGATTGTGCGTTTCCGTCTCAAATTGGTAATTCATGCGCTCAGCTTCAATCTTGCCATACTTCTCATGAATTTCAGCCATCTTCTTCATATTCACATCCATCTCTTCAATTGTCGTTGCCGCACGGCAGAAACGAGCAACCCGCTGTCGCTCAATCAGAATCTCTCCACGCTTTATCGTTGCATCAGCAATCTTCCTAGCAGTAATCCTATCCAGAGCCACATACTTGTCAATCTCCTTTGTCGCCTCCACGAAAATCTGGTGCGCAGGGAGAAACGCCTTCTCTCGCTCCATCAGAACCTTCGCGCGGTGCTTGCGAAGCGCCCCGCTGCGGAATGTCTTTGTCAGATGCTGGTCAAGGAAATCACGATTCCACGCCTTGCGGCACTCCATACAATGCGGGTCATCATAGCTCGTCAGCAGATACTTCTGAACACAGCCGCGACACGCATGGCTGGGACAATAGGGACACGTGACCTTTGCGCGCAGCTCGCGCGTGTAGGTTTCAATACAGATAGGGCAGCTCATCTTTGGTGGTGACGCACAAAAAATGGTGCCGACAGTTCAATTTTTAGGCAAGCATCGCCTTTCCATCCACAGGCTGAATATATTGGATACCCCCCTGAACACTGAGATTCATCATTGCCAAATCGGGTTTCGGCAGAAGGTCCTCTTCATCCATAAACACAGGCGGTTTCGGAAATCCATTAAATTCACTTGCTGTCGCAGTCGTATAGGCTCCCATATGCGGAAACCAGAGCCAATCTCCCTCCTCTAATTCTTCCATATTCTCAGAGCGTGCAATAACATCTAGACTGTCGCATGTTCTTCCGAAAAGAACACCTTTTCCCCACGCTCTCTTTTTCTCTTCGTCCCCACGCGTGATGCGCAACCAGCGTGGCTTTTGGTGGTCAAAGAGAATATTTGTAAATTGTCCATAAATGCTTTCATCCAGTGTATATCTCCATCCAGCTCCGCCATTCGCAGGCTTCTTTCCAATGACCTGAACAAAGCGGTCCTGTGATTCCGTCGCAAAGAAACGACCAGGCTCCGCAATAAAGCGAATGCCACTTGCGCCTTTTTCATTAATCGCCGCGCGAATCATATGAGAGCGCAGCGTGAAATCAGACATATTTGGAGTAAATCCACCGCCGATATCTACAATATCAGCACGATGACCGATTCCCAACAACTTCTTACACTGCTCAATTGCGAGGCCAATCGCCTTTCCGTGTGCGGTCGTATCTTTGGATTCGGAACCGACGTGGAAACTAATGCCACGAAGAGGGACATTGCGTCGGCGCGCAAACTCGCCCAGTGTCGCAATATTCTCCACTGCAGCACCGAATTTCGCACCGAACGGCATTGTGCTGCCAGTATCATCCACTTTGATACGAATGAGTGCTGAACCTCCATAGGAGAGGTCATCCAGCTTCGCAATCTCTTCACAGGAGTCCACAACAGTCATAGGAGACCCATATTTCTTTGCAAATTCCAAGTCGTGTTCGGACTTACAAGGATTCGCGTAGATAACACTGTCTTTCAAATGACCCCGTGTATTCATCATAGAAAGTTCGCGCTGTGACGCACAATCAAATCCAAAGGCACTTTCGCGAAGGATAGAGACCAATTTCGGGTCAGGATTACACTTTACAGCGTAGAAGGGTTTCACAGCTGGCAAATCAAAGGACCAGTGGCGCTGGAGTTTCTCAAGCCGAGATGTAGACATGACGTAGAAAGAGCCCTGAACATTGGGTCGCGCGGCAAATGTGGAGACGAGCTGCCGTAAGTTTTTCAGCGTGGCGCTAAGATAGTTGTTTGTAAGAAATAAATACTTAAGCCTCCCCGCCCGTTAATTTTTAGGGAATGAGTGGAGTTCTAACGATTGAAGTATTGGCGGGAATGGCAAATCGTCTTAGAGCACTTGTTTCAGCCATTTGCCTCGCAGAGGACCTTGACCGGAATCTCCATGTCATTTGGTCCGCCAATGACCCTGCGTGTATGGCGCGCTTTGAGAGCCTCTGGGAGAGGTCTTCTCTTCCTCGCTGGGTCACAGTAGATATGGGCCCACTGCTGGAGCCGGGAGTCATGGTTCTTAGTCCATCGGATATGGAGGCCTATGTGAAGCGCGGAGATACACGGCCGATTCGTTCGTATGGTCACTTTCATCAGAAGGATGCCCCACGATGGCTCACGTATTTGCGCAAGCTTCAGCCGACAATTCACCTGGCTCCGCAACTGAATACCCCTTTTTTCTCAGACCCAGTCGCCATTGTCGGTGTCCACATTCGTCGCGGAGACCATATGAAGGCACGGAAAGAATCTCCACTGGAGGCTTTCTTGGTCGCCATGCGTGCTGAGCCGCCCACAACGAAGTTCTTTCTCGCCACGGATGATGCGACGGAGCGGCGTGCGATTGAGGCAGAATTCCCAGGACGAGTCTGGAGTCCTGCGACGACCCTTTCACGAATGACGCAGAAGGGTATGCAGGATGCGGTAGTGGATTTCATTGGACTCTCGCGCTGTTCCAAGATTCTGGGAAGTTATGATTCTTCCTTTAGTCAGCTCGCCTCTCTCTATGGAAAGAAGCCTTTACAGGTTGTAACTAATAACCCACCATCATAACATAGCATCGGAATGGGGCTCTTCCGCTTGTTGGTTGGGTGGCCAAAAAAGATAGAACCTGGGAAAGGGATGTGAAGGAGGCCACTTTCGCCGTGAGGTCTGGGTCACCACCCGAAACTATCGCAACATAATCAGATGGATAGACAATAGAGGCTGGACCAGGTGTATAGAATCCAGAAATCTTCTTTTCAAATGGACCGACGTTGACGGATTTGAAAAGGAAATCGGGCATTGTTGAACCTGGAAGAAAGACGCGCTGATAAATATCAGAGGGCAAAGTCAGTTCGCGATTGAAGATAGGAATTCCTTGAAACATATTCGCAGATGTTCTTGCCATAGAGTCAGCATTCGCAGAGAGTTTTGCGACAATATCGTCCGTGTATTGAACAAGAACAGTAGAATTCACCTGGTCATATAAGATAACCTCTACACCGGTCGGAATCGTAACTCTTGGTGTAATAGGATTTCCGAACGCAAGAAAGATTTTGGATTTTCCAGCGCCAGCTATCATCGTCTCCTAGTAGAGTGGCCGATGAGTTGGTATAGGGTCCAAGAAATAGACATTTTACGCGTAGGCCAATTATATTTTCAAGGGAACATTGGTTCAATATATCCGTCAGCGGGGACTGTTTTATACGCAGATGGAGTTGGTGGGACTTTCTTTTCAACTGCGGGAGGAGGGGGTGGCGGTAGTGGAACTGTAACAGACGCTGTTTTGAACTCTACAATTCTGGGCTTAGGGAATCTTTCCTACATTTCATCGGCACAACTCACATCCACTGTCGCTGGCCTCGGAACTGCGGCGTATCTCTCTTCACCCCAACTTACATCCACTGTTGCGAGTCTCTTAACAAATTATCGTTCGTTAAGTGTAAATGTCAGCACACTTACGACGAGCAATCTAACAGGACTCACGGGTTACGTGAGTTCGTTTCAAGTGGACAGTCTTCAGTTTGGCACAGGTGCGGGCTGGGTTCAATTTGGCCCTCTTCAGGCTTCCATAGTAAGCACAATTCAATTGAATGTGAATACGATTTATGCGAATCAGATTTCCACGTCGTCACTCCAGGGAGTTCCGTTAGGAGGGGGTGGCACAGCAGGAGGAAGCACAATTTCAAGTCTCTACGTTGGTTCCTCCTCCAACCAGAATTTCATTAAATTCTGGGGGCGCATAGGCGAATACAACAATGCTGCGATAGCAGAGCAGAGCACAGGAGGTTTTACAGGAGAAATTCTAACATTCAAGGGTTCTTCTGTGACTGACCAACTCCGATTTCAGACGACAGGCGCAATTCGTTTTGAGACAGGCGCACCTACTCTTCGCGATGTGAATTCTGCGGCACAACTCGCCACACCCTCTATGATTCTGACAAATACCTCAAATGTAGGTATTCTGACAAACAATCCCTCTTTTACACTGGATGTCACTGGCTCAGGACGTTTTACAACTCTTGTTAGCACATCCAGTGTCTATGCGGGTGCTTATTCAATGGGTTTATATTTCGCCTAACTAGTGGATGTCGTTTTCAACAGTAACAATTCCTGCGAATGTTTCATTAATTCCTCTGGATACACGCACCGTTTCCAAAGTTGTTTTTTTACCAACGGTAAGCACAAATATTGGGCGCATCCTTTACATTAAAGATTATTATGGAAACAGTTCCAATAGCAGCTTTACAGTTAGCACAACAGGAACAGACCTTCTTGATGACTACAATACCCGCTACACATTTTCCAATTCATGGGGGTCTCTTTCTATGATTGCGGATGGCCTTCGTTCCTGGAGAATTTTACAATTCTACGATGGAAGTTTTACACCCTCAGGAGTGTCAGCAACAGGAGGAACGGTGACAACCGCAACAGTGGGCGGAATGACTTATGTTATTCATACATTTTCAATAACGGGAACAGCGACTTTCACAGCAAGCACGAGTTTGAATATAGAGTATTTAGTGGTAGCGGGAGGAGGCGGTGGCGGTGTGGGTCGTGCTGGCGGTGGTGGTGGCGGTGGATTTGTAGAGGGGGCTATGACCATTACCGCTGGTTCTTATACAATTACTGTGGGAACAGGAGGGGCCGCGGGTTCAGGAGATTCTCAAGGAGGTGATGGCGCAGCTTCTTCCATTGCGGCCCTTGTAACAACCGTGGGGGGCGGAGGTGGTGGTGGATGGATTACGAATACGGGACGAAACGGAGGGTCAGGAGGAGGTGCGAGTTCAGGAGGAGCGGGAGCAGGACAACGAACTCCTGGTACAGCCACGGCAGGTCAGGGTCAGAATGGCTCTTCAAACTTTGATGCGACCTATGGTGGTGGTGGTGGTGGCGCGGGAGGATACGCATTCGCAGCTGTTTCGCGCACAGGTGGAAATGGATGTCAGAGTCAAATGAGCGGTGTGCTCACCTATTATGCGGGCGGTGGTGGCGCAGGTTCTGCAGGTGGCTCAAATTCAGCGGGAGGCCTGGGGGGTGGAGGAACAGGCTCCACCGCGAACGGAACAGCAGCGGGCTCTGGAACTGCGAATACGGGGGGCGGTGGAGGTGGTGGAGAAGGTCCTGCTGGTCCAGGAGGAGCGGGAGGTTCTGGCATTGTTATCATACGGTATCCTGTGGGAGGAGGAACTTCCAACCGAACACGCATTCAGTATGCGTGGTTTGGCTCTTCGTATGGGTCTGGGGGGGCTGCCAGAACGAATGTAGTTCTCGCCGCCTACAATTCTGGCGCATCCTCTATTGTAGCAAATACTGCAACATTTGGAGATACAAATCCTGGTGTCAGTAAAAATCTCTATGTGGATTATTATCCACCAAATTCAATGACATCGGTTCGCAGCACCACTGCTGAAAACGGAACTCTAACCTTCAGCAGTTTGGTATAAAAAGACAGAACAATCTCTTGTCTCCTTCTAAGGAATGTCAACCCCCAGAGAAATCCTTCAAATAGCAGGTTGCCAACTCTGGTTGGACGGTGCCGACACGGGCTCAATGACCTTTAGTGGTTCTGAAGTTCGTCAATGGAGAGACAAATCAGGAAACAGCAGACACGCGACACCCTCAGGAACTGGACCGACCTATACGCAGAATGTGTTTAATGGGCGCGCAGCTCCTGTCTTTGGAAATACCGCAATGCTGACACCCTCCTTTGTTCTTTCCGCAACGAATCGTATGACACTCTTTGCTGTATTTCTTCAAACGGGTCCAAATGGAAGAGGAAACTCCGAAATTATTTACTCTCCCGTGTCCTATCTCTATTTTGATTTGTATGTTCGCACCTCCAATGTTGGAGAATTGATTTTTGTAGTGAATGGAATCAGTTATTTCTTGACAGTGACGGATATTTCACAATTAAATACGATGACAAGTCACGTCTCCGATGGGTCAACCTACACTGGGTTCTTAAATGGAACGCAAGCTGCGACGGGGTCTCTTGGAACGATTAACTATTCGCTGAATACATCTAGCACATTGAGTATAACTACATCAAACTACATAGGACCTCTTTGCGAGATTCTGTTTTACAACACAAATCTCTCAACAACAACGCGTCAATTCATAGAGGGATATTTAGCGTGGAAATGGGGGACACAAACGAGTCTTCCTCTCGCGCACCCTTACAAAACCGCCGCGCCGTTTCTGACAACGTGGAGTCCACTTGTCACAATTCCGCGGGGCCTCAGTCTCATTCCTGTGAATACTCTTTCCACAATTAAAACGCTGACTCTTCCTGTCGTCAGTTCAAATCCAGGACTTCTTTTAATTCTGAAAGACCATCTGGGATATTCGAGCACAAATCCGATTTCACTCAGCACAGTGGGACTTGACCGCATTGAGCGAAACAATATAAGTTCAATGATTCTTTCCAATTCATTCGGTGCGTGGACATTTCAGAATGATGGACGGACAAATTGGTTTTTGCTGAATGTGTATACGAACAATGTGTATCTTGCTCCTACCGTTTTTGCGGTAATAGTAACAAGCGGCCTTGTAAACAATGTAGATGCTGCGACGTATTCATCTGGTTCCACGTGGACTGCCTTGGTGGGAAACAATCAAACAGTCTATAATTCTCCAGGAACAACTACAACACCTGGCGGTCAAACTGCGATTGTTTTTAACGGAAGCAGTTATGGTCTCGATACAACAGGGATTGCTTCCTCAGGGATTCAATCCTTTACAATGGATGCTTGGTTTAATGCCGCAGCAGGCGTCTCTGCAAATATTGTAGGTGAATTGGGTCAGAATACACAAGGTGGATGGAACGTAATGATGATAGCAATTACAGGGAATACAATCTATGTTGGATTCTGGCAGGGTTCTGTGTATCAATTAAATTGTGGTGCTTACTCTGCGAATACATGGACGCATGTGTCTTATACATATTCAGGAACAACTGTCATAGGATATGTGAATGGGGTCCAAGTCGCTACGGGAACAGCAAGCAAGCAATGGCCTGGAACTGCTTATTATGGAGTAGGGTCTGCTGCGAACCCCTATACAAATTTTTCAGGAGCAATAGGAGCCTATAAGCTTTACAACCGAGCATTGACAGCAGCAGAAGTAAAACAAAATTACAATGCGTTAGCAACTCGTTTCGGACGACCTACCATTTAAATTTAGAAGGTCTAAGCAATGTCAGCTGTTTTTCCTCCGACAACAGCCACACAACTTCTGATAAATACGCTAAATTCTTCAAAAATAGTGTATTTACCAGCAATTTCAACAATCGGCGCAGGGAAACTTTATTCCATTAAAGATATCTGTGGAAATGCCGCAAATTCCTCTATTTTCGTTTCTACGACGGGACTGGATGTCATAGAAAATTCTGCGCGAGGCTCTACTACCTATGCTCTCATGTCAACCAATTTCCAATCTATTCTTTTTGCCTCTGATGGGCAACTGAATTGGATGATTCTTCAGAATTACAATGCGAATCTCATTATACGAGCAGGATTCTTTCCAAATCAAATCACAGGTCTTTTCGCATGGTTTGACCCCAGCGATGCAACTACGCTGACGCTATCTGGAACCACAGTAACACAATGGAGAGATAAATCTGGAAATGCTTATCACATGGCACCACTGTCTGGACTTGCGAATGGAGCAATTCAAACGAATTACCAAAATGGAAGAGCCGTTGTGAATTTTTCTGGAAATAATATTTATCGCGCGCCAAATACCAGTGGCCGATATCCGAGTGATGTGTATATTGTCATTGCGATAAAAAACATAGCAGCGAGAAGTGATTGTGTGGCAATTGGAGAGTCAGGTTCTGACTCATTTAACAGTTTAACCCTTGGAGAACACACGCAATATCGCTGGCACAATGGTTCTTCAAGCTTCAATCGCACCCCCGCGTGCGTATCCCCCGTCAATGAAACATCCACTGGATTTTTGTTAATGAATTGGAGCATTGCGAACAACAATTTCTTGATTCGCCGCAATGGAACACAGTTAGTCCAGACGGCCGCCTATACTTTTTCACTGAGTGGCAACAGTTGTTTTCAGCTTGGATTTCGTCATACAGACCGCACTTCACCAGATATTGCATTCAATGCGTATGTTGCGGAGATTCTCTTTTACAACACACAGTTGATTACAGCCAGTCGGCAGCAGGTAGAGGGATATTTGGCGTGGAGGTGGGGAATTCAAGGCAGTCTTCCTGCTGACCATCCCTATGCAGCCTTCTCTCCCTAAGCGCGCTCGCTCCGCCACCGCCCAGCACTTCTCTTCTCGTAGAAGAATGCAGAAGGTTGTCACGACAAATGCCAAAGCCACCGCACCCGTTACAGTTCCTCCTCCAGGTGCCCCGTCAGCTCTCGCGCCGTCAGCCTTGACAACAACGGGTGCTGGCTCAGCTCTCCAGGCCGCTCCGAAAAACAGAAAAGAGCGCATTGTCCGCATTGAAATTAATAGCAATGACCGCGACTTCAAAATGTATCCGAGCCCCTCCGAGTTTCAATGGGTCTGTCCTTATCCGCTCAAGAATATCACATCCATGGTGATTGTGGGTGGCACCATTCCCGTGCCAATTTATACCATTGACGAGCCCTACAATAGTTTCACGTTTGACACGGGCACGGCGAAAGTTACACTTACTTTTCCACCCGGTCTGTATACGCCCCTTCTTTTCGGCCCCGCCTTCAAGCAACTTCTGGATACAGCGGATGGCGTCAATACGTATACTGTAGTTGTAAACCCGATTACCCAGATTCTGGAAGTAACGAGCAGTGGTCTGAATAACTTTGGATTCTGCTTTGGGACAGGGCAATTCGTAAATACGTTCAATCCTGGTTTCGCTACCATGCGTAATCCTGGATACCAGCTCGGATTCAATGACAAAGATGCCTATCAAGTGGGAGGCACGCTGCGAGCCCCGTATCCTGTGAATTTTAATCCTGTCCAGCGCATCTATCTCTATATGAATTACGACACCACCATAGATTTGCGGTCTATTGTCTTGGCAGGAGGTCGCAAATCCCCGTCTGCCATCCTTTCCGGCACGGACCAAGACACACTCGCGTATCTGACAAAAAGTCTCAATAAGGATACTTATGAGAATGTCATAACTCCTGGCCTCGTGGTTCCGCGCATTCGGCCGATTAGTGTGTCCTTGCGGGGCCAGTTCGGCAATGTTCTCAATT
>JACCDG011469741.1_pt1 | contig 10308 bp, 17 predicted proteins | sample 7442471 | NCBI WGS metagenome assembly JACCDG01 (sample SAMN15323444, study PRJNA562643) | freshwater metagenome | isolation source: river surface water | place: USA:Blue River Watershed | collected 2017-08-17 | reverse complement strand
CCAGTGCTCAAATCCATGGCTGAAAAATCTTTTTGTAGGATTAAATCTTTAGTCTCTCTTGTTACAAGATTAAATACCAAAGTCGAACCAGTTATGTTACTGGCTTTTTGATCTGAATTACGAACCTGTACATCAATGCGATTATCAACACTACGATATATTTTTAAATTTCGATTATACACTCTACGATACCTCTCTGAAGTCCAAGAGTCCGAGGGATTAGTAAATACATCTAACTTATTTGAATATAAATACACTGGATTAAATTGCATACATTAACGGACCTTTAGCAATATTTATCGAATGAGAATAACAACAAACCTACAAGAAAACTTCCCGTTCATAAGCGTTATAACCCATGTTAATCAAGAATACGTGGGTATAATTATCAACCAAGATGCACAAGTAACCAGCATCTATGACTACTCCGCTATACGCACAGAAGTAGAAAAACAGCGTTTTTTAGAGCTAGGAGAAGCATGGTGGTGGGAAAGTAATCGTCAAATACCTATCAACATCTTTCTATCTAAAGAAATAGCAGAATTTAGATATGTTATTAGAAACTTCAGTACTAAGGATGTGAAAATTTTATTCGGTCCTTGTACCAGTTTAAATGATATTATTGTAAAACGTATTAAGCGTAAATCAATTACGCTGGTTAGAAAAGCTACTTAATTATATTCGTAGCTAATAGATTCACAGATTAAATTCATCTGCACAACAACAGCCATAGCATACGCAGTAGCATGACTTTTCTTAAAGAAGTATTCGTCGTTCTCTGGCTTTTTCCAAACTTCGTTCATAACCGTCGTCCAGTCTTTGCCCGCAAGGTGTCTTTTCGCCGGACGGATGATTGCTAGAACAGCAGCCAGTTGTTCGACAGATTTCGGCTTCATTTCTTTTAAAATTGCTGAGTGTCCATTAACATGGAATAGCAGATCGACGAAATCTTCTTGCTCTAATAGATCCCACATTGGTTCAGTGTTCATTAATTTTATAAGATGTTCTTCGTCTTTGACACCTTTATAAATGCCAACGTTTAAAAAATCAATCTTAAAATAGCCTCGATCCTCGGCGATGTCATAAGGAACCGCACAGACATTTTCTTCAGCATTAACAGGCACCGAATGGAAATACACACCGGTATTATGTTTGATTAATTTTTCATCGTCGATACGACTTGCTCTAATATGTTTAAACAATTTCAGAGCTTGGTCGCGGTCTACAAAGTCTATGTCAATGTCCGGCATGTTTCTACTTTCTTCCAATGTGAAGGTCCTGCATCTGGATCACTATGTCCAATATATCGTTCTCCGGTTTGCATATCTATAAGCATATACTTTTCTGGACATTTTGTATAGACCTCTAAGGTGATTGCTTTGTCCAATTCAGGAACATCTTTTCCATCTAATAGGGTTCTAGTCTTCATTGTAATCTAGTTGTCTCGTATAATAACAGAGGGAGTGTACTAGCAAGAAAATCTGCATACTCCTCGGCATCTTCTGCATCTTCAAATCCGGTAAATTTTACATATACTGCCGGCTCATCATCTGTGGTATGCATAACTTCAATGTCAAGGTCATCTCTGGAGATAAACTCTTCATTGTCTTTGAGTTCTTCGTATAGAACTTCTGGTTCTGGTTTTTTCTTTGGCATTATAGTATCTTCGCCTCCTTGACAATATCTTTGACTAATTCTACATCTGCAGGCAATGATTTAAATCTACGCATCCAGAATTGAGGATCAATTACGTCACTGATAATATCTAATTGTTCGTCATTCATTCGTTGTAACATTTCTTTGCCTGACTTGGTATTTAACACTAGCCAAGGACTGACTAAACCTTCTTTAATATCGTGGGTGGCTCTATTTAAATTAACATACTGAAAATAGTGTTCCCAAGGAGCTGAATTTGAATCAGCCCAGTCCATCATAGTTTTAATACTACGTTGAATAGCACCGTCGGCAGGTTCTATTTTGATAAGTTCGCTGATGTATGTGTCGTAGAGTTCATCTCTACACCAATGATCCAACTTAACCCCGCTCTTGATAACAAAATCAATAAATCTTTCTGGATATATTGGCGCAGTATTAATCATAAAACTGCCGAATTTTACAAAGGCTGTATAATAAGGACTCGATGCGAAATCATCAAATGATTTTTGAGATTTACCTTTCTGTGTAATTTCATAAAATCGTTGATAGGTTAGTAAACCTGCTTGAACGTGTTTTTCATCTTTGCTGAGATGCCTACGTTTTTGTTCGCAAACATGCACCGCCAAGGTTTTTTCTTTGGCAAATAGTTTACTACAATACTCACATTTATAGTTTAATTCCATTGACCTGTTTCTTGTCCCACCCGAGGCCTTCGCAGTATTTTTTAATTTCTTTTTCTGTGGTAATAGCTGCAAGTGCTTCAATGTCGGACCTCTTCATATTAGGAAATAGTTCTGCTAAGAATTGTTCTTTTTTATTGCCTTCTCTCTTCAACGGAATCCATTCGTGATAGAATGTTTTTTTGCTTTCGTGACTGCACATGGTCAGCGTCATCCATTGGAGTTTAGGATGTTTTGATATTTCATTCCAGTTTTTGTTATAGAATTCGTTTACGGTCAATACAAAGTGTTCTTGATTATCAGTAGTAGGATTTTTAACTTGAACGCTGGAATGATTAGATCTGCCTACGCTACTGATGTACCGATTGAGATTCCAAAGATCGCCTTTGATTTCTTTACGCCCTTCGTCAGTGCTGGCATCCCATAGCTCTTTGACACCTAAGTCAACTGCGGGTATCATGTCACCAAATAGATCTACGTGTTTATTCTTTCCCATTTTTTTTACTCAATTCATATAGTATTTTAACACGATCTACGGCATCTTGCAAGACCGGATTAGATTTGGCTTCTATTAATATAGTATGCCAATATCGATTTTCTCGGATACTTTCTAATGATGCACCACGAACTCTTGCCGGATTATCATCAAGCTCCCAATCGTAACCTATTTCAAATCTTTCTGATGCATCGGCTCCCATTTCTCTGGCATATATTGTTCCGCCTTGACGTTCGTATATGTAAGTTGCGCCGGGTTTGAGTGATCCCATATTATACCTTTAGCAATTGATCTATTGTATATAATTTTTGCATAAATGCCGACGGTTTGTCAAGAACGCTTCGCTCAAGATCTCCGTCTCTCCTTGGGCATACTTTTACTTCAAAATTGCAGTTGTTAACTTTTTTATATAGGTCTACCATTTGTTGAACCGATGTACCTACTCCGTGTCCTAGATTTTCAATTTGATTAGTTGATTGATCTATGGCCTTAATTACCGAATGACAGATTTCATTTACGTGAGTGTAATCTCGAATAGCAGTTCCGTCATGAGTGTTATAATCGTTACCATACAAATTGAACGATCCTGTTTTTTGAGCGTTCATTAGATTCCACATTAGACCATCTGGATTAGTTGGTGCTATGCCATCTGAACCAGTAACATTATAGAATCGGAAGATAGTAAAAGGCAGATTATTTTCTTGGCAATATTGTTTAACAATATCTTCTGCACCTCTTTTACTAATACCATAAGGATTATTCATTGGACCGGCTGATCCAGTCGATGCATGAACAAATCTTTTAGTTTTAATATTTTTTAAAACATTCAAAGTTCCTAATGTATTGGTTCGATAGTATAGGATAGGATTATGAACACTTCTACTTACTGCAACTTCTGCAGCAAGGTGTATCACGCAATCGTATTCTGATTCAATACTCCAGTCATTGAAATCTGTTATGTCTTGTTTAAAAAATTTATCCACTTCAATGGCAGGATAATTTTTATCAAGGCCGTGAATTTCTTTTTCAGGCAAATCTTTTAATATTTTAGTAAGGTGAGAACCTATGTATCCGGAATTACCGGTAATTAATATTTTCATAGCAACTCTGGATTTCCGGTGAGTGATAGTTCACCAATTCTATTATGATAAGCAGGATGCAACCGAACGATAGTCGGAATTGATACTGCAAGATCAACAATGGCATCGCCTAATTGATTATCTGCAGGAACAAATCCCTGTTTGCTGATCCAATGTATTATTTTAGCAGCAGCATGAGGTTTTATAATGTATCCATAGGCACCTCTCATATAATTTCCTGTCCCATTTTTATCTAAGAACTTTGCCTGAGCATTATAATACTTGTCTACACGGAATTCTTGATTTTCTTGTTCTGCAATTAAGTCGTTATATGATTTAGAAAATGGATCTAAATTATCTAACTTCAGTACATCTGAAAATTGACTTAGAATGTTTTCTGGCAAAGGTTTAATAAAATACCCATCATGCTCTAATATACAATAGGGAACATTTTTTCTAGCACATTCCTGCCATAGATAATAATGACTTAGAAAACACCCAAATACACCGACTCTGCCTTTTTTAAATTTATATCTCGGCCAGATCTTTAATGCTTCGAGATGCTTGGGATATTCTAATCCGTTTATGGCATCAAAATAAATTACATCTATGCCAAATTTTTTAGCCTGCTCTACACATTCGTCGGCATGCTTTTCTGAGATTGAATTTCCTTTCAATCTAATAATTTTAAACTTCATTATATTTTATATATGGTAATTTGTCTAAATTATTGCAGTACCATTCCCAACTATTTTCATGTTGTATGGCTGTAGGAACTTGAGGAGTTTTTGTAACGATACCACACCCGCAGTCCATGGCTATCATTTTAAATGTTATGTCTGATCGTCCCATTAGATCAAATGATAATCTCCAAACATCGCCCAACCAATATCGAGTATGAGGAGATTTGATAGGGTCTGGCATGCTTATTTCGTCTTCGTGTACGGGCATCATGTCATGGATAATAATCACGCCATTGGGATTTAATCTTTCTATGGCATTGTTAACATCACGACTGACTTGCTCGTAATGATGAAGTCCGTCAATAAAAATAACATCAAACTTATCTTGATAAGTGTTAAAATAATCGTCGCTGGTCATTCTTAAAGAACCGCCTCTAATAGGATCGACGCCGACTTTCTTTTGACAATTAATATGTCTAAAAATTTGATCTTTATCGCAGCCAATTTCTAAATAGCTCTTGGCTCCTACTTTTTTAAGTACTTTTAAGATTAATTCTAATCTAGTGTACTCTTCAAAATTTACATTAGCTTTCATTAAATTAATCTATCCTTCCAAGTAGCTGGGGTTTTTTCATTTATAATTTCTAGCTTATATCTATAATTAAAAGGATGAGGACCTCTTTCTTTGATATACTTTACGGTCTCTTCGATGCTTTGCTCTAAGGTTGCTTTAGTTTCGTAGCCCAGTAATTTACGAGCTTTATCAGCCGAGCAGCTGGCATGTTTAACTTCTCTTGGTCGATCTGGCATATGGATAGGGTCTCCGACAAAGTCGCAAGCTGCCATAACTTTTTCAGCCATCTCTTTGACCGTAACGGTTCCTTCGTCTGGACCAATGTTTACGGTTTCATAAACAATGTTAGGATCTAATGCCAATTTCTCAAGACATTGTATGCAGTCACCTACATAACTGAAACATCTAGTTTGCAGGCCGTCACCATAGATAATAGGAGCCTTGCCTTGCAATACTCGATTAATCATGATACTCATAACGTTACGGAAAGGGTCGTCGTAACATTGACGTGGGCCAACAATGTTGTGCGGAATAGCGATATTCCATTCTAGGCCGTGTGTTTCGCTTAACATTTTTAAAATACTTTCAGAAGCAACCTTGGCCACAGCATACGGATCTTCAGGTGCAGGATTCATGTCTTCGGTGAATGGTGTTTGCTGATTGCCATATCGAGCCATACTTGAGCAAAATACAAAACGTTTTACCTTGTTTTGAATCGCGGCAGAAATTGTACTGACACTTGCTTCGAAAATATTTTTTGTAATAAAACTAGGACTAAAAACACTTAGTCCTTCATGCGCTGTCGCAGCAGCATGAATAACAATATCGCTACCTGCCATTGCTGCAGATAACTTTTCGTTGTCACAGCAATCAATTTCAAAAAATTGAACTCCTGCAGGAACATTGTCTCGATACCCGCCGATGAGGTTATCGTTGCCTGCTACTTTATGTCCGAGCTCGATCATTCGATCAGCAAGATGACTGCCCAAAAATCCTGCTACTCCCGTTATAAAAATCTTCATTTTAATTCCTTATCTTATTATTAATTTCAATCGCTTTATCTAGTAGTGTAAATGGTTTACCTAAAGACGCTGACATATAAGACAATGCTTTGGTATCTTTAGGAAAACAAGCACCCCCGAATCCATATTTACCGTCGGGTCCTGGAGCATCAAAGTGACTTGTTCCTAGACGATTGTCAAATTTTATCCCATTAATAACATTGACAAAATCGGCATCAATAGAATCACAGATATCTTTTACTTGATTCATAAAGACAACTTTTGTGGCTAAAAAGCTGTTTATGGTATACTTTATCATAGCAGCTTCTTCTATACTACAGAATAATTTTTTATTGATTTTTGTTTGACTTTTTTCTATGATTATAAATGCTTTTTCACAATGTTCGACATTGCCACCAATAATTGAAAATTCTCCTGCTAGATAATCTTCTTTGGCTGTGGCTGCTACTAAAAACTCCGGGGCATGTACTAGATTAGGATATAACTTTTGAAGTTTAGAATATACCGTTGGAGGACAAGTGACTTTTGAAATCAATACTCCGGTATAATCTTTTAAACTTTCTAATACAGATTCTAATATTGATGTATCGCAAGAACCGTCTTCGGAACTTGGACTTGGCACACAGATAAAAATTCCGTCACAGGAATATAAATCTTTTTTATCTGCATTTATATTTTTAAACGGATCATGAAGAACCGTATCAACATTGTGAAATTGGTGAGCATTTTGTACTGCGCCGCCAACGAATCCTAAACCAATAATACCTATTTTCATTTATACTTCCTGATGAATTCTTGTAAAGCACGAACATCGGCATCGCGATGTCGTTGTGTTCTTTCCCATAACCAGTGATCTCTTTCTCTTAAAGATAATCGATCTTTTCTAGCCGAAGTATCATCGGCCGGATCTAAAATAATCGGCAAAGGAAAATGGTCCATTCGGACATATCTTCCTATCTTTTGTGCTAATTCTCTAGTCCATGTATCTACGTACCAGTGCCAAAAATGTGGGGGTACAAAATATCCCAACGCTGTGACCCAATTACGATGTACGCAAAAATGAGGATTATTTACTTTTTTAATACCTGGGACAACAGGGTACACACAGGCAATTCTGTCTGGTATTCTAGAAAATTCTTCTTCTACCATTCTGTCCCAACCTCTAGTTTCAAAGGTTGCATCATCGCCCATTAAAAATAAAATATCTCCCTGGCATATCTCTGCTAGCCTATTCCAACTATATGCTGGACTACGATCAGGTCCAACGACATAGTATTTAGAATCTATTAGATTTTGATATTCAGCAAGGCATGGATCATCTTCGTTGATATAAAGAATAATTTCGACATTATTTTCTGCTGTCGAAACAGCACTTTCTATCATTTTTTTAGCTAATGCTGGTCGTCCTCTACTCGGACATAATACACTAATCATTTATTAAAGCCTACCGTCTCTCTTTCGATATCTTCGTGATCAAATTCTGCCCAATATAATTCAAAAGCGATTGTGTCTTCTACTGCTTCGAACTGGTGATATTCACCAGGAGCCACTTTTGTATATTGCCCTGCAGTTAATACGGTTTCATCTACAAGGCTATAATTATTTTTCCAAACACGAATAATTAATTTTCCCGATTCGACAAAAAACCCGTTCCATTTATATTTGTGTTTGTGCTTTGAACATACTCCGCCGGCCTTTGCTTCAATTCTGTGAAATTCAAGAACGCCATTTGCTTCTAATAGTTCTGTTTGTCCCCAAACTTTTCCCGCGATCATAGTTTACCCTCTTTTTCTAATATTTCTTGTTTGTGTGTGCTTTTAAATTGTTGAGTGTAGTAAGACTTTCTCATACAATAGTGTTTATAGTTCCTTAACTCAATACTTATTCCTTTGTAGGTCAGCATACCTTCCGATATAGGCTTACCTAAATTTTCCCAAATTTTTCTAAATCCTATGGTATCACCGTCCCATCTCTTCATAGATGTATCATAGTATTCTAGAGCTTCTTCAAAAAAAGGAACCGCAGTTTTTTTGGCTAATCTCCAAGCAGGTGTTAATCTTTTTTCTTCATGATTTCGAATCAATAGTGCGAGATCTTCAGTTAGAGGAGGAAACATATTAGCTATTCTTGAATCGGGCTCTGTGAACCAATATACATCATCGTCGGCCTGTTTTAAAAATTCTATAAAATATTTTTCTCTGTTATAGATAACATCCTCAGGGTTTCCATCATAGAAATAGTTTTCGTCACTCCATCCTTCAAATCCTGTTAATGTTAAATGGATTAATGGTATACCAAAATTATTACAATTTTCTTTTAGTCCTAATATTAAATTTTTATAGGTATCTTTTTGAAAATTTAATGCCAGAGAACTATCTGCATGGTAGACAACAGCTTTCATATATCGCCTTTTATTTTTAAAAATAGGTATTCATGTCTTTCGCACCAACGATATTCAAATACCGGTTCTCCTGGCCCTGTAATCATTGCTGTACCTTTGTAAGCTAATGTAAACCATAAACGTTTTTTAGTATAAAAACATCGTCTAGGCCAAAGGCTCCATTTAAGCTGCCAACCTATGCAGCGTCTTTTAAAAAAATCGTCATCAAACATTCTATCTAACGGCATTACATTAATTTATGTAGTTGTAATATTTCGCTCTGACGTGAAACTTCTTTGACAAAATAAACGCAAGGAGGATTTTCACCATCGTGTAACGGCACCGTTAGAAGTTGACCGTTTTTCATTTTAGGAAAATACCAACGTATGTCTTGATAGATATTAACAATTTCGATAGGCATAAAATCTATCTTAAATCCTTTTATTGGATTAAAAACAAATGCATCAAATCCTCTTTCGTTAATCGATGTTAGTGGAAGAACTTCTGGATCTAAACCACAATTTTTATCCCCTACAACCATACACCAGTCTAACGGCATTTGAACTTCATATCCGCCAATTTTTAGTAATATCGCCGGCGAGTTAAATGACTCTAAAAAGATTAGGGGCATAAAGTAGAAGTCAGGCTCCTGTGGATTAGAATTATCTAATACACTGAATCTAGTATCTTCGTCTACCTCGTCCGGTAGTTCGTTTAAATCAAATGCTTTATTTTGTAAAGTTAAAATTCTCATATGTTCACCTTAGTAACTGTAAATGGATATTTGGCTTCTTTGTAATATTTTTTGCGTTCTGTAAGATGACGCTTAGAATATTTGCACTGGCTAGTTATGTCCCAGATTTGGACGAAGTCTTTGTCTTCCGCTTTCCTAATGCCTCGTCCAATGCTTTGTATAACGCGGACAAAGCTCTTTCCGGGCTCAAGAAGAACCAAATTAAAAATCCTTGGAATATTAATACCCACAGCGGCCACACCATAAGTCGCCACAATAATCTTGCCATCACTAGTTTTAATTTCGTCATATTCTTCTTTCCTGTCGTCGAGTTTTACTGCGCCGCTGATAAAAACTGCTTCAGGAATACGATCGATTAATTTATTTCCTGTATCAATTCTATTAACTAATACCAGTGTGTTTCCTGATTGTGCGATACTTTTAATCTTATTGGCTATCCAAGTTATTCTAGTATCGTCTGTGACTAAAAAGGTATATTCGTCAGCGTAACTTCGAAATACCTGTACATCATTTGTCTGCAAAATTTGTATATCTAATTGTGCCAACACACCTTTTTCTTGTAAATCATGTGCAGACACATTTCCTATCACCGGACCAATGCTGGCTAATATTCCTTGTTTTTCCCATGCTTCTTTAGGCACCGTTCCAGTAAGACCCCAACGTATGGCGCAGTTTTTAAAATTTTGTGTTAAGAGTTTTGTAAGAACATCTGCTTTGGCTTGATGAACTTCATCAATGATGATGGCACATACACCTTCACAAAATTCTGCTAAGGTCAGCGTGTCCTCATCATAACTTTTCTTATCAAGTACGTTAAGACTTTGCCAAGTACAAATTGTATGTGTACGATTTAATTCTTTGCGATCACCGAAATATACACCAACATCCAAGCCTAGATTTTTGTAGTCTTCTTCAGTTTGGACAACAAGCGATTTGTTCGGAACAATAACCATCGTACGGCCATACGGCTCACAAAGATGCGAT
>JACCDG010890734.1_pt1 | contig 10309 bp, 10 predicted proteins | sample 7442471 | NCBI WGS metagenome assembly JACCDG01 (sample SAMN15323444, study PRJNA562643) | freshwater metagenome | isolation source: river surface water | place: USA:Blue River Watershed | collected 2017-08-17 | reverse complement strand
GTCAGGTTGTCGGCGACGTTGGACTCCGGCGCCAGACTGACGAGGAGTTCCTTGTTCGGCACCGCATCCATGGGCACGCGGACGGAGAGGAAGCCGAGCCGGCTCGTCGATTCGAACAAGCGCTTCATGAAGTCGATTTCATTCACCGTCTTGGCGAGCCCGAACGCCGCGACGCGGACGCGGTTCGGGTTGTCCTTGTCGCAGGCGGCTTTTTGCCAGCGCTTGCTCGACAGCGCTGCCGGCAGCTCGACCGGGAGCGACGCCTTCATGATCTTGCAGAGCGTGTCGAGCTCGCCTTCCGGTTGCTGCGACTCGAGCGCCTGGGCCAGGCTGATGCCGATCGCGACTCGGCGCGCGAGCAGATACGGCTGGCGGCTCCAGCGCCGGATCATCGTCGTCTGGATGTCGGTCAGTTCGTCGAGCGCGTTCGTCGCGCCGAGCGTTTCCAGCTGGCAGCCGAAGCCGCCGGCAGTCGGTTCGAGGACCTTGCAATCGGGTGCGACCAGCAGCATCCATTCGCGCAGCTGCATCACTTGCGCCTGCGTGAGCGTCAACGACGCTTCGCTCGGATTCTTCGCTTTGGCGTCGCACGCGCCTTTGAGCAACTCGGCTTTCATGGGCGACGACGTCGCGAAGTTGAGGCGGAAGCGCTCGACCTCGGCGCGAATCGCTTCTTTGTCTCCGGCGGCGACGAGCGTCAGGTCGGCATCAGCGGAACCGTAGTCGGACTGAAGGAGGATCTTGAACTGCAGCTCTTTGCCCGCCTCGGGACCCGGCGAGCAGTCGGGCTGCGCCAGCCGCGCGACGAGCACGGGAGACGTGCCGACGGGCGCGTACAACGCCACGTCGTCGCCGGGGACGACCGGACGGTCGAGCGGCGCCGGCGCGAGCGGCGGACGCACTTCGTTCACTTGCGCCGGACCGCTCGACGTCGCGCCCTGATCCTGCTTCTCCGCCAATTGGCAGCTGACCACCACTAGCACGGTCGAACAGAAGAGAGTGAAGGGGAGGTCGTCGGGAGAGAGGAAGCGCTTAGTAAACGGCAATTTCCTGAACTGCGATATCAATCTTTTCATGGAAACCGCCCAAAGCCGGGTTCGCCGATTCCACCGTCCAGGACAGCGGCTGGACGAACTTCAGAACGTAACGGGAAAGCTCTTCGCCTTCGCGATTTTCGACTACGACGTGAACGTCTTTCAAGTCGGATCTGCCGTGCGTGACGTTCTTCGCCCAAAGATAGAGTGAAGGATCCGTCACGAAGTCGCGGCGGAATGACACTTTGCGGAAAGTCGGCGCTTTCGCGGCGCTGCCTTCTTTTTGCGTGTCGACGAGACCTTCGATCTGGTCGAACGTGCCGTAGTTCACTCCGTCGATTTCGACGTGCGTGCGCGTCTCTTGCGTCGTGAACGCTGCGGGAGACATCTTCGTCACGATCACCGGAACGATCAATGCGCACGCAAGCAGCGAACGCATAAGGTAGACCTTGAGTTTATGTGCCGTCAATTTCAACGCTTGCACCAGCAGTGAAGAGGCTTCAGGAATTTGATCGATAAATACATGTTAGCATGGCCTAAATCCTGATTCCAATGGCATTTCTCGGAAGTTCCCAGTCAAACCTTAGCGATGCAGTCGATCTCGACGTTCACGTCTTTTGGCAAACGCGCGACTTCGACGGTCGCTCTAGCAGGAAATGGCGGTTTGAAATAGCTGCCGTAAATTTCATTTACCTTCTGGAAATTGGACATGTCCTTGAGGAAAATTGTCGTTTTCACAACCCGGTCGAAATCGGCTCCAGCGGCGTTCAGGATCGCCGCGAGATTTTCCATGACGCGCCGAGTCTCTGCTTCGATTCCGCCGGTGACGAGCGACCCCGAGGCCGGGTCGAGCGGGATTTGCCCCGACACGAACAGCAACCCATCGACCCGGATCGCTTGCGAATAGGGGCCGATCGCGGCCGGCGCCGCAGGCGTGCTAACGGCAGTCTTGCTCATCTTTCGGACTCCGGTCTTTCGCAGGCCGCGCAGCGGCCGTTAAGGTATTGGGCGTTCCGAAAAAGAATGGCAAAAAGCTCTGTCAGCGTCACCTGTTAATTAAGAGGCAGCTCAGCGTGCGTCGGGTCGGCTGAAGCGAGCGCCTCGTGCTCGAGTTCGGCGATCGCCGCAGTCGCTTCCGCGGGTAGCCGCTCGTCCTTGCGCGCCTTTGCGAGCGCCGCGAGGCACTCGTCGATCTTGCCCATCGCAAGTTGCGCCTGCGCGACGTGGAGGTGCAGCTGCCACGGCAAGCCCTTGGCGTTCATGCGTTCGGCCTGCCACACGACGGCCGGGATCTTCTCGAACTGGCCGGCGACGCCGTAGGCGCCGGTGAGCTCGACGAGGAACTCGCCACCGCGCTCGCCTTGAGCGTGAAGGCGTTCGAGGAGATTCGCCTTCAGGTAGCGGTCGCCGGTGGTCGTCAAATTGGCTGCCAATGAGATGCCGGCCCAGGAGTTGCGCTTTTCAGCGAGCTGCATCAGGCGCTCGGGCATGTAGTCGCCGTAGCGACCCTGCAGAATTTCGGCGAGCAGGTCCCAAAGCGCGAAGTGGTTCGGGTCGGCGTCCAGACCGGAAATGCACCAGAGCTCGGCTTCTTCGGCGCGGTCCTGGCCGAGGAAGATCTGCGCGAGGTTGACGTACGGAGCCGGTTCGGCGGGAAGGAGGCTTTGCGCGGCGCGCAACCGGGCCTCCGCTTCCTCGAAGCGCGCGCTGAGCATGGCTGCTACGCCGACGGCGAGTTCGGCGCGGAAGTCGCCCCCACCCAAGACTTCCGGGCGGCGAGCCGCGAGGTCCAGCACCGCGTCGGGAAGATCCATCGCCGTCAGTTCGTCGAGCAGATCGACGACGTCGGAAGTCGCGAGTCCTCCCAGGCGAACTTCGTGTAGGCTTCTAAGGTAATGAACGAAAGTCTGGTCGACGACGTCGCTGCGCTCGAGCGGCTCGCCTTCCGGGTCGTTCTCGCTGCCCGAAACGTAGGCAAGGAGCTTCGGGCCCATCGGAAATCGTTTGAGGTCTTCGGTAGTTACGTCGAAATTCATGATGCCACCTCGAGAGTGGACGCACTATAGCGACCTCGTCCCACGTCAGCAAGTCCCCGTTTTGAAACGACGTGTTGCGCCCGGAGATCGTGGATGGTACTTTGAGGCCTGGCGCGAAGTGATGAATATGACTAGCTTATCATGCTGTTTAGGGCGGGCTCCCAAGCTTTCGCTTTAAGCCGCCGGAGCTCCCGGAGCATTTGATGACAGCTGCTGATGCCGCGGCCCCTTCCTTCAACGACACGCTTTCCAAAAAAATCGCCGAGAAATTCCCCGGCGCGGAAGTCAAGCTGACGCGCCACGCGAAGCATCAGGACGAGGACTGCCTCGAGGTGAAGTCGTCGTCGCTCCTGGAAGTGACGCGAGAGATCAATAAACATTATCCGTTTCTCATGGACGTGTGCGGCGTCGACTACCCGGAGCGCGCCGAGCGCTTCGACGTCGTCTACCATTTCGCGTCTCCTGAAGATAAGCGCCGCCTCCGCATCAAAACGAAGGTCGCCGACGGCGGCGCAGTGCCGTCGGTCACTTCGGTCTACAAGTCCGCCAACTGGTTCGAGCGGGAAGCGTTCGACCTCTACGGCGTTCGTTTCGACGGGCACCCGAATCTCCGCCGGATCCTCTGCCACGACGACTTCGTCGGCCACGCGCTGAGGAAAGACTATCCCGCGGACCGGAACCAAGTGCTCACGACGCCGATGGAGCACACGTTCGCGAAGGACCGCGCGCGCATGCAAGCCGAGGAGCAGGACCACCTCTCCGACCGCGTCTGGATGAACATCGGCCCGGCCCACCCCGCGACGCACGGAACCCTGCGTTTCATGGCAATCCTGTCCGGCGAGACCGTCGAGAAAGTCGACGTCGAAATCGGCTACCTGCACCGCTGCTTCGAAAAGATGTGCGAGACGCACGACTACAACCAAATCATCCCGTACACCGACCGGCTCAATTACTGCTCGGCGCCGATAAACAACAACGCTTGGTGTCGCACGATCGAGAAGATGCTCGGCGTGACCGTACCGCAGCGCGGCCAGGTGATGCGCATGATCCTCGACGAGTTCTCGCGGATCATCGACCACCTCGTCTGCATCTCGACCAACGCCGTCGACCTCGGCGCGCTCACCAATTTTTGGCTCGGCTTCCAGGCGCGGGAACGCGTCTACGACCTCTTCGAGAAGCTCTGCGGCGCGCGCCTCACGGTTTCGCTCGCGCGCGTCGGCGGCATGGGCTTCGACCTGCCGAACGGCTGGGTCGAGCAAGCCCACGACGTCATCAAAGCGATCGAACAGTCGCATGCCGAGCTCGATCTTCTGCTCACCAAGAACCGGATCTTCGTCCGCCGCATGGTCGGAGCGACGCCGATCGCCAAGGACAATGCGATCAATTGGGGCTTCACCGGTCCTTGTTTGCGCGCTGCCGGAGCCGCGGTCGACACCCGCGTCTGGGACCCGTACTACATGTACGACCAGATCGAGTTCGACGTGCCCGTAGGCGAGACGGGCGACAGCTACGATCGCTACATGGTGCGCATGGAAGAGATTCGTCAGTCAGTGCGGATCCTGAAGCAGCTCCTGAAGAACATCCCGGGCGGCCCGATTTCGATCGACGATCCGACGATCGTCCTGCCGAAGAAGCAAGACGTCTACGGCAACATCGAAGGCCTCATGAACCAGTTCATGATGGTCGTATACGGCGTCAAGCCACCGCCGGGCGAGATCTACTGCGCCCACGAAGGCGGCAACGGCGAACTCGGCTTCTACGTCGTGTCCGACGGCTCGGGACGCCCCTACCGCGTCAAGTGCCGGCCGCCCTGCTTCGCCGTCTTCCAGGCGTTCCCGGAAATGTGCGAAGGCCAATTCATCGCCGACGTCGTCGCTGGCCTAGGCTCGATCAACATCATCGCGGGAGAGCTCGATCGATGAGCGTCTTTTCCCAGGAACTGCAGAAGAAAATCGACCACTTCCTCAAGCGCTACGAAACGCCGCGCTCGGCGATCCTGCCCGTGCTGCACGCGATCCAGGACGAGATGGGGTGGATCAAGCCCGAGGCCGTCGAAGAGCTGCACGACAAGTACAAGCTCGACCGCGTGCACGTGAAGGAAGTGATCACCTTCTACGACATTTACAAGGACAAGCCGACGCGCAAGCACGTCATCCGGTTCTGCAAGAACATCACTTGCACGATGCTCGGGGCGAAGGAGGCGATCTGCCGCATCGAGGAACACATCGAGAAGCTCGACCAGGCGATGGGCGAAGACGGCCCGTTCCAGCTCGAGAAGTTCCCGTGCCTCGGCAAATGCGACGGCGCTCCGGTCATGCTGATCGGAAAGCAGCGGTTCGAGCACGCGACGGTGGACAAGGTCGACGGCATTCTGAGCAAATTCGCAAAGCTTCCCTAGATGGCCAGCGGCTCGCCGCGCGCGCCTGGCCATGACGAAGGAGAGGATTGAGTGGCAGAAGTTAAGGAAAAAGTCATCCTGCGTTTCGAGGGCATGCCGAACAGCCGCTCGATCAAGACCTACACGGCGCACGAAGGCTACACGGCGGTGAAAAAGGCTTTCTCGATGACGAGAGAGCAGATCATCGAAGAAGTGAAGCAGTCAGGACTGCGCGGCCGCGGCGGCGCCGGCTTCCCCACCGGTCTCAAGTGGAGCTTCGTCCCCAAGGACATGCCGGGCCCGAAGTACCTGATCTGCAACAACGACGAGTCCGAGCCGGGCACGTTCAAGGATCGCCACATTTGCGCGGTCAACCCCCACATGATCATCGAAGGCATGATCATCGGCGGCTTCGCGATCGGAGCGAACAAGGGCTACATCTATACGCGTTGGGAATTCCAGGAAGAGATCGGCCATCTCGAGGAAGCGATCAAGGAAGCCTACGAGGCCGGATTCCTCGGCAAGAACATTCTCGGCTCGGGCTTCGACTTCGACCTCGACCACTACTCCGGCGCCGGCGCCTACATCTGCGGCGAGGAAACGGGTCTGATCTCGTCGCTCGAAGGCAAGAAGGGTCAGCCCAAACTCAAGCCGCCGTTTCCGGCGGTGTCGGGCTACCTCGCCCGGCCGACGATCGTGAACAACACCGAGACCTTGGCCTCGATCCCGCACATCATCAACCACGGCGCCAAGAACTACCGGAAATACGGCACGGAGAAGAGCCCCGGCACCAAGGTATTCTCGATCTCCGGCGCGATCCAAAGGCCCGGCGTCTACGAAGTGCCGCTTGGCTATCCCTTCGAGCGCCTGCTCAACGAGGAATGCGGCGGGATGCTTCCCGGCCGCTCGCTGAAGGCGTTGATCCCGGGCGGCGCGTCCGCGGCGCTGCTGACCCCCGAGGAAGTCAAGGGTCTCACCCTCGACTACGAGGCGATGGCCGCGCGCAATACGATGCTCGGCTCGGGCGCGATCATGATCATCGACGACCGCCAGTCGATGGTCGAGATGCTGAAATGCACCATCGAGTTCTTCTCCCACGAGAGCTGCGGTCAATGCACGCCCTGCCGCGAAGGCACCGGCTGGCTCGCCAACATCATGGACGCGATCGAGGAGCGCACTGCCACCGACGCCCACGTCGAGCGCCTGCGCACGATCTCGCGCGCGATGGCCGGCAAGACCATCTGCGCCTTGTCCGAGGCGTGCGCGCTGCCCGTGATTTCCTACGTGCAGAAATTCGGCGACGAACTGAGAGCTCACCTGAAAGGGCAAGCGAAGTGACCGAAGCCAATCAACCGGCGAAACCCGCGGATACCGTCACGTTCACCATGAACGACAAGGAAATCACGGTCAAAAAAGGCACGACCGTGATGGAAGCCGCCCGCCAACACGACGTCTACATTCCGCACTTCTGCTGGCATCCGGGCCTCTCGGTCGCCGGCGTCTGCCGCTTCTGCATGGTGAAGGTCGACAACCGCCCGAAGCTCGAGATCGCGTGCAACCTCACGGCGACGCCGGGCATGAAAGTCTCGACCGTCCTCCCGGAAGTGAAGGACGCCCACAAGTGGGCTCTCGAATTCCACCTCGTGAACCACCCCCTCGATTGCCCGATCTGCGACCAAGCGGGCGAATGCGGCCTTCAGGACTACTACATGGAGGTCGGCAAGTATAAGAGCGAGATGGATCGTCCGAAGGTGTTGAAGCCCAAGGCGCTCGACATCGGCGACGACCTCGTGCTCGACACCGAGCGCTGCATCCTCTGCGACCGCTGCGTCCGCTTCGAGCAAGAGGTCACGAAGACCGGCGCGCTCGGGATCTTCAACCGGGGCGACCGCGCCGTCGTCGGCACCTATCCCGACAAGAAAATCCACCACAACTACGAGACCAACCTGGTCGACATCTGCCCGGTCGGCGCCTTCACGTCGAAGGATTTCCGCTTCAAGCAGCGCGTGTGGTTCCTCAAGGACAAGCCCGCGACCTGCCCCGGCTGCTCGACGGGCTGCCAGGTCGACGTCTACGCGAAGCCCGAAGTCCGCAGCTATTTCCGCGTGAAGCCGAGACATTCGGAGGCCAACGGCCACTGGATGTGCGACGTCGGCCGCGACACGTACAAGCACATGAACCAAGAACACCGCCTGAGGTCCGCCATCGTCAAGGACGAGCGCGGGGCCACGCGCCGGGTGCGCTTCGCCGAGGGCGTGATGGACCTCGCCCAGAAGCTCGCCCAGGTCGACGAGGCGGACATCGCCTTGCTCGTTTCGCCGTCTTACACCTCCGAGGAGTACGACACGTTCTTCGAGTTCTTCGTGAAGCAGCTCGGAGTGAAGAAAGTCTTCCAGTGGCGCGAGCCGACCGAAAAGCTGGAGGATTTCGACGGCATCCTCTACCGCGGCGACCACACCCCGAATACCAAAGGTCTCGCCGAAGCGCTGAAGAAGTTCGGCCTGCCTTCGGAAGTGAAGAACGGCTTCGACGAGCTGCCCAAGGCGAACGCGAAGGTCGTCATCGCCCTCTGTCCCGAGATCCCGTTCCAGTTCCCGAGCCTCGACCAGCAGCTGGCTCGCCTGTCGGAGCTGAGCTTCGTCTCGCTTTGGACCATCGTCGGCGCGGCCGAGAAGTACCAGGGCTTCAAGAACCTCCTGCCCATGAAGGGCTTCGCGGAGAAGAAGGGCACGTTCATCAACCACGCGGGCAAGAAGGGCGAGCTCGCCCACCCCTTCCCGGCCGGGTCGGACGACGCGCGCGACGTGGCGGAAACGGTGCACGCCCTGGCCGAAGTCTTGGCCCGATCCGTCAACTAAAGGTCAACCGAAGGAGCAGCAGCACATGGGCGTTATCAAAGTTGCCCCGCCCCCCGCGGACACCAACATTTTCCAGATGGCTTTCGGCTACATCAGCACGATCTTTTCTGGCATGTGGAAGACGCAGCTGATCTTCCTGAAGCAGATCTCCGGTCGGGAGAAAACCAACACTCTGGAGTGGCCGGAGCAGCCTGCGACTTACAGCGACCGGTTCAAGGGCAAGCATTTCCTGACGCGCCGCGACGACGGTCAGATCCGCTGCACCGCCTGCTTCCTGTGCGCTACCGCGTGTCCCGCCCAGTGCATCCACATCGAAGCGGGGCAGCACCCGACCAATGAAATCGAGAAGTTCCCGGTGCGTTTCGAGATCGACATCCTCCGCTGCGTTTTCTGCGGCTTTTGCGAGGAAGCTTGTCCCGTCGACGCGATCCGGCTCGGGCCCGAGTACGCGATGGCGGGCCTGGCTGGCGACACCTGGGTCTACACTAAGGACTATCTCGCCGACCGGAGCCAGCTGAAGGGCGGCGTGGTCAGCGTCAAGGACGAGAACACCAAGCATTTCACCACCGACGCCGACCCCAAAGGCGACGCTCTGCTCGCTACCGACGCGCCGCACATGCGCCATCATTGATGGCGACCTTACGGCTGATCTTGATGAGGCACGGCGAGGCCGAAGACGGCCGGGGCATGCAGGACCATGCGCGCCGGCTGACCGCCGGCGGTACCGCCGAAGTCCGCCGCGTCGTCAAAGCCCTCGTCGCTGCCCAGTTCGTCCCGACCAAAGCGGTCTCCAGCGATTCGACCCGGACGAAGGACACTGCGGTTTGCGTCAATCTGGAGCTGCCGGTGGCTTTGGATTGGCAATTCCTGCCGGACCTTTACCTCTGCGGCCTCGACAAGATCCAGGCCGTCCTCGAGCGGCTCGACGCGCGCAAGCACCAGACCGTGCTGCTCGTCGGCCACAATCCCGGTTTTTCCGCCGCCGGGACCGTGCTGACCGGAGACAACGTCAGTCTGGCGACCGCGGCGGCAGCTTTGATGACCGTCGACGCCCAGTCCTGGAAAGAGGCGGTGCAGCTGACCGGGGCCTGGACTTTGGACCGGATCATCACGCCGTAGTAAACTGGAAGGATCCGGACTTTCGGGAGGATCCGCCGTGACGCAGTACAAGCACCAGCGCCGCCTCGTCAACTTTCTGCTGCAGCCAATGGTGCAACTCAAGATCGGCGTGATCAACGTCTGCGTCAGCACCATCTTCGTGCTGCTGCTCGGCGCCTACGTTTACATGAAGTTCGTGCAGTTCGTGGACGTCGTGACGACGTTGACGGAAGCCAGCGACGAGATCGGCGCGATGCTGACGTCTTACCTGAACTCCGTCGCGATCACCGCCGTCGTCTTGGGCGCGGTCTTCGTCCTCGTCAGCCTGTGCGCTTCCATCTTCTTCACGCATCGTCTGGTCGGCCCGACCATCGCTTTCCGCCGCCACATCGACGCGCTCGCCGCGGGCGACTTCAAGGCGAAGACGACGCTCAGGAACCACGACGCCTTCGTCGAGGTCGCGGAGTCTCTCAACCGGCTGTCGGAAAGCCTGCAGAAGTCGGCCGGCCGGCCGGGCTCGTAACCGCAAAATTCGCAAAGTACGCAAAGGCGAGCGCTCGCCGAAGGACCGTCTGACGGGCCTTCGGCGCACCTTTGCAGGGACCGACTTGCGATCTTCGCGCGCTTTGCGGTAAAAAACCTGTTGGCCGGCCGACCGCTTCGCGCTCTTGTCTTAAAACGTCGCGCCGAGGATCAGCGAGCGGACGAGATCCGCGGCGCCCGCCTCTTGGCCGTTCTTGCCGGCCGGGATCTTCGATTTGGCAGCGAGGGCCGCGAGGTTCTTCGGGTCGATGATCTCAAAGCCCTTCGGGATCGCGAGTTCGGTGTCCGAGACGTCGGAGACTCCGGCCTTGGAGCTCGACACTTCGTACGTGCGGTTGATGGGCTTGCCGCTGCCGGAAGTAC
>JACCDG011697056.1_pt1 | contig 10310 bp, 7 predicted proteins | sample 7442471 | NCBI WGS metagenome assembly JACCDG01 (sample SAMN15323444, study PRJNA562643) | freshwater metagenome | isolation source: river surface water | place: USA:Blue River Watershed | collected 2017-08-17 | reverse complement strand
GTGCCTCGTCTGGGTTTCCACCCAAAACAAAAAACCCGATCCGCGCAGCCATTTCTTGACTTGATAGTTCACCTTCTAAATTACCATAGAACTTTTGATAAATAAAATCTGGGGAAGTCAACAATGCCAAGATTGCATATTTAACTCCCAATCTAAAATTCTCTTCGCCTTGAGACTTTGCTAACTCCAGGAGCTGATTGACTTCTGAAGATTCGAGGGTGCGCCGATAAAGAAGTTTGCCAACTCTGGCAATAGCATTCTTCAGGCACTTTTCGTCCACAGTCTCAGGTGAGCAGGCCAAAAATTTTTCTAAAATCTCTTTTGTTTGCAATAGTTCAGAAAAATAAGTGAAGAGATTGGAAAAGTTCCCAAAGCTCTGCGTCGCCGCTACTAAGTTAGAGTTCATGTTGTGGCCGTAGTATCTATCAAATAATTTTTGTGGATCTACGCTAACGTCAAAGCTCAAACTGAGAGTGTTGGCAATATGTCTTGGCGTCAGCACATACATTGATTTTTTTGCGGTAGCTTGTTCAGCAGCTTGATTGCCTGGGCCTTGGCCAGGCGTTGCTGGGTTTGGCGTTGGGACATCAGGCAGGCCATCGGCGGTACTCTGGGCCTGACTTGCTAAGCTCAAATCCACCGCCACTCTTTTTGCCGAGAACGAGCCCTTGCAGCCAAGAGACATTGCCAATGCAGCCCCCAGTAACACCAACGCACCGCTTGGGCGTTGAGTTCTTTGGTGGTGCGGCAATGACGCGGAATCAACTGGAGTATTCGACAATGGCGATCGGCTAACTGAATCCATGGAGTTGCCCCTTTTTGAGACCATCGTTGACCTGGTGACCTAGCAATCTAGACCTGCATTTTTGTGGTCAGCTCAGCAATCAATCCCAACGAGCAAATACCCCGTTGAAAACTTTGATCATAAGTGGAGGATTTGCAACTTTGCCGCCATGGCCAGAGGTCCCAAGAGAATGTGAGAAACATTAATTATTTAAAGTGATTGCCGTGAGTATTTTTGGCTTAAGGCCTTCTAGTGAAAAGTTGAGAAAAAAGGTGGTTCTGTGGGCGATTCTGGTATTTATCAAAAGAAACGCCAATGAATTTAGGTAATTGTATGGCCTGTTTAGTCGATGAACAGACAGCATAAGATAAACATTTCAAATTGAGTCAAAGAAAGGCGCCATAGTGTTTCAGTCAAAAGAAAAGTTAAAAGAATTGAGACAAATGAATGGCCACATATCGATCGGGGCAGCCAAGGCTGCAAAATCGATGTGGGAAGCGAAGTCAGTAACCCAGTCAGTTGAGATCTACTAATGCTGAGTTCACTGGGGTTCCGAGATAGGTCGCAGAGACTTCGGTCGAAGTTATTTTTTCCTTTTGCAACTCGATCTCCAAGATTAAACATAAAATCTTTAATTTAAGCGGGTGTTCTGGTATACCAGTCATTCGATTGACAGTGGTTTTAAGGTTTTTAGGAGGTGAGTGCATGAAGTGGATTCTGGCTTTTGTGGTGGTGGCTTGCTATTTTGACAGCTCGTTTGCCGCCATTTTTCTTCGGATTCCTTCAGCGCCAGAGACTATTTGCTCGGCTAGTATTTTTGATCCCGGAGCTAAGTTTGACCACTTGATTCTAGCGACCGCCCAGCACTGCATTGCCGATGTAAATCCCCAAGAAAGAGTCGAATTTCTCTTTGAGGCGAAAACTCAGCTTGTGGAAGAATATGTCCTTCCTACCTGGGTTCCCGAAGGAATTAACTCTTCTGTGACCGAGACTCTGCGCTACAATGGAATATTCGGACCAATGGCCTTGATTGAGGGCCGCGCTGGGAGTCCAGCGTTACTTGATTTGCGAATCTTAAGTCACCGCGGCGGTTCTCGTGGGGTCGCAGGTTCCGACGGAGAGTTGAAAATGACTTATGTTGGATCTCAATTTGAACGCCTCCCAGAAATGGACTTAGCCTATGTCTTGGTGCAAAGAGTTGTGGATGGGACGCGCTTGGTTGCGCCAGATCTGGAGACCTCATTGGCGACCTTCACTCAGTGGCCGATATTGCAGCTTCCAAGGTATCCAGAAGATTTTTTGAAGAAGATGCCCCCTCATGATCAGGTTGTTGAAATTGCGGGGTATCCCCATGGAGCATTAAATAAGATGGGGTGCAGGTACCGTGGTTTGGGTCTGACTGGAATTCATATTTCAATGGAGCGGCACAATTTGGTCCGATTGGTAGAGCCAAGGATTAGAGCTCTGCCAATGGCAGCTTTGGCTTGTGAGAATGCAACGGTGAAATTCAAGTACCTAGATGGAACATCAGGCGCCTTGTCCGGGTCCGATATTAAAGGGGCCTCGGGTGGGAGTGTTCAGCGTGGGGGGAAGTTCTTGGGTGTTGTGACACAGGGGTCACGAGTCAGAGGTTGGACGGGAAAAATTGGGCAAGACACGAGTATCTGGGGCGAAGCCTATGGCGAGCGACTGGTTTACTTTTTTCCCATCACAAAAGATCAGATCGAGAATCGCCAAGGTCGGCCATTTATTAAGTATACACAGCCCGCCAACAGCAGAGTAAATCAGCCCGATTTAAAGGTTTTTTTACCCTCGAAGGAAAGAGTCTCGATGTTGCGATCGGAATTTGAAGAGTCGCTACCAATCGGGGCTTTGCGGATGGACTTTGATGCCGAGGGCAAAGTGGCATTTGTCGCTGAATCTTTTGGAATAGATTTTGACCTCCGCAATTCCTGGGACAGGAGACGGTCCTACGAAATGGTTCGCTTTTACCAAGATGGACTTTTGCGAGAGATTCGTGCCTACGATCACTTGAGTTTGACCCAGATAGGCGCTGACGGGACAATTGATTTTGGTCCGGAACATATTATTCAAGCAGACTATCGTTTTGATCCTTTATTGAACAACAGATGTCTTTATCCAATATTGCACCGAATTTACTACCGTAACTCGAGATTGGGCACCCTGGCGGTTCGAGTGCGCCTGAATCATCCGAAATTGTTGGACTCCGGTGATTTGCTCTACAAGTTGAGAAAATCTGTGACCAATTGGAATCCAGGTTTAGTGCATTCTCCATTATTGGATCGATTGGTGGTATTCAACCCCGAAAACCATGGGATGTTCAGTTCTACAGATTTTCTGCGGCCAGAAAAAAAAGGGAAATTTGATTCAGAAGGTGACCTTATAGAAACCTATGAACCTCAGAATTTTTTGCAGCAATCAAAATTAGGTTTGAAGCTATCTTTGACTTTGCAAACCATAAACGAGACCTTCCCCTGGCCCTATGCCCCCTGTGATTCTAAAAATTAGGTTTGTTTGTTTCGCAGGGAATGAATGATCTGATCGAGTTTACTGAGAAACTGCGAGCGAGCCTTTTTATCCATGGGTGAGGGGCCGCCGCGCATCTCACCCATGTGCCTCAGGTTTTGCATCAATTCGCGCTGGGCGACGGCCATACCGATATTGTCTTCAGTGAACTCGTTGCCTTTGGGGCCCAGGGCCTTGGCTCCCTTGGCCACGCACCGTTGGGCAAGCAAAATATCCGCAGTCACGACGATGTCTCGAGAAGTGATCTTTTCGGCAATCCAATCATCGGCCGCATCAAATCCGCCCGCTACGACATTTAATTCCACCAAGGCGTTCATAGGGATCTTAAGGTGTTTGTTGGCCACCACGTGCACAGGGATTTGATAGCGAGTGGCGACCTTGTAGATCTCTTCTTTTACAGCGCAACCATCGGCATCAATGAAAATATGTATCTTAAACAAAATTTAAATTTCTCCATAAAAGCAGCTGCGGTTACAGCACAACCGCCTCAAAGATTGTGAAGATCTTCTAGCGGTTGGCCCGGTCAATTGAATTGTTAGGGACATTGGTCACCATCGTCAACGGCAATAGACGAGACAAGTGGCATGAATCTTGAATATTTACAGTTGAACTTTCTTGGTGATTTTTGAGATTTATTCATTTTTAATTAATATTAGTTTATTTCAAGGCTTCAATTTGGATATCAATAAATGGCAAATGCCCTCGCACTACACACCAATATCTCCTCAGTGCAGAGTCGGGGTGTGGGATTGCTTCTGAGCCTGGTTCTGCGTCTCGGGCTGCCGTTTGCTATTTCTTTTCAACTCCCCAGCTACGGGATCACGTCCCACGTCGGTAAGGACCCATGTGAGGCAATTCTCCACCCAGCAACAGAGTATGTTCTTGGTCAGCAAGGGGAAACATACTTTGCAGGCGGACCGGCGGCAGTGGAAATGGAAATGCCGGTGAAATCTGGCGTACTTGGAGTTTTGGACACGGACGATGAATTAGTACGGGGACTAGTTACGGCATGGGGCTTGCCCGCGCCCGAGCTTTATCTCGATTGGGCGCGAAGAGCCTACCCTGGGGAGGATCCTCAAGATATCGAGTGGGATCTTCTGCCTGACGAAGTGAAAATGGCCTTTCTGCAATACTATTCTAAAAGCGCGAAGATTGACTTTTCCAGAGACCGTAGCGTGCCAGGAGTTAGAGTTCGCGATGTCGTTCGCATCAAGCTTCATGAGCCGTCAAACTTTTTCGATCAGCGCCTTATTCCTGGCACCCATGAGTTAGATGTTAGGGCAGCCAGGGGGCGTGTTGAGTTCGTAGAGCAAGGAACAATGAGGCAATTCTCACTGGTTGAGTTGCATTTGCGCAGTCCAAAGATAGATGCAGGGATACTTTTGGATAGCGCCTGGACTTTCCAAACAGGCATTGGCGCAAAAAATACCCACTTGCATGAACATTTGCTATTTAAGATTCCCTCAGCAGAACTCGAGCAAAAGCCAATAGAAACTGGATTGGTTCTGGTCGAATACTTTAGACGTGCCAATTTGTTAGCTGAGTTTATTTCCGCGGGTGCACTGGACTGGATTCACACCCAAAGACAGTTTTCGCTATTTACACCTGGGTATTTTATTTATCAGTTTGACTCAATTAAACCCCATTTTCTGAGTGGAATATTCTTTTACTTGGTTGATGGATTCAAAAGAGACATAAAGATCAAAACTATGTTTAAAGTCGGTTGGGTAGGGTTTCGCGGTCATGACTTTTACGATACCGGGGAACACTTTGGATTTGAATATCGAAATATCACTCCTAATGGTGATCGGCAGCTGTACAAGAAAGTACTTTCAAGTATCCAGAGGGGATTGCTCTCGAAAAACTACGGCTTTTCATCAGAATCAATGTTGGCATGGATTGCAGAGCGGGGTATTGCCAAAAATGATAAGTTCGGAATCAGGCAGCTCCTTGAAGCCTCCTGGTACGGGCAGAAATACAGCTATTTGTTGCGGCATTTACCATCTTATCTCCGGCCTGTTCTTGGTGGAACATTGGTCGCGCGGAAAAATATTTTGCGTCTCAGAATGCTAGATCCTGGCAACCATGCGATCAAAATGTTGCTGCATGATTGGTCATTGGATCCATTATTTTATGGGGACGAGAATGCCGTAGAGAGATTGAAGGAAGAGCAGCGTCGCGCCTTAACCAGAGTTCTAAAAGAAGGGGCCAGTCTCAGAGCTGCAATTTGGAATTTTATTCATTTTTCCGGATTGCTCGAAAGAGTCGCAGCGACTTTTTATCTCCAAAAATCTGATTTCGAGCCGCCAATTGAAATCGATCCAAGATTTACCGACCGAGGCAGTGACGTTGAGTGAACCCAGCTGGCATGACGGCTGCTGCTGACTTTTTAATAGTCTAGTTTTAATAGTCTAAACGTCGTGGGGCCATCTTGAGGGGACGCCATCACTTTTTCGGTGCGAGACCAGCGAAATGTGCCGCTAAATCCTTAATATCTTCAGCTGACAAGGTTTTGGCAATCGTCCCCATGAGTGGATCTTTTCGGGTCCCGTCTTTGTATTCAGTGATGGCTTTGATCAAATAGCCAGGTTTTTGTCCGGCCAAATTCGGCCAAAGATCATTGCTTGATACACCAGCTTCACCGTGGCAGGCCGCACAGGTGATCGCCTTTTGGGCGCCGCTGACTGCGTCCCCAGCTGAAGTCGTCGAGAATGCAGGTTTGGGGGTGGCCACGATCAAAAGCAGAACCACGACTCTCACGATGGGGTGTAGGACAATGGATTTCATCATAGTTTTATCACTCCTCAGTCTTGACTTTGAAAATGGGTCTACAAATAAAAAATGTTAATGTTATTAACCATTGATCCACGAAGGGCAATTCCATTGTTCAGACAACTCATGAATCAATGAATCAATGAATCTTGGATCCTGGATCTGGCATCACATCGAGACCTGAAGTAGGGCCCAATAGCCATGTTGGGCGCCGCTGCCAGTCCCATTGCGCTCAGTCTCTCGTCCCGGCTCAGATCGTTCAGCTCTCACTGAACCAATGAGATTCGGTCCGAGATAGTACTTAGCCCCAACACTGTGTCGCACAAATGCATCTTTTGGATAGTCTTTATCCAAATTCAATCGATCATACTTGTAAATTAGCGCGAGTCTTTGGGTGACATCCAAATTGAGTTGGGCAAGAAGTCCCGACGATTCCGTGTTGGCAACAGCTGTCTCATAGGCTGAGCTCGATACAAAGTTCTTTAAACCAGAGTTCCAATATTTTGCCTGGGAATACTCGCTCACCAGTGAACCGCGCAACCAATTGTTGGTGAGGCGATTCAATGACAGCAAGCCGTAAATCACCCAGGCTCGGGGGGAGTCAGCGGGGTCCTTGCGATCGTGATGGGTGATGCTGCCTCCCAGTGAGAACGGCATTGAAATTGGGGTCCAGCGGAGATTACCAACAATGCCCCACAAGGCAGCATTGCCGGTATTGATGGACTGGCCGGCAGTTTTTTCGCCATTTACGGCGCCAATATCATAGTGCAAACCTGGGAGGGGATCTCCTGACACCAGAGCCCCCATTTCCAGATCTTGGGACCAATTGTTTTTGGCTTGTATGCGAGTGTAGGTCCGATGTTCGTCATTGAGGATCCCAAACGGCGCCATAAATCGTCCTACGGTTACATACTGGGGCTTCCAGGAGGATTCTGTGTCTGGGAAAAAGCGCCAACGCAAAAACGACGCTTGCGGCCCTCCAGCTCCCCCTGGAAATCCACCGACATTGTGGGTGTAAACAAATCGAACTTCTGGTTGGTGGTCCTCAGAGCCATCTATGATAGGAAGATTGACTGCGAAATTTCCCTCCATCCACCCCAGACCTCCGCGGGCCTCTTTGAACTTGTCGGGACGGTAGTAGAGCATGCGGGCGTCTGCATAAAACATATCTTGTTTGGAAAAGGCGCTGGGTTTAAAATTGCGCGCACCAAAGAGTTTTCCATAGACCGTGCGCACCCCTCCCCCTGTAGGATTTACATGGCATGCAGTGCATTTAGCCAGGGCAAATTGAGTTGCGTACTGCGGTTTAGCCTCACTGTGGAGGGGCCAAAGCAGAGGCACGATGCCCACATAGCTAAGAAGTTTAATTAGGGATGAAAAACGCACGTTCCTACGGATTGCTAACATATGGCCACCTTCATTGATTGGAAAGAGTCACTGCATCCCAAGTTGGTCGAAGTTTTGCAACCCAAAAAGTGAGTTTGCCTGAAAGGTTTTTCTTTCGCAGAGGCGAAGGCAGCGGTGGGCGTAGGCAAAACGCCTTACAGGAGGTGGTTTTTTTGGCTGGAAGGCAAAAGCCGTTGGGAAGAAGCCGATGGTCAGCAAATCAATAAAAATTGGTATTGCGACGAATGAATGCTTCTTAGGAGTCGTGACAAAATAAAACAGGCAATTTTTGCGCAGTGGATCTTGGGTCAGATTGAGGCAGGAGGACGAAGCGCTTGCCAGCGGCGCAAACGCAAGGACGACCAACGAAGAGCTGACCCAAGAGACCAAGCAAAAATGTCTAGTTTATTTTGTCACGACTACTTAGGGAAAACAGTTGACCTCGGGTGGGCTGAGCGGGCATTCAGCATTCACACCAGCATTGAGGATTCATGGGTTTGAGTGGAATCAGATTGAAAAATAAACTTTATGAATATTGAGCTTTATAATTATATGAAACGTTATAAATATATAGAATTTGTGGGAACAGACAATGTTGAAGTTTGATGGCAATATCTGGGGGCTGCGCTTCTGGAGCAAAATAAATAAAATGTCTGCCGGGGCAATCAGCTTGGGGCTTTTCATCTGTTTGACAGTGGCACTCTCATCTTGTTCGGGTGGCAATGGGGATCACAAACCAGTCGATGAGCTTGGGGCGCCTCTCACTAAAGGGAGTGGCCTTGGGGGCGATATCAGTTTTGAATCCGTGAAGCCGGTATTTCAAACCTACTGCAGTCGTTGTCATCCCGGAGTCGGACCTGGGAATTTTCTCGACTACAATTCGGTGATGAGTGTTGTGCAGAATGGAAAATTGAAGCGGCGACTCGTCGTAGAGAAGAGCATGCCACAACAAGGCTCTCAAGAGGCCAATCAGATCCCGCAATCAGCAAGAGATCTTGTAGCCACTTGGATTGCGGCAGGCGCCCCGAGAGAAGCGGGGAATGGAGAGCAAAGTGGTACAACCAAAAAAACTTTACCTCCGGAGTCGGGTCCAGTGAACCCGAAGGCACTGTTGGTGAGTAAATGTGTGGGTTGCCATGGCGAGCAAGGCATTGCCCCGTCAGCCAATACGGATCAGGATTATCAGGTGCCAGGAACGGTTATTTATCCCCATTTGGCTGGGCAAACTAAGGGCTATTTGGTGCGGCAGTTGCAATCTTTTAAGCGTGGTGGGCGCGTAAGCAGCGTCATGAATGGCATTGCCAAGGATCTCAAGGACGAAGAGATTGCGACGTTGGCTGAGTATTTTTCGTCACAAAGATATTCGACGTTCCCGCGGCCCCCCGCCAAGGACGATGGGATTAGTTCCGCTCTCGAGATCACAGCCTATGAGAGAGGTAGGGAATTGGCTGATAATAATGCTTGTTTGTCATGTCATGGTTCTCAGGGGGTTCAGGGATCTAGTGTCGATGATAGTCAACAATATCCCTCGTTGTTTGGGCAGAAGCGTGGGTATATTTTTAGTCAATTAAATAAGTTTTATCTTAAAAAAGATCGTGGTTCTGATGGCGATTCGCCCCAAGCGGGATTGATGGCGTCGATGGTAGGGGCTTTGGTTGAAAGTTTGCCTGGATTTGAATCCGGGACTGCGGAAGAAGCGGCCCTCAAAGGCGCAACTGAGTTTTTCAATGACTTGGCGATTTTTTTTGAACGGTCGCCTATCACTGAATAATCTCTCCCAACCCTGCCTGGCAGCCTGTGAGGTGCGCATCAGTGCGGTCATAAGGTTTAGGCCAGTGGGAAGCATATGAGAGATTGGCTTTAATTCGCTTGCGGCGGTACTTTGGACGGAATCGTTTGGCTCGCTGGCAATCTGATTGGTTGATTAAATTGATTAAATTGATTAACTAGAGAAGGAAAGAAACCAGCCCATTGCCCCACGTTGGTAATGGCCGAAGCAGCGTCCAATCTAGAAAAGAGTAGCTCGAGATCTTGTGCCGCACTGAGAAAAGTCCTCTCATGGCCCCTGGATACGTCGATGATTTTCCAACCCTGATTGTCGTGGCGAACCAGGAACTGCAGATGGCCAAATTCGGTATCATTTAATTTCTCACAAAAAACGGCGGCGCTAACTTGGATATCGATCGTGTGGAGTGAGCTTGAGCAGGGAAAGTAGGCGCGTTCTTCGTCTCTTAGGCATTCAAATGGATTCACGGCGACCATAGTTACTGCGGCGGGATTGCGATTCACCTGAGAGATTGTTTCCTCACTGAAACGACCGGACACACGATGGAGTTCAATGGCTTCTCGGCGCCGAAAGAGCCTTTGCACTCCACCGCGATAGCGTTGAAACATCCAATGGCTATGAAAATTTTTGAGTTCTTGGAGTTGTGTTGTAGTTAGATCTTGGCCAAGGGCATCTTGCTTGGGAAGTATGCGCCGCCAGTGAGTGAGATCAAAAATTCTTTCAAACAATTGCAAATTTTCACGATTTCCGGCCTCCGGGAAAGGTTTGCGATGCAGAGCGGAGAGCAGCCGAAGGATGTCTGTAGAGAAACCCGTGCCGATGATTTTATCCCAGGATTTTTGCTCAACTTCCGAAAGGCTCGTGCAGCTCAAGGGCAGTGGCGTTTGCTCCTCAGCAGCCAACCTTTGGCATCCCATCGAGCCAATAAGACTCCAAAGGATTGCGCATGTGAAAACTAAAAATGATCTTGTTGGCCGATTCATCGCAGTTCTTATCGGCTCAGAATCACAATGATTTCAACGTTTTCGTAGGGCC
>JACCDG010721807.1_pt1 | contig 10310 bp, 11 predicted proteins | sample 7442471 | NCBI WGS metagenome assembly JACCDG01 (sample SAMN15323444, study PRJNA562643) | freshwater metagenome | isolation source: river surface water | place: USA:Blue River Watershed | collected 2017-08-17 | reverse complement strand
TCCACAGTCGCACAGGCGTCCAACCCCATGATGAGGGTGCTCAGTCCTTCGCGAAACAAAGGATGATCGTCGACCAACAGTACGGACAGCGGAGAGGTCATGCCAAGAACAATGGGCTAAGGGCTGCACATGGCTGGCAGGGTGCCAAGAGTTTAATGGGATCAGTCGTGCAATGGGAACTCATGGAACCCATGTTTGCGGACGACTTTGTGTGTCTTGTCCGAATGTCCTAGTTTTGGAAAGTGGTGCGATGATGACGCCCATGAGCCTAGGTGAATTTGATCTGATCGAGCGTTACTTCTGGCGGCCCGCTGGTGTCGGGCCGAAGCGTGCCATCGTCGGCAATGGTGACGACTGCGCGGTGATTGCACCCCAGTCAGGCATGCAATTGGCGGTGTCGACAGACACCATGGTGGAAGGGCGGCACTTCCTGTCTACGGTGGACCCGGTCCGGTTGGGGCATAAAGCTTTGGCGACCAACCTGTCTGACCTGGCTGCCTGTGGTGCCAAGCCTTTGGCGTTTACCTTGGCTTTGACCTTGCCACGCGTGGAAGAAGCTTGGCTCGAAGCCTTTGCGCATGGCTTGCTGCAGTTGGCCGATGAGCATGACTGTGAATTGATCGGTGGGGATACCACGGCAGGGCCGCTGTCGATTGGCATCACCGTCATGGGGGAGGTGCCGGTGGGCGGGGCTTTGTTGCGCAGTGGCGCCAAGCCCGGTGATGAGGTGTGGGTCAGCGGTTATCCGGGTGAGGCTCGTTTGGCGCTGGAAGCCTTTCGTGGCACCTTGCACCCCAGCTTGCCCGCCGATGCATTCGATGCGGTTCGATTGGCCATGGAATGCCCCACACCCCGTGTCGCATTGGGGCAGGGCTTGCGCGGCATCGCCACCAGTGCCATTGATATCTCCGACGGGCTGCTGGGTGACCTGGGACACATTTTGAAGCGCAGCGGCGTGGGCGTGGCCTTGAGCTTGGATGCGCTGCCCGTCAGCCCTCATTTGAAGCCCCGAAGCCTTGATCTGATGCAAGACTGTGTTTTGGCGGGGGGGGATGACTATGAGTTGTTGTTCACCGCTGCGCCAGATCGGCGTGCTCAGGTCCAGCAACTGGAGCAGGATGTGGGTTTGATGCTGACGTGCATTGGCCGCATTGAGGCTGAGCGTGGGGTGCGTCTTTTCAATCAAGGGCAACCGGTTGCCAATCGGTGGGCATCGTTTGACCATTTCAAGGGGGCTGCATGACCGTGTACCGGTATGACGTAGAGGATGCACAGGAAGCCGGCGCCCCTCGTCGCCCAAGTGCTCGTTTGCTCTGGAGTCACCCTGCGCATTTCATGGCGTTTGGCGCGGGCAGTGGTTTGAGCCCTGTTGCTCCAGGTACGGTGGGCACCTTGTGGGGGTGGGCCGTGTTTGTGGTGTTGCAAGCCCAATTTGGGCTGGGGCCGCAGGCAGACATGACCTGGGCAGGCTTATTGACCGTGACCTGGTTCATCGGTTGGTGGGCCTGCACGCATACCGCGCGTAGCTTGCGGGTGGCGGATCCTGGCTCTGTCGTGTGGGATGAGATCTGGGCCATCTGGTTGGTGCTGTGGATCATGTCTCCCATGGATTGGACAGGGCAATTGATGGCTGTCATCGCCTTCCGTGTGTTTGACGCAGTCAAACCTGGCCCAGTTGCTTGGGCTGATCAATTGTTCAAACAAAAGCCAGGCCAGCCCATTGGTTGGGCGCAGGGCTTGGGGATCATGTTTGATGATCTGGTGGCTGCCTTGTGTACCTTGCTGTTGTTGGCGGTGGCGGTGACCCTTCGCCAGGGTGGGGTGAGCGTCACCCTCCTGCCTTGAGCCTCGCCATGGACACCTCGACCAGTTTGCCTCTGGTAACCCAACTCGCCCAAGCCCTGACCGGGCGTGGCTGGATGATGACCACGGCCGAGTCCTGTACCGGTGGGCTGATCGCAGGGGCGTGTACCGAGTTGGCGGGCTCCAGCCTCTGGTTTGATCGCGGAGTGGTCACCTACAGCAACGAGGCCAAGGTGGACTTGTTGGGCGTGCCGGCTGAGTTGATCGCGCAGCATGGGGCCGTCAGTGAGCCCGTGGCCATGGCCATGGCGCAAGGTGCACTGGCCAGGTCCAAAGCACAGATCGCTGTGGCGGTGACGGGGGTGGCAGGGCCAGGAGGTGGGTCACCCGACAAACCCGTTGGCACCGTGTGGCTGGCATGGGCTTGTCACGACGGGCTCGTTCAGGCTGAGCGCCATGTGTTTGGCGGTGACAGGGCTGCTGTCCGCTCTGCCACGGTGCGTTGCGCTTTACAGGGCGTGCTCCATCGATCAGGGCTGATCTGATGGTGGTTGAGGCCATCGGGGTGTCGGCATCAAGCGCTCAAGCGCGGCATCGATGACCAGTCCCCACAAGCTGTACAAAACAGAACCCAGCAGAGCATCGGCAAAGCTGTTGACCTGGAATCCGTCCAATAAGCCCGACGCCATCTGAAACGTCAGGGCATTGATCACAAACAGGAACAAGCCCAAGGTCAAGACGGTGACGGGCAAGGTCAGCACGATCAGCAAAGGCCTGACCACCGAGTTGAGCAGGCCGATGACGACGGCCGTCCACATGGCCGCGCCAAAACTCTTGACGTGAATGCCGGCATCCCATTGGGTGATCAGCACCAAAGCCGCTGCCAGCAGCAGCCAACGCAGGATCATTTTCATGTTCGCATCATAGCCAGAGCGGGAAAGTCGGGCCAGTACGGCTCTACACTTGCCGGAAATTGGAGATGGTTGTGAGCGATAACTGGGACTTTTATTACTGCCGCGTGGATAACAAACCGGCATCCATGTATCTGGATCTGGACGCGGTTCAGGTGGCCCCCGTGGACGGTTTGCCGACCCTGGCTTTCATCCGCCTGCGCATGCAAAACCCGCTGCCAGATGGCTTGTCCAGCCCCGAAGAATTTGGCACCCTGTGCGCCGTCGAAGACGCTCTCAATGACCAGGTGGCCGGTGAGCAGGCTGCCTATGTAGGCCGTTGCACCAGCAATGGGTTTCGTGACTTCTTTTTCTATGTCGCGCCCGATGTGGACTGGGGTCGCGTAGTGGCCTCCTGCATGGAGCCCTTTGTCGACTATGTTTACGAAGTGGGCACCCGCGACGATGCGAAGTGGTCAACCTACTTCAACTACCTGTACCCCAGCCAGCGCGATGGGCAGTCGATCGAAAACCGACGTGTCTGCAAAGCCTTGGAAGAGCATGGCGACACCTTGAAAGAGCCTCGTGAGATTGATCACTGGCTCAATTTTGGCAATGAGGACGACCTGTGTGCCTTCATCGATGCGGCTGAACGCATCGGATTTCAGGTGCGTGAGCAGGCGCTGGAGCCCGACGAGGATGATCGCTACGTCCTGCAAATGTTCCGCACCGACGTGCCGGGCTATGCCTCGATTGATGCCGTGACCTTGCCCTTGTTTGACTTGGCCGTTGCCAACAATGGCGTCTATGACGGCTGGGAGTCTGTTGTCGTCAAGTAAGCGGTTTGAGTTTTGCCGAGATCACTGTTACCGCAGGGCTTGGCTTTGATCTGCCATCGCGGGGTTGCGACGAGTGGGGGGCAGGTCGTTTTGCGCGGTCAGCCCAGAAGGGCTGCTGCTGCAAGCGCTGGGTGCCAGACTGCCAGGCCAGCTGATGGGGCCGGCTTTGGAGCCTGAATACGTCGCCGGGATGTAGTCCAGGTAATAAGCCGCACGAGCGCGCCAGGCCAACAGGTGGTTGGCGCAGCTGGACCCATTACCCGCCACGGCAATGGCCCCCATGAACACGCCCTTGGCGTTGTAAAGCGGCAGGCCCGTGTCAAAAGACGGGGCCACGCCCGCTGCAGCCGTGTCTCGGTCGTTGGATGCCACCGAGCAGACCTCGCCGCGCCGGTTGACCACCGCAATCCAGTTGATGCCGTTGTTGTTGCCCGGTAGGGTGCTGGCTTGGTGCGCCAGGCGAAGTCCGGCCATCAGGGCGGCTTGCCCCGGTAGTCCTGTGCAATCACTGCTGCCGGTTGTTTTGGATTTGGCCCAGGCATGTGCAGGGATCAGGGCGCAGGCCAGTGCGGTGACCAACGTGGCGGATGCCGTCAAGGCGTTCAAACGCAAAGACATGGGGACTCTCCAAATGCAGGCATGACACATTGTCCGAGCGGTGTTTCGCTTCCGCACCCCCTGCTTCCCCTGATGTTCCGTTGAACGACACGTGTGGAATTGGTGCTTCTGATTTCGCTTTTCGGTACAGCCTTCCGCATGCTGATGTTGGGGTGGGAAATCAAGGGTTTTCACTTAAATTTCATGCACTTTTCACGACAGATCGTGCAAACTTCACGCATAAATAAAAGCTAAGTGACCGCACTTAGGGAGTGATCTGTCATGACTTCATACAACACGGTGAACCGAAACCCCACCCCTCATGCGCGCCTGTTTGTGGCGCATGGAGCCAAGGCTGGCGCCATTCAAGCTCAAACCGGTCTGCCATTGCCCCTGCCCGAAGTCACCTATGTGGATTGGGCTGAGTGGGAGCGTGCTTCCGGGCAAGGCCCCCATGCCCGCATTGACGTGCCGCAAAGCAAACCGCATTTCGCAGGCTAATTGTCCGCAACCCGATAGTTTCAAGTCTCGACATGCCTGATCCTGTGCGCTCGCATATGGCGGGGGCACGCGGTGACAAAAGAGTCTTGTGATGCATTGATCGTGGGCGGCGGCCTGGCAGGTCTGGTGTCCGCTTTGGCGTTGCTGCGCCGAGGTCGTCGTGTCACCTTGCTCGACCGTCGAGGCCACGCGCAATTGGGCGGGTTGGCCTACTTCGCTTTTGGGGGCATGGCCCTGGTCGGCACACCCCAGCAGCGCTGGGCCGGGATTGCCGATAGCCAAGACCTGGCTTTGGCCGATTGGTTGCGCTTTGCCCGGTTTGCCCCCGATGACATCTGGCCCCGTCGATGGGCCGAACACTATGTGTCTCGCTGCTTGCCGGATGTCCACCAATGGTTGAAGGCCTTGGGGGTGGGTTTTTTGCCGGCCGTGCAATGGGTGGAACGAGGTTGGCTGCAGGCGGGTAACACCGTGCCTCGGTACCACGTGTTGTGGGGCTCATCCCGGTACATGACCCAGCAACTGCTGCTGGCGATCCAACAGTTGACCCGAACGCAAGGGCGCTTGACGGTGCTGACCGATCATCGGGCCTTGCATTTGCTGCAAACCCAGGGGCGGGTGGTGGGTGTCAGCGGCATCAACGAAGCCACCGGCGCGCCATTTGATTGTCATGCGCCCCATGTGGTTCTGGCCACAGGTGGCATCACCGGGGACTTAAAGCGCGTGCGTCAGCACTGGCCAAGCGCTTGGGGCACCCCGCCGATGCAACTGCTCAACGGCTCTCATCCGACGGCCGATGGGCTGATGCACGATCAGGCCGCAGCATGCGGCGCCCAGGTCACGCACCTGGATCAAATGTGGCACTACGTGGCCGGTGTGCGCCATCCGCAGCCACATTTTGATGGGCATGGCTTGAGCCTGGTGCCGGCCAAATCAGCCTTGTGGTTGGACCCGGATGGGCGGCGCATTGGTCCGCAACCATTCGTCACCGGGTTTGACACGCGGGAGATGGTGGCCAGGGTGTCACAAGAAGGGTGGCCCTACACCTGGCAGGTTCTCAACCGCCGCATTGCGGTCAAAGAGCTGGCAGCCTCGGGCGCCGATCACAACCCGGCCATTCGTGATCGACGACGGTTGGCGCTGATCCGTCAGTTGCTCATGGGGCAACCGGCGCTGGTTGATGAGCTGTTGGCGCAATGCCCCGATTTTGTCCAGGCCCCTGATCTGGTGACCTTGGCCGAGCGCATGAACGGCGTGGCTGGTAACCAGCGCATCCGCGCAGAGGTGTTGGCGGCAGAGATCACGCCTTATGACGACCAAATCAAACGAGGGCCACGTTTTCATAATGACGAGCAACTCAGGCGCATTGAGCAATTGCGCCATTGGTCTGGGGACCGCCTGCGAACTTGCCAATACCAGGCGATACAAGACCCGGATGCAGGCCCCCTGATCGCCATTCGCTGCCAGGTCCTCACGCGCAAATCCATGGGCGGGATCCAGACTGATCTGGGCAGCCGGGTGTTGTCGCATGGGGGTGATCCCATTGCGGGCTTGTACGCTGCGGGTGAAGCTTCAGGTTTTGGCGGTGGTGGCAGCAACGGTGAAGGCTCACTAGAGGGCACGTTTTTGTCCGGCTGCATCTTGACGGCCCAGGCGGCCGCCAAAACGATCGATTCCAACCTTTGAACAACTGGGACACACACCATGAAGAAGACGGGCGCTGAACTGGTTCGCTATGCCTTGGAGCAATTGGGCGTGCGCTACACCTTTGGCATTCCGGGTGTGCACAACACCGAGATCTATGACCAGTTGGCGGGCTCGCCCAGCATCACACCCATCCGTGTGACGGCAGAAGGCGGGGGCTCGTTCATGGCTGATGCGGTCAGCCGCACCAATGATCATGTGGGTGCCATGTTGATCGTGCCGGCAGCGGGTGCCGCCCTGGCCACAGCAGGCATGGGTGAAGCCTTCATGGCAGGGATCCCGATGATGGTGGTGGCCGGTGGCACGCGTGATGACCACGGCTTCAAATACCAGCTCCATGAGATGGACCAGTTGGCCATGGTGCGACCCATCACCAAAGGCCAGTGGCGTGTGCAAACCCATGCTGAGATCGTTCCCACCTTTTTCAAAGCTTGGGAGGTGGCCACGCAGGGCGAACCGGGGCCCGTGTTCATCGAGGTGCCGGTGAACTTGCAGTTGTTCCCGGGCGAGGTCGATGTTTTGCCCGTTTGGGTGCCGCCGCGAACCACCACGCAGTTGGATGACCGCTTGATCGAGCAGGCCGCGCAGTTGTTGGTGGATGCCAAGCAGGCAGGTATCTTTGCGGGATGGGGGGCACGCGATGCATCGCCCTTGCTCATCGAACTGGCGGAGCTGCTGGAGGCACCCGTGGCCACCACCTTGCAAGGCCTGAGCGTGTTTCCGGCCAATCACCCTTTGCATGTTGGCATGGGCATCGGGCCGGCTGCCGTACCTGCGGCCGAGAACGCGTTCAAAGCGTGTGATGTTCTCCTAGCTGTAGGCAACCGGTTTGGCGAAATTGCCACTGGCAGCTTTGGCCTCGATCCCCATTGGCGCCTGATCCATGTGGACATCAACCCTGAGGTGTTCAACGCCAATTACCCGGCGCACTTGGCGGTGCAAGGTGATGCGGGTGAGGTATTGGCCGCCATCGTGTCCAAAGTCCGGCTGATCAAGGCGGGGCAGCGGGCATCGACGGGTTTGATGCGCGCGCAAATCGCGGCAGACAAAAAAGCCTATTGGGATGAATGGTTGGCCCATGACAGCAAAGACCGCGTCAACCCGGCCGTGTTCTTTCGCGCCATGCGGCGTTATCTGCCAGAGGATGCGTACGTCCTCACAGACGATGGCAACCACACCTTTTTGACAGCAGAGCTGTTTGGGGTGGATCACAGCAAACACCTGATCAGCCCGACGGACTTCAACTGCATGGGCTACTGTGTGCCCGCCGCCATCGGGGTCAAGCTGACCCATCCGGATCAACACGTGGTGGGCATTGTGGGAGATGGCTGCTTCTTGATGACGGCCACCGAAATCCTGACCGCGACCGAGCAGGGCTTGGGCGTCATTTACTGCGTGTTCAACGACGGTGAGCTGTCGCAAATCTCGCAAGCACAGCAGTTGCCTTACAACCGCAAAGCTTGCACCGTTTTGCCAGAAGTGCGTTTGCGTGGCATTGCCGATGCGGTGGGCGCGGTGTACTTGCCCATGGCCTCGAACCTGCAGGTGGACAGCGTCTTTCAACAAGCCCTAGCCACCGCACGCGAGGGCAAGCCCGTGATCGTGGACGTGCGCATTGACTACAGCAAGCCCACGCGCTTCACACAGGGCATCATCAAGACCAACTTGTCACGCATGGATCTGAGCAACAAATTGCGCATGGCTGGACGGGCGGTGTGGCGGCGCATTGTGCCGCCCTCAGCCAACTGAGCCGCGCGTGGATCAGGGCTTGGCTTCCAACTCCTTGATGCTGTCTTCAGCCTGGGTGACGTCTTTGCCAAATTCATTGAGATACCGGCTGCGCTCTTCGCTGCTCCATTCGGCATCTGAGAAGGCGCTGCTTGGGTAGTTGGCGCTGGTGTGCATCACCCCAGGCCAACGCGGCATCATGGCCCGATCCGGGAAGCGATCCTCGTACAGCAAGAAGCCTTCAACATCTCGCAGTGTGATCGGGAAGGCAGGCTTGAGGTCTCTGACCAGTTTGCCAAACAAGGGGAGTCGGAACTCCTTCGCACCGGCAGTCACTTCGTCATTGAAAGTCAGCAAGGCAAACGGTTTGCCATTGGCGTCATACGCGCGGGCATTGACCACATAACGCCCTGGCTCTTTGATGTTGGCTTTGAGATAAAACGCCAATGATCCGTTCTCCATCGACTCATGCGCGCCGCCTAGCCATGTGGCGGGCACCAAGGGCGAATAGATGATGTCAAAAAAGGTTTGGCCAGGCCCCGCATCACCTTGCAGATAAACCTCTATGCGGATGGTGCCTGCAAGCGTGGCAAAGCCTTGGGTAGCGGGCTGAAAGCGCGCGCTCAAGATCTGGTCACCTGAACGCACATCGCCATTGGCGCCACGGTCTTCAAACTGAATGGCAACCGGTGGATAGGCGTTGATGTTGTTGCCGCCCTGAGTTTCATGCGCCACTGCTCGGCTGACGCGCAAGGGCAGGGCGCGGTTGTTGTCATCCACCAAGGCGACGGTGAACAACACGGACTCTTGCCCGCTGACAAACACACGCTCTTGTGTGGTGCGCAAATGTTGGCCAGGGATGGCATCGCCCTTTTGCGTGCGCATGGGCTTGTCTTCGCTGACCGGCGCAAAGGGCTTGATCTGGTCTTGATGCTCGCTGATCGGGCGCGACTCGTGCGGATATTTGGTGGAGGCCTTGTAGCTGTCCAGTCGCTGTTGTGCTTCAGCTAGTTGGGCTTGCAGCAACTTGAGCTTGTCTTGGCGGGCTTGTTGAACCTTGTCACCAAAGCCCTCAACCGGTAGGGATGCAGCAGGCGGGGGCGTGGCGGCCACGGCCCCCTGTGTGGCCAAAGGCTGAGCGGCACTGTCCGCGTCGTCCCGGGCCTTCCAAACCAACAGCGCGATGATGATCAAAACAGGGACTACAGCCCAAACGACTCGCCCAGACTGGGCCCCTCTTTGCATCATTTCGCGTTGTTCACCATGTGTGTTCGAACCAGCCCGACAACACCACCCCAATTGCTGCTGGTGTAGTGGTTATAGGACTCGTTGTTATCCCGGAAAGCGACCGAGTGATAAGACCACTTGGTCGAGCCACCCTCGTTCGCTGCCGTGCCCAAATTCAAATCGTTGCAAAACCAGTCGGCGGGGTTGCACAAGCTGGTGCCAGAGCTGCCGGACACGCCGCCAGAGGAGTGATAAGCCACGGCTTCGTCATCCTGCCCTGGCAACAAGCCGGAGTACAGCGTGCCCTTGGCGCCGGCATACATGTAGAACCACAGCGAACGGGTTGTGTTGTGGTTATACATGGCCCGTGCGGTGCTGGTCTTCAGGTCTTGTACCAAAGGCTCGGACACGGCCCAGCTACCCAGGTCTGACAATTCAGAGCCGCCGCCTGCGCCTGCTGCCACATCGACAAACTTGATGTTCCAACCCGTTTGCGTGCCGCCTGTGCTGGCATTGCCGCATGTGCCATTGGCGGCGGGGACTGCATTTTTGATGGTGCGCGTGGTGCCGCCATACATGGCCAATGTGTAGCCCATCATCATGTCCCCGGCGCTGTGCGCGGCCACGTAGCACCAGTTGGTGCCGGTGCAATAGCAGTCCAGCGCATTGCGCACGAGGTAGTTCTGGTCAGAGATGTGGTTGTAGCCATCCCAGTTGACCGACTTTTTGTTCACGCCCGCAGCGGTGCTGGACGGGCCCCAATACGTGAAGTCCGCGTAGTTGCCCAACGCACCGCCACCTGTGCGGCCATTGACCCACAGGGAGTAGTTGGTGGCGTAGGACAGGGCGGTCATGCCACCGCCCACAACGGCTAACGCCGCAAGCAAGGAACCTTTGGATAAGCGCATGTCGTCATCTCCTCATGTCATCGCCTTGGCTGGCGCGTTGTGGTTGCCGGATTACTTCGCGTTGTTCACCATGTGGGTTCGCACCAGACCAACCACACCGCCCCAGTTGCTGT
>JACCDG010484593.1_pt1 | contig 10310 bp, 8 predicted proteins | sample 7442471 | NCBI WGS metagenome assembly JACCDG01 (sample SAMN15323444, study PRJNA562643) | freshwater metagenome | isolation source: river surface water | place: USA:Blue River Watershed | collected 2017-08-17 | reverse complement strand
TGTCGAATTGCGTCACGGCACAACACAACCCCGGCACTGCGACAAATTTGGCTTCGGGAAAATGATGCTGCAACCAAACAATCTGACGATGAACGTAGGCAATGCGCTTGAGCTTTTCGACGGTCAGTTGACGGTTTTCTTCGATTTGCTTGAGGCGCTTGGCGGCAAGGCGCTGATCCCATTGGTCGGCGATGGCTTTGTCAATTTCTAAAGCTCCGGCAATTTGCACGGCACGTCCGACCAGCTTGGGCAGCAAATCAATCTGTTTGATTAGGCCTTTGATGCGTTCGGCCAATGGTTCAAAGGCGCGGCGTGCGGCGTGTTGCGTTTCGTTGGTGACGGGAACCGTTTGCAAATAATCCTGAAGAAAACATTTGAATTCACGCATCAAGGCGTTGCGATCTTGGCAATAAGCCGTGTTGGCTTGTTTCGCTTCGTCAATCGCGTCGTTTAAGAACTGGTCAACGTTCTCTGCCGCTTCTTTGATCAGCTTGGAATAAGCTTCCATTTGCTGAATGGTCGCATCCACAATGGCACTGAAAACACCTTCGAGCAGGCCAGCGACGAAGTCAGGAAATTTGACGGCTCCGCTCAATTCTCCCCATAGCGTTGCGTAATAACGACTCACCAAATCAAGGAACCGTTCGTTCTGACCGCGATAAAGCCAAACAATGGCGGTCAGGTTTTGTAACTGTTCGGGCGTGAAATCATAAATCTTGCGCGTGACTTTGCGGTAAACGTTGCGCGCATCAATCATCAACACTGTGTCGCGCAAAGCGGCTGGCTTGCCCTTATCCATAAACCACAATTCACACGGCACAGTGCGCGTGTAAAAGAAATTTGACCGAATCGAAATCATCGCGTCTACGTGGCCCGATTCGATCATCCGCTGTCGAACTTTCTTTTCGTCATTGCCCGCACTTGATGCCTGAGAAGACATCACGAAACCGGCGCGCCCTTGCGGGTTTAGGTAAGCATAAAAGTAAGACATCCACAGGTAATTGCCATTGCTGACGGCCTTCTTTTTCTCGTTCACGCCGGGCAAACCGAACGGCAACCGCGCATCGTTTTTGATCTTCTCTGAGTCTACGCCATCAACATTGAAAGGCGGGTTCGCCATCACGAAATCAGCACGGCCCAACATATTGTGATGATCTTCGTAAAAGGTGTTGCCTTCCATAATCTGGCCTTCCAACCCGTGGACAGCCAGATTCATCTTCGCCAGACGAATCGTCGTCGCGGTCTTTTCCTGCCCATAAAACGTCACCAGTTCGTGCGTGTCGCGTCCGGTCTTTTCGAGAAAATGGCTGGTTTGCACAAACATCCCGCCCGAACCGCAAGCCGGATCAAGCACGATGCCGTGAGTCGGTTCGATAACGTTGACGATGGTCTGCACCAGCGAAACCGGCGTGAAAAATTCGCCCTTGTCCTGTGCACCTTCAATGGCGAATTTCATCAGGAAGTATTCGTAAATCTGCCCAAACACATCACCGCTGGCTTGTTGCAAGGCTTCGTCATTGAAGATTTTCAGCAACCGCCCAAGCAAGTCGTTGTCGAAGATGGTGTATTCCTTCGGCAGAACGCCTTTCAAGCTTGGATGCTCGGTTTCGATGTCTTCCATCGCTTGGGCAATCGCCTTGCCCTTGTCTTGATCCGCCGGAAGGTCAATCAAATAGCTGTAACGCGCCTTGTCCGGCAGGAAGAGCGCCGCTTTGCGCCGAAAGTCTTCTTTGATGACGGTGCGGGCGACTCCGCCGCGTGTCGGCAAGGATCGTTTGATTTCCTCTTCCACGACCAGAAAGCGGTTGTAAGCATGGCGCAGAAAGATCAATCCCAACACAGGCATGTAGTATTCGGTTGATGTCAGCTTTGAATTGGCGCGTAGTTGGTCGGCGGCTTCCCACAGACGGCTTTCGAGCTTTTCGATGTTTTCCATATCGCGGTTGAATTAGGGCAAGACGACGGGCAAAACAATTTAACAATTTCTGTGCGGATACGGAAGGAAATTTGAAAGTGAGCGCATCGGAGAAGGGTTCAAGCTGAATCATTTGGAAGAGAATGAAGAAAAAGCCGGGCGCGATGTCCCGGCTTTTGTGTTTTGGGCTGGTGGTATTCCCTATGTCAGCGGCTGGATGCGGGCAATCAGAGCGTCAAGCTTGGCCGCGTCGTTCCCTTCCGTGGTCTTTCTCGCTTCGATCTTACCCACGACCAGCGCGGCGAAGTTGGCGAGCGTTTGGCGCTTCGCTGCGCGCCATTCTTTAGCCGACAAATAGCAGCAATACGGCTCGCGCTCGCTTCCCTGCCCATCGTAGAACCGGAGATTGACGCGAAAGCCGGAGTCTGCCAGCCGCACGCGAAAAGACATTCTTGAACCGGCTTTGACCGTCCAAGATTCCTGCCCGTTCCGGCGCGATTCCCTGATTTCCAGTTTGTGAGGCTTCGTTGCTGCATTCGTTGGCTTTCCGGCTTTTTTCGGGCTAGCCCAACTTTGCGCGGTTTTGTCATCAGATTTTGCCGGTTTCGGGCTAGCCCGGCTTTCGGCTTTCGGGGTTGGCGTCGTGACTCGCGCCGATGATGTGACCGGCGACGGCGGGGCATCCGTTTCCGGCGGGGTATCGTCCATCATCGGCGCTGTCAGTTTCCCCTTGTTTGCCCTGTGGTGTCCCTACCGTGCCAAGTTACAGGTGGCTTCGGTTGCTGCCGGGCAAGCAAGGCTTCGTCCTCGGCAATCTTCTTGCGGGCCTCGTCTACGTCGTGGCCGTCAATCTGGCCGACGATCTGCGCCGCACGATCAAGCGCAGCCTTTGCCGCCATTCGTTTGACAGCGGCTTTCACTTCCGGCGCGTCAATGCCTTCGCGGTATGCGCCGATGATCTGCTCTCGTTGCTCACGTTGAATCTGCCGCCATTGCGCGTTGTATTCGGACTCGGCTTCGAGCGTGGCAATCCGCTCTTGCGAATCAGGGTGCAAGTCGAGCAACCACTTCCAAAGATAGGGCACGGCAACAATGGACAACGGCAAGACATACCGCACGTAAAAGAGCAGAGGCGCAGGCAGTTCGGCTGATCCGAACCATCCGCCGTCGCTGTAGCCAATTGCGAATTGTGCCAGAGTGTTGACGGCCAGGACTCCCCAGACGGCAAACGAGGCGATGAAGCCAAGCCGCCGCTGTTCACTCCCTTTGAAGAAATAGAGGCGGCCAAGCGTCAGGCCGATGGCCGTTCCTTCGAGCAGAATGACCGGCAGCCAGCTTGCGAGGTCAAGCCAGTCTTCATAAAGCTTGCTGCCTTTCATCCCGCCGTAAGCCAGGCCGTGCGTTTGAATGGCTGTCACGATCACGCCAACGGAAATCATCAGCCAACTGATCACCATTCCAAATCCGTTGCCGGACTTCTCGACAGCGTCAGAGATGCGCTTGGCGCGCTGTTGATACCTGTCAAAATCTTTCATCTGATTTGCTCCCGATGAAATGCGAGAAGGGCAGACGTTGAGCCTGCCCGTTCTGCGTGTTGATTATTTCCGGGAGTGTTAAACTGACTGCACGCAAAGCTGTTAGTCACTCCCAGAGTGGTTGACGGTTTCAAAAGGGCTGGTTGAGTGTTCGCGCACTTGGCCAGCCCTTCGCGTTTACAGCACGGGTAAAGCATTACTCGCGCCAGGTTGTTGATCTTGTCAGCAACAGAGGCAGTGTAAGTAATACGGCATATATGGTCAATAGCGAATATTGCTAATTGACAATATATTTCCACTTGGTTTACACTTATGGTATGAATACACAAATGATCAGAGTCAATTTGACCAAACTCCTTAAAGATCGTGAGGTTTCGATGTATCGCCTTGCGAAAGATACAGACATTGCTTATCCCACGCTGTGGAAGCTGAATACTGGCAGGGCACAGCGTATTGGCTTCGATATTTTGGAGAAGATTTGTCTGAGGCTGGATTGTTCGCCTGGTGATTTGCTTTCTGTTGAACAGAATGAAGAACCGAAGAAGGCGCAGAAGCAAAAGGGCAGAAGGGAGGAATAATGCCGAAACCATCGAAAACGCGCAAATCGGGGCAGATAATTGAACGCGGCGACCGTGTGCAATTGGTGCGCGTATATCTAGGTAGAGATGACAGGACTGGCAAGCGTCGGTACATTAACAAAACAATTCACGGAACGAAGAAAGACGCACAGATGTGGCTAAACGCCACGTTACGCGAAATTGATCTTGGCGTTTACGTTGAGCCAGCCACCGAATCGGTTAATACGTTTCTTGATAAATGGCTTGATGCCGCAGCAAAACCCCGGTTGCGTCAGCGGACATATGAAGATTACACAGCCCTGCTTCGTCGGTATGTGCGTGATGAGATTGGCAAAGTGAAGCTTTCGGCTCTGCGCCCGCTAGACATTCAACAGCTTTACTCCAAAATGCAGGGACAGGGATTGTCGGCACGTGTAGTTCGTTACACTCACGCTGTCTTGACCTCTGCACTTAAACAAGCCGTGCAATGGGGAACGCTCTCGCGCAATCCAGCGCAACTTGTCCAATTGCCAAAGCAAACAAGAAAAGAGATGCACGCGCTTTCAGCGGCTGAGGTGAGTCGGTTTTTACTGGCCTGCGATGGTGATCGCTACTCAACATTATTTGCCTTTGCCATCACGACTGGCTTGCGCCCGGAAGAATATTTCGCGTTACATTGGAAAGACATTGATCTTGAACAAGGCAGCGTGATTGTGCGGCGGGTACTCGTCAGGCAAACCGGCGGCGGATGGCGATTTGAAGAACCAAAGACGGCGCGTTCCCGGCGACGCCTTCCAATACCGGCAACAATGGCTAAGAAATTGATTGAACATCGGCGCTCACAACTTGAGGAACGGATGCGCCTTGGCAGTGAATACAACAATCAGGATTTCGTTTTTGCAACTGAGGCAGGCGAGCCTTTAATGAGTCAAAATTTGTCAGCAAGGCATTTCAAACCGGCTCTTAAACGTGCCGAGTTGCCAACCTCGGTGCGGTTGTACGACCTACGTCACACTTGTGCAACTTTACTCTTGTTGGCTGGTGAGAATCCCAAAGTCGTGTCTGAACGACTTGGACACGCGAGCGTCACCTTAACTTTGGACACCTATTCTCACGTCTTGCCGAATATGCAAAAAGCTGCGGCTGAGAAACTTGAAAACTTGGTTTTTGCAACGGTTGGCACACTATAGGCACACAAAATAGTTACGGGCAACCCGAAGATTGCCCGTAACTGATTGATTTCATTGATGGCCAGGGAGGGAATCGAACCCCCGACACACGGATTTTCAGTCTGTGAATGCCATTTTTAGCTAGTTTTTGTGGGTTTAACTGTGTGCTTCTGAGCTTCTGTTTACAGGCGCTTCAGAAGCTTTTTCTTTTTCTGAGATTGAATGAGTTTTGCTACGTTGGCACACTTTAGGCACACATAGTTTCGAGCTTCGGCCAGAGGCTCGGTCAAGTTTGGCTCGCCTTACTGTGGAGTCGCGACCCGCAGGACAACTGCGAAGCCTTCACGCGGCGGCGGGCCGAAATCTGAAGAGACAACATCGGAAGGAATTGTTTATGGCAAAGCGCCTTCAACCATCTGTCATTGATCTTCAGGGAGAATACTTGAGGATTCTTGCCGAAGTATCCCCCAAAACAGTAACTGACGTTTTCAATCGCGCGTTCGATTTGTTCAACGCCCTGCGCATCTATCCTGTTAAGTTGTTGGGTTTTGAAAACTCGATTGCCGATTACATTTCTTATGGTTCGCTGAGAGAGGATGAATTTTGGGGACTATCTTCGAATGAACCAAGAGCGGCGTTGAAGCATGTACTTACTGAATGGGGTAAGGAACACAGTTTGCAGGTTGATTGGTGTTACGACCATGCCATTGATGCGCTAAAGCATTTCAAAGCAACAAGTATTAGTCCTGAGACTGCTAAACACGCTTGGCTTGATGCACTAAAGACATTGCCAGAAAAGATCAAGAAACAGTCCACCCCGCCAGAATCAGTAATGATCTGGCGAAGCGCGGTCTCTCGGTCTTCGCCTGAAAGAACAAAAGACCTACCGCCAATTGAAGCGCCTGAACCTCCCCCCGGCTTCCCGCCGAGAGCAATTCGGTTTAGCCCACCTATGACACGGTCAGAATACGAAGATAAGGTAAAAGAAACTATTGTGCAGTCTTTTTTAGATGTCTTGACAGTTTCCGGCGGCTGGTGGAAGTTCCTTCCATACGAGTTACAGGATTCCTTTATAGCCCGCTACAAAAAGTTGCTCAAAACCCTTGCAATTCAAATCTTCAAACAACGAAGAGGGGAATTTGATCGTTATTGCGACGAATATGATGAGCATTTGAAGAAATATGGCTGGATTGAGGTTCCCGATAAAAGGGAATTCGAGCGCCATTGCCGGTGGTTGATTTTTTACCTTTGTGAGAGGAAGACCGACAACGAAATTGCACAATTGGAAAACGTCCAAGAGGAGGTGACTGTTCGCAAAGGAAGAACTGAGGTGGCGCACCTCATAGGATTACCACTACCCGAAAAAAAAGAGCGGAGAACCGTACTTTCAAAGCGAAAAAAATAATCTTCAAAGAGTGCTATTACTTGGTTTGACGGGCCTTTACCCTCGCCCTGTGAGGCTAGTTAGCTTCCGAATACCATCAAAGGAGATTACCCAATTGGAAAATTTACTCACGGTTGAAGAAGTCGCGCCCCTAATCAGGTTCAGCGAGCAAGGTCTTTATCGGGCAATTCGGGAAAATGGCTTTCCTGCTCTCAAAATCGGACGGCAAATCAGAATTCCAGAATCAGCCTTGCAACGCTGGATCGAAGAGCAACTGCCCAGTTCAACCCAATCCCAAACAGCCTCAAAAGGCTCAGAGGCTTTATGACGAAACGGCGAATCTCGAAATCCGCTGACCTTGTGGTGAGAGAAGCGGTTAAAGAGATGCGCCGTCACTATCAACCCTCAAACATTTGGGCGGAGTTCCCGTCAAGAAATCTCCGCCCAAATACAAGGTTTTGACGATGAATAATACTCGAAATTTGCCTGGTTTTTCCAGCAAAGATAGCAGGAAAAAGCTTTTGCCTGCGACACGTCGCCGGCCTTGCCGAATCTGTGAAAAACCGGATTGGTGTGGCATTAGCCAAGATGGTGGGCTCGTGATTTGTATGCGCGTTGCTGACGGCGCTGTCAGCCAATCCAAAAACGGTGGCTTCGTACACGTTCTAAAGACATTAGAGCGTGACCTTCAGCCGAAACCTATTTTTACTCGTCATCAGCCCAAAAAACCTAGCCTTGCACCAGTAGAGCGGCGTCATGCGGTTTACACAGCTTTTCTTAGCGATTCCGTACTTGCTGGCAAGCATGCTGATAATCTATTAAAGCGTGGACTTTCAGATACAGAAATCGCCCGAAACTTATACGCGAGTCATCCACACTCCTCAACAATCCCCTGCCGATATACAACAAGGCTTGCCGCTCAATTCGACCTGACGGGCGTTCCCGGTTTCTTCCGTCAAGGTGACGCCTGGCGCTTCGTGGTGTTGGGGCCTGGCTTCCTGATCCCGGTTCGTGATGTGCATGGCCGCATTCAGGCTTGCCAAGTCCGACTAGATCACGGGGCGACGCGGTACCTTTGGTTTTCATCTGGAACGGCTTCTGACCAAGGCGGCACATCAAGCGGTTCGCCCGTGCATTTTGCTCGTCCCTGGCGGGCTGTTTCGACCGGCGAAGCTATCATCACAGAAGGTGCGCTCAAAGCTGACATCATTGCCGAAGCGATTGATGCCTGTGTGATTGCTGTTGCTGGAGTTTGTTCCTTCAGAGAGGATTTTGGCCGGACGCTCAAATTGGATTTGCCAAGCCTGAGGCGGGTCTATATGGCCTTTGATTCCGATTGGCACACTAAGCCTCAGGTCGAGCGCGCCTTACTTCGCTTACTCACCAGCATCGAGCGCGCAGGGCTGTCAGGCGCATTTTTAGACTGGGATGATGCGAAGGCGAAAGGTTTGGATGACCTTTTGAATGTGGAGGGACCAAAATGATTGAAAAAACCCTTCAAAACCTGGGGGTGCGCACCATTCCCTTCGGGAAAATGCCGGATTATGTTTTACAAAATGGAACTGGAGTGACGCCCTTGACCGCTCGCCCCATTGTTTTGCACGAAGATGTGCTGGCGGAAATCCTGTCGAATCTTCAGCCAATAGACTTTCGAGCAAAAGCCGGATTGGACGAAAACGAGAAAATCACACAAAAGCATTTTTGCGTGATCACTGTCCAAGAGGTTGTCGAAACTGCAAGAGTGTTGAACTGTGGGCTTTGTCGGCATTTGGATTTCGTTTACGCCTACAATGGACAATTTTGGCGTCAAATCGAAAAGGAAGAGCTTTGCCAGTTCCTCGGCGAAGCGGCGGAAAGGCTTGGCGTTGAACCTATTACGGCGCGGTATTACCAATTTCGGGAAGGGCTGCTAAAACAGTTTTTTGCCACTGCCTACTTACCCCGACCACAGCGCAAGGAAGGCGTGACGTTGATCAATCTTGAGAACGGCACGTTCGAAATTACCTTACACGGTCAGTCCTTACGTGAACATAGACGCGAGGATTTCCTCACATACATGTTGCCGTTCCGGTACGATCAGAATTTCGCCTGCCCCAAATGGCTGGATTTTCTTGATCGCGTGCTACCTGAGAAGGCTCGGCAGGATATTTGCGCCGAATTTGTGGGATACACGTTCACGGACTTGAAACTTGAAAAGGTTTTTCTTCCTTATGGATCGGGCGCAAACGGTAAGTCCGTTTTCTTTGACGTAATCACTGCGTTGTTAGGTGAGGAGAATATCAGTCATTACAGCCTGCAAAGCCTCGGTGCTGAGTACAACCGCGCCAAACTCGCCAATAAGCTCCTCAACTACGCTTCTGAGGTATCAACCCGGCTGGAGGCTGAAATCCTGAAAAAACTAGCGTCAGGTGAGCCTGTGGAGGCGCGATTACCCTATGGCCAGCCTTTCATACTCTCGAAATACGCCAAGCTCGCCTTCAACTGTAACGAACTTCCGCGTGATGTCGAACACACAGAGGCATATTTCCGACGATTCCTGATCATCCCTTTCGATGTGACCATCCCTGAAAATGAACGCAATCCAAACCTCGCTCGCGAAATTATCGCAAAAGAGTTGCCGGGCATTTTTAACTGGGTACTCGAAGGATTAAGGCGGCTTCTGCAACAGGGCAACTTTACTGAGTGCCGGGCAGTTCGCGACATCCTGGCCGCCTACCGGAAAGAGTCTGACTCTGTGGCTATGTTCGTTGAGGATGAAAAGTGGGAATCAGACCCACAGGCCCGAACGACCCTTCGCAACCTGTACTCAGATTACAAAACATATTGTGCTGAAAATGGCTACAAAGCTTTAGGGCGCAATAGGTTCGGCAGTCGGCTGGAAGCGATTGGCATTTCTCGGATGGATACAAACCAGCCCGTTTTCCTTATTGCCCGAAATGCGGAGTGGAAATAAATGGTTTGTAGAAAGTCGAAAAAGTCGAAAAACCTGATTGTCGAAAACAGTCTCGCCTCGACTTCTTCGAGTTTTTCGACTTTTCAGAAAAGATATTTTTTGTGAGATGTTGGTGGAATGGCCAGCACCACCAGAATCCGAGACAGGAGTTAGTTGAGAAGCAATTTACGGACAGACAATACAGAAAAAAGATGTTTGCGAATGAACGAGGTGGTGTGTGACTGAAAACAAACCCGAAAATCCATTACCTAAGACGCTGCCCGGCGCGGTGTGCGTGCAGTGGGTGAAGTGCGGCAAGCCATCGTGCAAATGCGCACGCGGTGAATTGCACGGGCCCTACTTCTACCGCTTCGTCTGGCGAAAGGGGCAGCAGCACAAGCTGTACGTGCGGCGGGATGAAGTCGAGCAGATTCAATCAGCTTGTGATGCCTACAGGCGCGAGGCGAAGAGGCGGCGCGCTCAGCGAAAGCTTGACCGGCAGCACATCCGCGCACTTCTTGCCAGTCTTGCCGATTTGAGGGCGATGGTTGCACAAATGCGCCGGGAATAAGTCAGATGAAAAAGACGAAGAAAAAAAAGCCGCAAACAATTGCCGAAACAGCGGCCAAGGACGGCTCACAAGACTTGGCTGCCTCATCTGAATCCGTCGAGCCATCCGCGCCCGTAGTGCGGTCACTGCGCGACAACGTGGAAGATTTGCTGAAGGATCAACCCATCTACGTCAATTCCATTGGGGCAGGTTTGCTAGGGCTGGAACTCGGATCAGTCTTGCGCGAGATGCAACAGGCACGCGCGGA
>JACCDG010056635.1_pt1 | contig 10310 bp, 8 predicted proteins | sample 7442471 | NCBI WGS metagenome assembly JACCDG01 (sample SAMN15323444, study PRJNA562643) | freshwater metagenome | isolation source: river surface water | place: USA:Blue River Watershed | collected 2017-08-17 | reverse complement strand
GCCAGAACCAGACATTCCACCCGTCGAGCTTGACGAGGCGTTTATAGAACGTATCTTTAAATCTTTGCCCGCCATGCCAAGCGACTGGCGCCAGAAGCTAGCTTCACTGGGTCTTGATGCAAGTCAGACGGCAATCCTTATCGATGCCGAAGTTGATAGCCCACTTGTAAGTTACTTGTCATTACTCGAAGATGTCATCGCTGACAAAAGCTATGCCAAACAGCTTGCTAATTGGTTCGTTAACATTGAAATTCCTTTTCGAGGTGATGAAGATAACGTGGTTGAGTTACCAAACGAAGCTCGGGCCACCATGTACCATGCTGTCTATGAACTCGTTAACGGTAATAAACTAAGCTCTAGCAATGCCAAGCTACTAATCACTGAATTACTTGGCCACAATAGCCTGCCTGAATCTGTCGAAAAATACGCCGACGAACAAGGACTGGTCCAAGTATCCGATAGTAGCGAGGTAGAAAAGGTCGTTGTCGATGTTATTACAGCAAATCCTGCTGCTGCCGAAGACGTTCGTAACGGTGAGATGAAAGCCATTGGATTCCTCGTTGGACAAGTCATGAAAGCCAGCCAAGGAAAGGCTAACCCAGGACTTGCACAAGAACTTTTGCGCAAGCACTTGATGTAAGCAATAGCGCTATGCGCATGCTACACTTGATGCATGCAGAATAAGCCTGTCAGGAAAGCAATCATTGCAGCTGCCGGTTTTGGCACCCGGTTCTTGCCGCAAACCAAGGCCTTGCCAAAAGAAATGCTTCCTCTCGTTGATAAGCCAATAATTCAGTACATTGTTGAGGAGTTGGTATCCGCTGGGATAGAAGATATTGTCATTGTTACTGGCTATCACAAACGCTCTATAGAGGATCATTTCGACTATATCAGCGCCGATTTACGTTCCAATCTTAAGCAAGGCAACAAAGAGCAGCTACTTGAAGAGACCAAGAGAATATCCGATCTCGCAAACTTTGTATATGTTCGCCAAAAAGGTCCTTATGGAAACGCAACGCCTATACTCAACTGCGAGCATCTGATAGGGGATGAGCCGTTTATTTATACCTATGCTGATGACTTTATCGATGCCGAGCCGTCTCGCTTTGCCCAAATGATCGCACTCTATCAAGAGACAGGAGCAAGTGTACTGCCATGTATAGAACTTGCGAATGATGACGATTACGATCGATACGGCGTTGTAGCTGGTGAAGAGCAAACTGAGGGCATTATTCGCATGAGCACCATCGTAGAAAAACCCGGCAAAAAAGACTCTCCAAGCAGCCTGGCCAATGTCGGCGGCTATTTGCTTACGCCAGACATATTTTCATATCTTCACGACTCACTTCCCGGCCTGGAAGAAGGTAAGGAGTTCCAGATTCAGCCAGCAATGAGAGAATCAATTAAAGATGGCAAGCAAATCCTCGCTTTTAAATTGCGGAATGCACGCTACTACGACACTGGCAATAAGCTTGAGTATTTGAAGACAGTTGTCGACATGGCATTAAAACGCCCAGATCTTAACAAAGACTTCATGGCCTACTTACAGCAACTTGTCGACTAGACGACAAAGAGTATAATAAAGTTTATGGATCTTGGAACTGCTCAACAAATTCTTGTCGTAATCCTTTCATCATTTCTCGTTATCTTCCTCCTACTAGGCATTGTTGCCACGGTTTTGGTGATCAAGGTACTTAAGCATGTCAAACATATTACAGAGAAGGCCGAACAAATTGCCGATAAGGCAGAGGCCGTATCTTCATTCTTTCAACAGTCAGCGGGACCGGCGGCTATCGCCAAACTTATATCAAACATCGTCCACGCTGCGCGCCAAACTAAGAAATAATTGAGGGAGACCATGAATAAAGAGACCAAACGTTTTGCTATTGGCACGCTTATAGCTGCAGCTGCTGGATATGTTACGGGCATTCTGACGGCGCCAAAAAGCGGTAAGGAAACACGACAAGATGTTAAAGATACAGCTACAAAAGCTAAAAGAGAAGCCGAGAAAGAACTAAAGAAACTACATAGCGAAGTCAGTAAGCAAATTGATAACGCAAAAGCTGCTGGTCTCAAGTTTAAGGCTCAACACAAACCTGAACTCGATAAAGCGGTAGCAACTGCTGTAACAGCCAAAGAAAAGGCTCGAGAAATGCTTACCGCACTGCACGAAGGTAGTGCTGACGACAAAGATCTCAAGAAGGCTATTGCTGACGTTAACGACGCAGTAACTCATCTAAAGAACTTCCTCGACAAAAAATCCTAGTCTCCGGTTGTTGTAATAATACGTTTGCGGTCGCGTCGTGCGGCATTCTTATTTATAATAGAGACATAAGAATCTTGAGGGGTGAAGGGTAGTTCGTGGCCGCCAAAAAAAGCTTACAGACGAGTGATTTCGTACATCTGCATAACCACACGCAGTATAGTCTTTTAGATGGACTTACTAAGGTCCCGGACCTTATGCAGTATGTAAAAGACAGCGGCATGCAAGCTGTGGCCATGACCGATCACGGCACAATGTCGGGTACCGTCGAATTCTATAAGACCGCCCATGCTAACGGTGTTAAGCCCATTATTGGTATGGAAACATACGTCGCACCGCGCAAACATACTGACCGCGACCCAAGCAAAGACAAAACTCCCTTTCACTTAATCTTGCTAGCCATGAACAATACAGGTTACGAGAACTTGATGCGGCTCAGTAGCATGGCGAATCTAGAGGGTTTTTACTATAAGCCCCGCGTTGATCACGAATTGCTAGAGAAATATAACGAAGGCCTAATCGTCCTGAGTGGCTGTATTGGTGGTGAGGTTGGCGATGCACTTCGTAACGATCAGTATGAGCAGGCAAAGGCTACCGCTGAATGGTATAAGTCTGTATTTGGCGATCGCTACTATCTCGAAGTACAGGATCATGGGCATGCGTCCCACCCCAGTAGCTGGGACGAGCAAGTCGCTGTTACGAAGTTAACTAGACAACTTTCAGAAGAACTGGACATCCCCTGTGCACTCACTTGTGATGCACATTACTTGCGACACGAAGACCAAGAGGCACACGAAATATTGTTGTGTGTACAAACTGGATCATTCTTGAGTGATGAAAAGCGCATGAGCCTGAAGGATTTTGAACTGCACGTCACGGATCCCTCAGAAATTATTAAACGCTGGCAAGAAGACTTCCCAGAGGCAGTATCGAATACAAAGGCTATTGCCGATCGATGTGACGTCAAGCTTTCGCTGGGCGGCATTCTGATTCCGAAGTTTCCGGTTCCTAAGGGCGAAACAGAGACTTCTCATCTGCATACGCTAGTCTATCAAGGGTTAGCCTGGCGCTATGGCGGTGTAAGCGCTGATGACTCAAAAAAGCTCACCATCGCGCTAGCTAAGAAGACTCTTGGCAAGGATATCCTTGAACGAGCAGAATATGAGCTGACCGTCATAAACGATATGGGCTTTAATGGATACTTCTTGATTGTCTCTGACTTTATCAACTGGGGTAAAGGTCAAGGAATTGTTTTTGGTCCGGGACGAGGTTCGGCAGCAGGCTCGATAATTGCATACGCCATGCGTATAACCGAACTTGATCCAATCGAATACGATCTTCTGTTCGAGCGTTTTCTCAACCCTGATCGCATCAGCATGCCTGATGTCGACATTGACATCCAAGATAGTCGCAGAGATGAAGTTATTCAATACTGTGTCGATAAATATGGCAAAGAACGTGTAGCTAATATTGTGACTTTCGGGCGAATGGCAGCTCGAAATGCTGTGCGTGATGTATCTCGTGTACTGCAAGTCCCATATGCAGAAGCTGATCGATTATCAAAAATGATTCCTCCACCAGTCCAGGGTAGGCATATACCTCTCGCAACCTCTCTCATTAAAGATAAGGATCTCAAAGAAGAATATACTAACAATCCACAAAGTAAGCGTGTATTTGACCTTGCTGTACAAATGGAAGGCACTATCCGCAGTCACGGCATTCATGCAGCGGGCGTAGTGATCGCCCCTGACGAGATTGTGAAGTTTGCACCACTAGAAATGGCTCAAAAGGGTGTAGTATCAACACAGTACTCAATGGGGCCTGTCGAAGAATTGGGTCTTCTTAAAATGGACTTCCTAGGTCTATCTAACTTAACAATTATAAAAAATGCTCTGCGTATTATTAAACGTGTCAATGGTACCGATATCGATATATCCACCATACCGCTCGATGATAAGAAGACCTTCGAGCTATTACAGCGTGGCGATACGACTGGTGTTTTTCAGCTTGAATCTGCTGGCATGAAACGCTACTTACGTGAACTCCGCCCCTCACAATTCGATGACATTGTTGCCATGGTTGCACTGTACCGACCAGGACCAATGCAGTTTATTGACGACTTCATTGCACGCAAGCATGGCCTAAAAGAAGTGACGTATGAGCACCAAGGCCTAGAGGCTGCCCTCAGTAATACCTATGGTATCTTGGTCTACCAAGAGCAGTTTATGCAAATCAGTAAAGATATGTGCGGTTTTACGGGCGGACAAGCTGACACCCTGCGTAAGGCTATCGGGAAAAAACAACGTGAAACAATGGCGAAGATGAAAGTAGCTTTCATTGAAGGTATGGTAAAGAATAGTCAGGTACCCGAAAGCTTTGCCCAGAAGTTCTGGGCACAACTAGAGGCTTTTGCCGACTACTGTTTTAACAAGAGTCACTCTGCCTGCTACGGCCTAATCGCGTACCAAACAGCATACTTGAAGGCCCACTACCCAGAAAGCTTCATGGCCGCCTTAATGACGAGTGATTTTGATAATATCGACCGCCTTGCCATTGAGATCGCCGAATGTAATAACATGGGCATCAAAGTTTTGTCGCCAGATGTTAATGAGTCATTCTTAGAGTTTGCAGTTGTACCGAACGCGCCGCAAGTACGTTTTGGAATGGCCGCAATCAAGAATGTCGGCACTGCTGCCGTAGAAGAGATAATACGAGCCCGCAGTGAAAGTCTTTTTGTTAGCCTAGAAGATTATCTCGAGAGAGTAAGCGTCAGAATAGTGAACCGAAAAGCACTCGAAAGTCTGATCAAAGCAGGTGCACTTGACCGTTTTGGAAGCCGTCAAATACTACTCGAGAATATTGATGTCATCCTGGCATATGCTAGCCGTTTGCAGAAAGAGAAGGCGAGCGGTCAGACTGATCTTTTTGGTAATCTTACCGAAGCCGATGACACTATAAAGCCAAAACTAAAACTTGCAAGCAATGGTGAGAAGATTGATAAAAGAGAACAATTACAATGGGAGCGCGAACTATTAGGATTGTACCTATCTCAACATCCTCTCGAAGACTACAAGACGTGGCTGCGAGAACAAACTATCCCTCTCAATGCATTAACGCCCGAATACCATAACAAGCCGGTTGTGATTGGTGGCGTCATTGTTGATTCCCGCGAAATCACCACCAAGAACGGTCAAAAAATGGCTTTTGTTCGTATAGCTGATGAATTTGGTGAAGTTGAGCTCATCCTATTCCCCCGTATTTACAGTGAAAGTACCGGATTATGGCAACGTGATACTGTCATCACAGTAAACGGTAAACTCTCTAGCATGGATAAAGACGGGGTGATGACGAACGAGGTTAAAATACTAGTAGACTCTGGGCGCGAGATTACTCATTCCGAAGCTACCAATTACAGCCCAAGCAAGAAAAAGATTAAGATGCCAAAGAAGACTACTGAAGAAAAGAAAAAGCCCGCTGCTAAGTCCGAAGCTGCTGCTGCCAAGTCGTCTAGACTATTTATTAAACTAGCTAGCAGCAGTGATCAGCAGGCCCTTGTTTCGCTAAAAAACATCATCGACCAACATGCCGGCAGCACAGAAGTAGTACTAGTAGTAGGTGGCGACAAAGAGCGGCAAATCATAAAGCTACCTATGCAAGTCTCTCATAGTGAAACCTTGCACCAGGAACTTGCCAAAGTTGTAGGCAACGAGAATATTAAGCTTGGCTAGCGTCTACGTTTATCCGAATACTTACAGGATCGCACCAACATTGCGCGTGAGGGCAAATAGCAAGAGTGCAAGCGCAACAACTATGACATCAACCACTTTGTGTTTCAAGATGTATTGTTCGCCCTTAATAAAGAAGCGATGTGCAGCGATACTATGCTTGACAAGCAGATAGCCAGCACCAAGCAGCGTAATAACTGTTAAGGCAAATAACGTCCAGCCAACGTTCTTGCCAGTAAACAAAGCTAATCGACTAACTGTCTGGGACTGAACGATTGCCTGTTGCGGCTCCGCCTCAAGATCAATTTTGTTACTTGCCAGAAGTGGCTTGAGAAGCGTTAGCTTATACTCTTTAGGAGCATTGGTGAGGTCGATATCTGTTTCGGTTTTGGCACCTTCGATCTCAACGATTGCTTTATGTTTGCCCGTTTCAACATCATTAAATATGACGACCCCATTTCCGTCAGTCATTGCGGTGCGCGGCTCTGAGTGCAGCGTAACTTTAATACCTGGAGCAGGCTTGCCTTTAGTATCGGTTACAGTCAGGGTAACCGTATGCTTGTCTACTGGTTCTGCAGGAGGAGTAGGTGAAGCTGCGGGTGCAGATACACTTGGTTGAGTTACTGCTGGTTGTGTTTGCGGTGCCGGTGTCGCAGGTTGCGCATTAGGCGTTGTATATGGCGAAGCATACATGGCTACAATGATTGTTTGCTGGTCAGCTGGGAAATTACCACAGTTATAATTTGGTGCATTCGTAATGCCGAACCCAACATGCTGATAGCCAGTATGTAGCAGATTGTCCTTGTGTGAAGGACTGTTATACCAACCGGTTACGACCTCTGTGCTTTCATTAAAACCGCACGCTAAGTTTTCGCCAGCCCTACTGTAGCTATAGCCAGCGTTTGTTATAAATGCCCAGGGCGGCGTACCGTCCGGGGTATTATGTGCCCAATAGTTGCGGCTCGACATATCGTTAGCCTTGGCCTGAGCAGCTTGTGTGAGCTGAGCATTAATAGAAAGATTATTTGCCCCGGCTGCTGCACGCCTTTGATTGGTTGCCGCTAATAAACCATCACTACTAATGGCTGTTGCATACGCCAAAACATCTGACGTACTGCCTTGTTGAACTGATGCACCAGGGCTAGTTGCTGGATTCTGAGCAACTTGACTATCAGATCCATTTCGTACCAAACCAACGATGCCGAGAACAACGAAGGCAAGCGCGAGCAATGGCAAGTATGGATGATATACCTTTAAAAAATGACCGCTTCGTTTTTGGTGATGACCGTGACGCTTTGGCTGAGCGTGTTTGCTAGATCTAGTAGCCATGAATACATGTATTGTAAACCATGAGCGGCATCCGATCTAGTGGAAGCGGAGCTGGTACAGTGCCATAGCGGCCGCCTGAACCACATTGTATGATTCTTTTTTGCCGAGCATCGGTATCTCTACGCACACATCACACAGATCAATCACTTCCTGTTCCAACCCCTCTACCTCGCGACCGAGCAATAAAACTACTTTAGTATCTGCTTGCAAATCTTGTAAAGGTGACGATACTTCAGTCTGCTCTAGACCAATTATTGTATAATCCTCGCTCCGCAATCGTGAGATAACCGTGCGAATGTCAGCCTCGTGACGCCACTGCACATACCGTTCCGCACCTAATGCTGTTTTTGAGATTTGCTTATCAAGTTTGGCGGCCAAGTGCGGCAGCCTTTCATCATGAGACACGACCGGATACGGCGTGTAACCTGTTAGATAGACTTGTTCCACAGCTAACCCTTCTGCGGTGCGCAGTAAAGAACCTACATTATGGGTGCTCCTCATGTTGTGGGCCACAACGATAATCTGTCTCATTGGGACATACTATAGCCTTCCTCATCTGTTACCTCAAGAAATTTGTTAGTCTACTCAGAATTCGGATATCGTTATAGCTTGAACACGCTTATGTCTATATACTAGTAGCAATGGCTCAAGATGCGCGACTTATCGAAGAACAGTCGACCGAGCGGCGTGCCCGTCTGCTCGGACTTAGTTATACCAATACCTCATTATCTACTCAGAAAGAGCTTTATAAAGATCTTCTGTCAAAAGAGGAGCTGTACTCACTGCGTGTTATTCCTCTTCAAGCCGTAAAAGGGGCAATTTTGTTTGGCGTCACAACAACGACGTCACAACAAACCATGAACTCGCTGACACAACGTTTTTTGGATTACCGCATAACATACACGCTCATATCCGACACCGGGTTCCGCGACTTCATGAAACTGTATGATCCGCCTAAACAGATCGTATATCAGGACATCAGCATCGGTAGCGACAGCGGTGGACAGCAGACAATTATTGCTCAGGTATCAGCAACCCTAGATCAAGTACGTGCCGATGACATGTTGGCGTATCTGACTGATCAGGCCCACAAACTAGGTGCTTCTGATATCCATGTCGAAAACCAAACCGAGTCCGTCCGTGTCCGTTTTCGTATCGACGGTGTTTTACACCCCATAGCTCAAATAAGTCACCAACGTGCACGCATGCTTATTTCGGCTATAGCCAGTGCCGGTAATATTTCGACATCCGCAGGGGACGCTCAGCAAGGACATATTACCCAGCGCGTTACCATGGCCGACAAATCACAAGTAGATGTGAACCTCCGTGTCGAAACTGTACCAGCTATTCACGGTATGGATGTCGTCATGCGCTTGTTCAACATGCAAGCCAGCATGTATACCCTTGATCGGCTTGGTCTAAACACAGCCGAGCGAGCGGTAGTTGACGAGATCATACGTAAACCAAGTGGCCTCGTTTTGGCAGTTGGTCCTACCGGCTCAGGAAAGACGACAACCCTCTATTCCATGCTCAATACTCTGAATAGTGACACTCGTAAAATTATCACAATTGAAGACCCCGTAGAATACCAGTTTAACGGTATTACACAGGTAAGCGTTACAAGTAAAAATGCCGAGGATACTTCGTTCGCAAACAAACTACGAGCTGTTCTTCGCCTTGACCCTGATATCGTGATGGTTGGAGAGGTTCGTGATAACGATACCGCTCGAACGGCACTACAAGCGTCGCTTACCGGTCACCTGGTGCTTTCAACCTTCCATGCCTCATCGGCTGCTGCAGCAATGACAAGATTAGTTGATATTGTTGGGCAAAACCCATTGTTTGCCTCTGCTATTCGCCTGATCATGGCACAGCGACTTGTGCGTAAGCTCGATGACAAAACCAAGATTGCATACACGCCAGATGCAAACGTTATCGCCAAACTGCAAGCTATTGCCGACACTTTGCCGCCAAATGTTCAGCGACCAAACCTACAAAACATACAGTTGTATAAAGCGGGTAGCTCAGCAGAAAATCCATTCGGATATAAAGGGCAGATCGCTTTGCGAGAACAGTTAGTCATGTCAGATGCCCTGCGCAACCTCATGCAAGGCCCTGTAGCCGATATCTCTACACAGGCACTTGAGGCGACTGCCGTAAAAGCAGGCATGAAGACAATGTTACACAACGCTTTGGATAAGCTTTTGGCTGGCGAAACTACTGTTGAAGAGGTTTTCAGAGTACTCGGCTAACATTCTCAGTTGACCCCTGAGGTGTTTTCGTGTAAAATCGACTGGATATGGAATCAGTGATTAAACAAATCGAATCTCGATATAAAAAGCATGCGGTTGTAGACGTACGACCTGGTGATACCGTTCGTGTTCACCAAAAAATTCGTGAAGGCAACAAAGAACGTGTACAGATCTTCGAAGGTCTCGTCATTCGTGTTGGACGCAAAGGTAGCCTTACATCAACTATTGCAGTACGTCGTATTGCTAGTGGCATCGGAGTAGAAAAGACTTATCTTCTTCACTCACCACTTGTTGTGAAGGTAGAAGTTACTAAACGAAGCAAAGTACGACGCAACTACCTATCATACATGCGCGCCCGCACCGGTAAAGCGGCTCGTCTGGCAAGTGTCGACTTCGACAAGAACGTAAACGAAGTTCCAGAAGATCCAGCTGTTCTTGAAGCAGAACGTCTTGCTAAAGAAGAAGCTGCAAAAGAGCATGCCGCTGCTGAGGCAGCAAAAGCTGCAGAAGATGCAGAAGCTGAAGCTAAAGTAGAAGCAGCTAAGGCTGCCCATGCCGAAGCAGAAGCACCAAAAGAGTAGAGTTTAGTCTGCACAAAAGTAAACCACCTCAACTCGAGGTGGTTTTTTCTAGCTTTATACATTTGCGAAAGATCTTAGTAGTATAGAGTGCATGGGGATTGTAATTGGGCTTGATGAGGTAGGTCGCGGCTGCTGGGCCGGACCATTGGTTGCTGGAGCT
>JACCDG010511995.1_pt1 | contig 10311 bp, 6 predicted proteins | sample 7442471 | NCBI WGS metagenome assembly JACCDG01 (sample SAMN15323444, study PRJNA562643) | freshwater metagenome | isolation source: river surface water | place: USA:Blue River Watershed | collected 2017-08-17 | reverse complement strand
GGTCATCAAGGTCTTGGTTCTCTGCACAGGAAATTCCTGCCGTTCGGTCATGGCGGAGGCGTTGATCAACAATCTCCGCCGTGGACGCTACCAAGCCTGGAGTGCAGGGAGCCATCCAACGGGCTCTGTGCATCCTAAATCCATCGAAACCCTCAAGCGGCATGGGATCGATCCGGGTCAGCCGCGTAGCAAATCGTGGAGTGAGTTTGCCGATCAGCCCTTCGATTTAGTGATTACAGTGTGTGATCAGGCGGCGGGTGAAAGCTGTCCTCTGTTCCCTGGGAAACCAACTAAGATGCATTGGAGTACGCCTGATCCCGCCAAAGCGACCGGATCGGACGCCGAGATTACTGCGGCCTTCGACGAGGTTTTTCTTATGTTGAAGAAGCGCGTTGAAAATTTAACGAACTGACCTTTCAAGCCGGCCGGTAAAAATTGTGAGCCTATCCCTCCTCGCTCAGACCGTTGATCCGTGAGTGGCCTTTGCCAGGTTTTTCATCACGGGGTAAGAGATGCCGCGGCGTATACCACCAGCTAGCAATCAGAGTGGGGACGACGGCGCTCGCAATAACGGCCGCCACTAAGAAGGAGTATTGTTCTTGAGTCACGATGCCATGTGCCAGACCATAGAGCGACGAGATGGTGCCGAATGTCAAACCCGTCGACATCAACAGCGTGTAGTACCACCGCTCATTGTGGTCTTGTCGAAACAGTCCAATGATCGGATACAGACCGAAGATTTTGGAGACGACCTTGCCAGCCAAGAGCGCGAGGAACACCAGCGGAGCAGATAGCAACGCCGGCAGCGAGACGAGAGTACCGGCACGAATGAAATAGAAGGGCGTGAGCAGCCCCACGGTGAGTGTGCGCAGCCGACGAATCCAGTGCGTATCCTTGGCCGCACTCCCGGCAAGCACCATGCCCGCAATGTATGCAGGAAGCACGGCTTCGCTACCCGACCATAAGGCCAATGAGCCCAGCCCAAGCAAAATGAGCATCACCCACTTTGTACGGATGGCGGCGGTTCGGTGAGCCAGATGACGGGTTAACCATGCGGTAACTGTCGGCAATGACGCCAAGACCAGGGCGCTTCCGAGGACAAAGACGATCGTCTTGTAGGTAAATGGAGCGAAGAGTAGACCGAGGACAATCACCGTCCCCAGATCATTGATGAAGCAGGACCCGAGAATCCCTTTGCCGTACTCGGTTTTATTTAGACCGGTTTCAAGCATCACGGCATACACTACCGCCATGGAGGTCGTCGAAAGGGCCACGCCACAGAGCCAGCTCGCTCGGGAATCCCATCCAAGGACATAGTAGGCAACAGCGGCACACCCGAGAAACGGTGCCGCGAAACCTATGAAGCCCACCACGTTGACTTCTCGCAGCTTCGACCGCAGTACCTGGGGATCAAGTTCCGCTCCAGCAAGAAAGGTGAGGACGACGGCACCAAACGCCGCAAGGAACCGTACCCATTCAGCATTTGGCGTGAGGATTTCTGGCAGCCCCCACCAGCTCAACAGCGCGGCGGCGGCAACGCCCACACAAATTTCGACCAATGCGACCGATACGCGCAGTTGGAACGCGAGGAGGGAAGAGAGGACAGCGAGGGCCAGCCAAAGCGATGCAACCGTAAAGATCTCTTCCATTCAACAATCCTCCATCAATTCGACTGCTGGACATAAAAAAACCGCCCGGGAGCGGTTGTCACAGCAATAGGACAACTCCGCAGCTACATGAAGATAGCCTAGGAGTCATCAGCCTTCGGAAAGGCGGTTGACGGGGGACTCCATCCCCTGTTGCCTGTACATTACTCAAGTTAGCCGGAGAAGGCTAGCCCTGAAAGCCCTCTCGGCCCGTCGAGAATGATACCCGGCCAGCGGGATAGTCAAGGAAATTCCACTAAGCTATCTTTGTGCAAAACGATTCAGAAGGCACCTGGGAGGAGTTCGCTTTCAAAACATTTGGCACTAATGCGGAGTTGCGCGTACAGTCCTGAATATAGTTGACACATCGCCTCCCAGCTATTTCTGGCAATCAGACCGTATGAAGGTCGGGGATCTGTTCTCCCGAAAGATGATCAAGAGCACCACCAGGTCCTCAGACTATTGCCATGCGCGACGACAATGACCGTTTCTCCGGCCAGTACGTGAGGCTGTATCTTACGTTGATAGTACGCAGCACACGAGCGGCCGTGTCTTGTAAGCTTTCACCGGGCGGCCTGGCATCATAGCTTCGACGCCATAGTAAGACCTGATGCTCTCCATACCGGTTGGCCGTCTCGTCTTTATTCAATCCTTGTAAACTTCCGTACATCCGCTCATTGAGTGCCTCATCGTTCTCAACAGGAATAGATCCTTGTTCGACTACCGCTAACACATAACTGAGCGTTTCAATTGCTCGCACAAGCCGGGAAGTAAACGCCCGATCAAACCTATAATGTGCGAGTTCCTTGCCGGCAGCGATTGCTGCTTCCCTGCCATTTGCTGAAAGCGGGACATCGATCCACCCGGTGCATCGATTCTCCAGGTTCCCTTGCGATTGGCCATGTCGAAGAAGTACCAACTGCCCCACTCATTCCCCTTTCAAATCGATCGGTCGCCGTGCTCCCCTTAGATATCGATGCGGCCTCACCGCCCGACGGCTATGAAATTATAGGATGGTCTGCCAGTGGAGGATGGATTAAGCTGGCAACACGATACGGAAGGTGCTGCCCTTGCCAGGAGCGCTTTCGACGTCAATATGGCCGTTGTGAGACTTCACAAAGGCAAATGCCAAACTCAGCCCCAATCCATTTCCGCAGGTCGAGCGACTTCGGTCAGCGCGATAAAAGCGGTCAAAGATGTGAGGAAGGTCCTGCCCGTCAATCCCACTGCCGCTATCACGAATGAACAGCTTGACGTCAGAAGTGCCCTTCTCCACGGAGAGGTGGACCTGCCCACCTCGAGGTGTATACTTCAGAGCATTGTCGAGGACATTCGCCAGAACACGCTGAAGGCGCCCCTTGTCTCCTCTCACAATGACCGGCGTCAGAGGCGCTCTCATGTCGAGCGCGATTTCCTTGTCTTCTGCGACCGGGCGAAACAGGTCGCACGCGTCTTGGGCCATGAGTCCAATGTCAACGTCTGTCAAAGTCAACTGGGCGACTCCTGCGTCCACCTCTGCAATCTCAAGCAAGGAATTGATGATGGCGACGAGGCGGTCACTTTCTTCCACGACGAGACCCGCCATCTCTTGATACGCTGGAATGGTCGTGTCTACGAGGAGCGTCGCCTCCGCCATGCCGCGAATTCGTGTAATCGGGCTGCGCAGATCATGCGCAATATCACTAGTTACCTGCTTTAACTCTAAAATCAGTGATTGAATCTTATCCAACATCAGATTAAAAGTGATCGCCAGGCGATCAATTTCATCGCCTCGATTACTCACAATAACCCGCCGAGCGAAGTCCCCTGTTCCGATGACTTTTGCCGTTTCGGTCACATGTTCTACTCCCCCCAGCGCACGCCGAGCCATAAACCAACCGAGCGAGGCCGCCAAGAAAAGACCGGCCAAGATCACGGCCGCAGATATGTGTCGGTACTCTTCCAAGAAGCGCTCATCATCTCGGCGCAAATATCCCACCTGCAGAACATTCTGATCTTCCGCCGCGATGTAATAGACCACGCGCACATGATGGGGCTGGCCGGGGACTCTCATCGTCTCGAATGCCGGTTGATCCGGGGCGAGGTGGTCCAATATTGACTGCGTCACGGGAACCTCTTTCCAAGCATGAAGGTCGGACGCCCTCAGTTGGCGACCATCGCGCGAGAGGAGACGAAAGAATACCTGATCAGTCCCAGCCACCTCGGCTTCTCGGGCGAATTCTGCCTCCATGTTGTCCATGCCATACAACCGGTAAAGGTGTTTGAATTCGAGGGCATCGGAGAGAAGCAATTCATCGATGCGTGTGTCCATCCGCTGGGCAAGCATCAGATAGACCACCACCAGCATCGACAGTAGGGAAACGGCAAAAACGACGGCGTACCAGAGCGTTAATCGAAAGGTCAGCGACCGATAGATCTTACGCATGCTGTTCTCGCAGCACATACCCGATGCCCCGCACCGTGTGAATCAGCTTGGGATCCGGTCCACGGTCGATCTTCTCACGTAAGCGGCAGATTCGCGCTTCAACAATGTTCGTCTCAGGATCAAAGTTATAATTCCAGACGTGCTCCATAATCATGGTCTTTGACACCACGCGCCCGCAATTACGCATGAGATATTCGAGGAGGGCGAATTCACGGGGTTGAAGATCAATGAATCGGTCACCACGAAACACTTTACGGGTGAGCAGATCGACTGACAGGTTCCCCACCACGTGTCGAGCCGGTTCAGAAATCCCTTGCGCCCGTCGGATTAGAGCTTGGAGCCGTGCCAGCAGCTCCGAAAATGCGAAAGGCTTCGTTAAATAGTCGTCACCACCATCGGATAGCCCTTGCACTCGATCCTGCACGGACCCCTTCGCACTCAAGATCAGGACTGGAAGTCGCACTCTCCGTCGGCGCAGTTCGCGAACGAGTGACAGACCGTCTAGGGATGGGAGCATGACGTCAATCACCGCCGCATCGTACGGTTCGGACACGGCTCTATGTAGCGCGTTTTGGCCGTCGCCCTCATGATCAACCACAAACCCAGCTTGCCTCAGCCCCTTGAGAATAAACGAGGCCGTGCGCATATCGTCGTCTATGATAAGGACCCTCACACGCGATCTCCCGAGAATGAGTAGCGTCGGATTCTGGATGTTTCGCTACCGTGCACCTCGCATTCTCCTTCGGCTTTCTGTGCCAAGCAAGCCGTGAGCTCTACATGACCAAACGGTAATGTCCGGATCACTCTGGGGTTAACTGGGTGCGGTAGGGTTGAACGACCATGCAGATATCGGTCGTCCCTATCATTCTTGGTGTCGCGCTCGGAACGATCTTGCCGGCGTGCACCGGCTATCACCCCCTGCCGCTGTCCTCCGATGCCGCCGGAGAGACGCCCAGCATGACTCGGATCCGCATTGCCGCACAAGAGATTCACCACCCCATTCTCAAGCCCCTCGATTTTGATGACCGAGATGGTCTGTCGCCGGACGAAGCTGCGGTGCTCGCCGTCCTGGCCAATCCGGGATTGCGGGTCGTGCGTGATCAACGAGCGATTGCCGCAGGACAAGTCCTCCAAGCCGGCATCTTGCCGAATCCGCGCCTCACCTACTTTCTCTCGATCCCGACCGGGGCTGTTCCTGTGGGGACCGTCACCGAATTCGGGGGAACCGTATTGTGGGATTTACAGACGCTGATCAATCGTGGCGCGCGGGTCGAGGCCGCCGAAGCGCGAGCTGAGGCGGTGGATCTGGACGTGGCCTGGCAGGAATGGCAAATAGCCCAGGCGGCCAAACTGGCGGCCTATCGATTGTTGACCCTTCGGTTTCAAGCGCAGCTGGCCACTGAGCTCTCGGATTTCCTGACGGACAACGTCACGCAAATGCGTCAGGCCCTGCAACGCGGCATCCTCACGGGCTTGGAGCTGTCCGCTGCCGAAACGGCCCATAACAATGCACGCACGAATATGCTCGAAATCCAGAAGCAGGTGCGGCAGCAACAGCTGGCCTTGAATCGACTCTTAGGTCTACCCCCAGACAGTGCCATACCCCTTGAACGCACCATTGATCTTCCGGCTCGGCTCGTCCCTCCTACGCTTGAGTGGTTTCTGGATGGATTAGAAGATCGTCGACTGGATTTGGTGGCCCTTCGTCAAGGCTATGCCAGCCAAGAAGCCACCGTCCGCGCGGCGATTCTCAGCCAGTTCTCCAATATCACGCTTGGCTTCTACGATGTCCGCGATCTTGGGAATTTTTACCGACCGGGGCCGCAAATTTCAACCGATCTCCCGATCTTCAACCGCAATCAGGGGAACATCGCGATCGAGCGAGCGACACGACAAAAGCTACTGGATGAATATACCAACCGCGTCTTTCAAACACGCAATGACATTGCCAAGCTGCTGGTCACGATTCACTGGCTGAATGATCAGGTGGCAACTGCGCAGACAGGCAAACCTATCCTACAGAAGCTGGTCGTAACCCTGCGAGAAGCTCTGCGTCAAGGACAAGCCACCGTCGTGCTCTATTACAGCGCGCTCATTAACCTGACCGCCAAGCAAATCCAAATTCTGACCTACCAACAGCAGCTCATTGAGACGCTGATCACCTTACAAGTGGAGACGGGCTACCATCGGATTCAGGACATGGAACACAACTCGTCGCGACTGCCCCTGCAGGAGAAGATGATCCCATGACATCCCTTCAGTGGAAGGTTTTTGCGTTCCTGGTCGTCACCGCGCTGATTGGCGTCGGGCTCAGTTATTGGCCCTCATTCTTGACTACCTCCACCCAAAACGGTGACACGACCGTCCATCATGGACCGACAGTCCAGCCGCACGAACCCATCGCCAAGGTGACCGTCATGGATCTTCGTCGTCGTATCATCGAAGAAACCCTGACGGTATATGGATCCACATTACCCGCACCCGATGAGTCACAGACCCTCAGCGTCCCCTATGAATGCAGAGTCCAAAGAGTCTTGGTGACGGCCGGCCGCGTCGTGGAGCTTGGCACACCGCTGATTGAAGTCGAACCCAGCCACGAGACGAAACTACTCCTCGATGGCGCGCGAGAAGAACAGCAGACGGCGAAGGACCAATTCAAGCTGGTACAGCAACGCCTCACGATGAATCTTGCCACCAGGCAGGATCTCCTCCAGGCTGCGCAACATCTCCATGCCGCCACACTCCGGACGGAAAGTCTTGAACGGCGCGGCGCGGGAAGGTCTCAGGTGCTCCGGGCTGCAACGGCCGGTGTCATTAGTCTGGTTCACGTCCGCCAGGGACAAATTGTCCCTCCTGGAGGCTCATTAGTGGAAATGATCGACGATCAACACATCCTGGTCCGATTTGGCGTGGAGGAAGAAGACCGTCGATTGCTTGCAAAGGGTCAGCGCATCCGGCTGTTTCCGGTCCATGGGACCGGCAGTGAACCCATGGAAGGAGACATCCGCGTGGTGACGCAACAGGTCAATCTCGCCACCCGACTAGTGGAGGTACTAGCCGCGCCCGGACGACAGGACCGTCTGCTCTTAAATGAGTATGTGCGCGGTGAGATCATTATTGCGTCCCAGGAAGGACTCGTGGTCCCACGAAGTGCCGTACTCCAGCAGGAGGGACACTTGGTCTTGTATAGCGTGCATGAACGGCATGCCAGACGTCATGTTGTCCAAGCCGGGCTGGAGAATCGAGAGCAGCTGGAAGTTCGCGGCAATGATTTGCACGAGGGACAGCAGATCGTCATCGTCGGACAGAATCAATTGCAAGATGGCATGGCGGTTGACCTGGACGTACCTCGATGAATGTGGCGCGCTGGGTCCAAACTCACCGCCGATCTATTCTATTTCTCGTCTTGGCCTTCGGGCTCGCGGGCCTGGCCTCCAGCTTCAATCTGCCGGTCAGTCTCTTTCCTCATGTGAGCTTCCCTCGGATTCAAGTCGGACTTGAGGCCGGCAATCGGCCTGTGGACCGCATGACCATTGAGGTGACGCGTCTCGTCGAAGAGGCCGTCCGGGCCGTGCCGGGTGTCCGTCACGTGCGTTCGACCACGAGCCGTGGCAGTGCCGAGCTCTCCATTACGTTCGGCTGGGGCGAGGACATGGTGTCCGCGATGTTGCAGATTGAATCAGGCATTAATCAGGTCCGGGGATCTCTTCCACCGAACATCGTGATTGAGGTACGGAGGATGGATCCGACCGTGTTTCCGATTCTGGGCTATAGCCTCATCTCTGATCGGCATTCCTTGACCGAACTGCACGACTTGGCCTTGTATCAGGTGCGGCCGGTGCTCTCCACTATTGCCGGGGTCGCGCGCATCGGGGTGCTCGGAGGTGCCGCGGCGGAATACCAGGTGATGGTTGATCCGGTCAAGTTGGACTCGTTTGGATTGACGCTCAATGATCTCGCCAGGACCCTGTCCGCGAGCAACGTGGTAACGGCGGTTGGACGACTGGAAGATCATTTCAAGCTCTATCTGGTGACCCTCAACACGCAATTCCAAGATCTGGCGCAACTCGAGCAAACCATCATCCGTTCGGGGCCCGATGGAATGATCCTCCTCGATGATATTGCCACCATATCACTTGGCACCGTGCCACAGTGGACGCGGGTCACGGCGGACGGCCGAGATGCCGTGCTCTTTCAGGTCTACCAACAGCCCGGCGGGAACACGGTCACGATCGCACGTGAGGTGGCGCACGCGTTAATCGACCTTCAGAAGCAGCTCCCTGCCGACGTACGTGTCGTCAATTGGTACGACCAGAGTGAATTGATTCTCGCCTCAGCCTCCAGCGTGCGTGATGCGGTCATGATGGGAATCATATTGGCGTCGCTGGTCATTCTGCTCTTCCTCAGAAATGCAAAAGCGACACTCATTGCCGCTCTCACCGTACCAACCGTGCTGGCGGTCACGATTCTACTGCTGTTTGTGCTGAATATGAGCTTTAACATCATGACGCTGGGCGGTATGGCTGCCGCCGTCGGATTGATCATCGACGATGCCATCGTCATGATCGAACATGTGATCCGTCGGCTGCAGGGTGGGATCGGACCCTGGCGAGACCGTGTCCTCACGGCAGCGCAAGAATTCACGCGGCCGCTCGTGGGCTCGTCCGCCACGACGATCATTATCTTTGCTCCGCTGGCATTTTTATCGGGCGTCACCGGCGCCTTTTTCAAAGCCTTATCGCTCACGATGGCTGCCAGTTTGGTAATTTCCTTTCTCATCGCCTGGCTCGCCGTTCCGGTACTGGCGTTACACTTCTTCCGAGAGAAAGATGCTGAGCCACACACAGGTGGGCCCTGGGCCACTAGACTCCACGCAGGGTACACCTCGCTCATGACGCGTATGTTGAGCACTCCCTGGCTCCTGGCAGTGGTACTCGTTCCGTTATTGGCCCTCGGCTGGGCCGGCTATCGCCAGATCGGTTCCGGGTTTATGCCCGTCATGGATGAAGGCGGCTTTGTGCTGGACTATTTGGCGCCCGCCGGGACGTCGATCAGCGAGACCGATCGCCTCGTGCGTCAACTCGAGGTGATCCTCCGCGAGACGCCCGAGGTGCAGACGTACTCCCGCCGTACCGGTCTGCGGTTGAGCGGCGGGTTAACGGAGGCGAACAACGGTGATCTGTTCGTGCGTCTCACGCCGCCACCTCGCCGGCCCATTCATGCTGTGATGGATGAGGTCCGGCAGCGGATCGAGCACCAGATCCCGGGTCTCCAAATCGAAATGGCTCAGTTGATGGAAGACCTCATTGGGGACCTCACCGCCGTTCCAGAGCCGATCGAAATAAAATTGTTTTCGGATGACGTTCGCCTCCTCAGGGAAATGGCTGCTCGGGTCGCAGACACGATTGCCAACGTCCGCGGGGTTGTGGAGGTCAAGAACGGCTTGGTCGTCGCCGGTGACGCGTTGGAGATTCGAGTGGACCGAGCGAAAGCGTCGTTGGAGGGCCTCTCGCCGGACGCTGTGACGCTCATGCTCAATGATTACGTGACCGGTGCAGTCACGACACACGTGCACCAGGGCGTCAAAATGACCGGCGTCCGTGTCTGGGTCCCCGAAGGGAACCGAGCGACCGCGCGTGACCTTGGGATGTTACGACTGCGGGCACCAGACGGACATCTCTTTCCCCTAAAGCGAGTCGCGACGATCGAGGTGATGACCGGCCAGCCGCAGACGACGCGCGAAGATCTGAAGACCATGATCCCGGTCACAGCTCGCATCAGTGGCCGAGATCTTGGCAGTACGATTCGAGAGATGACCGAACGGTTGGACCGGCCTGGCTTCCTGCCGAAAGGCGTGTATTACCACCTTGGCGGCCTGTATCAGGAACAACAGACGGCGTTTCGGGGATTGCTGGCGGTGTTCCTTTCGGCCGCCGTGCTTGTATTTGTCGTTCTCCTCTTTTTGTATGAGAGCCTACGGGTCGCCGCCGTCATGCTGCTGACAACGCTCCTCACCATTCCCGCGGTATTTATCGGCTTGTGGTGGACCGGGACAGAACTCAATGTCACATCGCTGATGGGACTCACTATGGTGCTTGGGATTGTCACGGAGGTGGGAATATTCTACTACTGCGAGTATCAAGACCTGCGTGACTGTGGGGACCGAATAGGGCGGCTGATCCAAGCCGGATTAAACCGACTTCGTCCCATTACCATGACAACATTGGCCGCCATCCTGGC
>JACCDG010183310.1_pt1 | contig 10311 bp, 10 predicted proteins | sample 7442471 | NCBI WGS metagenome assembly JACCDG01 (sample SAMN15323444, study PRJNA562643) | freshwater metagenome | isolation source: river surface water | place: USA:Blue River Watershed | collected 2017-08-17 | reverse complement strand
TCTTGATGTACAACAGTCGGGAAATATCATCTTCCTCAAGCGATCGATGCGACCAGGCTTTGCCGGTATTGAAAATGAACTTCTCTATGATCCAAAGACAACGTTGCTCTTTGGTGATGCAAAAGCTTCATTAACAAAGGTTGTTAGCGCGCTAAAAGCTCTTTAATTAATCGCTACTTGCCACTCTTAAGACTCTTGCAGTTCCTCTGGAGTGCCATGGATCTTATGGATATCGCTTGGCCGTTTGATGGTAGGGATTCGACCTAACTTTCCTTTTTGGAAATCATCGAAAGCTTGGAGAACTTCGCTCTTGGTGTTCATTACAAAAGGCCCCATCCAGGCAACAGGCTCTTTGATGGGCTCACCACCGAGAATGAAAACATCCATCTGTGGCATCCGTGATTCTTGTTTATCGTCAGCCGAGATAATTATTGAATCGCCAGGGCCAAATACTGTCATCTGCCCTGACTTCACTGGGCGACGCTCAAGGCCCATCGAACCAAAACCATTAAGAGTGTAAGCAAGTGCATTGAAATCTTCGCGCCATGGCAGTCGAAGTTGTGCACCCGGTGAGAGCGTTGCGTGTATCAAAGTAATAGGAGTGCGAGTGCGCCCTGGGCCGTTATGTCCGGCAACCTCTCCGGCAATTACGCGAAGGAGTGCGCCGCCATCATGCGATGCAAGGAGCGCAACATCGTTTGCGCGAACATCTTGATATGCAGGTGGGGCCCACTTCTGCGCTTTAGGAAGATTGACCCAAAGTTGAAATCCATGGAAGAGACCACCGCTGACAACTAAATGCTCGGGTGGAGTTTCGATATGGAGAATGCCTGCACCCGCTGTCATCCATTGGGTATCACCGTTGGTGATGGTGCCGCCGCCGCCATTGCTATCCATATGGTCGAAAATTCCATCGATGATGTAGGTGACGGTTTCAAAACCACGATGGGGGTGCCATGGAGTTCCCTTTGGTTCACCCGGTGCATATTCCACCTCACCCATTTGATCGAGGTGAATGAAAGGGTCGAGTTCGGCGAGATCGATGCCGGCAAAGGCGCGGCGCACAGGGAATCCTTCCCCTTCAAAACCTTGTGGCGCTGTGGTGACTTGTTTGACGGTTCGCGGACGGCCCTTCTCAGAGGTGAGGGTGGCATCAACGCGCGGGAGGATGGTGATGTCAGGGACGGTAACTGCTGGCATCTTTTCACTCCTATTTCTGGCTAATCTGGTTGAAACTTCAACCATCCACAACTATATAACCAATCTCATTGGCAGCGCATTCCCAAAGTTCAACCTAGTTATCAACAAGAGACCTCAATTTCGGCGAACATGTCAGCATCACCGAGAAGTATCCCCCCATGAATTTTCTCGATCATCGAGTCAGTGAGATCAAAGCTGCTCGTCCCAGCGCTCAGAATTTGACTGAGTTAACTACGCTCTCTTGCTACGAATTGACCCCCGACGGTCGAGTAGAGCTCCTCGCCGCCCTCGAGAAACATCTCTCATGGCTCACCTCTCATATCAATCAGGTCACCTACCTCATCTCTCTCGATCAACCAGGTGCGCAATCTGCTGGAGCATTTGAAGGATATGGTGCAAGCGGTGGAGCAATTACCTCTGATCTCAATGATCAAGAACGGGAAGAGATAGCGGCCGCCCTTCGAATTAGTCCAAATAGCGCTCAACATAGAATCGATACCGCAAACCTTTTAGTCCATCACCTCCCCGAAACTACTCGCGCTCTCGCCGAGGGATCAATCTCCACTGCACACGCCAATGCCATCGCCCGGGAGAGCGCACCACTTATCTATAGCGGCGCAGATAAATCTGTAATAGCCAAGATTGAGGCGAAGGCGCTCTCTAGCGCAGAATTCTCTACGCCAAATCAGATAGCGGTTGCGATTCGAAAGGCTGTTGCACAAGCTTCGCCTCAGGATTTTGAAGAGAAGTTTATAAGTGCGCGAGAAGAGCGGAGAGTTATTTGCTATCCCGAGCGCGATGGTATGTCGACTCTCTCTGCTCTGTTAACAGCGCCTGATGCGCGATTAATCATGCGCTCACTTGAGAAGAGAATTGCAGAGAGTAAAGATTTATCAAAGAGCGCCGATCAAAGACGTGCAGATGCATTTGTCGAACTATTGACAGGCGAAGAGGCTAGCCACGAGGGCGGCGAAAAATCCACCCCGAAGAAATCAGCTATGACTATCAATGTCATTGTGGATCTTCCGACGCTCCTGGGTCTTGCAGATAATCCTGCTGAATTAAGTGGATATGGCGCCATTCCAGCCTCTCTTGCTCGTGAGCTAGCGAACTCATACCCTTGGCGCCGCTTTATAACTGATCCAATTAGCGGAGAGTTGCTCGAATGTGGTCGAGAGAAATATCAACCTCCCCAAGCGCTCACTGAATTTATTAATGCACGAGATAAAACCTGTCGCTTCCCCGGTTGTCGTCGAGCTGCAGAGTTAAGCGATATTGATCACGCAATTCCCTGGGATGATGGCGGTCAGACCAATCCAGCAAATCTTGGCGCGCTATGTAGAAGACACCACAGATTAAAAACACATGGTGGTTGGAAAATCATTAGTAACCCTGATGGGTCATGCACGTGGACCTCGCCTTATGGTCGAGAGTACTTTGTTCCGGTCCGTCTAATACACGATGTGGCTTAGCTCAATTTTTTCGTTACAAACCTAAAGTTTTATTTAGCCAGGGTTTTTGAAACTTGCTTATAACCTTTGGGACATTTTGGATTTGCTCCGCGGGCCACCCATGTTTTCCCACCCTTAGCGCTACATTTCACGACATATAACTTTGCAGGGGCACCTTTACTCATTCCCCCTGAATTTGATGATTTGTCGTTGGAGTTATTTCCTGAAGTTCCGCCCGAGCCACCACCTGAATTATTTTTTTCAGAGGTGGTCTGATTGGAATTCCCGCCTGATTGAGTCAGTTTTACTCGCAGTTTTGGCGATGAGAAGGTGAAATTTTCCGCACGGAGGAAGAACCAGCCATCTTTCTCGCCAACCTGCTCTTGGGCTGCGATTTCTTGACCGTTCTCACTCACTATTGAAACCGTAGCCTTAACTGGAACATTCTTTGCGAACCCATAAATAGCCCGCGCAGCATCAGCGCGAATTGTCAGGTCATAGGTACCTCGAAATGTTCCACCTGAAGGCGTTAAGTGTGGCGCTCCTACCTGATACTCCAAAGATTGCGTTTGCTGGTTAAAAGTTGGTGGGCCAGGGAGATAGGCCGTCGCATTACTTGTGACAATTCCATCTACTTGATCACTCGTGGAATTAAAACGGGGATCTGACCCTTCATTTGATGCTTTGAAATACCACTGCGTTGTCAGAGCCACGGCAGTATCTTTGACAATCGGCAGCCACTCTTTGAGAACATCAAACTCTCTGCTATTTGCAAGGTGGGCTACATCCCATTGATTGGGGTCTGAGACGCCGTACATCTTTCCCACGCTTGGAAAACCACTTTGATATTTCCTCTGTAAATTCGTAGGAAGCGCACTCCATGGACTCTTTCCATAAAGTACGGGAACCGCTACTGGCTCACCAGAAACATCAAGAAGTACCGGGCTTCCTGTAGTTGATTTGTTCAGAGAGAAAGTTGGTTTACTTAATCGCCCATAAAACCAGTTAGAGGGGGCTTTTGGAAAACGGATAGTAACTCCAAAAGAGGTGCCATCCATTGGAAAAGATTGACGAAGCGCACACTTACTCTCGCTATTAGTTGCGCATCCACCCCCGACAATCGCATCTAACCCATTTCCATCCGCAGTAACTAATTGATATGTACCGCTTTTTATTGAAGTTGCATACAACGCGACGGTGTACTCATTAAATGAAAATGTGGGCTGCGAGCTTGTGGAAGTTCGTGTCCCTTTACCTCGGGTGGAAACAAATAACGTGTAGGTGTCACTGCCCGAGGAGTTCTTAATTCCAGGAATTTGCCAGATAGATGGTGGTCCACCGGTAGGTAAGCCCAAAGAGCTGTCACCTGTGAAATCCGTTGGCCCTGTTGCGGGGAGATTCTCTTGGAACTTTCCAGATACTTTGCCAGCAGGAGTTTTGGCATAGACATCATTTATGCAATAGAGGTCGCTCTCAGACTTGCATGGTTGCAAAATGGCAAAGACGCTGAAATTACTTGTTTTCGAGCAGGCAGCATCTTGAAGATTTTTACAGTACAACTTTGCACCCATCGCTTGTGTGCCATCTGGGTTTGAGTTGACATTTGTATCACCAAGACCTGATGCGTAACTCAACGCTGCTTGGGAATCATCAAAAATGACGCCGATACCTGAAGCGCCATTCATTCCATTAAAGGCAGGGAGTAAAAAAGTTTTTGGATCATCAGAGGATGAAGCGGTCGCAGATGTGCTTAATGAAAGAGCTGAAATAGGAAGTGCGATTACTAGAAGAGAAGTCGCAACCAACCGACCAATCTCGCGGAAACGTACAGCCAGACTCATGGATTAACTGTAAGACGGGATACCTGCCAATTCCAGGGTCGACTAGTCATTTGTAGATTGGCCCAAGAGGAATTTGGTGAGCATTTTTCGCGGCTTGCACGCCCGCGCTCCACACCGGTGGGTAATTGGTGGGCGTGGAGTAAATGGTGGGCGTGGAGTAATTGGTGGGCGTGGAGTAATTGGCGGGCGTGGAGTAATTGGCGGGCGTGGAGTAATTGGTGGGCGTGGAGGTGCCGGGAATCGAACCCGGGTCCTTCGCAACTGAAGTAGGGCTTCTACGGGCGTAGTGTGTTTAACGTTTTCTCAGTCCCGATTCTCATACACACAAGTAATCGACAGACTCAGTTATAGAAAGTGTTTCCCTCTCTGATCCATAACACTCAGAGAAAGTCAGCTCCCTAGCGACGCTAGATTCCAGGGCGAGAGCGAACCTGGGCTAACGGATTACGAGGCTCGCTTATGCAGCGAGGGCGTAATCAGCGGCAGTTTTACTGGCGCTTGATTGTTTGCACGGATGTGGTTAAAGAGATCATTCCGGCTTCCTCTGCCCGCTTCTCCTAGCTCAACCAACGAAGTCGAGACCGTTCACCCCCAAGTTGTGGGTGCGGCGAGGATTTCACCAGACCCGTTACTTAGCGGAAAAGAAGCTTTTCCACTATTTAGTTATCTTCATAGTCTACAACCAATAATGAGCGCAAGAAATTCCCCACAAAACTGCTTTAACTCACTGCAATTTTTAGTAGAGAGCGCGAGAAACGCCCGAGAAGCTGGTCGTACTCGCCGCTGTTTTTCGCCGAGAGAGTGCGAGAAACTCCCGAGAAGCTACTTTTACTCGCCGCGGTTTTTCGCAGAGAGGGCGCGAGCGATATCTCTGCCGGCCTCACGTTCCTTCAACGATTCACGCTTGTCATGTGCCTTTTTTCCGCGGGCGAGAGCTAATTCAACTTTTACTTTTCCATTGTTGAAATAGAGCGATAACGGAACAAGCGTTACGCCACCCTCTTTAACGCGACCAAGTAAACGTGTGAGCTCCCGCTTATGCATGAGGAGCTTACGGTTGCGGCGCGGTGGATGGTTATTCCACGTTCCTTCGAAGTACTCCGGAATATGGACCCCTTGCAACCACAACTCTCCTTCATCGAACATGGCGAAGCCATCGACTAGCGATGCTCGACCAGCACGGAGCGATTTCACTTCAGTACCAGAGAGGACAACGCCACATTCAAAGACATCTTCTATTGAATAATCATGTCGCGCTTTCTTATTAGTCGCGATTATTTTCTTTCCACTTTCCTTCATGATCAACTCCCCTTCACTGGGTCGTTGATGGCATTTAACGCCTGAATAATCTCGATACTTCGTTTGACTGATTCTCGCTCCGAAGCAATTACATCTGGAGTAATTCCTTTTTTATCGATGAAACGCCCAGAAGGCGTGCGGAATTTGCCAACAGTAGTCTCAAGGCTTGCGCCATTGCTCAAAGTAACGCTCTCCTGAACCGAACCTTTTCCAAAAGTTTGCACTCCAACAACAACACCGCGGTTGCGATCTTGAAGCGCACCTGCGACTACTTCGGCAGAGCTAGCTGTATTCTCGTTGACAATCACCGTTACTGGTACAGATATTGGATTTTTATTTTCAGCTTCAATAGCAATGCGCTTACCGCTGCCTCGATCATAGGAAACTAATAATCCTGACCGAATAAAGAGCTGAGTAAAATCAGTGGCAGCACCAAGAACTCCGCCAGGGTTGTTCCGTAAATCAATAACAATTCCCTTTTTATAATTTACTTTCGAAAGTCCAGTGATCACCTCTGTGACCACTTGCTCGCTAAATGCCTCGATACGAATTAAGGCTACGTTCGGTGCAAGCTGCTTCACATTTACATTGGAGGTGTCGTACTGCTCTCGAAATAACTCAAAATCGTTTTCAAGGCCATTACGTAAAATCTTCAACGTCAGTTTTGTACCGGGTTCACCGCGAAGAGCTTCCAACGTAGCCGGAAGGTTGGTCGAAGAAAAGTCGACGCCATTTATAAGTGCAACTACATCTCCAACTTTTAATCCTGTTCGATCGGCTATTGAACCTGATTTGATTCCTGCAATCTCGGTTCCGCCACCGTTGCCTGGGCGTAACCAAATCCCGATGCCACTATAACTTCCAGCCAATTCATCGCTCTCAACAGCTACCTCTGCAGAATCCCGGTAGTTGGACCATCGATCACCAGAGGCGCGGAGCATTCCTTCGATGGCGGCTCGTTCTAGTTCAGTAGTGGAAATTTTCTGTTCGGCGGCAATTTGCTTTAGCGCTTGATCCACCGAGGAATCATTTCCACTCAAGAAAAAGCCCATGCCGAAGGAAACGATCATCAACGCAACAATGATCGCCACCAACTGCTGGATTTGCGACTTTTTCATGGGTCAATTCTACGGGCTTAACTCAATGGCGAATTTGCCCAATATTTGGGGAAATCAGCCGTTAATTTGTAAGGGTGAACTATTGGGAGTGATATGAACGGTTTCTTTCGCGGGCTTATTGAAGAAGCGGTGAGTGGCGGTGAGAAATGGTGAGTGGTGGAAAGTGATGGTGAGTGGCGGTAAGAGATGGTGAGTGGCGGTAAGTGATGGTGAGTGGCGGTAAGAATTCGTGAGAAATGGTGAGTGGCGGTGAATTACACCTTGACGAAACGACGAAGCGTGATGACTGACGCAAGAGCAGCAACGAAGAGTCCTACCCCAAGTAATTGCAGAGAGGCTATCCAGACGGCATCCCAACCGAAGAAGCGAGTAAAGCTCAGAAGTGGTGCGACCCGTTGATCAATTAATACTTTGAAGCCAGAGAGCATCCCAAGAGCAACCATCCAGCCGAATACCGCCGCGAAAACGCTCTCCAATAAGAATGGTAGTTGGATCGAGAAACTTGAAGCGCCGACGAGTTTCATCACGCCAGTTTCCCGTCGTCGATTGAAGGCAGCAATTCGAATAGTGTTGGAAATGAGTAGCGCTGCGGTCAGAACGGAAATTAAACCAATGAAGAGAGCGCCATTTCGAAGTACATTAAGTAAACGGAAAAACTTCTCGAGAATTGCGCGCTGATCTTGCACGACGTCAATGCCAGGCCTTCCGGAGAATGCACTTTGGATAACCGCAAATTGGGTGGGGTCTGTTAACTTAACGCGGAAAGATTCTGGGAGTTGATCAGGTGTGACATTTTGCGCGATAGCAGAATCCTTAAATCGCTCTTGGAAGCGCTTAAATGCATCGGCTTGCGATTCGTAGTAAACATTCTGTACTACTGGAATAGCTTTTAAGTCCTGTTCAATTTGATCACGTTGTGGAATCGTAATTTTTCCGGAGGAACATGACGGCGCCTCCGATAGATCACCACATAAGTAAATGGAAACTTCAATCTTGTCGTACCAATAATCTTTCATCACGCCAACTTGTGCGTTGGAGAGTAAGCCAAAACCAAGAAGTGAGAGCGAGGTTGCGACAGTGACGATAACAGCGAATGTCATCGTGAGATTGCGGCGAAGGCCGATGCCTACCTCTGATAGAACAAAACCTGCTCGCATTTCTCGCCCCCTTGCTAACTCAGTTGCTAACCGGTGTAACCGTAGACGCCACGAACTTGATCGCGGACTACAAGACCACCCTCAAGTTCGATAACGCGCTTACGCATTTGATCCACAATGCCGCTGTCATGGGTTGCCATAACAACTGTCGTTCCCGTTCGATTAATTCTGTCGAGAAGTTTCATAATGCCAACGCTCATCGTTGGATCGAGGTTTCCGGTGGGCTCATCGGCGATAAGAATTGCAGGATGGCTTACGAAAGCCCGAGCGATTGCTACACGTTGTTGCTCGCCACCAGAGAGTTGCGAAGGTCTGCGATCGCCATAACCTTCAAGGCCAACAAGCTCAAGTACCTCGGGGACCTCTCGATTGATCTCCTTATTGGAGTACCCCAATACATGGAGCGTGAAAGCCACATTCTCAAATACTGTCTTATTGGGTAGTAAGCGGAAATCTTGAAAAACAGTCCCCACTTGGCGGCGTAACTCAGGCACCTTCCAACTCGAAAGCTTGCTCAAATCTTTCCCAGCGACATAAATCTTTCCGGAAGTGGGGTCCTCTTCTTTAAGTACCAGTCGAAGAAAGGTTGATTTTCCAGAGCCGGAGAGGCCAACGAGGAATACGAATTCCCCTTTAGCGACTTCTAGGTTTACGCCATCGAGGGCAGGTCGCTCTTGATTTGGGTAGGTCTTGCTGACGTTCTCAAATTTAATCAACGCAACCCCCACTCTCCGTCGTTCGCTTCGCCACTATCTTCTTGGAAGATTCTAGAGAGAGATTGGTCAATCGGCTGTATTTAACGCTGTGAGGTACCTGAAAAGTGAGCATTTTCGCGGATTCTCTTATTCCGGCGATTCCGGCAGCGCTAATTCTCTACTTTTAAATCGAATCTCAATCCAGACGGATTGAAAATTAAAAACACTGAGGGAACGCTAACGAGCTGCCTTGACCGGCTGAAATACAGTCTCGTTTAGTTCTGGCGGCGCCAGCGAATACCTGCTTCGATGAAATCATCTAGATCCCCATCGAGTACTGCGCCGGTATTCCCCACTTCGTAATCTGTTCGGAGATCTTTAACCAATTGGTAAGGATGGAGCACATAGGAGCGCATTTGATTACCCCACGAACCTGAGTTATCTCCCTTTAGCGCGTCAATTTTTGCCTGCTCCTCTTGACGTCTTCTATCAAGTAATTTTGATTGTAAAACAGCCATTGCTGTTGCTTTATTTTGAATTTGCGACCGCTCGTTTTGGCAGGAAACGACAATTCCAGTTGGAATATGTGTAATCCGAACTGCGGAGTCGGTTGTATTAACGCCTTGTCCCCCTGGACCGCTTGAGCGATAGACATCTATTCGAAGTTCTTTCTCATCAATATCAATGTGATCGCTCTGATCGACAACAGGGACAACTTCTACTCCTGCAAATGAGGTGTGGCGGCGAGCATTGCTATCGAATGGAGAGATTCGCACTAGGCGATGTGTGCCTTGTTCAACGGAGAGCGTTCCATAAGCAAATGGAGCGCTGACTCGGAAAGTTACCGATTTGATGCCAGCTTCTTCAGCGTATGAGGTATCAAGAACATCGAACTTATGACTATGGCGCTCACACCAACGGGTGTACATACGAAAGAGCATCTGCGCCCAGTCTGCCGCCTCTACTCCGCCCGCTTGCGAACGAATAGTCACCAATGCATCACGAGCATCGTATTCACCATTAAGGAGAGTGCGCACTTCCAATTCACCAATTGATTTCGTCAACACGTTCAGTTCCAGGTCTGCCTCTCTGAGAGCAGATGCATCAGCTTCGCTCTTTGCCAGCTCAATAAGTATTGGAAGATCTTGCAATCGACTCTCTAATTTATTGAAGCGCTCAATTTCATTCTGCAAACGTGAGAGCTTGCTTGTCACTTGAGCCGCGTTCTCAGGGTCATCCCACAAATTTGGATTCGCCGCAGCTTCCTCAAGTTTGGCTATTTCGCCTAACATGGCATTGAAATTGAGGACCGTTTTGATTGTGGTCAATTTTTGAGCAAGGAGCGATATCTCTTGATCGTACTCTCGCTCTGACATGCTCTCATGATACTTCTATTTTTATGCTAGAAGAAATTACAACCTATTTCTCACTGTCGTTTTGAACTTTTCCCACTTTTCGCAAGTTTCGGAGATAATCGCCTTTTGGAAACAACCATACCCTTGTTCCTTAATCACAAACACCATCACGCTATTCTCAACGAACTCTTTGGA
>JACCDG010093825.1_pt1 | contig 10311 bp, 13 predicted proteins | sample 7442471 | NCBI WGS metagenome assembly JACCDG01 (sample SAMN15323444, study PRJNA562643) | freshwater metagenome | isolation source: river surface water | place: USA:Blue River Watershed | collected 2017-08-17 | reverse complement strand
GCTGTTTTACATATTTCCGGTCACCATGCTGACCGCGATATTCCCATAGAAAATTTTTATCAAGCTTACCGACAAACAGCTTTGCGATCCGGTGAGATGATCACGGGGGTCAGTTTTGATCTTCCTGCTAAGAATGAATTTCTGCGATTACGTAAGAGTTCACAGCGTAAGGATTTGGATATCTCTTGTGTGAATTTGGGAATTCGTCTGCGTCGTCTGGGACATCAAATTGAAGATATTAAAATATCGATGGGTGGAGTTGCAGCAACTCCTTTGCGATTATTGAAGACAGAAAAAGTTTTGCAGGGACGTCTGTGGCAGGAAAGTTTACTTCCTGATTTGATTCAAAGTGTTCAGTCGGAAATACAACCTATTTCGGATCTTCGTGGAAGTGCAGATTTTCGTCGCTTATTGGTGAAGAATCTTTTGACTCAAATTCATCATGAAGTTTTGGAAGAAGGAGGTCCATCATGAAACATCATGATTCCGCATGGACTCATGTGCAGGGTTTGAGTGAATTTGTGGATGACCGTCCCTTACTCGCGGGCGAGCTTCATGTGGCTATTGTTTACAGTCCTCATGCTCATGCGGAAATTCTTGGGATGGATGTTTCACAGGCTTTGCAAGTTCAGGGTGTGGTAGGGATTTTTACCGCCAAAGATTTGCATCACAATTTATGGGGAACTATTTTTCAAGATCAGCCCGTGCTTGCCGATAAAATCGTTTCCTTTGTTGGAGAACCCATTGCCTTGATCGCAGCAGAAACAAAGGATGCTTTAAGAATTGCCAAGAAAAAAGTTCAAATTCAGTTTCAAGTTTTACCCGCCATTCTAAGTATTGATCAGGCCATTTCTTCGCAAAGCTATTTGGGATTTGAAAGAAAAATAGAACGAGGTCAAGTGGATCAAGTCTGGGATCAATGTGATTTTATTCTTGAAGATAAAATTATCATTCAAGGGGCTGATCATTTTTATTTAGAAAGTCAGGCCTGCATTGCTTATCCAAAGGAGCAGGGGCAACTTGAAATCCATTCCTCGTCTCAACATCCCAGCGAAGTTCAGCATGTTGTTTGTCATGCCTTGGGGCTTGAATCCAAAGATGTGGTGGTCATTGTGAAACGTATGGGCGGAGGCTTTGGAGGAAAAGAATCTCAAGCGGCACCCATCGCTGCATTTGCGGCTTTGGTGGCTCAAAAAACGGGACGTCCTGCGCGACTGATTTTAAGTAAAGATGATGATATGATCATCACAGGAAAGCGAAATCCATTTCAAAATCATTACAAGGTGGGTTTTCAAAAAGATGGGCAGATTCTTGCTTTGGATGCCATGTTTTATTCCAACGGTGGAGCTTTTGCAGATCTTTCAACTTCCATCATGGAGCGAGCTAAATTGCATTTGGATAATGCCTATTACATTCCCCATCTACGAGTGAAGGGGCGCGTGTGCAAGGTTCATCAGCATCCTCACACAGCCTTTCGTGGCTTTGGAGGACCTAAGGGCGTTGCCACGATCGAAAAAATCATCGAGCAAATTTCTTTTTTTCTTCGCAAGCAAGGCTTTGCTTTGGATCCATTGGCGATTCGTCAAAAAAATGTTTACACCAGCGAAGGTGGCAGAGATATCACTCACTATGGGCAAAAAGTTGAAAATAATTGTCTTCCGGATATTTTAAAAAAATTGGCAGAAAGTTCCCATTATCATTCCCGTCGTTTGGAAATTGAAAAACACAATCAGAAGATGCTTGCTTCGAAATCCTACCAGCAGAACGATGGATATCGTGGACTTTCATTGACTCCTGTGAAGTTTGGAATTTCTTTCACGACAAGATTTTTAAATCAGGGAAATGCTTTAGTGATTGTTCATAAAGATGGAAGTGTGCAGGTTTCAACAGGTGCGACAGAAATGGGTCAGGGAGTGAACGCACGCATTGCAAACTTGGTCGCCAGTGAGTTGGGTTTAAGTGCGACGAATATTCGTATGATGCCCACCTCGACTGAAAAAAATGCGAACACTTCTCCGACGGCGGCGTCCAGTGGTACGGATTTGAATGGTGGTGCGGCGATTTTAGCGGCTCGAAAAATTAAGGCTCGTTTAAGTCAGGTGGCGAAAGTTTTATTCCAACTTCCAATGGAAAAATGGGCAAGGGTGACTGCGGGCTTGGGGACGCAGGAAGAAATTCTGATCGATCCCGAAGTGTATCGACAACTTCAGTATGGAGATGATGCCAATGCGGATGCGTCTCATAAAGGTGCCGCTGAATATTTGGGAGTTGTCTTTGAAGCGGGAGAAGTTTTTTGCAAAGAAGATCCTTCAAGGCGTTTGAAGTTTTCAGATGTGGCGAATGAAGCTTATTTGAATCGAGTTTCTTTATCGGATTATGCTCATTACCGCATTCCTCATTTGCATTTCAATAAATTAACGGGGCAAGGGCAGGCCTTCATGTATTACACGCAAGGTGCTGCGGTTTCGGAAGTTTCTGTGAACATTCATACGGGGGAAGTGAAAGTTCAGGACGTTCAAATTTTAATGGATTTGGGTCGACCTGTGATGAAGGAATTGGATCTGGGGCAAGTCAGCGGAGCTTTCATTCAGGGAATGGGTTGGGTGACAACGGAAAATTTAGTCTATTCTGAGCAGGGGAAATTGCTTTCCCATTCGCCAAGCACATACAAAATTCCCAGCATTCAAGATATGCCAAGAAAATTTCATATCGAACTTTTTCAGAATGAGGGAAATACTCAAAATGTGCGTGGTACAAAAGCCGTTGGAGAGCCTCCTTTGTTGTTGGCTTTAAGTGTATGGACAGCCATTCAAGATGCATTGACGGTGGCTGTGAAAGAGTATCCATCTTTACCCATTCCAGCGACTCAAGAACAAATTTTGAAAGTCTTGTACCCAGACCAATTTTTATCGCAGCAGTGATGGAGAGTGAAATGTTAGAGAAAAGTTTTGAAAAAATGGATCAGGCTTCGACATTTTATGAAGCGGCAGCGATGCTCGAACGGCAAGCGATTCCCTTTGTTGTGGTCACGATGCTGACTCATCGAGGTCATGCTCCTCAAGATCCTGGGGCAAAGATGATTGTGACAGAGCAAGGTCATGCCTTTGGAACAGTGGGCGGAGGTAAAGTCGAAGCCCGTTGTTTGTTGGAAGCTTTGTCGATGCTTCAGGGGGATGAAAATCTGAAGATTCATTCTTGGAATTTGCAAAAAGATATTGGAATGTCCTGCGGTGGAGAGGCTTCTTATTTATTTGAAAAGCAAAGATCTTTATTGTGGCAAGTTTGTATTTTTGGAGCAGGCCATGTGGCTCAAGCTTTGGTGCCAGCGATGTTGAAGCTTCAGGTGGGATTGACTTGCGTGGATGAAAGACAAGAATGGCTTCAGAAGTTGCCAGTTCATGCACGTTTGAAGTCTGTGCTTCGTCAGGATCAGCAGCAAGATCTATCGTCTTTTGTTCACGCTTTGTCGGAACAAAAATATTTTGTTGTGATGACTCAAGGGCATGGAACAGATTTGCCCGTGTTGACAGAAATTTTATTTCATCATCCCCGCGCGATTTACGTGGGCGTTTTAGGAAGTCCCCTGAAGTCCAAAAAAATTCGCCTTGATCTGCAGCAATCCTTAGAATCCCGCGGCCTTTCTTCGGAAGAAGCCACCACTCGCATTTCCAAACTCCATTGCCCCATGGGCTTAGATTTGGGCAATAACTCTCCCGAAGAAATTTCCATCAGCATCATCGCCCAACTTCTGCAAGTTCGAGATCATTCTGTAGCAGCTTTGTGAAGAGTTCTTCAAAATTCATCGGCCTGTGACATTGAAGGGCAAGGGTGGTGAGTTTTTGGCAAATTTTTCAGTTTAAATCGAATTTAATCTTTTTTGGATGGCATTGAATTCGCATAGTTCAAGGATGAAAAAGTAGTCAGTTTTGATTTCTTGAAGTAGGAGTGATCGATGTTTGCGACAGATCTTTCGAAAATTTTAAAAAAAATGGGGATTCATCTCTTTTGTTTGTTAGTTTTGCTTCCTTTTTTTTCGGAAGCCCGTATCTGCGTTTTAGCAATGTTTCCCAAGTCCAGCGATGAAGCAAAGATGATCCAAAATGTATTTCAGTATTATCATTTAGCCGATATTTATATGCCTGCACAGATTGCTGATATTCAAGGTTGTTTTGAACAGGACCAATATGAGGAAATCATATGGGTTGGTCATGGTGCAAGTCGGAATGATGGCCTAAGTGATTATTCGGCTCCGATATTAAGACTTCCTGATGGGTCTAAAATGCCCTTGACCTCAACTTTTTTTCAGCGGCGATTGTCACCCTTGTCCAAGAGATCCACACTCAAAAAAGTTCGACTGAATTTTTGTAATCCTTATTTTGAAAATAGAGAAAAATCGATGACTTCAGAATTGCAGACAGGAGATTTTTCCACCTTGGATGGTTTTGTGAGACAATTAAATTTTCAAGGTGTTCAGGTGGATATTGCTCCGGAGCTGAAGTGGGCTTCGTCCATTTTATCTATCTTCGGTAGTCGAGATAAAGTTTCAAGCCTTCGCTATGCGTGGTTGAGCCAGAGCTTAAATTCAGATCTGTTTCAACAATGGGCGACCCATGGAAATGGATGGTGTGAAAGCGATTCATGGCCCCACTGCGATCGCAAAAAATCCGCCTATTCTTATCCCACTCAAAGAACTCATGATCCTTCGTTGGATAAATTCTGAAATTTTTTCCGCGCTTGGTCCAAACCTGGAAATCGTTTTTCTACCCATTGGTAAAAAGATGAAGGCAAGCTTCGTAGCAACCAAAATCCCAGCCAACCGAAGGCCAGTGGGCGAAGAAGGTAGATCCAGATTTCAGGTCCTTTTTCGTGTTGAGAAAATGCTAAAAATAAAACTGTCAGCAGAAAAGAAAAAACAAACCAAGGTGTCCAAAGATCCAAGAGGGCTTGTTGCCAAGCGGGGTGATGGGATTTTGGTTTGAGGGGTCGGAAGTGATGGGATGTTTTTTGACGAAGTTTTTCGACAGAGTTTTGGTACTTTGTCAGTAGAGCGAAAGAGGACCTCCATACATAAGTCGAAAGAAGGATGGAAAGAATCACTTTGATCAAAACAAAACCAAGCAGGATCCAAAGAATCATTTCCTTCGGAAGAGAAAATGCCTGACTGAAATCTTTCCAAACTTTTTCAGCACCAAAGTACAAAGTATTTCCAAAAATAAAATAAGCAAACAAAATAGGTTGAGCAAAACTCCAGAGAGAGCTTAAAGCTGTACCAAAGATCACTCCGAAGAAATTAAGTCCAAAGAAAAAAAGTCCGATGGAGTACAAAAGACCCTGAACAGATATTGCCAACATAGGGGTCAGTTTTTTTCCGGCTGGAGCAAGGCTTTTTAAAAGAGAAGTGATGCAGGCGACAGCCATGCAGGAAGAGATCGCACTTTTGCGCTGTTCACAAAACTTACAAGTCCAAGTTAAAATGGCAATTTGATTCAAGCTCAAAATTTGACCTGTCAAAGGCAACTGCAGGGCATGGGCTGCAGACCCAATTCCTAACTCCGAGAAAGACTGCAAGACAGCCATTCTGGCAATAAGTTCCGTTGTCGTCGATGAGGCGGGTGTTACTTCTTCCATAGAAGCAGGATCATTCATGATTTTAATTACAATAGCAAGTAGGTGTTTATCTTTGATTTCTTATGATAATGCGATTATCTTTGAAAGTAATAAGGGGAATTCAGTGCCAATTATTTCAACTTTTTTTGGAATTTTGATACGTATTAACTCGAGAGATCACAATCCACCGCATTTTCATGCTGAATATCAAGGCTTTAAGGCTGTGTTCGAGATTAAAACGGGACGTTTGCTTGCTGGTGATTTACCAACAACAGCCCGAAGGATTGTGAAAGAATGGGCATTAAAACATCGGAAAGAATTAATATTAAATTGGGATCTTGCGCAAAAAGGAAAAATTCCAATGAGAATTCCTGGAGGTGATGAGTGAAAAAATGGATACCCAGAAGTGTTTTGCATGTTGAGGTTCTTCCTAGATTTAAGTTGCGATGCCATTTTGATAACAATGAAATTCGTATTTTCGATATGAGTTTTGTCAAAAAAGAAAAAGGTCCATTAGTAAAGCCGTTAAAGTCACAAACTTTTTTTAAGAAAGTGTTTATTGAGATGGGGACGCCCACTTGGCCCAATGGATATGATGTGTGCGCAGATCTTATTTATCAAGATGGAGTTGCTGCTTCCATAACTTCATCAACGAAGAAGGTTAGCTAAGAAAAATTTACTTCTTCCATATGGTGATGATGGCGCCAAGCCATGTGATCGCAATTCCAAGATAACGACCGATGGAGATACTACGGTTTTCTACTTTTAAATCCCAAATTAAGCTTGTTAATAATTGGGCTGAAATCAGAAGAACAAAGGTATGGGTTGCTCCCCATTTTTGCATGGAGTAAGGGCCTCCGAAAATCAAGGCAAGTCCACAAAGTCCTGGAAGTAAATACCACCAAGAAAACTGATCCCAGCGGATTTGAAAGAGTTCTTGATCGGATTTCGATAGAAAGATAAAAAGTAAAATCAAGCAAGTTGCAACAAGAACAACGGCAGCATTGAACCAAGCCGCAAATGGCAGACCCCACTGTTCAGCAATTTTTTTATTCAAACCTGCCTGAAGAACAGAACCTGCTCCAAGCAAAGCTGGTAATAATGATATCAAAGAAGAAAAATGAAAAGAGTTCATGCGGCCAAGATTAACAAGCCCACAGATCCAGGGCAATGAAAAATCAATTTGAATTTTCAAATTTCAATGAGATTTGCAATGCAAGATTTTTGATCTTTGATAACTCCGTCGCTTTCGTGAAGATCGCGTTGAGTGAATCCCAGGGTGATGTGGGGAGCATACTTGCTGGCTTGAAACGAGTCTTTGTTGCCGCCCTTAGAGACATAAAGATCTTGGATTTTTTGGCGCACTTGAAGAAGATCTTTAGATTCCACAACGACATAAAAAGTTTTTTCTAGTTTTCCATTCAAGGTGGCTTGTCCACTTCCAAGGCAGATGATTTTGAATTTTGAATTCTGAAGATTTTGTTCTTTGGATATTTTTTGTATATCCTCCATGGTAATACCTTGAGGTCGTAGGGTATTCCAGTATTCGACGGGAGTCAGAACTGTGATGTGAGCTTCGCCTCGGTGAAGCAGTTGGATTTTCTCTTTTTCGACGAATTGCTGATGCAGTTTCAGGATGGGGTCAAAGGGTAAATTCATCGTTTGATAATTATCAAACGCAGCAGGGCCTGAGTGAGATAGAAATGGAAGGTCCTGCGTTTGATAAATTTTTCGACTGATCGTCAATTCCATCGCTTGGCCATATCCCGAAATGAAAAGAATAAGAAAAAAAAGCGTTTTCATCAAACTCAGGCTAACTCAAAGAGAAGAGTATTCAACCATTTTTTTCGCGCTCCAATGGCTCGATGGATCAGTGATTCGTGGTGACAAAAAATGTTCGACAGTAAGATGCAAGATTTGAGGAAGTACCTGCACGGCTAGTCCCATCCAAAGACTTCACCTCTGCTGGGAAATGGGATATTCACAATTCATTTCCAAAGCGGAAAACATGAGTCATCGGTCAAAGATGACTCTGTTTCCACTTCGGAAAAACGGGTGATTCAATCCTCTGGATTGAATCACCAAGTAGCTTTGATCAGGACGTCCTTAATCTGATTTGGTTTCTGAGATAAATCAAGAATTTGTCTTTACTACATTACCGTAATATAGTATATTCAATCTTATTTGATGAGGATGGTTGCATGATTAGAGACTTTGGGCACAAAATTGCTTCTGATCTTTACCATAAGGGAAGTTGTAAAGGGCTACCTAAGCAGTATTGGCAACGTGCAATCCATTTGCTTGAAGTTATGGAAGCCGTCGAGAATTTTGAGGAACTTAAGAAAAAGGGTTTTCCTCCAAGTGTTCGCCTTCATCCACTTGTTGGTACGAGAAAAGGGCAGTGGGCGATTGATATTCACAAAACCTCTGGATGGAGAATTACGTTTAGATTTGAAAAAAATGTATTTTTTGAAGTTAAAGTAGAAGATTATCATTAGGAGGATCTGATGGAGAGATATCTTAAAAAACGACCCACAAGAAGGCCTTCTCATCCTGGGGAGATTTTGAAAAATCTGTGGCTTGATGAGTTGGGTTATAGTCAGTCTTATTTTGCAGAACTTTTGGTAGAAGCCTCGGGCGGATTGTCAAAAAAGTCTACGCTGCAAACGAAGCTCAATGAGGTTATCAGTGGTAAAAGAGCAATGAGTGCAGATTTTGCCGTTCTTATCAGTAAAGTGCTGAAGAGCAGTCCTAAAATGTGGATGAATCTGCAAATACAGCTTGATATTTGGGAAGCTGAAAATCGAGCAGCATAAATACCAATTTTTTACTTGATCATCGATAGTATTAAAAAAACATGGGTCTATTTTGTGGAAACAGAAAGAACTCTTTTTTAAATTTCATAGAAAATCTTAAGTAAGAAGAAAAACTGGTGGACCTTCCCAATGGACAAACGAACCCAATCATCATCATGATTTTATTGAACTTTCACCGAGAACACAATCACGAATTTACGAGAAATGCGCCCCTTTATACGAAAAGGGCCTCTCTATTCGAGATATAGAAGAGCGCACAGGAATACCAAAATCGACTGTGCGCGAAGCTCTTACAAAGAGCGGAATGTCACTTAGAAATCCCCTCAATGGAAATGCTCGCCAGATAGATCGACTACATACTAAGCGCGGCGGGCACACACCATACGGCTATGCTTATCTAGATGGGCAGCTTCTCATTGACCCCAAAGAGCAAATCATTGTCAGAAAAATTTTAAAGCTTCACCAATCAGGGATGTCAGGCAATGCCATTGCTACCGAACTGAATCACCAAAAGATTCCAAGTCGCACTGGCAAAACATGGCGACCATGTGTGGTCAGAAGAATCATCAAAGCCAACCAAACAATGAAAAAGTAGGAGGATCAAATGAATAGTCTTATCAAAATCGCAATCGTATTGGCCTTTGCCGCTATTGCCAGTGGCAATCTACCCAAGATCATCAACCAAGTCCGCAAGGCTCAACTTCATCTCATCATGGAATCAAAGGCGTCCAGCTGGCCTAAAGCGATGCGTATGCCGAGTAGGTAACAAGTCCCTGGCCTATATCCAGAAGTACAGCCAGTTATGGGTTATACGGATTTTTCTGAATGAAAATAAAAACATTAGGGTTTAATACCGTTTAATAGAATATCTAAAATTTGATCGAGTTCTTCTTGATCATTCCACTTTGGCGAAGAGCCCATGACATGTTTCGCTAGGACATATGCCATAATGATCGAAAACAAAGTGCGAGCGACTGTGACTGATTTTAAATTTTTTCGAATTTGTCCAGATTTTTGCAAAGTCTCAACAGACGCAATGGCCTCAGACCAGACTTCTTTCTCCCACAAACCAATGACCCTCTCTCTCAGCTCCGAGTTTTTCAAAACTTCAATAAGCATGAAGCGAATTTTGCCCTTATTTTCCCTTGCCACCTCCAATCGATCTTGAAATATTTTTGTAAACATTCCTTCAATTCCAAGTTCAGAGCTTTTGAAAAGAGACTTCATTTTGCTGATCTGTAAAGGGAAAACAGTTTTTAGTAGCAGCGGAAACATCACCCTTTGTAGTAAATCATCTTTAGATGGAAAATAACGAAAAAGGGTTCGTTCTGTGACGCCAGCCTTTTTGGCAATCTCTGCCGTTGGAGTATCAGAAGCACCTTTCTCAGAAAAAAGAATTTCAGCAGCAGCTATGATTGATTTCTCTTTTTGAGACAACGCCTGGTCATAACGAGTCGCCTCCTCGACCAAGGTCTCAAAATTAATTTCCTTTGGGTTTCGCATAGTTAACTCCTGTTGTTCTGATCTAAAGAACCAGAATTCTATTTCCGGCCTGCTGATGTATAGTATTTACTATACTTTCCGATAAGGCAATTGTACAGTGACCACTATACCCACAAAGAGATGACAAAACAAGATGAGGTTATAATGTTTGATCTAATAAAAGTCGCCATTCGAAACGTGGGTCGCAACACACGTAGAGCCCTGATAACGATAATCACCGTATTTATTGGCGTCTTTGTTGTGGTTGGAATTCGCGGGCTTTTAGATGGACTTCAAAATGAAATCAAAAGCGGGCTCACCCGAAAAATGCATGGGGATATTCAAATTCATCGTTTAGGTTACGAGGACTCCCTTGAAGCCAATCCCTATAAAATACTCATTCCCT
>JACCDG010353295.1_pt1 | contig 10313 bp, 6 predicted proteins | sample 7442471 | NCBI WGS metagenome assembly JACCDG01 (sample SAMN15323444, study PRJNA562643) | freshwater metagenome | isolation source: river surface water | place: USA:Blue River Watershed | collected 2017-08-17 | reverse complement strand
TTGGCGCGCCCGTCGTGCAGCAGGCGGCGGTGGCCGTTGACGTCATGCACCAGGCCCACGCCCCACAGTGGCGGGGTTTTCCACTGCTGGCCATTGGCCGCAAAGTCGGGCCGGCCATCGGCCAGGTCGGGGCCCATGTCATGCAGCAGCAGATCGGTGTAAGGCCAGATCTTCAGGCCCTGCACCTTGGGGCTGGACAGGCGGGGGAAGGGCGCGGCGCCCGTGGTGTAGCTGGGCCGGTGGCAGGCACTGCACTGGGCCTGGGCAAACAGGGCCTGGCCGCGCAGCACCTTGGCGTCGTTCACATTGCGCCGTGCGGCGGGGGCTAGCGTGGCCTGGTAGAAGATCACATCCCCCAGCGTGCGCTCGTCAATCTCGGGCGCCTTGCCTTGTGCGCCACGGGGTGCGGCCAGGCAGTCTTTTTGTGCGGGCGTGCAAGCCTCGTCCGGGTGCTGGGCCGATGTGATGCCGATGTCGCCCAAAAATGCGCCCGCTGTTTGGCTGGCCACGCTAGCCTGGTTGGCTTTCCAGCCAAAGCGGCCGACGCGCTTGGCTTGTGCAAAGTCGTCCCACACGTGGTTGGGCTGGCCTTTGATGGGGCCTGCCGCTGCAGCTTGCGCGGCGGCGTTGGCCAGGATCTCGGATTCGGGGATGGCTTCCAGCAGGCCCACACCGGCCATTTGCGGCGCAATGCGTGGGCTGATCATGGCGCCGGGCGCCAGCGGGCCATAGGCCAGGTTCGTCAGGCTGTAGAGGGGCTTGCGCAAGGTGTAGGGCGTGCCATCGGCAAACGTTCCGCGCAGGGTTTGGTAGCGGATGCGCACCTGCCCTTCGGGCTGCACGCCCTGGATGGCGGCGTTGTTGAGTTGGTCGCCATAGACCGGGTCGGGCACCACACCGCCGTGGGCGCCGGTGCCGGGGATGGACAGACGCATCAGCAGCGCCACGGGCGGATCGCTCAGGCCCTTGCGGAAGTCCGGCGGGGCGCCGCGGCCGTCTTGCACGTGGCAGCCGCCGCACGAACGGGCGATGAAGTGCGGGCCCAAGCCATCACGCGCGGTGGTGGAGGCGGGGGCTTCCACCCAGTTGCGGCGGAAGAAGGAGTTGCCAACGGCAAAACGCGCGCGTTCGTCGTCGTCCAGTGTGGGGAAGGGCATGGAGAACGCGTTGCGCCCGGTGGCAAAGGCCGTGGCCTCTGCAGCGGTGAGTTCACCCTGAACGGCGCCGGATAGGTCTGCGTCGCTGTGGCCCCACAGGGGCCACAGCAAACCTGCCACGGTGCCCGCCGCTGTCAGCACCAGGCCGACTTTTTGACGGGTGCGTAACTTCATTTGGCTTGGGCCAGCTTGGTGATGCCCAATACGGCGGCAGCTTCGGTGATGTCCTTGGACTGCTGCACCAAGCTGTCGATGGTCTTTTGCACCCGGATGCGGCCGGGTGCGTCTTTGGCGCCCACGATTTCGCGGTCAAACGGAGCCTGGATGGCGGTGGCGTTGGCCACGCTCTGGGCAATCTGTTGGCTCACCTTGTCGGCCAGCGCGGCGTTCTTGGCGGCCACCAGATCCTTGAGGGAAGCGCCTTGCAGGGTGCTGCCATCCAGGCGCTTGTAGCTGCCCAGCCAGACGTTCTGAATGCCTTGTGCATTGGTCACCACATCGCGGTGGGTGTTGTCGGAGAAGCAGGAGTGCTCGTCTTCCTTGTCCTGCGTGTTCATGGCCACTTCCAGACGTTCACCCGCCAGTTCGCCGCGCGACAGGGAGCCCATACCTACGATGATCTTGCGCACCGACTGGATGCCACCTTGCTCAAACTTGGCGCGGTAGTTTTTGGCACCCGGGGCCCATGCCTTCACCAGGAAGCTGAGGTCGTCGATCAGCAGCTCAGTGGCGGTGACCAGGTAGGCGCGGCGCCGGTCGGCGTTGGGGGCCTTGCCGTCCACAAAGTCTTCGAACGAGCGGTTGCCGGGGCCGGTGTCGCTCTGGTCCTGGCCCCACAGCGAGAACTCGATGGCGTGCCAGCCGGCCGCAATGTTTTCTTCACCGCCACGCTCGTTCAGTTTGGCCAGGTTGGCCTTGGTGATCTTGACCTTGGGGTTGTTGATCAGACCCGCCTTGGGCTTGCCCGCCACGCTGTCGATGTAGGACTCGTCCAGGGGCCAGGCGTTGATGCGGCCTTCGGGCCCGCTGTCATCATCGATGGGGCCGCTGTAGAAGCGGAACACCTCGGTCTGGCCATAAAACTCACGTGCCGCCAGCCAAGCTTTCTTGGCGTCTTCCAGGCCTTGGGCCGAAGGCGCGGCAGTGAAGGAGGCAATGGCCTTTTGCAGGGTCTGCGCGCTGGTCAGCACATCGCTGTAGTTGGCGTGCACCAGATCGCTGTAATGCAGTACCACAGCCTTGGCATCGACAGATTGGGCATGGGCTGGAAGGCCAGCTAGCAGGGCAGCGCCGAGCAGGGTGGCGGTGAGGAAGTGTCGCTTTTGCATGAACGGCTTTCTGAAATTGACAAAGAGACTGCCAAGCAGACATTTGCACGGCAGGTACGATGTGTATGTTAATACAAATCGTTCTCATTTGTAGGTAAAAGAAAGCGCCAGCGTGATCTGGCGCAAAAGCATTGCCTGCAGCGAGGCTTAGGACAGTTCGCCCATTTGGCTTTGCAAGTAGTTCTGCAGTCCCACCTTGCCAATCAGGTCGATCTGGGTTTCCAAAAAGTCGATGTGCTCTTCGGTGTCATCCAAGATTTTTTGCAGCAGGTCGCGGGATACGTAGTCGCGCACCGATTCGCAGTGGGCAATACCCGCCTTGATGGTGGCCTGCGCGCCCACTTCTGCCTTCAGGTCGCATTCCAGTGCTTCTGGCACGTTTTCGCCGACCAAGATTTTGGCCATGTCTTGCAGGTTGGGCAGGCCGTCAAGCATGAAGATGCGGTCCATCAGCATGTCCGCGTGCTTCATTTCGCCGATCGATTCGGAGTACTCCTTCTTGGCGAGCTTCTCCAGGCCCCAGTGCTTGTACATGCGGTAGTGCAAGAAATACTGGTTGATGGCGGTGAGCTCATTTTTGAGTTGGGCCTGCAGATGGCCAATGACTTGTGCGTCGCCTTTCATGGGAACTCCTTGTAGTGAAGAGGGCAATTATCCCTAGGTGATCTGCTTCCCACGAATCGCGCACCGATGAATAACCCCCAAATAGAAACCATAAAAATATTGCAAATGAGAACGATTCGCATATACTGAATTCGGTCGCAACGAAATCAGCGCACGGATCAGCACAAGGAGAGACTATGCAGAGCACCCCGCAAGCCCACCCGAACGAGGAATACACCATGCCCTGTGCGGAGGCCTTGCTGGCCGGCACCATGGCGCTGATGACAGGCCATGTGCAGGCCTGCTGCGGCGCACATCGGGAAGCCATGGTGGGCAAGATCGTCGCTAACCTCACAGCGCTGGCCGAAGATCCCTTGCTCTCGCCGGGTTTCAAGACTTTGTTGTGGGCTTTGCGCCAGCGCTGGCAAACCCAAGCCCAGGGGGCTCCACTGGCGCAGCTGCCTGCCACCGAGCGCAGCCTGTGGCACAGCAGCCCGGAGGCAGTGCAATGACGTCTGCGGTGGAAGCGCTACTGCAAGATCACACGCCAGCCGCTCGCCATGGCAAACGCAGCGCGTACCGCCCCATGTGCGCGTGCTGCGCACCGGAGTCCGAAGTCCGGGAGGGCAAGCCCCAGCGTCAAAGCAGCAAACGCCCGGTGCTGGCTTGGCGTACCCGCTTGGCCCAGCAGCCAACGCTGTCAATTGCTTCGTCTGAAGCCCCCATTTAAGAGTAAAAAGTGCCGATATCCCTTACAGATACTACGCAAGCAGCTATTGAAAACATAGCATTTGGAGGTCCTTCCATGCTCAAAAATCTGCCCACATCCGAAGCCCTTTGCCACCACGAACACCCGGCGCCCGCTGCTTCGGGCTCACGCCGTCGGCGATTGTGGGACTTGGACCACCACTGCCATTGCCCCCTGGTCGGGGTGAGCTTGCCCATCGACACGCTACGCCGCTTGGTGAACAAGGCGCTGGGCGGCAGTGCCGTGGTCAACGACTACGAAGTGCACGCTGGCGCGGTGTCGGAGGCGGCGCGTCGTTGCAAGCTCTCGGAACTCATGCAGGCCGAGCTCGATGCACGGTATGCGCGTGAAATCCAGACCTTCAAGTCCGCCAAGAGTGCTTTAGCCGTGGCGGAGCTGTGGATCAAGTACCTGAAGGCGGGCGATGTGGCTGGCGCATTTTGGGCGGCGCTGAGCCACCCGCGTTGTGATGTGCCGCTGCAAGAGGCCATGTGCAAGGACTTGCACATGTTCCAGCACCAGGCGGGTGCCGGGGTGCGTCTGGAAATGGCCCGCTTCAACGCGCTAGCCGAAGAAAACGCTGTACTGGGGCGTGAGCTGGGCAAAGTGCAAGAGCGCATCACGCGCGTGATGGCGCAAAAGACGGCAGAGCTGGAGCGCCTGCAAAGTGAGCTGCTGCAGGCCCGTGCGGAATGTATTGCCAAGGACAGCCGCATGGCCTTCATGGCACAGGACCTGGAAGCCTTGCAAGCCACCATTCCGCAGTTGGAAGAGCGGCAGCGCCTGCAAAAGCGTCTCGACCAGGTGACCCAGCGCCAGCAGGAGCTGGAGGCCCACAACGCGGACTTGCGACGGCGTCTTGCCATGGCAGAGCGCGCGGCCTCTGAGCGAGGCGTTGTGGAGCGTTCAGCCCCTGAGTTGGTGGCCGTGCAAGATGTGCAGGCGGTCGTTGTGCAGCTCCACCAAAAGGTGGTGTTATGCGTCGGAGGGCGTAGCGGCAACATTGCCAACTACCGCGATGTTGTCGAGCGCGTGGGTGGCAAGTTTGCCCACCACGATGGCGGGGTAGAGGACAACGCCTCGGTGCTGGATGCCAACTTGGCCGCTGCCGATTTGGTGATCTGTCAGACGGGCTGCATCAGCCACAACGCCTACTGGCGTGTCAAAGACTTTTGCAAACGCACGGGCAAGCGCTGCGTGTTCGTAGAGAACCCCAGCGCGTCATCCCTGGAGCGTGGCCTGGTGCAGATGGCATTGGCCAAGCCTGCGGCAGACGTTGTGGAGACTGAGACGAAATAAAGTTTGTATTTGCATGTAAATGCGAATACTTCTCATATAGAATAAGTCACTTCAAGTAGCAAGCCAAGCCAATAGGGGCGTCTCACCGGACGCCCTTTGCATGTGCCAAGCCAGCCAATGTGAAACAACCGTTTTTCCAATAGGTGGTGTATGGCACGTATCCATGTGTCCGGGCAGTTTTCGCTGACTCGGCTTTCTTTGTGTTTGGGCTTGGCGTTTGGTTGCGGTGGCTTGTGGGCCCAGGAGGCGTCGCTTGCGCAGCGTCCGGTGGCGACCTTGAAAGAAGTTGTAGTGAGCGCCAGCCGCGTCGAGCAGGAGTTGGAAGATGTGCCTGCCACGCTTACCGTGATCACGGCCGAAGATATCGCGCTGGACAACCCCACCGACTTGGAGGAACTCCTGGGCAACGAAGTGGGCGTCTCGGTGCGCTCCCAGCCGAACCGTTCTTCGGGAGTGTTTTACGCCACTGGACGTAGCGGCAATGAGGGTGTCAATATCCGCGGCCTTGAAGGAGATCAGGTTCGTTTGCAGGTCGATGGCGTGAGTTTGCCCTCCACCTATGCAAGTGGCCCCTATGCGGCGGGCAGGGGCGACACGATTGACCCTGAAGGCTACAAGCGGGTCGAGATCCTGCGCGGTGGCTCCAGCAGCCAGTTTGGTTCGGATGGCTTGGCAGGCGCGGTCAGTTTTGTTACCAAGGAGCCGGAAGACTTGCTCACTTTGGGAAAACCTCAGCAATTCACCCTGAAATCCGCCTACGCGTCGATAGACAACTCGTTTCAGTTGGCGCCCAGTTTTGCGTTTGCGGGTGATGGTGTCAAAGGTATGGTGTTAGCGAGCATGCGGCGCAGCCATGAAACCGACAACATGGGCACCAATGACTCCGCCAACAACAGCCGAACCACTCCCAACCCGGCCAACAACCAGGCAGACTACGTGTTGGCCAAGTTGGTTTTGTCACCCAGTGCTGCCCACCAAGTGAAACTGAGCGCAGAAACCATTCGGCGCCAGAACAACACAGACATCAAGAGTTTTTTTGGTGATTCATTTGCTGCAGCAACGCTCACGGATGTGGATGTGCGCGAAGACATCTCCCGCGACTTGGTCAAGCTGGACTACCGCTACGCGCCCAATGGCATGTGGTTTGATATCTTGAGCGTGGGGGTCTACGCACAGCAATCCAAGAACCAGCAGTATGGCTACGAAGCACGCTCGACCGCACCTCTGGTACGCACACGGGATACCAGCTATGGGGAAAACACGCTGGGTGCGAATCTTCAAATGGAAAGCAACCTTGGTGAGCGCATCAAGCACCGTTGGGTGTATGGGCTGGACACCTCTGTTACGGATGTGACATCGTTGAAAGAGGGATACAACAGCTCAGGCACAGCTTTTGTACCCAACAAGAGTTTCCCGGATACCGACTACCGCGTGCTGGGCGCATTCATTCAGGATGAAATCAACTTTGGCTCTGTGAGTGTGACGCCTGGCTTGCGATACGACAGCTTCAAGCTCACACCCAAGCCGGATGCCCTGTACCGGGTTAACAATACGGCCGCTCCATCCGAGTTGAGCGATTCGGCGCTGTCCCCGCGACTAGGTGCTGTGTGGAAGCTGGCTCCTATGGCCCAGTTGTTTGCGAACTACGCCCATGGATTCCGGGCCCCTAAGGCCAGCCAGGTGAATGGCGGTGTCACCAATTTGACCGCTGCCGACCCTTACACCTCGATTGGCAATCCGAACCTGAAATCAGAGACCAGCGATTCCGTAGAGTTGGGTCTGCGAGGTCATATCGCTGGCACCAAAAATTCTTACAGCGTGTCGGTGTTTCACGGCAAGTACAAAGACTTTATTGCCAGCAACGTCAAGGTGACCGATAACGCCGCGCCCACGGCGGATGTATATCAGTCCATCAACTTGAGCAAAGTCACGATCAGCGGCTTTGAGGCGCGTGCCAACTGGGCGCTGTCGAAAGACTGGAACTTGTCAGCGGCTTATGCCCACGCCGAGGGTGATTCTGAGAGCAACGGAGCCAGCACACCCTTGGCCACGATTGATCCTGACAAGCTGATTCTCGGCTTGAGTTATGCCCACGGCGCACACTGGGGCTTGGCCACGCAGATCACTGCGGTGGAACGCAAGCTGCGCAATCCTGATTCCACCAAAGTCACGCCAGGCGGTTACAGCGTTGTGGATGTTGCAGCTTGGTACAACTTCAGTAAAGCGACCCGCTTGACGGCTGGCATCAACAATCTGTTTGGCAGAAAGTATGTGGAATGGGCGGATGTGCGTGACTTGGCTGCCACCAGCACCACTGTCGACGCCTACACCCAGCCCGGCCGCAATTTCAAAGTGAGTTTGACCCACAGTTTTTAACGGTGAGGGCACCGTTTGCCGGAAGCGCTTTCGGGGGCTTCCGGCTTTTTTACTCAAAGAATGCAATGACTGATATGACATGGTGCAAGGGCTGGCGCCGGCTCGTTTCCTGGGCGGCTTGGGTGCTGAGTGGCTGGCTGTTGCCGTCCATGGGCTTTGCCGCATCGCTGTTGTTTGTGACCACGGGCCCCATCACACCCGGCAAGTTCACTGTCTTGTCTGCAGCCGCCGCGCCTTACGGTGTCAAAGTCGAGGCCAAGTTCATTGAAAAGCTGGGTGTGGTTGATGCGCGTCTCTGGGCGGGGTATGACATGGTGTTGTTTGATGCGCCGCGCGACCATACCCAGGACGCTGTGGCCGCCAAGGTTAAAGACGCGTTGCCCGCGCTGGCGCAGGCTAAAACGCCTGTGCTGTGGCTGCACACCAGCAAGCCCCAGTGGTCCCACCTGCCGGACGACCTTGCCAAGCGCTTGCATGCCTATTACGTGAATGGTGGGCGCACCAACAGTGCCGGTTTTTTTGCAACCGTATCGGCCCATTTGGCCAAGAAGCCATGGATGCAGATAGCTGCGCCCCAGGTATTTCCGGCGACGGCCATCTACCACCCCAAGGCACCTGCGCTGGTGTTTGCGGATACCGCGTCGTATCTGCGCTGGAAGGGCGCGCCCAAGGGCAAACCGGTGATTGGCGTGGCCTTTCACCAGCAGGCGATTGCGGCCGAGCAGACCGGCATGATTGATGACTTCATCGCCCGCATCGAAGCTGCTGGGGCGGTGCCCTTGGCTTTTTACAGCCCGGTGATGGACAACGACGCGAACACCAAGATTCTTGCGCCTGGGGGCAAACCCTTGGCCGATGTGCTGATCACCACGCAGATCATGTTGAACCCGGAGGGGCGGCGCGCTGAGTTCGAGAAGTTGGGCATCCCGGTGATCCAGGCCATGGCCTACCGTAAGGGCAGTGTCGATGCCTGGTGGAACGACAGTGCAGGGATTGCGCTGATGGATGTGCCGTTTTACCTGGCTCAGCCCGAGTACGCTGGGGTCCACGACATCATGGTGGCGGCGGCCACCGACATTGACGATCAGCTGCGTGCGATTCCAGAACAGGCCGACGCGGTGGTGGGCAAAGCCTTGGGGCTGGCCCGATTGGCCCTTGCTGCCAATGCGGACAAAAAAGTGGCCATCATGTTCTGGAACTACCCTGCAGGGGAGAAGAACCTGGGCGCTTCTTTCATGAACTTGCCCACCAGCTTGCACAGCACCTTGGCTGCCATGAAAGCCGATGGGTACCGTACCGACGCGATGGACGCAGCCACCCTGACGCGCAAGCTGCAGCGGCTGCTAACGCCGTTTTACCGGCCCGGCAGCGTAGCGCACGAGATGGAGGCGCTGGTGCGCGATGGCTTGGCTGAGCTGATGCCATTGGCGACCTACAAAAAGTGGTTGGACACCCTGCCCGAAGAGCGGCGCGAGGTCTGGTCATCCGCCGTCGCGCAGCCTGAAAAATCGGTGTTTCTGGTGCGCCGCAATGGGGAAGCCTTTTTTGCCATTCCGCGCCTCAAGCTGGGCAATGTGGTCATCATGCCGCAGCCGCCACGCGGAGAGCCCATCGGAGGAGGCTTGTATGCGAAGAGCAAGGAGATTTACCACTCCACCACGGCCGCGCCACCCCATTCCTACATGGCAGGCTACTTGTGGACCCGCGCGCAGTTCAAGGCCGACGCACTGATTCACTTTGGTACCCATGGCACACAGGAATGGTTGCCAGGCAAGGAGCGTGGCCTGTGGGTGCATGACTACCCACTGATGGCGTTGGGCAATGTTCCGGTGATTTATCCCTACATCGTGGACAACATTGGCGAAGCGACGCAAACCAAACGCCGTGGCCGTGCTGTCAACATCAGCCACCAGACGCCACCATTTGCGCCCGCCGGTTTGCACGCTGTGTTGACCAAGCTGCACGACGACTTGCATGCCTGGCTGGCCCAGGACCAAGGGGCGGTGAAAGAACAGCTGCGCCTGTCCATCACTGCCCTGGTACGCAAGGAGCGTATAGACCGCGACATGGCCTGGACGCCGGAACGCATGGAGCGCGAATTCCCAGCCTTTATCACTGCATTGCACGACCACCTGCACGAGCTGGCCACCACGGCGCAGCCGCTGGGCCTGCACACCTTCGGGCAGGGTTCGGACGAGCAAGGACGCCTCTACACCGTACTCATGATGCTGGGCGCGCCGTTCTGGGAGGCGGCAGCCACCTTGGCCGATGGCAATGACCTGGAGGCTGACGAGGCGCTGATTGCAGATTACGCCAAGATGGCGCAGACGGCACCCTACCAACTGCTGGCCAAGCATGCGGTGCAAGGCCAGCCCACCGATGGTTTGCCGCCCAAGCTCAAGGCCATGGTTGAGCAAGGACGGCGCTGGTACATCGACTTGCAAGCCGAAGGTGAAACCCGCGGACTGCTGGCTGCGTTGAGCGGCCGCTACGTCCCCACGTCTTATGGTGGCGACCCGATCAAGAACCCCGACAGCCTGCCCACAGGGCGTAATCTGTATGGTTTTGACCCCACCCGTGTGCCCACCAAGGCGGCGTGGGCGGCAGGTAAAGAAGCATTGGACAAGCTGGTGGTTGCACACCAGCAGAAGACGGGTGTGACGCCTTCGAAGTTCACCTTCACGCTCTGGTCCGTCGAGACCATGCGCCACATGGGGATGTTGGAAGCCCAGGCTTTGTGGGCCATGGGCGTGGAGCCTGTGTGGGATGCCGGTGGCCGCGTGACCGATGTGAAGCTGGTGC
>JACCDG010137011.1_pt1 | contig 10314 bp, 7 predicted proteins | sample 7442471 | NCBI WGS metagenome assembly JACCDG01 (sample SAMN15323444, study PRJNA562643) | freshwater metagenome | isolation source: river surface water | place: USA:Blue River Watershed | collected 2017-08-17 | reverse complement strand
GGTAATGCAACATGCTTTTGATCACGGCGTCGGTATTGGGAAATCCGAGGAAGGAAGGTTCGCCGATCAGAAAATGGAAACCACGGTCGAAGGGTGCGTAGTCGTAGTAAGGGCCCAGACGGTCTTCGGCAGTCCAGTAAACTTCGAAGTAGCCGGCCGCCACTCCGTCGAACTCGAGGATTAAGGGAAACTGGTGCGGATCCGCGAGGCCCCGGCGTAAATACTCGCCAAGCTCCGCCTCGCTCCGATCGAGCTCCCAAAACTTCGCCACGCGCGGGTCGTTTTGCCAGCGGTGAAAAGCGGCGAGATCTCGTTCCGCATGGGCCAGGCGAAAGGAGATTTCTTTCCGGATCGCGGGAACATAGCGGCGGTAGTGCAATCCCGCCTTCGGGGAAGGCCGCCGCGGGTGCGCGCGCCCGTCTTTCTCCGTCCAACGCTCGAAATAGGGCCGCGCGCGGCCACTCGCCAGCCACGGCAGAGGATCTTGGAAGAATTCTTCCCGGTAGAGGGGCCTCTCCCCGATCGTCACGCTTTGCAAGGCGGGAAGATGGCCAAAAAGAAATTCCGCGGCTACCGCGACCACCACCTCACTCGGATCGCCCGCGGCGCACAGCTTTAAATGAAGATCACTTCGTTCGCCCGCCGTGAAAGCGAGCGCGGGGTTCTTTCCCTCCTCCACCACGAGGCCATCGCCCACGGCGCGCACGCGGAAGGAAACCTCTAAGCTCGGAGGACGATACGTAACGGCGTGGAGAGGTAAGCTCACGGACAACTCCCCGCGAGGCCGCGAAGGGGGTTCGGCATCTCGTTGTAGATCGCCAGCGGATTCTCGGTGGTGTTCTCGTTGATGCCGCGCAGGCAGCAGAGAAAGTTTCCCTTTTGCTCGAGCTTTTCGGCGTGAAGGAGATAGTTCAGGCAGCTGGGATCGGCGGGGTTGCCTTCTAGCAAGTTTTCGAGGAAAGCACGCAAATCACGGAGGAGCTCTTCCTCCGCCGCGAGTCCCGCGGAGGCCATCGCGGAAATCACGCCGAAAGCCGAATTGATCACGAGGTAATAGGCAAACAACGTATTGCCCATCCGCTCGTTCAGCACGTTTCCGTTGCTCTCCGTGATCGAACCCACGAGGGAACCGAAACGGGAAAAACCGAGCCGGCTGTAGCCACTCCCCTGGCAGTCGCGAAACACGGCGCCCGCGGGCAGGTGGTCCTCGATGCGCAGGAGCAAATTTTGTTGGTGCGCCCCGAGGAGCACGCCGAGTTCCGATTGCGCGCGCAGCAGCGGGCGAAGCGTTGTTTGCAGGAAACGGCCAAACCAAATGCCGGCGGCGGCGGACACGCTTTCGCCTCGCGCGGCCGCCAAGCGTTTCACCTGCACCGCGATGGCGTGATCGCCCCCGGTGGGATGATTCTGGGTGAGCGCGCCGAGCACCGCCACGCCTTCGCCGAAATTTGGCAATGCATTCTCGCGGATCACCACCATGGTCTCGGCGAGCGGTTCCCCCGCTTCGTCGCGAAGGGCGGCGAAGGCCGGTTCGTAGAGAATGCGAAACGCGGGTTCGGTGGCCAAGAATTCCCGCCCCGGCCCGGTGGCGAACACGTCGTGCACCTGCCGGCCACGCTCCGCTTCCTGGGCCAGTAGGTGCCGCACGGAATTTGTGAGACGCAGGCTCAGGGAAAACTTTACCATCCACGGAGAATCTTCGCGGTAGAGCGTACGCAACGAAGAAGTAGGATGCCAATCCCGCGGCGAAGCGGCGAGATCCTCGATGGGCACGCGTGCCAGGGCCGGTAGTGCGAGAATCTTTTTCTTCTGCCAGGGATGCACGGGAAACGGCTCTCCGTTACCCATAAATTCCCGGCCGAACTCCTGCGCAAATAGCTCACGCCGCCAGGCACGCGCACCGAAGGCCTCCGATTCTCGCGCGTAGATCCATTCCGCGGGCACTCGCAGCCAGTGGAGAGGGAATTTTCCGGCGAGCTCGGGTGAATAGCGAGCCAGATCGTCGGCGGAGAATTCTTCCCGGCTCTTCGGATGCGGATGAAAGGCATGCCCAAAGGCGAGGGACTGTTCCGCCCGGAGGAAGCAAAGTTTCTCCTCGGGGAATCGAGCCAATTCTTCGCCCCGCTCACGCAAGGTGCGCGTGATCACGTCCACACTCTTCCCCACCCGTCGGTAAAAAAGATCGGCGCGCGCGGAACCCAGGCCGAGGCTCTCGCCGAGCGCGGAGCTCACTAGGCCCACGAGCTCCACGAAACTCAGGGGAGCGCCGACGCCCTCGCGGAAAAACTCGCCGGTATACTCGTGGCGCCCGGTAGCGGAGAAGCGTTGGAGGGGCAGGAGAATCGCTTCGCCCGGGCGCAGCTCGAGACGAATGGAATTCTGCTCGCGGCGCCAGTGGTTCCAATCGCGTAGAAGCGCGTTGAGGAAGGCGGCCGCCGATTGTAAGTGAGGCGCGTTCACGCTTTACCCTCCCGCAGTCCGGCGAGCAGAAGCAGGCAGACGGCCGCGAGCGGCAGGCCCGCCGCCAACCAGGCCACCGAATCGAGAGCGCCCCAAAGCGCGCCGAGCAAGCCACCAAGGCACGCCAGGCCGAGCCCTAGAGGCAAAGTGAATCCGGCGCGCCCAAACACGGCCGGCAAACGTAGGTTTCTGATCCTCTCCGACCCCTCCCGGATGTGGCCCCGGCGCTTCCAGATATAGGCGGCGGGCCCCGATAGGCCGAGCAGGCCCGTGAGCAGGGCGAACGCCAGCCAAACGGCTTTCAGGGCGGGCCCGCCGTAATCGCCGAAGTGGAGCGGCTCGGAAAGCATCTCGAATTTGAGGTACCAGGGCAGCGCGCGGGTTTCCGTCACCTGCCCGGTACGGGCGTCCACCACCACGAGCTCGCTCACTTTTTCTTCGAGGGCCGAAGCGCCGTTCACCAGCACGAGAAAATGGTTCGGCAACGAGAACTCCGTATCGGGAAAGGCGAGAAAGGAAAACTTCGTGCCGGGCCGGGCGGCGAGCGCGGCGGCAATCACGCGGTCTACGGGCGCGATCGCTCGGACGTCTCCCGGGGGCTCACCCACATACTTCGCGTTGAGCGAAGCCAATTCCCGCTTCTGGTAGAACTTGATCAACACGCCGTTGAACGCGAGGAAACATCCCGTGCACGCCACCAGAATGGCCCACGCGAATAAGGTTACGCCGAGGAATTTGTGTAGATCCGCCGAGAGTAGCCCCAGGGAATTCCGGCGGATCTCGCCGTAACTTCGGCCGCGCATGAAGCGCCCGTAGGTAAAGAGACCCGAAACCAACGTGAAGGCCACGAGCAGGCCCGCGAATCCCACGTACAACTTTCCCCAGGAACCCAAATAAAGGTCTCGGTGGAGTAAGAGGATGGAAGCGAAGAATCCGCTCTCGGGTTCGAGTTTTGCCTCGCGCGCGCTCGCGCCCTCGTAAGTGAGCTTGCGGGCGCCGCGGAATTTTCGGGTGCCGTCTTCTCCCAGCCGGAGCTGCAGAATGTGGGGAAGGTCTTCGTCGGGAAAAAGAGAGAGCGGACGATCTTGCGGAAACTTAGCGAGCGCGTTCGCCAAAACCGCGGAGTAGGCGGTGGGGACGGAGGCGCTTTCTACCTTTTCAGCGCTATCCCAGCCGTGCCGAAAAAGGAGGATACTGCCGGTGGCGGAAAGCAGGAAGAAATGCAGCGCAACGAAGAGGCCTACGTAGACGTGGAGGCGATACAGAATTTTAAGGAAACCGTTCATGCTTGCCGCGCCATTTCCGTGACCAAACTCCGCTTTACGTAACACATTTTTTATGAGAATGATTCTCAAAATCTCGTAACACGGTGGGCCTGAACTGGGCAAGGGTGGGTAACGAAGATTGACCAATTTGCCGACGATGGGGTTTAATCCAGAACCAAGGGAAAGGGGGAAAAATTGGCCACGACGCTGCTCGAAAATCGCAACTTTTCCCTACTCTCTTCTCTAGGCCTGCACCTCTTGCTTTTTGCGGCCTTAGCCGGCTTTCCCTTTCTCTCCGCTCCCCTTTCTCCCCTTGGCGTGGAATCTCCCTCGATTACCATGGTGAACCTGGAGCAGGCCCCCGCCCTCTCCCCATTGTCAACGCACAGCACCAAGTCGTCGCCGAACGCCGTCAAAGCCGCCGCCAACGCGTCGAAATCCGAAAACGCTTCCACCCCTTTCTCTAAGCCCGCCCCCGCGGCGCCGGCGGGAGCAGCCGAGGGACGGGAACTGAGCGCGCGCGAGCGCTATTTGTTTGAACTGCGTTCCCTGATTGAGCAGAAAAAAGTATATCCGCCCCTCGCACGCCGCTTGGGCGAAAGCGGCGTGGTAAGCCTCGAGTTCTCCGTTTTGAAAGACGGAAAGATCGTGGATCCACGGATTAAGGCCGCGAGCGCGCACGACCGCCTCAATAAAGCGGCGATGGAGTTGCTCGAACAAGTGCGGAACGCGCGCCCTCTTCCCGACGAAATTCGCGGCGAGAAGCTCACCGTGGTTCTGCCGATCGATTACCAGCTCAATTAAAATAATTTATATTTATAGCGACCAGCCGCCGCACCCATTCGCCACCACTAACGCGCAAGGCATATAAAAATTGCGTGGTACAATGCCCCACTGACTTTCTCGACGGAGAGTGGAAAAGTCCGAAAACCGATTTTTACGGCGGATTTCGGTTCCGGGGCGCGTGGCCCCGCAATTGCTCCCGAATGTAATGGTAAAAATGGCAACGAGAAAAACATCATTAATCCAGAAGGAGAAATTCATGAAAAAACTAACTCTATCCCTGCTCACCGTACTCGCGCTCGGCGGCTCCACCGTGGCCGCCGTGGCTGATAGTGGCGGTAATCTCAATTTTCGTCCGGGCGATGAGCGCCGTGATGATGATCGCCGGGACCGTGATGATCGCCGCGACGACAATCGCCGCGACCGTGATGATCGCCGGGATCGTGATGGCCGCCGCGACTGGGACCGTCGTGACCGCGACGATCGCGACCGCTTCGACCGCCGGGTAGTTCGCTGCGAAAGCCGCAACTTCCGCCTAAACGTGTGCAATACCCGCGGACGCGTGATCCAAGCCCGCGTCGCGCGCCGAATCTCTAACCGTCCTTGCATCCAGGGCCTTAGTTGGGGCGTGCGCGGAGGCAATCTCTGGGTAAGCAATGGCTGCCGTGCCGATTTCGCCGTGCTGATTCGTCGCTAGTTTTTAGCGCCGAAGTAATCGGGCCGTTCGGAAGAAATTCTGGGCGGCCCGACTTTGCTTTTGGATCCACGAAGCTATAAACGAGTTTTGGGGTAAATCCGATTTTTATCATCCGCTATTTTTTAAGTGCTCAATTTTACTCACCTTATTTAATCAAGCGCCTCCGGAAATAGTCCGATGAAGAAGGTGTAGGGGGATCCTGTGCGTACTACCAGCTTGATGGCTATTTCGTTACTGCTTCTTGGCTTCCACGGCAACGCTTGGGCCGGAAAGCGCCTCGCCAGCGTGATCGAGAGCTGCGGGGAAGGAAAAGAAGAGAAACGATCCGCCGACTATATCCTGAAGAAGTTCCACGTGACCGGCGGACGCGATGGCGCCTGCCCGCGGAACTCCGAGATCGATCCAAATAAAGCTTGTTTAGGCAACGTGCAGCGCATTTACGATTTGGGCGACCAATGGGAAGGCGCGCGTAAGCAAACTTGCCAGGAGCTCTCCCAGGTAAGCGCTCAGCAGCTCGATAGCTGCGTGGCCACCAGAAGCTGCTTTCGCGGGCAGAATACCACTTTGCAGGGGCTGAAAGCGTCGCTAATCAACGAGAGAAAAATCGTGACGAACCTCGCGAACGAGATGAAAAACGTTCGCAATAATACCACCGGCGAGATCGCTACGCCCACCGCCGAAGACATCGGCAACGCCGAAGCCAATCCCAATCGGCCAATTCCCGCCAACCGCGAGTGGAGCAATAATATGGGCAGCGCGATCTCGGGAACCAACGGCAACGATAGCTTCAATAACGTGATGAACGCGATCGACGCCGCCCGCAATAAGGATACAAGCGCCGCTTCGCAGGTGAAGTCTCCTTATATTAAGGAGCCGCTCGCCGTGGCCGCTTCCGCCACCGAGATGGAGAAAGAAGCCAATCTCCGTAAACAAGAGCTCGACGGAATTCTCGGCGAGATCGACAGCCAATCGGCGAAGCTCAGCGAGCGCGAAAAAAACGTGGGGGAGATCAAGCCCAACTCTACCGCCAGTGATACGAATACGGAAGTAACGGGCGGTGGCGGGGGCGAAGCCCTGGCCTCGGGCATGGGCGCCGGCGCCGCGGGCGCGGGCCTGATGAATTCGCACGCGGGCGGTGAATCGATGAGTTCCTACCCCGGCGAAGATGGCCGCAACAACGCGCTCACCGGCCAGGGCCCCGTGCGCCTCGACGGCGGCACTTCCGCCGACGCGGCCAACCAGGAACAGAAAATAGGCTCGCTCGCCAAGGCGAAGAGCGAAAAGTCTGGGCTCGCGCTCACTTCCGGCGCCAGCGTGGCGCCCGACGGCAGCGAAGCCAATAGTCTCCGCGACCGCGTGCGCGCTAAGCTCCGGGCCGCCTCCGCGGAAGGTGTGGTGGCGGGCGGGGGAGAAGAAGGCGCCTCTACGGGCGAAGCGAAATCCGCCGCGGCCGCCAAAGCCCATGGCATTCGCACCGGAATGGTGACGGAAGGCGACCTCGCCCCGTTCCAGGCGAACGGTATCAGCAATAACGGCTTCTCCATGGCCGGCTCGGAAACCGAGAACGCCGTGAAGAACATGATGCAAGAGTTTCAGGGCGATCGCGGCCCCGCCAGCCTCGATGAAGCGGAGGAACTCGCGGCCATCCAGGGCGCGGAGAGCATGTCGCTCTTCCTGCGCACCCGCGAAACCCACCAGCGCTGCCTTATGCGCGGCTTGGTGACCAACCGCCGCTCGCTCTAGGGGCCAAATCGGCTATATCCGTTCCCGTGTTTTTCCGGGGGATTGCCTAAGGAAATGAAGCGTCTATGCCGATGAGTTCCCCAGGGGAAACAGAGGCGTGGATAGAATTTCCGACAATTGGAAAAAGTACCCGTTGCTGGTGGTCGGCGAATTGCCGTTTTCCCCGCCGGGCGCGCTTTCCCTAGATCCCGCCAAGATCGGCGGCCCGGAATGCCCCTCGCTAAATAATTTCTATATTATCGTAGCCCTTCCCGCCGATTCTCACGATCTCGCGATCGCCCGCCTAGAGGAAGCCAAGGTTACCCCCGATCAGATCATCGTTTTCCTCCGCGCGGAACTACCCTTCTCCCACCCCCGCCAAGCCCTGCTCGGCGTGATGGAAGTAATCGAGGGCGAGAGCGGCGAGGAGTTTCGCGCGCGTCTCCACGGCCGGCTCGAAGCGCAGCGCCAAAAGAAATTGCTCTTCGCCCTCCACGAAGCCTCCGAGCTGGGCATCGCCCGCCGCTGCTCCGATCTCGAGCTCGTGCAGGCGCTCGATATCACCCGCATCTCCCACGCGCTCGCCTGCGGCTATGGCCTTTGCCCGGAAACCCACCGCAAAGTTCTCCGCGCGGCGCTCGCCACCAATGCCCCACCGCCGGCTCCCTGGACGGGAGAAGTGCCGACGGAAAAACTCATTCCCGAAGCGGCGGCCCTGCTCCACGATTGCGCCGCGAAGAATCTCAATTTCCGCGATACCCTCAAGGAACGCACGGCCGCCCTTTCCTTCCGCGCGCGCACCGATCTCCTGCACCAGATCGAAAGCTGTTTGGGAATTCTCCTGGGAGGCAAGGGCCATGCGGCTTAGCGGGCTCGCCTTCCTGGCCATCCTCGGCGGCGCGCTACCGGCGTGGGGCGCGCGCGTGGTGAGCCACCACTGCGAGCGAGACGGTGCCAAGGCGGTTTGCCGGATCGAGCTCGAAGGCGAAGTTTCGGGCGACGATCGCCTTTTCATCTCCCGCGTGCACGACCGCGATCGCCTCGTGTACCACGGTCGCGAAATCGGCTCCACGGGCTCCTTACTCGGGCGCGAGTTCCAGGCGGGTTTCCTGCCGCGCGTGTACCGTCTATCGCCAATCGAGGGCGAAAAGTCTCCCGTGTTGCTGCTCGAAGCGGAAGCCGGCCTCACCAATAATGCCGGCATTCCCCACTCGGCCACGGTGACGATCGTGGATACTAAATTCCCGTTGCGCAAAATTCTCGGGCACGCGCTTTTCCAGATTTTTACCTTCGTCCTGCTCACGATGCTTTCCGTTTCCCTAATCGCCTGGCTCCGCCAGCGCGTGGCCGACGGTTGGATCTACCCAAAGGACGAAATGCGCTGGTTCCTCGGCGCGCTTAGCTCGTACCTGATCCTGCGCCACGAAGTTTCCGAGCTGCTCGTGCCGCTATTCTGGTCGGCCCGGGGACACCTCCTCGCGCAAAGGCTCTCCCTCGCGATCGCGCTTTGGTCGCTCACCGTGCTGCTGCTCCAGGGCCGCTTTTCTGATCGCTCCTGCGTGGAGCGAAGCCGCGCGCGCTCGCCCACGAAAGCGCTCGCCCGCGTGGCGGATCTCTCGCTCTTCCTCACGCTGATTGCGCACGCGCGATTTCCCGCGATGAACGAGCATTTCGCCACCTGCTTGCTCGCGGTTCCGCTGATTCCGCTCGCGCTCGCGTTCGGCCGCGCGGTGCAAGAGCTCGAGTGGCAAAGAGTGTTTAAGCGCTCGAGCGTTTCGCCCCTGCTGTTTCACCTCGGTCTCCTGCTCCTGCCGCCCGGGGTTTGCGCCGCCGCGGGCCTCGCCCTGCTGCGCGGACAGGGCTCGCAAACTCCGCTCGAATACGTAGGCTGGGCCGTGCTCGCGCTGGCCGGGCTGCGGCTCTACGGCTATATGCAAACCAAGGAAAAAAGCCGGCTTCTTTCCTGGGATTGCCGTGAACTTCTGCTCGAGCACGCGCATGGTAACGCCCGCCTGCAGGCACTCTGCGATTTCGTGGCGGAAGAATGGGGAGCCGCGCGGATCACGGTGATATCGGTGGAAGACGAAACGGGCCTCGTGCTCGCCTCGGCCGGACCGGAGGCAATCCCCGCCGCGCAACGATCGGAGCCGCGCCGTCTCGGCCCCTTCCTGCGCCGCGTGTGCAAACAAAGCCATATCCTCTACGCTCCCGTGGCGGAAGAACTCGGCCAGGATCTCCAAAAAGAAGGCCTCAAGCATAGCAGCTTGGCGATCCCTCTTTACCAAGAGAAGCAAGTTCGCGCCGTGCTCTGCATGATGGCCGACGAAGGCGAACGCATCCCCCCAAATGACGCCGCCCAGCTGGAGCTACTCGTGGAAACCCTGGCGCTCGAGATCCTCTCCGCGGTGGCGCAGGAAGTGGCCGAGAACAAAACGCAGCACCTGATGAATATCGCGAGGCGCGCCGACGCTCTGGCCGTGGAAAATCTCGATCACTGGGGGCATTTCCACCACGCCAAGGAAGTGGAAACCCGCGTGGTGCTCGGCGGCGACTGCGTGCCCGCGCAACTTTTCTTCGAGCAACTAAAAAAATCTCCCCTGCTGGGGAAAGTTTGGGCCGCTTACCGCGCGGAATACCGGGCGCTCTGGATCGCCGTGGCCACCTCCTTCGAGTTCATCCCGAAAGACAATCGCGAAGATTTCTGGGTGATTTCCCCGCGCGAATTCCGCAACCCCCTTTTCCGGGAACTGGGGGCCGAACGCGTGGCGATCCTGCTCGCCTCGGCGCTCGAGAAGCACTCGCGCGCGCTCGCGAACCGCGAGTGCTTCAGCGTGCTGGGATACTGCGGGGTGCGCCTGGTTACCAGCACCGTGCACCTAAGGCAATCCCATTGGCACGGTTCCGCCGTGGAGATCGATTCGGAAGACTTCACCGTTCTGCTCGAGCTGCGCCTGCGCGCGCTGCCCGGTACGATTCTGTTCCACGGGGATCCACGAGCCTGGACGGAGGCGGGAAAGAACGCCTTCCTCTGCCGCGCCCGCCCCTGGGAAGTTACGGAAAAGCGGCAAATCTACTCGATTCTCTCCGCCGTGGCTGATAAAAAAGAAATCAGAAAAATCGAAAGCCAGGCTCTCGAGAAACTCCGGGAGATGGCGCGGAAGGCGGCCTAATCTTGGAAAAGCGACAATACCGTTACTACGAATTCGTGATGGCCGCCTTCGTGTGCGTGCTCCTCTGCTCCAACCTCATCGGCGCCTCCAAAGTGGCGAGCGTAGGCGGGCTCACCTTCGGCGCGGGCGTGCTCTTCTTTCCCATCAGCTATATTTTCGGCGACGTGCTCACGGAAGTGTACGGCTACGCCCGCGCCCGCCGCGTGGTGTGGGCCGG
>JACCDG010038753.1_pt1 | contig 10315 bp, 8 predicted proteins | sample 7442471 | NCBI WGS metagenome assembly JACCDG01 (sample SAMN15323444, study PRJNA562643) | freshwater metagenome | isolation source: river surface water | place: USA:Blue River Watershed | collected 2017-08-17 | reverse complement strand
ACCATTACATTATCTTCAATAATTGCAATCTGGGTACGATCGGCAATTTGGCGAACCAACATTGAGCGATCTACCGCTTCACGGCGTGCTAAGAACTCTGATTCAGTAATTACCGTTCCGCGTTTGCGAGTGAAATCACGGCGCTCTCTGCGATCATAACGATCTCCACGATCATGGCGATCACGACGGTCATATCTATCTCCGCGATCACGACGTCCACGATTTTCATTTCGTTCAGGGCGTGGTTCACGAACCCGAGCTTCACGAACTTTAACTACAGTTATTACGCCATCCTCTTCGATGGTCTCGCCTGGTGTTACACCCTCACCACGTGCACGACGGCGGCGACGACGACGAGGTGTTGCACCATCTGTTGTCTCTTCAGATGAATCTTCACTTGCCTCTTCATTGGAATTCTCAGTTGACTCATCTGTATCTGCAATATCTTTGCCACCTCGACGGCGACCGCGACCACCGCGACGGCGACGGCGGCGTGCATCATCGGACTCATCTCCAGATTTAGCATCAGCATTTGAATTAGCTTTAACAACCTCTGCCTTTACTGGCTTTTCAACCTTTGCTTTAGCAACAACTGGTGCTGCTTGGAAAAGTGGGACTGGAACAGATTTCGCAGCCTTCTTGCTGGTTTTTTTCTCTTCAGTGCTAGCTGTTTTTTTAGCAGCGCGTTTTTTTGGTGCTTTTGGCTCATCGGCCATATAGATCAAATCCTTTTCAAAAATTTAATTACTGCAGTTTTGCAGTATTTCTTCTTCAATTCCTCTGCTTAAAACTTAAATCTGTTTTGCAAACCTAAGTTGTAATACTTAAAAATTGTGACGTAACCGCGGCGTTGGATCTTTATCCTCGCGCTGATTGCGTAGCCGAAGTATCGCAGATGCCCTACCTACCTGCCAACTTGCCTTGAATTTAAGCGTGTTTACCGTGTTCTAACATGAACATTTTGCAGCAAACCAACACCAATTAAATTAGCGAACATCGAGGAGCCACCATATGAAAGAAAGGGTAATGGCACGCCAGTCATCGGCATCAATCCCAAAGTCATACCAATATTTTCAAATGTCTGAAAGGCAAACCAAGCAATCACGCCAATACAAACTAATCGCCCAAAGAGATCATTGGTATTTCGCGCAATCATAAATCCTCTAATAAAGATAATGCTGTATAGCATTAAAATTAATGAACAACCGAGAAAACCTAACTCCTCTCCTGCAACTGTAAAAATAAAATCTGTTTGTTGTTCAGGTACAAAGCGACCATTAGTTTGTGGGCCATCAAATAAACCTTTGCCAAAAAAACCACCAGAACCAATTGTGATTCTGGCTTGGCGTAATTGATAACCACTTAACTGCGGATCTGCAGCTGGATCAATAAAGGATTGCAGGCGCTTAACCTGATACTCACTTACAACCCCTGCTTGTACTGCGACCAGGCCGCCAACGCCTGCCACTATCAACAATCCAACTACCCAGCGAATCGGTGCACCAGATGCTCCGATCATCGCAACTACCGCTGCCGAAATAATTATTACGGTACCAAGATCGGGTTGTAACAAAATTAAACCAACTGGGATTGCCGCAACTAGTAAGGATTTAGCAACATCAGAATCTGTTGGATCACCACGCACATCTTTACGTTCTGCCAACACCATTGCCATACCAACAATGATTGAGATTTTCGCTAACTCCGCCGGCTGTAATTGGAAACCACCTGGAAAAGCAATCCATGCCTTTGCACTATTAACTGTTGTTCCGGCGACTAAGACAACTAATAAACCTAAAACTCCTGCTCCCCACACAATTGGCGTGTATGCGCGAAGCAAGCGGTAATCAATCAAGGTTGTGCCGTAGGCAAGTAAGGCGCCAATTAAAATATTTAATACATGTCGCTTTAGGTAGTACTCCGGATCTAAATTATTTGATCTAAACCATTCGCGGGTTCCGGCGTAAACCAGCAAGGTTCCAATAAATAACAGCGCAACTACAGCGCCTAATAAAATCTTGTCAAAGTTAGCGAAATTATTACGGCTAGGACGGGCTACCTTTACATTTGCACTCATTGCAATTTGCCCCCATTTACCTTAACGCCAGTTAAATCAACCTCCACCTTAGAGACCTTCTTTAAATCAACCTTTGCAATTGTAGTTGGCACACCATTTGGAAAGATCTCATTGCCCGGTGCAAGTAATGTTTGATAAATCTCCCTTACGCCAACACCTGAGGTTGATGCACCAAATCCACCTTGGCTAACCATCATGACAACTGCATACTGTGGGTTTTCAGTTGGACCATAAGATGCAAACCAAGAGGTGTCATCCTTTGCGCTGCCATTTAAATTCTTACCAAAAACTTGTGCAGTTCCAGTCTTGCCACTTACGGCAACCTTCAAACCAGAGAATGCGCCAGCTGCTGTTCCGCGAGTTACAACTGCACGTAATGATTTTTGTAGAAACTCCCAGGTTGCTGGCTCTGCTTTAAATTTACCGGCAACAATCGGCGTGAACTCCTTAATTACTTTGCCCTCTTGATCAACAATTGCACGAGCAATTTGCGGTTGGTAATAAGTTCCGTTGTTAGCAATCGCTGCATATATCTGCGCTAACTTAAGTGGTGTTACTAAGGTATCGCCTTGACCAATTGAAAAGTTAACGGCATCTCCTGCTCTAATTTTATTGCCATCAATACAATTTTCACGAGCGATTTCAATTAAGTATGGCGTTAGATCTGATTTCTGGGCACGTGTTTTGTAATTACAGTAGAAATCTTTATTTTCGGCGTACCAATTCTTCTTCCAATCACGATTTGGTAACCTGCCTGCAGCTTCACTTGGTAGATCGATTCCTGTTTTTTTGCCAATGCCAAACTCTTTGGCAGCATTAAAGAAGTAATCATTAGGGTTTGATTTAGGTTTTAATCCACCATCTCTTACCCATTCATCATATGAAATTTGATACCAAATTGAGTCGCAAGAGATCGCCATCGCTTGCTCTAACCCGATTCTGCCAGCAGCAATACTGTCGAAGTTTTTGAACAAACGTGTTCCAATCTCAACTCCTGCTGGGCAGTCATACTTTTTATTCATGTCATATCCAGCATTTACTGCTGCTAAAAAGGAGATAGTTTTAAATGTTGATGCTGGTGCAAACATGCCTTGGATTGCTCGAGACAATGCGGGAACACCGGTTTTTTCACTAAATAAATCAGTTGCTTGTTTAACAGTTAAACCCTTTTGCCAAAGTGTTGGATCATAAGTTGGATAGGAGGCCATCGCTAAAACTCGTCCGGTTTTGATCTCTAATACAACCGCTGCACCAGCATCACCTTTGTAACCAGATCCTCTTGCACGAAGCACTGCACCCTTTAAAGCTTTTTCAACCGCAGCCTGTAATTTGGAATCAATATTTGTTATTAAGTTATTGCCGGCAATCGCCTTGGTATTAGTTGATTGTTTAGTTACTACCTCTTTACGGTTCACCAAAACTGTACGAATACCTGGAATACCGCGCAAGTATTGGTTGTACTCAACCTCAAGTCCGGTTTTTCCAATTACCTCACTGCGATAGTAATTTTCCTCTGGATTTTTTAAATCCTCATCAGATACCGCACCTACATAACCAAGTACATGCGCGACATTTTCGCCAGCAAGGGATGGATAACTTCTAATTGGAACAGATGCCACCTCGATGCCCGGAAATAGATCAGCATTCTCCATAATCTTTAATGCTTCATCCTTGGTAGCATTTCCAATAATTGGAATTGGTTGATATCTAGTTCCATTCCAACATCCAGCCCGATTATCCCTTGGCAACTCACCACACAATCTGGTGCGTTGATAAACATCTGCGTATTCAAGGGAAAACAATGTCGCCATTCTGGATAGTACAGATGTTCCTTTATCAATCTGCTTATCTAAGGTAGCTCGACTTACTGAAACAACTAAGCCAGGTAAATCAATCACCATCGGAGTTCCATTGATATCGGTAATTGCACCACGAACTGCTGGTGTGATGATGTCTCGACTTTGAATGCTTAACGCAGCCTCTTTATATCGATCTGCATCTAACACTTGGATATAAAGCAGGCGGCCAAATAAGGATGCAACCAAAGAGAAGATTAAAGTTTGAAAAACAATTAAATTTAAGCGAGATCGTTGGCTCATATCAAATCTCTACTTGAAAGAAGAATCTTTCTGATCCGGATAATTAATGGCAGAAATATCGGCGTAATAAAGAAGCTCCATAGCGAGTTAGCGGCGATAACACCTAGGTTAAATCTAAAGCCGCCATTATCTTGTCCCAGCAGTAAGCCCAGAAATAAAAATGTTAAGTAGGCAAGAGCTGAAGCGGCTGCAATGAATGATACGAAGGCAACTGGTCTATCTGTGAAATCGCCAATTGTTTCCCGGTTAATTGAGAATAAATATCCCATAAAGGTCATCGCGAGTGCCCATTGTCCAAAGGGGGTAACTGCAGATGGTGCTAAATCCAAGATTAAGCCACCAATAAATCCAAAGACTAAAGCGCCGGTTCGATCCTCATATGAGAGTAAAACAAGTAAGGCTGCAACGTATAGAGAAAAGCTGTGCCAAGGAAAGTTAATTCGAGAAATTATGCTCTCTTGAATAAAGAAGGTTAAAAGTAGAAATAATGAGGTATTAAGTAATCGAAGCTGACTCATTGAACTACTTTTTAACAGTTGAACTTGGTGATGGTGTTGGCGTTGGCGTAACCAAAACCGTAATTACCGGCTGAGGTTTTGGATATAAAGATTCACGAGCTGGTTGATTTGGAGCAGCAATTACAACTGCAACTACTCCTACCTTTTCTAAATCGGTGATTCCATCAACATCAGCATTTTGCGTAATTGAAGAGGCATTACTTTGCACAGTGTTTACAACTCCAACTGGCACACCAGGCACAAATGGTCTATTTCCATCACTGCCGCGAGCGATTAATACATCACCCTTTTTGATCTCACCTGTTGTATCCAATAATTGCAACAGATAAGAATCTCCGCCTTGACCGGAGACCACGCCAATGGATTGCGTACCTGCAATCCGCACACCAACTTTGAAGGTTGGATCACTCATTAATAAGACAATGGCATTGTTTGAGGTAACGCTTTTAACAACACCAACTAAACCTGCATCAGAAATAACAGTCATGTTGCGTTCAATGCCAGAGGATGATCCAGCATCGATGGTGATGGTTTGTTTAAAGGTTGAGTTAGAGCCACGATTAATTACACGAGCTGCAACTACCTTGTATCCGCCACGTCCTGCTAAATCTAATACGCCTTTTAATTGATTTAATTGTCCAGCAATATCCTCATTGACTGCCGCTTGTGCGGTTAACTTGTCGACCTCAGTTGTTAACTCTGCAATCTTTTTCCGAGTATTGCCCAGGTTTTTAACATCACCAAAGAAGTTTCCAACTGGTGCAAAAATTTTGGAAAAAAATCCTTCAACCGGTGCAAGCACATTTTGGGTGGTGTTTCGCAATCCAGAGGCAAGATTTACACCGCGCAGATCTAGAGTAATTAGAAGCAGAGATGAAACAAGTAATAGGACTAGAAGTAATCTTGATCGATCACTGCCGCCTCTTGCCATAGTTAATTAAACCCCAAACCTCTTAAGATTAAGGTTATCGACGAGGTTCGGAGATTAATACCTTCTCAAGAGCTTCAAACTCTTCAATACATTTTCCAGATCCCTCTGCAACTGCTTGCAGTGGACGCTCAGAAATATGAATAGGCATTCCAGTCTCATGACGCAGACGCTCATCTAAGCCACGAAGTAATGCTCCGCCGCCAGTTAATACGATGCCGCGATCCATTAAATCTGATGCAAGCTCTGGTGGAGTTTTATCTAGCGTGCTCTTTACCGCATTGATAATCGCATTTACCGGCTCTTCTAATGCCTTACGAATATCTGCTGATGTCACCAAAATAGTTTTTGGAAGTCCAGTTGCTAAATCGCGACCGCGAATTTCTGCATCTGGCTCACCTGGAAGTGGGAACGCAGAACCAATTGCCATCTTAATCTCTTCAGCGGTGCGCTCTCCAAGTAGTAATGAGAACTCACGCTTTACCCAATTAATAATTGCTTGATCTAATTCATCGCCACCAACGCGAATTGAAAGTGCAGTAACAATTCCACCAAGTGAAATAACTGCAACCTCAGTTGTTCCGCCACCGATATCAACCACCATATTTCCGGTTGGCTCATGGATTGGTAGATCGGCACCAATTGCAGCTGCCATTGGCTCTTCAATGATGTAAACCTTGCGTGCACCAGCTGCGTAACCAGCATCTTTAACGGCACGTTGTTCAACGCCAGTAATACCTGATGGAACACAAACCACAATACGTGGCTTTGCTAGGTAGCGACGCTTGTGCACCTTTTGAATAAAGTACTTAAGCATCCGCTCTGTTGTATCAAAATCTGCAATAACACCATCTTTAAGTGGACGGATCGCAACAATATTTCCTGGTGTACGACCAATCATTCGCTTTGCCTCAAGACCAACAGCCAAGATTTGGCCATTGTCTTGGTTAACTGCAACTACTGAAGGCTCGTTAAGTACGATTCCACGACCACGAACATAAACAAGTGTGTTTGCTGTTCCTAGATCTACCGCCATATCGCGACCGATCCAAGACATTCTGTTCTGACTCTTGCTCATCTATTCCCCTTGTTTATTCCGTTGTATTTGACCTTGATTAATTACCGAAAAAAATCTTAATTTCACGATCTGCTGACTCTGGTGAATCGCTGCCATGCACAATATTTTGTACAACCTTTGTTCCCATATCACGAGCTAAATCACCGCGAATAGTTCCAGGCTCGGCAGTTGTTGGATCTGTCGTTCCTGCTAGTTTTCTAAATCCCTCAATAACTCTTTCACCCTCTGCCACCATCGCCACAATTGGACCAGACATCATGAACTCAATTAATGGTTCATAAAATGGTTTGCCCTCATGTTCAGCGTAATGCTTTGCAAGAAGTGTGCGATCAGCATTTAACATCTTTAAGTTAGTAACTTTGTAACCTTTACGTTCTACACGTGCAATAACCTCGCCAACCAAACCGCGTTTTACGCCATCTGGTTTAACTAAAATCAAGGTTTGCTGAGAACTCATTTGCGCATTCTACGGCTCTTTTTCAATGAGGAAAAATTAACGGCTTATTTACCTGCTAAACCATCTCTTTCAGCGATTAATTTCGCCTTTATTGCCTCACCCTTTCGGCCCAGGTAGAGAGCTGCGATCCAAAGAGCTGCAAATAATGCACCCATAAAGTACATCTGAACAACAACTAATCCATAAGCAATTAATCCAATTTGTAACACAGATCCAATAATGTAACCAGATTTTCTCTTTAACATACCAGCGGTAATAAATAATAAAAATGAAAGTATTGATCCCAACCAAAGCGCAGTGCTAGAGGCATCATTCATTGCAATTAATAATGCAAAGCCCATTAGGAGAGATTCCATTACTAAAACCGCTGCAGCCATTACTCTCATTTAATTACCACCAAATATATTTCGCACAATTGCTCTTGCCTCGCCGGCGCTGACTACCGAACCAGTAATTAGCACCGCACTTACTCCTTCATTTACTTGGTTTGCCAGATTTGCCTTCTCCGTTGCGTAGGTTATTGCACCACGTAGCTCTGGAATTACCTCAATTTGTTCTGGTGTAAAAAATTGTGCGGCTATCTTCGCTAGCTCATTTGCCGGCAATGCTCTCGGCGATGAGCTTTGGCTTACAACTAAGTAATCAACGACTTGACTTAGCTCTGCCAAAATTCCAGCAGCATCCTTATCCCCTAAAACAGCAACAACACCTATTACAGTTTCAAAATCAAACTCTGAGTTAATTGTGTTGGTAATTGCTTTAGCGCCATGTGGGTTGTGGGCAGCATCGATGATCACCGTTGGATCGCGGTGAATAACTTCGCACCTACCTGGAGATCTGACCTTACTAAATGCACTTCGCACTAAATCTGAATCTAATTGCACGCCAGCAAATGCTTCAACTGCGGCAAGTGCCACTGCGGCATTATTTGCTTGATGTGCGCCGTAAAGTGGCAGGAAAATATCTTCAATTAATCCATACAAACCATTGATTGCAATTAATTGTCCACCTACTGCGATTGCGCGATTAGCAAGGGAAAACTCAATACCTTCACGAAATGGAATCGCTGAAACCTTTGCAACCTGCGCCATTAATACCTTTGCAACCTCTGGAGTTTGCGCAGCTAGGACAACATTTGATTCTGGTTTAAAGATGCCCGCCTTAGTTTGAGCAATATCTTCCAATGTATTTCCTAGGTAATCCATATGATCTAGGCCTATTGGTGTCATAACGGAAACCTGTGATTGAACAACATTTGTGGCATCCCACTCACCACCAAGACCTGCCTCGATAATTCCAACATCAACTGGATGTTCTGCAAATGCCACAAAAGCTAGTGCGGTTAATGCTTCAAAGTAGGAGATCTGATGTGGTTGTTTGGAATCAATTAGATCTAAATAAAGCGCAATATCATTGTAATTTTTAATAAATTCAGCAGGATCTATTGCCTGACCCTTAATGGAGATTCGCTCTAAAAAGCTTTCTAGATGTGGACTAGTAAATCTGCCGGTGCGATAACCAAGTTCGCTCATTAAGGCATCAATCATGCGAGAGGTACTTGTTTTACCGTTAGTACCAGCAATATGAATTGTTGGGTATGAAAGTTGAGGTGAACCCAAAATATCGGTTAATGCTGCAATGCGATCTAAGGTTGGTTCAATCTTATTTTCTGGCCAACGCTTGATCAGCGCTTGTTCTATCGCTGCAACAGTTTGTAATTTATCTGCAGTGCTCACTACTTTGGTAATTTTTCTAGCAGGGCGGTTAATCTTTCGATATCAGCATTAGTTTCCGCAAAGCGTGCCCTGATCTCAGTTACAACCTCCATCGGCGCCTTTGCCATAAAGCCCTCGTTGTCTAATTTAACCTTTGCCGTATCGCGATCCTTTTGCGCAGTTGCTAAATCTTTAGTTAGTCGAGCCCGTTCTGCGACTAGATCAATGGCACCAGTTAGATCAAATTCAACTACTACCTTGGCGACTTCAACCTTGGCAGTGAAATTGCCCTCCTTGTTTTCACACTTAACAATAAAGCGAATTGCATCCTCATAATCAGCTAGCCCAGCCTCTGCTAAACCATTAAATTTCGCTGCAATCTTCGCAGTTGTTTTAATTCCTTGATCAGCACGGAATCTGCGGATCTCGGTAACAATCTCCTGCATCTTTTCTACTAATTCAACTGATTTCAAATCTTGTAATGATTCATTTGCAACTGGCCAGTTGGCAATCATTACTGATTCACCACCAGTTAATGAACACCAAAGCTCCTCTGTAATAAATGGCATTACGGGGTGCATTAAGCGAAGAAGTTGATCTAGAACTTCACCAAGTACTCGCTTGCTCTTATCGGCAGCAGCGCCACCGGCATTAAATGTTGATTTAGATAGCTCTAAATACCAATCGCATAGATCATTCCAAGCGAAGTGGTAAATCAGATCGCATGCTTTAGCAAACTCATATTTTTCAAACAAATCATCTACTTCAGTAATTGTTTGATCTAATCTAGTTAATATCCAATTATCAATTGCAGTTAATTCAGAACGTGCAGGAAGTGCACCATCAACATTTGCACCATTCATCATGGCAAAGCGGCTGGCATTCCATAATTTAGTAGCAAAGTTACGAGAGCCAGCGATCCAATCTTCGGCAAGTGCTTGATCTGTGCCGGGATTAGCGCCTTTAGCTAAGGTAAATCGCAGTGCATCCGAGCCGTACTTATCCATAAACTCAATTGGATCAACGGTGTTGCCGCGGCTCTTACTCATTTTTTTGCCAAATTGATCTCGAACTAAACCGTGAAGTGCGATTACATCAAATGGTTGCTTGCCATCCATTGCAAACAATCCCATGATCATCATGCGCGCTACCCAGAAAAATAAAATGTCATAACCGGTAACTAATACTGAGGTTGGATAAAACTTCTTTAATGAAGCTGTTTCATCTGGCCAACCTAATGTTGAAAATGGCCACAATGCAGATGAGAACCAGGTATCTAAAACATCTTGATCTTGTTCATAACCAGCAGGTGGTGTCTCCCCTGGACCGCAAACAACTACTTCACCATTTGGTCCGTAGAAAACTGGAATGCGATGTCCCCACCAAAGTTGGCGAGAGATACACCAATCATGCATGTTATCTACCCACTCAAAATATCTTGGT
>JACCDG011128405.1_pt1 | contig 10316 bp, 13 predicted proteins | sample 7442471 | NCBI WGS metagenome assembly JACCDG01 (sample SAMN15323444, study PRJNA562643) | freshwater metagenome | isolation source: river surface water | place: USA:Blue River Watershed | collected 2017-08-17 | reverse complement strand
GCTGCCTCAAGCGTGCGCAATACGAGACGAAGAATATTGGGAAGTAACTTGCTGTGGTTGCGCCGTGTGAGCACCGCAACCAAACCAGTCAAAGCTTCATCAAATGAAGCGCCGGTGGCTAGGTGTGCAAGAAATGCTTGTGCGTAATCGTTTTGCATAGATTATGAAGCGCGTTCCTTGAGTACCTTTTCTGCTGCCAAAATTGCGAGACGGGCAATTTCAGCTTCACTCTCCTTTACTGCCTTGACTTTTGCTTCTTCGGCACGGAGTGCTGCGTCTTTAGCAACTTGTGCAGCTTTTGCATTAGCTTCTGCGATAAGTGCATCAGCTTTATCTGTAGCATGCTCCTTGGCTCGTGCAGCCATGTTTTCAGCTTCTTTGTTTGCTGCTGCGATAATCGCGCGCTTCTCCTCTGCTGCGGTGGCAAGGGCTGCCTCTGCTGCCTTTGCGTCAGCCATTCCCTTTGCAATCTTTTCTTCACGATTCTTGAGCATCGTCAAAACCGGTGTGTAGAGGAAGTACGTCAAAGCCGCCATCAAGAGGCCAAAGTTGACGACCTGGATGATGATGAGACGTACGTCGATGCCAAAGGCTTCAATGAGTTGCTCCATAAGATGTGATTAAAGATAGTAAGGTTGATAATACGTAAGCTGAAGAATGACTGCATGCAACAAGAAAAGTTACGATATGCTGCAGCAATTAGTTTAGCTTGAGATGCGTCAGATGCGCGGCGGACAAGCTGTTTTATGCGAGTCGTACTCAATGTACGGTGAGCGTAAAACGGCGCGGTCCAACAAAGCAGATGACGTATATTCAAGCGTAAACTACGCGAACTTGATGATGAAGGCAACAACAAGCGCAAAGATACCAAGCGCTTCCACGAAGGCGATACCAAGAATCATTGAAGACTGAATCTTTGGTGCAGCTTCTGGGTTCCTGGCAATACCTTCGAGTGCCTTTGATACGAGGATACCGATACCGATACCTGGACCAAGTACGCCGATACCAGCAGCCAGTGCCATAGCAACTGACTTAATAGCGTCAGCGCTCAACTGTGATGCCTGAAGGGCAAATTCCATTTCTGGGGTCATATAATGTTTTGTATTTACTGTTTCTAATGGACAAATGCGAGTCAACTTGGAAGCAGACTCGACCTTGGCCACTAGCTATTAATGGTGCGGCTCTTCGATTGCAAGTTTGATAAAGAACAGTGTCAAAATGGCAAATACTGCTGCTTGAATAAGTCCGACAAACAACTCGTACGCGTAAATAGGTACCGGAAGTACATACGGTACGAAGAACATCGCGACGAGGAGCAGTGTCTTGCCAGCAAAGATGTTGCCGAAGAGACGGAATGAAAACGAAATGAGACGTGCAAGCTCAGAGATGAGTTCAATGAGTCCGAGTACAAAGCCCATTGGAGAACGGAAATTAATAAACTTACCAGCATACTTCCACACACCAATAGCGAGCACGCCTGCTACCTCAATTGTGAAGAAAGCCACAATCGCTAGACCGATGGTGATGTTGAGATCGGTTGAACCTGGATAGAGCCAAGGAACGAGGTGTCCGTCATGATATGAACCAAACGCGCCAACACCGGGGATGAGTCCAACCCAGTTAATACCAAGAATGAAGATGAAAATTGTGGCAATTATTGGGAAATAGCGGTCAGTCACCTGCTTGTCTTCAAGTACATCGTGGACATAGCTATATGCACCACCGACGATAAGCTCAGCCATGCTCTGCAGCTTACCTGGCACCATAGCTAAATTTGTTTTCACTGCAGCAGCAAACGCAATGAGGAGAATCATTACCACCCAAACTGTCACCAAGGTGGCAGTAATCGGCATATCGCCAATGTGGCCAACAATGTATGGATCAAGGTGCACGGAAAGACCGGCTTTTTCTTCGGCGGCGTAGGCTGTAGCGATAAGGTTCATAACAAATAGATAGAGCAACCTAGGATGTGGCCGTGTTAAGCCACTCATCCCCCTTTGCGACGGTATACTAGCACAAAACTGCGAAAAATAAAACGCTCGTGTGGATTCATCCAGCGGCCCAATCGTCCATATGTTAGAGTAACCAGACTATGCACTACAAACACCTCTTTTTTGACATGGATGGGACGGTCACCTTTACCCGAAGCAAAATTACGCCACATATGCGGGCGCTACTCGAGAAAACACTTGCGACTGCCACCGTCGGCATTATTTCAGGCTCACATAACGACCAAATGGCGTTTCAGGTTGATAATCTACCCGTCATTCGCATGGGGCAGAACGGAAACCATGTCATCGACCCGGTTGACGGTGAATTGTGGTACGACACACTCACCGAGGCAGAGAAAGAAGAAATCTATCGCCATGGTGCACTTCTGCGTGAAAAGTTCACCCATGAGGTGCCCGACGAAGAAGATCTCATTGAAGATCGCGGTTCACAGATTTCTTTTAGTATCTATGGTCACCACGCAGACCCAGCCACGAAGAAGGCATTCGACGGTGACTTTAAGAAACGTACCGCACTTTTAGCTACTGTACCCTTCACCTCCAAGACACTTGAAGTACGTATGGGTGGTAGCACGACGTTCGATTATTTCCGCAAAGGATGCAATAAAGGCTACAACATAGACCGCCTCCTAAAGTACAAAGGCTGGAAGCCGGAGGACTGCATTTTCTTTGGCGACGCGCTCTTCCCTGGTGGTAATGATGAGACCGTAATCGGGGTGATTGAAACTATTTCAGTGGCTGACGAAGAGGATTGCTACCAGAAGCTACAGGCACTGCTGGCTAGCTAAAAGTTCGTTGTTGCATTGTGCTATAGGCATTGCCTGAAGCCAGAACGGCTGGTATCGTACACATAGATAGTTTTGGAGGTTGCCACCATGAGCACAGGAGCTATAGCTGAACGGTATTTGAAGATTGATACCGACGAAGAAATTACTGGCGGCCTGCTGTTGCAAATGCTGCTTGAGGAGTACCGGCGTGTCAGCCGAGAACAACATGCGCCACAAGGTGCATATCAAAAACTCGTTTTGCTGTGTCTTGGTGAAGAGCTTCTGTTTATCATTGAAGAGCATGGGTTTGATGAGGAGCAAGCACTTGAAGCCGAGGAGCACTTCGTGAACTACGTGAATGACTTCTGTGGTCAGTTGCTCGAAATCACCTATGAACGCGTCAAACGTAAGCAGCGTCTTGAACGGCGTTTCAAGACAGATCTCGAAGACTTGATCATTGCTCGCATGTTCGCCCTCTTGTTTGATCTTCGTGAAAACCTAGAGGACTACGTGCTCGAACAGATGACTGTTTGATAAATTGTTGAATCTTTTTACCTCGCACCCTTTGTGCGAGGTGTTTTCTTTAGAGTTCAATTTTATATTAAAAAAGACGCAGAGCTTTGCTCTGCGTCTAAGGACAGTTAGTATGCATCGATTTCCTCGATAAAGCTGTACGACACGCTGCTGAAAGCATATCCACGCATGATGTCGGCGAAGCCTCGGTAGGTTTCTTCGTGTCCCATGTTGAACGAGAGACGGTTCGACCACCAGTAGAGTCTGAAGCCTTCGACCTTAAGAAATCCATCGATATGCTGCGGATTGAAGCGTACCAGCTTACACGAGAGTATCGCTCGTGCGGCGGAGGTGACACACACACGCATCGGTCTCGTGTCGATGTGTGCCACCATCACCCAGGGCATCTTCAAACGGATGCCAGGCTCAGTGACCACAACCGTCTCACCTGTTATCCAGTCTCGCTTGAGACCGATTTCAGCCGGCTGCAGTCGGTACGTACATACGCTCATGACAAGCGCGAGCAGGACCGCAAGCGCGGTGTACGTGCGCAGATCGAGCAATATATTCATGGCGTCGTCGATACTGCACTATCATTCCCGAGCTCGCGGAGCACGGTAAGGAACGGATACGTGTCAGCACGCCCGTCATAGGCATAGCTCTTCAAGATTTCATTGAGCTGACTGTTGGTGTAGTCATTCGCACCATGCATGGCAATAAATTCCTCAAAGCCAGCTTTGTTGAACTCGACCAACTTGCAGTTGAGGACACGATTGTTTGCTTGTACGCAAACCTGCATCGGCCGCAGGTCAATAGTGTAGATCGACGTCAGCAATGGCTGTACACGATGGTAACCTGGCCGGTCGAGCATCGTCACTTCGCCCGTGCGCCAGTTGTATTGGTAAGCGAGCTGGTAGTTCTCAACGAATTCAAGGAAGAAAGCACGTTTGCCGATGTAGTAGACAAGCACAACGACGAGGCAGGTGACAACTGCTGCCAGCAGCTTCCACCATTTGCTCACCGTAACCTTCTTGAAAGGATCGTTCATCTCCATGGGGCACTCCTTTGTCACCGTGTGAAGGACAGCGTATACCAAGCGTGACTGCCTTGGTTATCTCTTACTACTATGTCACTTATAAGCAAAAAGTCAATACATGCTCTACGCACCTTGGATCTTCTTTAGCCAACCGGCCGCTTTCTGCCATAACCCCGTTTTAACAACAGCTTGGTTAGTCGAAGCAGCAGGTGTTTCAATCTTCTGTGCAGTAACTGAAGCCTGCTTCTGAGGTTTTGCATTCTTCCTACTTGTTGCCTTTGGCTTTTTTGTAGCTATCTCAGGTATTGATTCAATGTTTCGTGAACGAGTCTTCGATGCTCGACGCTTTGGCACGGTGCCTACAACCTTCTTCAACTTTAGAGTTGTCGTGGTAGTAAATGCCGTTTTAGACGTAGCGGTTTGCGATTGAACAGCGTCTCGCTTTCGATACTCTAAAAGTGACACTTCCTTAATATACCAGCTCCGTCCCGCCAGCTTAGCTTTTACTTTATTCTGTCGTGCTAGCTGACCTAAGTAATCTGCAGTGTAGTGATATTGGCGTGCGAGCTCACTCGCTTTAATATATACCTCACCATCAAATAACCGTGTACGCATGTGTTGTGCCTTAGTATAGCAAAGGCACCTGACCTGGAGCCAGAATTACGTTAATAAATATTTGCTGCGTCCTCTTTAAGTATATGTGTGTATGCAATAGGCGAACCTTCTTCAGCTCGTGTATACGGCAACTGACGCATAGTAAAGCCAATGATTTCTTTCGTGTCTGCATCTTTCCATTTCATCCATATGGTCTTCATGAGCTTTGTTGCGTCAGTTGGTAGTAGTACAAGTTTTGTTTTTTGTGATGCTTTCGTCTCACTAATAGCGTACATATGGTAATCCTCACGCAAAACTTGTGTGATGTTGAGAACGCCTTCTGCTTCGAGTGCATCGATGAGTGTGAAGTAGGCATCAGCCGCCGGACCAAACGAGAGTTTGCGGTAGGTCATACCACTCATGCTGGTTTTTGTTTTTTTGTACCACGTCATATCTGCTAAGTAGAGCAGGTTCGCTAGTTTTGTTTTCTTTAGAATACTGCTGTCGCGCGCCGCTTCACGCACAAATGTAAGCAACATCTCTCGGTAGACGAGTGAGTTCGGGACCTGCATGCGAAGGAGATCGTCTAGCGATATATCAAATAAGTTCACGATTGACACTGCCTCAGCCAAGGTGAGCTCCTTGGTACCTTTTTCAAGTGAAACATATGATGGGCGTGAGATTTCAAGTGCGGCCGCCACGGTAGCCTGTGAGAATCCACGTTCCTCTCGTAACTGCTTTAAGAATGCACCATACGTTGTTTTCATGATTACAGTGTAGCGCATATATGTCATATTCTTGACATCGCATGTTGATAAATTGACACCAGCATCCACTTCCCTATTCCGTTATGCTCGGCATGTCTAGTTTAAAAACTCAATAAACTGCGCTAGTATATGCATATGAAAAATACCCGTTTTATCAACCCGAGTGGGTTTCCCGAAAACTTACCAGCTGAACAACTCGTTGAAGATGCCTTGAAGCAAACGTTTGCAACAACCGCTGCCTCTTATGGCTACACGCACCTCGAAACTGCTTCAGTAGAGTACATGGATACGCTTGCCTCAAAGGGTGATGTGAGTAAGGAAATTTACACGATTGGGCGTGCGCTCGGTGAAGGTGATAATAACGATGAAGCAGATCGCGGACTACACTTCGACCTCACCGTACCATTTGCACGATATGTGGCACAACACCAAGGCGAGCTTTGGTTTCCCTATCGCCGCTTTCAGATTCAAAAAGTGTGGCGTGGTGAACGGCCGCAGAAAGGACGTTTTCGTGAATTTTACCAAGCTGATGTTGACGTCGTGGCTCGTGAAAACCTCGCCTTAGCTTTTGATGCTGAGATTGCAGTGGTTATGGCAAGCATTATCGAAACGTTCGGTATCGGAAATGTCACCATGCACATTAATAATCGTAAGTTGCTCAACGGTCTGTTTGCCTCTCTGGGCATTATGGCTGCCACAGAAGCACTTCAAGCAATTGATAAGCTTGATAAGGTTGGTGAAGGCGCGGTACGCGAGCTACTTCGCACACAAGGTGTCGCAGATGCTGCAATTGATGCGCTCTTTGGCTTTATCCTCAAGCCAGTAGAACTTACTGACGTAGCAGCGTTTCTTGACACACTACCAAACGACATCGAAGAGCTAGTGCTTGGCAAAGCCGAAGTTCGAGAAGTGTTTGCGATTCTAGCAGCTACTGCGGCAACACCGCATGTACGTTTTGTGCTGAATCCCAAGATTGCTCGTGGTCTCGATTACTACACTGGTACCGTGTTTGAGACAACCATCGACGGCCTAGAAAAATACGGAAGTATTTGCTCGGGTGGACGTTATGCTGACTTGGCGAGTCGTTTCACCAACCAGAAGCTTCCTGGAGTGGGTATGTCTATTGGTCTTACTCGCCTTCTCTCAATTCTTAAAGCTGAATCTCTCAAGGATTTTGGTGCTATGTCATCTGTTCTTGTTCTCATGTGCCTTGCAAATGAGACGCAACTCATACCGACACTACAAGCAGCCAGTACACTTCGTCGTGAGGGCATGGCTGTAGAAGTTAACTACAAGCACAGTGTTACCCTTGGTAAACAAATTGAACAAACTAAAGACCGAGGTATACCGTTTGCCCTAGTGGCTGAAGCAGATGGTAAGTTTACGCTGTTTGATGTTGTGAACGAATCTAAAGAAGTCTTCATGGATATTGCTGAAGTAGTTGCGAAGCTATTCACTAAATAGCTTAATGAGGCTTCGAGCCTTCCCGCAACGAACTGGACCAGAGAAGATTCGGTCACGAATCACTAAGTATATTTTCACTGCTTTCAAATCTACTAAGTGTTCGCGACCCCGACGCGCCGGCCCAGAGGGGCCCCGGCTTGCGTCTTTCGAATCTTCTCTGGTCTCACAACGACAAGGCCGGCAACACATTCGTGTTGCCGGCTGTCGCTTGTGGACCAGAGAAGATTCGAACTCCCTGCCTCCTCAGTGCAAATGAGGCGCTCTACCAAGTGAGCTACTGGCCCAAGTGAGGAACAAAGTTAAAGCTAGCAAACTGAATTTATAATTGAGAATTAAAGTTCACTTTTATTTTCAATTATAAATTCAGTTTGTGCGAGCAGTGAGCTCGCGCTTTTACTTCTGTTCTGAACGCAGGGTCAGCAAGCTTTGCTTACGGCCCAGCACTCATCGTCAACCCAAACTCCCGTTCAGGTGCGCACTATAATAGTGACTCTTGAGGAAAAAGTCAACCGAGTTGTCGACAGGACTAGCGGATAGGATTTTGGTCAACCTTGAGGCCGCTGATAGCGGTAAGACCCAAATTATCCCAGCCTAGTAAAGTAGCGGTAAGTGGAAGCGCGATACGTTCCCCACCTTCAGTTACCGGGTATACCGCTTCTGCTGCTACTACATATACAAAGGGCTTACAAGCATCAATGTCGGCAGTAGGTACTTCGCAGAAGTAGAGGTACTTACCATCTGGCGACATTGAGAACTCAAAAATTGACTGGTGGACGCCGTCTTTCTGCCCATCTTCAGCATACGCTGAAACGAGCACTTCACCCTTGTTGCCTTTATACATAAGTCCAGCTTCAGAGAGATATGCTTCGGACACCGTAGTCACTGGTGCGTCCGTCGGTACTGCGTTTACCACTGCAGCTGTCTGACTTGGTGTTGGTACATAGACAAAATCTACGCGGTTCTCTATTTGTGTTACACCAAAAGCGATGAATGCGGTCGTAAAACCAATCAGATAGGCTGAGAGTACGGTGATCACACGTTCATGTCGAGTTCCTTCCATAGTAATTTTTGAATATGAAATAAGTATACCGCTAGTATACGTCCTTACGTGAGCATTGTCGCTCCTTTATCCCCGCCCTTGAGGAGTTCATCGACGTGTTTCATTATGAGTACATCAGGAGCAGTGAGTTGCTTACTCGTGCTAACGGTCAACTTAATTTTAGCTTGTGTTAGCAGCATTTCCGGGTGATGTTGGTGCACTTCAGCATAAATACCAAGACGAGCAATAAAGACAATGGCATCGACGTGTCGAGTGAAGACAATAGTGAGCGTAGCCCTAGAAAAGTCAGGCGCTATTTTCCAATGCGGAAATCGCTTCTCGAGCTTCGCTTGATCTTTTTTGGGAAGAGGTTTTATGAGCTTCGTCATAATTACATTATACCTCATTGCGTGCTAGGCGGAGCAAGTGTGTTACCAGTTCGCGGTAGCTGCCACCAACTGCTTCCATAGCTTTCGGAAAGAGTGATGCTTCGGTGAGGCCAGGCAGTGTGTTTACTTCTAGGAAATAGACACCGTCGTCCGTGACCATGAAGTCTGAGCGCGAATAGTGGCGCAGACCCATGGCTCGATGCACGGCACGCGCTGTTGTAAGGAGCTCGTCACGTTCTGCTGCAGTAAAACGACCTGGACATATTTCGTCGGTTTCACCAGTGTACTTTACATCGGCTGAAAAAAAGTCTGTTTTAGAAGGCGGCACTATTTCGATAGCAGGCATGACGTAGTGTGACTCATTGCGGAATCGCTCAAGAACGCCTACGGTTGCTTCTTTGCCGCGAATGCGTTCTTCAACCATAACGGTATCGACTCGCTCAAATACGTCATCGAGACCAGCGGTCAGCTCGCTACTCCCGCGTACCATTTTGGTATCGATTGAGGATCCGCCAGAGACCGGCTTAATCACGTACTCTGGGCCAAAGAGCTTTTCAATACTATGTGCTGTCTGGCGAATATCGGCCACGCCATCACGCGAGAGTCGTAAGTGCTGTGGCATGCGGATACCGTGTTGCTTTAAAAAATCCTTTGTCAGCACTTTATTCATCGCAATAGCTGACGGATACGGCTGACTTCCTGTGTACGGCACTCCTAAACGCTCTAAAATGCGTTGTACGGTGCCATCTTCACCATATGCACCATGAAGGGCGATGAATACCACATCGACACCATTAAGCGCTTGTTCAGGGCTTTTTACAAAGCCTCCTACCATCCACTCCCCTGTCTTTGTGATAATTACATCGCGTACACACACCGGATCGTCGTAGAGTGCAGCAATAACGCCCGCTCCAGTTTTGAGCGATACTTCATATTCACTGCTCGGCCCACCGCGCAGCACTGCCACCTCTGTGCATGTCATATAGCTCAACTATATCACTACATGTGTTTGTCTACCTTCTCGCCATACACACCCAAAAGCAAATCAATATCCTTGCCACTCATCGTGAGAAGATCAATGTTTTTATCACGCAATGCCGCAAGTGCAGCGACACCCTTTTGGTCACCTACCATCGACGCGTAGCTCTGCAGCCAAGCTTCAAAGTCTTTTATGAAGCAGTGACCGCCAGCTCCGCGTCCGCTTTGATGGAATGGAGTCATATGACTGCTACCAATACGCTCGTCTGCCACCACAGCTTCTTTAATATGCTCCCAGCTGCCACCGTAACCGGCAGTGTAGTCATAGAGCATGTTCATGAAAATAACTTTTGTCGCCAAGAAGCAATTGCCTGCATACTTGATAATTTCTGCTTCAGTGGCAGACACAATGGTTTGAAATGGTGCAGGTGGTAACACAGCGAGGACACGCTCCGCGAGCTTGCGCGTTACTTCATCATTGCACGTAATACCAATAATATTACGCTTTGGGTTGGCTGCATCGTGTGCTGCTGTTGCTTCAACCAAGAATTCTGGGCTATGCATTACTGTGAGTTTTGGGAACTGTGCTTGAAGGATATTGGTACGTCCAGGCAAGAGTGTTGATTTAATAATGGCAGTAGTGCCAGGCTTAAGGAGCTTCAGCGTGCCGATGAGTATATCGAGTGAGAACCCGTCTGGGGTTGTGGGTGTCGGTACAGCAATAAATACAAATTCGCAGTCTGCCAAGAGTGGTTTGTTG
>JACCDG012005598.1_pt1 | contig 10329 bp, 30 predicted proteins | sample 7442471 | NCBI WGS metagenome assembly JACCDG01 (sample SAMN15323444, study PRJNA562643) | freshwater metagenome | isolation source: river surface water | place: USA:Blue River Watershed | collected 2017-08-17 | reverse complement strand
CAGCATCAGCAAGTTGCTGTGCAGAATCTTTCTTTGCTTGTGCTTCCAGAACTGCAACCTGACGAGTATATTCTGCCTTCTGCAGTTCTGCTTTACCAGCAAGAGATTGTTGCCATACGTTGTATTGAGGACCACCAATAAAGATGAGACCACCAACGACAACAGCACCAACTGCAATCAGAGCAACAGCAGGATCAATAAATCCGTTTTGATTTTTCATTTTGAAGAAACTCCAGTATTTTTAAAGATAAGGTTAGCAAGAAAGATGATAGCAAAGTTCTGCCAGAAGGTCAAGGACACCCCAAACCATGACAGAATTACACCAAGCAACCATGCTTCAAATAGAAGTCCAGCAACAACAAAGACAATTACACCAAAAGTAATTCCAATAGCAGTAGAAGTTTTCATAGATCAGATTGATTCAGTTACCAGTTTAGCACCCTTGAACTTGGATCGGGCACTTTTGTTTTTTGTATCCACACCAGTCACCACAGCAACTTGAGGAGTGCTGGAACCAGTGTAGAGTAGCACATCACCTTTGTTCAGAGCACCAGGAGTACCAACATAATGGGTTTCTTTACCACCCATAGATGCACTGAAAGTATAAGGTACAACTTCTTCCAGGTTTTTCTTATCAAAGACATGAATTTTACCAGTACCCTTTTCTTCAATCAGGTATTGGTTGCTACTGTTGGTGCCGATGTGAGTGCCATAGGCAACAACACCATCAACAGTGAAAGAATAGAGAGTTTTAGTGTCAGCAGTCATTTCAGTTTCCTCATCGTAAAGTTTTAGATCGGTTCCGTAAGCACAAAAAGATTGATTGTTATGAAGATATTTGCAAGAGTATTGTCCTCCATAACCATAATTATTATAAATGCAAGTAACCTTGGCAGGTTTCTTGCCGTATTGTTTGGTGACAATATCACCAATATTAAATTGTTGTGTCATAATCAATTACCGAATCGGTTTTTCCAAAGTTGATTAGATTTGTGCCTCATTTGTTCAAGCATCCTAAAACGTTGGCGAATTTCAGAGTCTTCTGGCATTTCATGAAGATTTGGACATACAACATATATTCCATCAGATGCATGGCACAAGATGTCATTCAGAAAATCATGCTCTTCAAAAGTGAATTCTATTGTGACAGGTTGTTGATCACAATAGTTTTCTTCGGTGAGTTCCACAAGTGGTTTTCTTGAGTACCTTGTTAGTATAGGGCATCTACCAAAGGATTGGAAGCATGTTGTACCACCTCTTCAACTGGCACAGCACTTTCAATACGTTCTTTTGCAATCTTATAGTATTGCTCATCCATTTCAATACCAATAAAATTGCGATTAGTATTGATACAAGCTACACCAGTTGTACCAGAACCCATACAATTATCAAGAATAGTTTCACCCTCGTTACTATAAGTTTTAATTAAATATTCCATCAAAGCAACTGGTTTTTGTGTTGGGTGAACAGAATCTTTATCTAATCCAAATTCAATAATTTCAGAGGGATAATTGGTATATTTTTGCTCATACTCAGAATCATGAAGTAATTTATTATTTTTTCCCATGTGTTCAGGATTATGAAGAAAATTACCAAGACGTTTAGCACTATTCTTTTTCTTTACATTTTTTTCGACTAACCCTTGAGGATTATATGTCATATTTCTACCATTTTTAGATGCTGCAGCAGCTCCAGCGGGAGAAAAAACAACTATATCTTCTGTACATTTCATAGGACGATAATTGGCAAGAAGAAAACCAGTTGTTTTTTTCTTCTTCCATATCCACTCATACTTAAACCACTCAAGATTACTAAGAATAAGTTGACTAGTAAAAGGTTGATCTGCTGTTAGCACTACGGCACCATTTGGTTTTAGTATTCTTTTATAATTTTCCCATAATTTATCAAGTGGAATAACGGTATCCCACACTAAAAGACGATTTTCTCCTTTACTTTCAGTTCCTTTTCTATCAGTTGTTCCGTAGGGCAAATCTGTACAAATTAAATCGACTGATTGATTTGGAATATTTTCCATTTCAATCAAACAATCACCCTGATATAAAATAATATCATTTCGCAAGAATTGCATCCTCCAAAGTCTTATAGACATACTCAACATATTTTACTACAGTTTCTGTAATAAATCCAGTCTCATACCAATTTGCATTTTTACCATTTACTTTGATATCACGTCGACGACCAGTAAGAGAAAATACTTCAATCCGATCTCCATAATCTTGACAAAAATTACAAGTATTGATAATTTCTTCTTTAAAATCTGTACAATAACCGATCAATCCAAATTTTACATTTGAAGAAAGTTTGGATTCACAAGACAACATAATGTTACGAATTACAGCACGCTTAAGTGTATAAAAAGGTTTATCTGCCCAGGCACGATCTTCTTGCAAATATGCATATTTTCCATTTACTTTGACATGCTGATCAAGACGTTCATCACTAAACCCTTCATAGTCTGATTTAATATAAGATTTATCCCATTCAATTACTGTATTGGGATATTTTTCTTTAAGATCTGCAATAATTAATTTAATGGTCATTTCACACCATTTTTCCAATGCAGGACCAGAATACCCTTTAAGTTTTGTGGAAGTAAGACCAATTCCACCTTCAAATTTTTCATTAAGAATAAAACAAGAATCTTCTACAATTGAATTAATGCTGTTCATACCTTTAAAGAATACTTTGATATTATAAAGGGTCTTCTAGAAACCTAGAAGACCCTTTGTGCCACTTCAAAAACTGGTTTCAGTTATCGTAAACTCTACATTCTAAAGCGCCAGGATTTGAATCACAATACAATTCTAATGAACTTGGATCATGTGTGTCATTAGGATGATTTTCTTTATAATTTTTGAGTGCTTCTAATTCCTCCTCAACATGTCTCCTTGCTTGAGGTGAAGTAGTGGGGTTATTTAAAAGATCTTCATCTTGTTGAATGTGTTGGTCTATGCTGTTCATAGTTTTGTCTCTTAATGATAATATTTATTTTTATTCATTTTAAAAATTACTTTTCCAATTTTTAGGAGTTGGAGGATCAAATTTTCCTTGAAGTGAACGAACTAATAGTTCGGTAAACAATTCCATTTTTTCTGGGTGAACTGATGCAGGATTTTGATTTATTGCATTTTTAAGAGCAACCAGTTCATTCCATTCTTCTTGTGTAAGAGTTTTTGATCCAGGTTTGGAAAGAGACATAGCACATTTCGTTTGATACTCAATATTACCATTTCAATACAATAATATCTATAAATTTAATATTTTCTTTTGAATTGTGTTACAATATGTAACAATTACTCTTTATTAAAAAAAGAACCAAAAAACCCATTATCTCCTAATTTTCTATTATCAAGTTTGTCTAGAATATTATCAGTTGCAATAACACTTTCAATTCTACTAATAAGATCTGCGATTACACTGCATACCATAGGACGTTCTTGGCGTGCGGCATATGCAAGTGCATTACGCAAAGATGCTTCTGCTTCTTTCAGACTAGTTTCTACACTTTCAGATAGTGCCATTTCAACATTCCTCCATATTAATTTGTTTAGTTAATTTGCGCAAAAGGTATGATCCATCACCCCTATCAACCCATTCTACCATGTCATTTTCCTTAATATCTGCTGCTTCCATCAAGTCATCAGGAAACTGAACATAATACTCACCACTTATACCATCAATTTCAACAGGAAGTTGCCATTTGACTACTTTATCTTGTTTAGCATCAAGTTGTGATCTTTTATCATAATATTCTGTTTCGCGTAGATTATACTCGCGACACTTTTCTTTTTCCTGATCCGATGCTGCCTTTTCACACATCGCATCCATTTCACTTTCAGTATATTGCTCTCCAGGAAAATTACTAACACGATCTTTAGTTAAAATATCGTTAGCAAGACCATATTCTAAATCACTATGACCCCAAGGTTTCATACCATTATCTTTTGCTTCTTCGGGATAATAGTGTTCTTCCCAGAAAGAAGTCCAAGCACCTTTAGATTCTTCTGATAGGTCATTTTCATCACATGACAGATGATTTTTATAATTACCATTCAGAAGTGCCAGAAGTTCATAGCAACGACTTGTATGATATTTGAAGTGATGATATTCCTCATCTACAACATTTTTGATAGTATCGTAAATTTCTTGAGGAGATGCTTCCGCAGCAGTTAAAGCATCAATAACCCAAGTCTTAAGTTTTTCAAGAGAATGCTTCTTGTAATCAAATTCCATCAGTAAATTCCGTAATTGCTTGCTCTACTATAATCTGAATCTCCTTGGAAGTCAAGTTGTTAAGAAATGACCACTTAGGATCCTGGGGATCCCAGTTCACCGTGAACGATCCATCTTCATTTTTGGTAAATTTTAAAGAATCATTCTCTAGGTTTAGGTTTGGAACATTCATTACAATAAAAACTAAAGTTTTCTTTGAAGTATTTTACAATTTGATAGTGGTCTGCATCAAGTGGTTTTTCTTCACTACATTTGCTGCATGTCCTTGTCTTTTTTGATGGTCTTTCGGAGTTTTTTGAGTTCTTTGAGTTCCATCTTAATATTCTTATAAGCAGTTTCTGCATCTAATTTTCCTCCCATTTCAAGAGCAACAATAATATCAACTCTTGTACCAAAGTGTGCCAGTGCTTTTTCGAACGAGTCTAATTCATACATCGTAATTAATTCCACAACGGTCTGCAACAATATCTATGCGAGCATCAATTGCATTCATAGAATTCATAAGTTCATAAAGAGTATTAGCAGTTTCTATATTTTCTTCTTCTAGTCTTTTTACATCTAAAAGAAGTCCACTATACTTTTCTTCAAGTTCTTGTAGTTTTTGATATACTATATCTCCAGGGGTAGGTTCTGGAAATCCCCATTTCTTAAAAAACCAGTGCGAATCCTGTTTAGTCATGAGTTTTTAATTCTATATTAAGTTTATGGATTTCGTTTTGAACCCAGATTATTTCTTCCTGAAGTCTTGTAATCTTCTCATCATGTGATTTTAACCAATCATAACTTATGTTATGATCAAAATTTGTATCTGATAAATTATATTTTTGAGATACATCTTCTGGAGGGCTTTCTTCTTTCCATGGGTACAAAATATATTCTAATTCTGCTACTATTGTCCAAAGAAACACCCGAAGATTAAAAAACACTACAATACTCCCACTTCCTTTAAATAGTTACGATAAGCAGCATATCTTTGCCATTTTGGTTGCCCAGAAACATTTAGTTGATGACAAATCTCACAATAACATAACCATTCATACCAAGGAGTGGTTGGATCTAAAACGTGATATGGATAATCAGAGTTTTCCACTTACGGTTCCTTCATGAACTTTTTCGGGTTCAGAGAAACCTTCCTGCCGTCCTTTAAGATAAAAACGGGTTGCTGATATACATTGCTCTTCAGTGAGAGATGTGATAATTGGTTTTCCATCTTTACCATAAGAGTCCCAAGTTCCCCAACGCTGTTGTTTAACATAAAAAGCATCATCAATTAGATTCAATTCTTCCATAATCATCCTCAAGTCTTACAATGTCTTCTTCATCGCAAATAGATCCTACCTGAACTTCAACAAACTTAACTCCAAATTCACCAGCACTCATACGATGAATTTCATTCCTTCGCACATGTATATAATCACCACGTTTGACATCAGTTTTATAAGTTGATGTGGTTACGATACCATCACCTTCAATAACAACCCAAAATTCTTGTCTTTGAGTGTGTCGTTGAAGTGAGAATTGGTGATTTGGTTTTATATAAATTGTTTTAACCTTGTAAGGATTGATTTTATCTTCTTCAAGATTATCAAACCAACCCCATGGTTTTTCAGTTCTTATTGTCTTTATTTGCATTTACTGGATTTACAATTTCATGAAGTTGTTTTAGTGCCTCAAGAGTTTCTGGTGTTTCTTCCCAAGTCCAAGAGTTGCCGTTTTTGTCTACAAATGTACGTTCAGTCATACTTATAACTCAATTGAATGTCTTTCTTTTTAAGATTATATCGGTCAATGTGGTTTTGACGATGTGCTTCGGATTGAAAATAACACTTTCGTGTATCGTTTCCATCTTTATGAACTAATTTCCAAGGGAATTGATCAAATGGAAATTCTTCTTCCCTGTTTTGGGAGGTAACTTTTTCACTTTTTTTTGGTCGTCCCATAATTTAAGTAGGTTGCTCCACCTTTTGAGTATACACGGTATCAAACAGTTCGTCAAGTATTTGGTTGCATTCCTGATATTCTTTACTATTCAGGACAGTTTTTTCAATTTGATATCGACGAACAGAATTGTAAATTAATTTATACTGTTCAGATGTAAAATTCATTAGTCGTAAAGGTTTTGCTCTTGTTGAACTTGGTCCAAATGATGATAAATTGTAGCATTTGAATATTGAAATTCTTCAAAACGCTGAGGATTATTATCTCTCATTCTTGAAAGCATATTGATCCAGTCGTAGCGTTTATCCACGACCCAACCATATCTGCGTTCGTCATGGATCATATCAAAAATCGTCATCATTAAGTTCTACTCCATCAGTAAGTTCTTTAATCCTATTAAAGAAATCCTCATCAAGTGGGACTACTTTTTCTTTACCAGTTTCAATATCATCAACTATTTGAAGTAGACTTTCTAAGAAATGTTTAGGATAAATTTCATCTTCTAAACTATCCCAGAAGTAAAGAATACACTGTTCCAATGGATCATCAGATACAAGAAGAGCATACTCTTGATAGTTGTCTCCCATCAAGTCCCCCCAATTCTTGAAGGCATACCAACAATTATACCACCCCTGAATAATACACGAGTGCCAGATATACTCAATCCAAGACAGTTTGGTTTTCTTTGTATCTGTTCCAAGAAGAGGTTTGCTAAACATATCGCGGTTTCTCCGTATCAAACTGATAGAATTTCACATCTTTCATTTCAAGACACATACGCACGGTTTCATGTTCTCTATGTTCTCTTTCAGTTCCTTTATATAGTCCTCGACGTTGATAAGCACAACACCAGATGTTATAAAAGATTTTAGATTTCTCTGTCATCATCCCAAGGTGCTTTTTTGTACATAATCTTTTTTAATCTTTCCACTACTTTTGGGTCTGGTGGTTCGTTAATTCTTCTTACTAATTCATCATATGCTTCTTTAGAAACATACATTTTTTGTGGTTTCATTCCAAGATGCTTGATGCACTTACGTTCCCACCTCCAGGACTTATACTTATACCATAAGTCCAAGAAAAAATCTTTCATTTTTCCGTAATTAGACAAGAACTACCAGTGCATTTTAAATCACCAGAAGTTCCAGATACTGTAGAAGTATGCTGTGGTGTTTTTTCTGGAGTGACGTTAGCGTATACCATACCACCAACACAAACACCAATAAGTGCAAAAAAGATGAGATTGCAGAGTTTCATTGACCTAACCTCGTTAAACGTTCTTTTGAGTATCTAAGATCATAGGGATCATCATAGGGATAAATGTATTCGCACATCCAACCCCAAGAGAGTGCTTCCCAAAAATCTTCGTCACCATATTTAGTTCCTTCGGTGTAACAGGATATAATATATGAGATGTTACAGAAACCTTCACGGAACCATTCCCATTTAGTCATCTGCCAGTATTCTTTTGGGGTCATGGTGTTTCTTTACTCCAATAGTACTTTAGTTTATCACCATCTGCAGAAATATTCAAGTGATAAATCTGATCATCCTCTGTATAAACTCCAATCCACAGAGTTCTTTCATTCATACTTTCCAGATGAAACATAGCAATATCTTGCAGTACAATTTCATCTGGATTTTCAGTAAATCTACTCATTTTGCTTCCCAAAATTTACCATCAGGGCCACAAGAGTAATCAAGTGATTCCCAAGATTTAGAACGGAGCATATCACAGAACCTGCTCTCATTACCAGTTACAAGATTTGTGGAAGTATTGGGAGATGTGCAAGTATCATGTCGGTGTCCAAATCCAAATAGATGACCCAACCAATCCTTACGATAATACTTACAATCTTTACAGAGTTTCATTTTTCTTCTCCCGTCGTTCATCTGCTCTTTTCCTCATCATAGCATTTTCCTGAATAATCTCACCAAGTTCCATCAGTTCTTGTTTTAGTTCGGGTGTAGAAGTCTTTGCGACCTCATCATAAAACACCGTGAGTGCCGTTGTCAAGAGAATCAGTTGTCGGTATGTGAGGTTCATTGGTATGGGTTCTTAAGGTTATCAAGAATGGAAGAAAAGAATGCTACCCTATCACGATCGTATTCTACATCAACCGAATGAGAATTACAAAAATCTATAATGTTTTTCTCTGTTGGAGTTGGAGAATAACAATTACGGAACCTAGCATAAGTAATGTGCTCAACAAACTCTTTACGCATAATCTCAAAGAGTTGGAAGAGTTCTTGTTGAGAAAGTTCTACTTCCCTTTCAGTTGCTTGATGTCCTTTGAATTGGATTTTCATAATTAGCAGTAATTAATGTGTAAATGTTGTTGCCAAGTAAACATTGGTTGGTCTCTACGATGAACCTGAACTTTTACGTGATGTGGAATCAGTGTATCATACTTTTCCATAAACTCTTCTTCTGACAGTTCATCAAATCCGTGCATATAGTATTCTGCACCCATACCAATAAAATTTACAAATTTATCTTTTTGACGATCTTTATCGCCAATAAATGGATAGTTACGGCAAATCATCAACCAGTATGACTTACCTTCACCAGTGGCAAAGTAATCAATCGCAAAGAAACGATAGAATGGTTCAGTCATTCCTCTCCTTTAAGTTTTCTAACTCGTTCAAGAAACTCATCACTTTGTCGATATAATCCAGCAATCAAATCCTTGATGTCATCAATCGCAATCGCATTATACTCTACATTCATATTTTCACAAATGAGAGCATCCACCATACATTCCAGTGCCAGTGCCTGCATATTTTCTGGTGTGATTGGTGTTCCGTGAGGCATACCAGAACATTCATCATTATAAAAGGCATTATACCGACGAAGGACAGTATCAGCACGTTCTCTACGTTCCCACTCATCTTTTTCAATCTCAGCAAGTTTCAACATAGCATCACCGTGCTTCTCATAAAGTTCGTCAAGAGCAGCAAGTGCCTTATTTTCTGCTTCTCTTCGTGCTGCTTCTTCTAACATTTCTTCGTGCGTGAGTTCTTTCTCTTTGATAGCATCCATAACTTTATTATAATCTTCTGTGGATACTTTTGCTTGAATAGGTTCGTTCATAAGTTCTTTTAACCTCTGTTTGCCGTATTCAGTGAGTTCGTGTTTTTTGTTGCGGAGTTCTTCTACTTCTTTTTGTGTGAGATTAACCCAAGGCATGTCTTCATTCATTTGTTCTCAAGTTTATAATTCAGGGTTTCAATCTCACTTTCGAGTTCTCTAATATTATCCCATCGCAAAGTTTCAATATCACTTTCCAATTGTTCTATTCTACTACACAACTCTGCGATAATACCAATCAAAGCAGCATAATCAATCGTTTCAGTTGTTCTACCATCCTCCATATCCTCATAATAAGAATAATAGAGTTCTTGCTTAAAGTTTCGGTTAGTCATCGTTTGTTCCTCAATTTAGATTTGATTTTGGTGAGGCAGTCATTATAACCATCCACAAGGTCAATTACAGAAACATTCTGGGTTCCTTCGTGTGATTGCTCACGAGGAAGCCAAAGTTGTATCTGGTCTATAAGGTCATCAACATAAGTTGGAACATCCCAATCTTTATGGACTGTATGAATATCCAACCACCAACGAGTAATGAGTTCTTCCAGAGTTTTACCCATTTCAAACTTCAAAAAGTCTGGTGGATTTTCCTCCCACTTCTTCAGCATTTTATTCACAACTTCATCAGTGATACGATAAGGAGGATTATCTTTCTCATCCCACTCTACTTCATCATACTCGGGAGGGTCATCAACTGGAACTGCTTTTGGTTGTGTTGATTGATAACCACGAAGAAAAGCATCCCACTTTGCATTTTCACTTGAAGTACTACCTGAAGGATATTCCCCATAACATCTTTTGTATGCTTCCTCTGCTGGTGATTTTTGTTTAGGATAAGCATCTTTGAGTTTATCAAAAAACTCTTTTGTTTCTTCACAATATTCAACATACTTATCAAGCATGTGAAATTCGTCAAGTGTGAGTTCAAGTGTGAATTTTTCAGTCATTTTAATTTCAAGTTGAGTTTCAGGACATTTGGTTCCAAGAGTTGGAGGAGTTGGAGGAGAAATACGAAATGTTTCCTCACCATTTTTGTAGTAGATT
>JACCDG011909813.1_pt1 | contig 10329 bp, 15 predicted proteins | sample 7442471 | NCBI WGS metagenome assembly JACCDG01 (sample SAMN15323444, study PRJNA562643) | freshwater metagenome | isolation source: river surface water | place: USA:Blue River Watershed | collected 2017-08-17 | reverse complement strand
TGTGAGTTTTGCGCCATTATAGCAACTATGAGGGTTCACGAAGCCACGGATGAACTCCTTGTCAGGGAGCGTGCCCTTGTCTGCGAGAAAGATGGCAAGATAGTACTGTCCCATTCTTTGTTCTGTGTTAGGTGTATTGAAAAAAGTGGAGGGTTGGGGTGTCAATTTTTTGGACTCTCTTAGTTCAGATAGTAACCCTTCACATGCCGAGTTGCATAGCAGTCTGGCGAATAATGCCCAGTGTTTCCACAGCGATAGCAGGTACCACTAGTGTTCTTTACAGTTGCCTTTCCCCTGCACGACTTTTCGTGAACACTGCATCCAAATGCTGTTGTAAATGTTCGGTCACAATAGTCACATTCCCATTCTTCATCCGAAGATTCTGTTGATGTAGAACTTGAGTCTGAACCTACACTCAAAGGTCGCCATTGATTAATGAATCCATCATCTGTAGAGTCAATCCTGTTTCCTGAAACATCTGTTGTTGCGTAGCAATCCTTCACAAAGTGCCCTGCCCTTCCACATTTAGTGCATTTATCTTTTGCAGACCAAATTTCCATCTTTAGAGCTTCTTTATGAAACTCACTCAGTTCTATTTCTACATACGAGCCACCGCGAACCTTGTCAATACCAACCTTTGACATATATTCTTTTGTAACCTTATCTTCTTCAAAAGATGATACATTTGGAATCATCTTTTCAAGTCCAATTGGTTTGTACTTTCGTGTCCACGCCGACCCCTGACCATTCAAGTGCTGTTGGTACCGTTTTGCTACATTGTCTGTCTTGCCAACATAGTAGCGTCCACCTTCAAGTCGCAGGACATAGATGGTTGTCGTTGACATTTTGAGCGTTGAAAAACAGTCATGGACTACACTGCCTCAATTTTTTTCACGACCAATCAATCAGGATTCCCTTCTTAAATTCCCTTGTATTCGGTTTGGTTTCAACCCATTCTTCTTTAATTGACACTGAACTATCTGGAAAGATGCGTTGGAATCCTTTTACAAGGTCATCCATTGTGAGTGTAGGCATATTACTGGGTCTACCAAGTGGGTTAAGAATCTCTTGCATATTAATTGCAACCAGATGAGAAGTTTTACCATTTCCTGCAGCCCTATGAATTCCACCAACATAGTTTCGCAAAATGCCGTCTACATAACTCTGCTTCTCACGCTCAGGAAGCCCCTTTAGCCATTCGCGAGTGTAAGTTGTTGTTGCCATTGTGACCTTAGCGGTTTGGGAAGGGCGTTGTATATCAATTTTTTCAGCCATTAAAAAAGTGTTTTTGTTTGTACCCCTGCTCATCTCAATAGACAAGATCTCCCATGATCTGCTGATCGTCAAACAGCTGCTGCACATTGTCGTACTCAGTCGCCTCACACTTCTTGCTCACGACTACAAAGAAGCCGCCGCTCTTGAGCTTGACCGCGGTGATCATACCGTGCAGCGTTGCAGCGAGGATTTTCTTGCCAGCAGGAATAGAGGAATACTCTGCCTTTTTTTCAGGAGTAATCTCATAGTTAGTTGTATTTGGAGTCGTAACGGTCTTTACTCGCTTTTCAGCCTTTTGTAGATTGTATTCTTTTGCAGCCTGTACAAGAAAGTAGTTGTTATTGACCATCAAATTTGATACAAGTGTTTCGGTTTTTGCTTGATTAGTAGGCATACCATATTTCTCCTGAATCGGTACAATCATGAATGGAAAGTTAACCCAGAATCTGAGATCACTGTTTGCATGCTCAGTAAGGGCTTCATTTAGATCCTTGTAGAAGCCTAATGAGCCGTCCTTGGCAGTCATAGTACCCTTTCGCAAGATCTTTGCAGGCTTGTCAGGAAATGAGAGGATAGTGGTGCGATCCTTAGAGATAATGAGATCATTTTCATCTAGAAGAAAGAAGCGAAATACTTTTGTGCCGCCATAATTTTGCACCTCTTTTGGATCTACATGCTCTATGACATCCTTTACTAGATAGCAATATGGCCAGTGCCATTTACCGATCTCGGGATTCTTTTTCATATATTCACGCTGCTCATTCAGATTAATTACACAGACTGCCATTTTATTTACACGGTTATGAGGAAAATGGTTTGTCAATTTTTCAGCCAATAAAAAAGTGTTTCTGGTTTATGGTTTATTAGACGAAGGCTCTGCTTGTCTCAATAGACGAGATCACCTGTGATCTCCTGGTCATTATATAGTTGCTGGACATTGTCGTACTCGGTCGTCTGCCCCTTCTTGCTCACGATTACAAAGAAGCCACCGCTCTTGAGCTTGACTGCAGTGATCATACCGTGCGGCGTTGCAGCGTAGATGTGCTTGCCAGCAGGGATGAAGTTGTACTCAATGGCCTTGGCCGTCGTGAGTGCAGATGCGGCAGCAGCCTTAGGCGGCATAAGAAGCGGCACGGTCTTCACTGGCTTCATCGGCGCAGGAGACAGCACGTGCTCAGTGGGTGCAGCGGCAAGCAGACCAGGAGGCGCAGGATTCTTGATCGCCTCCTCGATGCTGTGTACCTCCTCTGGCCAGTCCATCCACCAACCGCTGTCGGTATAGCCGTGCACTGCCACAGCCTCCTTAAGGCTACCATAGCACCCAAACTCGGTGTTCTTGCAAGTCTCATTGCCCTCTCGCAGGATCTTCACAGGCTGCCCAGGCCGCGAGAGGATGGTGAGGCGGTTGCTAGGGACAATCATGTTGTTGTCGTCCACGCAGAAGAAGTGGAAGACCATGGAGCCAAGGATGGTCTCAGCTCGCTTGAGGTCAACATGCTCCTTGATGTCCTTGACGCGGTAGCAGTAGCTGTAGCGCCAGTTGTACATCTCGTGGTTCTTGCTGGAAAACGCCATGAGCATGTCGAAGCCGAAGCAGGAATCCTCCATTTTCTCCTTCTTTGTTGTTGACTGGTATACGAGCGCCTATGCCGCCGCGGCCGTCAATTTTTTTCGTGGCTTCTTAACAGGTATGAGCGCAACAGAATCGCTATTTGAACATCACTTCTGGGGTATCGTAGAAAGACACGGTAAAAAGTTAGTTGTAGATGATTGCACTTTAGTAACAACAAGTCAAAAGAGGGCAATGGCGATTCTTCATGAGGTATATGATGTAGATCCTGATAAAGTTGCAGTATTTATAAAAGAAGATGATGGAAAGCCATGGGGGAACTATGAAATGGCAGTCGTAAGAATGGGGGTTGATACAGATCCAACCAGTGATGACAGATGCGTCTATTACCTGCGTAAGACTTCTACTGTATCTCGTACAGTCCCACCCGAACTTGAAGAAAAACAGAAAAAGAGAGGACTCTTGAAGTCTATCTTTACAAGTGGACCCTATAACACATTCCTATTGGATGTATATTATAAAGAGGGGATTGCAAACGGTAATTGTGAAGATGATGATATTAATAACAATGACGATTATGATTATGTGAATGATAACACTAACAGTAACAGCAATAGCAACACGAACAGCAATAACAACAACAATGGAAACAATGGAAATAATAGACTAACAAACAATAACGCAAGTAGTGTGAATATTAACAACATAACAGCACGAAATAATAATCGTGCGCCATTACTCCATCTAGCGAAAAATGTAAAAGGCGGTCGTCGTCGCAAGACTCGTCGTCGCCGTGGTACAAAGCGCAGAAGCAAGAAGTAAAAAAGGTTTTTTTGGGTTTTTTCATCTTTAGCTGAAGATGCGGCGCCACCATGACTTCTTTGCAGGAGGTGCAGGAGGATTCGGCTGCTCTACTTGATTAAGGATGCCAGACGCCTTGAGAGCCCCCAGTTGATTGATTGCAGAATCCATCACGCCCTTTGCATAGAAGATAGTCTGCTCCGTTGTCATGTTCTTTGGCTGCTCGACTGGCTTCGGCATCTCAATTCCCTGTTCTGCAAGCGAAGCCTTAATCTTCTCAAGTTGCTCTTGAGACTTTGCAATTGCCTCCTCTGCCACCTTGCGAATGACAGAATGATCCCCCTTAATCGTGAGGAGATCCTTGAGTAGGTCCTGCAGAGCCTGCTGCGTCTTAAGCGTCTCCATGGTCGCCATCTTAACTTGTGTTGGTTGCTGGTATTGCTGAGGTTGCAGCGGCTGAGGTCAATTTTTTCATGACTTCTTGTAAAACCAACAAAAAAGTTTTCTTGGTTTTGATTCTATTGGTCACGGGAAGAAGCAACTAAAGAGCAACTGAAAGAATGAACTGAACGCTAATGTTTCCCAGATAGAGCACGAGTTCTCCACCCTCCGTCCACCACCACGCGGCCGTTCTGCACGCTCACCACCGTGCGTGACACAGAACTGAGATGCACCATTTGCGTTGTTGCGGCACTGCGTCCCCTTCAGCGTGTTACTCTGGCAGCGTGCCATCTTGCATTTACTTGTTGCTTGTTGATATAGTACAGTAGTAATGTATTAACACTCAATTTTTTCATATAGAGCAAATGATATCTGTCTTCTACCCTCAATTAAGTAGATAAGAACATCTTTACTCGCGACTGAATTGGAGAAGTGCACATTGGACACTTTGACAATGATCCGCTACAGGACATACAAAATGTGTGGCCACACGGTACAAGACAGCCGTCCACTTGGCGATCGTAACAGATAGCGCATGTATTCGGCTTTAAGTCGCCCTTCTTGCGAGCCATTCGTATACCTGCCACCATAAACTTCGTTAGTTGTGATTGCGTTTCGTAATTATAGTCAAGATCTGCTTTGATTGCATTAATCTTAGAATCAATTGAAACAAAGAACTCATTCTGTAGTTCGTTTAGAATTGCCTCTCTCTCAAGTTTGAATAGAACTGAAATCTTAGGATGATTTGGAAGTTCGCTAGATAGGAGTTCGTTCAGTTTGGTCTGCATATTGCGGAACTCGAGACAGAGATTCGTAAATTTCTTGAATTTGTCCAAGTATGCCTCCTTGATTGTTTCTTGCTCCTTAATCTTTGTTGCTACCGTAACCGAAAGATTCGCAATTTCTTCTGCAGTAGATGTAATCGTATTAAACTCCTTTGAGAAAGTGGGTCGTTCAGGATTCGCCTCAGGGGTTGTATGTTTCTGATCAATATCTCCTTGCATATTCCTTGACCCTGCTTTCAAATTTGTAGTCAGTTTCTTATCTATAATAATTGCATCGCCAGTTAGACCACGCCCTGTAAAACCATCTGATAACAATGAAAAAGGTTCCAGTGTTCCAATTGCAATAGTGTCGTTATTCATCTTTACCATATGTGATCAGCTGCGTTTTAGACTGGACTTCCCAAAGAAGAACTCCCAAGCCTTCTGCTCTTCATTCCACCGCTTGGGTAAGAGGTTACCTTCCTCTACATTCGTTGCGTCATGTGGTGCAGAGTAGTAATAGGTGATTCCATTGACGCGGCAGGTTACAGAACCATCAGCGTGGAACTGATAGAGGTCACCATCGCCATTGCGTTCCTTCACGGCATCTTGCAGTGTGGGTGGCGGATCAAAGAATACCTTGTTTCCATTTGTGTACTGCAAATGGATGTTTCCATCTGGATGCCAAACTGTCCAGTGATCTTTGAACCCCAAGCCCTCTGGCTCATTCTTGGCCACAATCATCTCTTGAAGCCAAAGGGGTGCGGTCGGCCTTTCCAGGATGTCTTGAAACTCAAGTTGGGACTTCTTGAACTTCACATCTACTGTTTGCGTGATGGTCATCATTGTGATCTTCATTTTGGTGTATAGTTAAAAAAATGTTTATGGTTTTCAATTTTTGCTCGCTTGCTTACACCGCGGCAGCCTTTGTCGCCTTCTTGACCTCAAACGCCGCCGCGCGCTCTTGTGCCTTCTTCTGGCATTCCGTGTACCACTCAATGTGTTCCTTGGCCGCCTCATCGCCCTCTGCCGCTTCCTTGGTATACTTCTCAAGGATGAGCTCATAGAATCGTAGTTGCTGGTCAATCTCCATCTCCTCCTTTTGCTCAGGCGTCAGGAGATTCTTCCAGCACCCACGGCAACAGCGAGGACCACCATCATCGTAATCGTCATAGTCGCTGTAGGTACGAGAGCGTGTCTCCTCAAGCCACTCTTCCTTCTGCTTCTCGTCAAACTCCTCTGGCGTCAGATCAACATGCTCGAAGAGCCATGTTTGCTGCTCGCTGTCCCAGAGTTTACGAAGGCCGAACAGCGAATCCATGGGCGTCGCTTCGTAGGGTGCAGAGTAGTAGTAGGTCTTGCCGTCAATACGGCAGGTGACAGACTTGTCAGGGTGGAACTGATAGAAGTCTCCCTTGTTGATGTTTTTGATTGCATACGCGAGGTTCGGCGGTGCCTCAAAGAACGCGCTGTCGCCATTCTTGTAAACTACAGAGGCACTACCATCAGCGCTCCAGATGATCTTGTCGCCCTGTGGTGTGTGGATGCCAACAGGTTCCTTGGTCTCAGCCATCTTCTTGTGAACCCAGTCAGGTACCACAGGGCGCTCACAGATGGTGTGGAAGACAAGGGGCGAGTTGGCCTTGATGAACTCAGCCGTCTGGAGGATTGTCTTCGGCATCTTTCCCTGTTGGCGGAGGGTGTGCTAAGAAGATAGTGGTTGGCCGTCGTCAATTTTTTGCTGCTTAGCAGTCAATGAAAAAGTGTTATGGCTTGTTTCTTAGAGCTCCTTTGCAGCCCACTCGCGCACGAACTTCCATACCTTCTTTGTCAACGCACGGTAGTTTGCATGTACGATATTCGGATTGCTTACCTTTTCAATCCTGTAGCCAGTGTCTGTAAGTTCTACAGTGAATTCAATGTATCCACCTGTTTCCACGCAGAACTGGATTACAATAGCACCCTTGGCAAGAATGGGTGAATTGTTGATCTGTTCTTCAATCCAAGGGCTCTCACCGTCATCGGTCGTGACCCACATTCCCTCACGATCCCATAGAAGGCGTTCCTTGTATGCTACGATCTCAACATACTCAATCTCAGGAAGCTTCTCAAGGACTGGCTTCGCCAAGAACTCTGAGGCACCCAAGAGCTTAACCTTCTTCGTGTAGGGCGTCGTCATGTTTGCCGATGCAAGTGGATATGGAGGGGAAGTATCCAATTTTTTCCTAGCAAGTGAAAAAGGTGTGACCCTCTTTCTTTTTTTTCTTTCTTTCTTTTTTTGTTGCCAGTCCTTCACTAGCAGTTCTTGCCAGCCCACTCGCGCACCAGCGTCTCCAGCTCCTCCTCCAAGCAGCGGAAGTTCTCGCCGCGCTTGTCCGTGTTGACGCTCTTCTGCACGACGATGCCGCCGTTCTTGAACTGGATCGTGAAGTCGATCTCGCTCCCCACAAAGTCGTCGAGCTCGATCACGACAAGGAGGCCACCGTCGTTGAGAACGCCCTGCGCGTCCAGCTCGTGGATCCACGGTGCGTGAGGCTGATCGACGAACCAGGTATTCTCGCGCTGGTACACCGTGCGCACGGCAGAAGACCAGATGTCCACTGTGAAGATGTCCTTGTAGTCCTCGAGAATCACATCTGCCAGTGCCTTGGAAGCCTGCATCAGCTTGGCGGCCATCTTCACTTGTGTGTGAGGGTGGGCGTGTTCACTGTTGAAGCGGATACTTAGAGGATAGTTGGCAGCGGCATCCAATTTTTTTGCTGCCTCTTGTTGCCTCTTATATTCAATAAAAAATTTTGTTTTGTCTTGGCTACTACTACTTCTTGCTCGTCGCGCGCGCCCACTCGGTGACCTGCCGATCAAGGGTCTCCTCGAGCAGCGAGAACGACTCATCATACTCCGTTGCACTGAAGCTGTACCGCACAACCGCCCCAGTGTCCTTGATCTCGACAGTGAACGCCACGAAGTCAAACTCCCCAATCTTGAAGATAATCAAGATGCCACCAGCGGTCAGGACACCTGGTGCATCCAGATCACACACATATGGCTGGTTGGCCATCTTATTTGTAAATGTTGCACCCTTGCGCGTCCAGACCACGCGGTCGGTGTAGGTCTTGACCTCCACGGCTGTGATGTCAACGAGCCACTTGAGCGCGTACTTGCAGAGCGACTCACTCTCGACCAGCAGCTTCTGGGACTTCGCCATCTTGCCTTGTCTTTTTGTTGGTTGAGCGGATACCTATATCCGTGGGAAGGTTACAGCCAATTTTTTGCATACATCTGCAAATCCCTTGATTGGCGGATATTGCGACCTTCTGGAGTTCTTCTTGAATGATGACGGCAAGTGATGGAACTTGCAAGAGGCGTAAGAGTACTGCATGATCTAGTTGGCTCTGCTGGCTTTGTGTGCAAACCCACGAGAGCTGGTCAGGCATTTTGGGGAAGAGTGTGGCAGATCAAGTGACTTCATTTTTTTGTATTCAACGAAAAAGTGTTTTGTCTTTCTTTTTCACCCCCTCTTTGCCGCGCTAGATGCCGAGAACCATGCAACGGTTTGCGACGTAGCGGTTGTACTCTGCCTCACTGCGCGCCTTCTCTGCTGCCGACGCCGTGGCCTCTGCCTTTGCTGCAGCCGCTGCGGCCTTCTTCTCGGCGGCAGTGGGCGGCTTGACCCACTCCTTGCGCCCAGCAGCCTGGCCAGGCTTGAGCTGCTTCTTCTTCTGCTCGCTCTCCATTTTCTTCTTCGCGTGTTGAGATGTTCTTCGTGGGTTGGCTGATGCAGAGGTGTTGGTTGCCATGGCTTCCAATTTTTCGGCGACCTCTTAGCAGCCTCTTGGTAGCCTCTTGGTAGTCTCTTGCTGCAAACGAAAAAAGTGTTTTGTCTTTCCTTTTTCCTTTTTCTACCCTTCTTTACGCCGCGAGGGAGACCTTCGCGAACTTCTTCAGGCTCATTCGGTCATACACGATCTTTCCATCGCCAGGAAACAGCGTCAGATAGACCAGGTCAATCAAATCCCCATACTTCTTGCAGTACCGCAGAAGCTGAGTCACGTTGTTGAACTGGTGAGGAGCATCCTTGTAGCCACGGCACGCAAGGCTATTGTGGTTGTAGACGTGAGCGATCTTGCCACCCTCGATTGTCACATACACGTGTCCACCTGTGTTGAAGTTCAGGGAGAAGCTACCACGCATCGGCAGGGTCATCTTGCTTGCCATTTGCCTCTTGTTCACTGGTAAGCTGATACAGGACAGCAGGGCAGCGCCGCTTCCAATTTTCCTGTTGCTTCTTCAAACGCAGATGCAGCCTCTTGCCACCAAGAGAACTGAAACGAAAAAAGTTTTTGTTTTTTCTCTTTTCGTTTCCCCCTTTTTCTTTCTTTTTTCACCCTCCCTTTTCTCTTTTGATTTACGCCTTCTTGCACGCACGGGGCGGCTGGATGCGCTGCATGATGCGGTTCTTGAGGTGCGGGTAGCGCGAGTGCACCTCGTTTAGCACTGCGACCTTCTGGTGGTACTCCCACGACGCCTTCGCGAGTGCGTGCTCGTCCTCCGTGAGCGGCTCGTCGTCGTAGTAGTAGCCCGTGGGAGAGTAGATGCTCTCATCCCACGGCGGCGGTGCAATGGCGGGCTTGACCTCGCGGTAGAAGATGTAGCCGCCCTCTGCCGACTCGCCCGCCGTGAGCCCCAGCGACTGCAGGTAGCGCTCGCAGGCCGCCTTGTTCTCCTCAGCCATCTCCACGGACATCTCGGTGTACCCTTCGCAGAACGAGTAGATGCGCTGCGGGTCGTCGTCGTCCCGGATACCCATGCACTTGAGCGTGTCGCGCATCTTGGCGGCGAGCAGGTCCTCGTTGATCAAGTTACCCCACTCCACCGTGAACTCCTCCTGCTCGTGCGCAGGAATGATGTCCAGGAAGGCCTTGAGTGAGGGGTAGGTCGGCAGCTGGTTGCCCTTCCAGGTCCGCTCGCCGACACGGAGGCAGCGCAGCTGGCCGTTCTCGAGCACCAGCATCGTGCGCTGGGGCTGCTCGCCGACCGCCTTGTAGCGGAGGATGGTGCCGTACGGCAGCGAGGTCTTCGCAGAGGCCATTTCTAGCGCAAGTGGGCTGTGCGGGTTAGGCAAGCTTTGGACTGGCTAGAAGGCTGAAAGAGCGTGTGTTCGGTGCTCTTTGTCTCTGAGAAGGTACCTGGTTTTGGCCGACCAAACCCGTTCAATTTTTTTTATAAATTGAGCTATCTCGCGCATTTCCAACCCCTCTTATTTGGGGGCTCCCAAGAGGTTGACCAATTTAGTAAAAAAATTGAATGGGCGTTTGGCACCCCTCTTAGCGCATGTTCAATTTAAGAAAAAAATTGAACGCGGCAAACCCCCTAGATCCTAGGTGGTGAGAGAACAAGCGAACAAGTCAAACCGCTCTCTCACACCGCCTCTTAGCCAGTCCAAAGCCTACCGCAAGGTACGGCCCACTCGCGCTAAGA
>JACCDG011774868.1_pt1 | contig 10331 bp, 21 predicted proteins | sample 7442471 | NCBI WGS metagenome assembly JACCDG01 (sample SAMN15323444, study PRJNA562643) | freshwater metagenome | isolation source: river surface water | place: USA:Blue River Watershed | collected 2017-08-17 | reverse complement strand
CGGTCTCAGCGATTTGCGCTAGCGTCATCTTCCGCTTGAAGGGAATCAGCGCATCGCGGGCCTCGTCGGTGCTCTCGTGAACTGAGAATTGCAGGCCGACCTTCTCAAGGATTTGCGAGTCCATCTCGAGATGCCCGAACTCGGCTGGAACATCAGGGCCCGACGAACTGATTAGCAGCGCCGCACGACGGTAGCGGTCGTTCAGTTGGTACAGCGCACCGCGCAAGCCGTTGTAGTTGAGCATCGGTTCACCCATGCTCATGAACATGATCTGCATTCGAGCGACCTTGCTCGCGTCGATGCCCCGGTCGGCAAACATGTAAACCGTCTGCTCTACGATCTCGTCTGCCGAGAGAGAACGCACGAAGGAATCTCCAGCGCCACAAAAGCGACACCCAACCGGGCAGCCTGATTGAGTCGAACAGCAAACCACAGTCCGGGCCTCGTAAGTCGGGTACTTGTACAGCACCGCTTCCGCCACGGCATCGCCCTTCGTAAAGACGTATTTCGAGACGTTCTCGTCTGTGCTATCGATCCGCTGAACGTTGCCCCAACTCTTCATAATTCGCTTCTCCTCTGCTATCGGCCCACGCCGGACACTCGTTAGCGACCCGCCGCCGCTGTAGTTGTTGGGGTGGCCGTCTTCTTTCTCAGAAACCCTATGAACGCCGCTACGTTATCCTCGGGCTTTCTCTTCTCCTCACTCTCCTCAATCCAAATAACCCATTCCCTCCAGAGAGCGAAGGTGTTCACGGTTGGGAACTGAGCGTTAACGGTCGTCCACTCGGCAGGTGACAGGTTGTACTTCGACGTTGACGCCGCACCCTTCGTCGCCCGCGCGTTCGTCGCGAGAGGAAGAACGTTAGAAAGATCGGAAGGAAGGAAGGAGGGAGGAGAGAGAGTCTGCGATTCGGGGGCGATGTCAAACCCGACTCGGGTCTCATCGGGTACCCGATTCGGGGGCGATTCGGGGGCGATACAGAACTCGCAGGTTGGCGACACAATGCCGCGGGCCACGTGCCACTTAATGTGGTTGCCCTTCTTGCCGTCCGTGCTCGCCGCCTCGCGATTCTCCTTGAGGTCGTAAACCCGCCAGGTGTACCGCTTCCAGTTGTGGAACCGCAGTTTGTCGCCGTCACGGTCGAGAAAATGCACCTCTACCAGCGTGTCCACGAACGCCTGCGCCTTCTTCTCAGGAACGCCCGCCGCAGCTGCTATCTCTTCGGGGTAAGCATCCTCAATGAGGCCGTCCGCGTCGGCGTTGTCCAGCCCCCATGACCAAAGGCCGAGCATGTAGCCCATGACCAGCGGCCGTGCGACCTTGAGGCGCGTTGCTGCGCGGATCGTTTTCTTGTGGGTAGGGAGTGATTGATGGATCTCGAGATACGCCATCAGCTTGTCCCGATGGCGTCAGCAGCGGCGGGGACCACAGACATGAGCGCCTCCTTCCTTGACTGTCCGGAGGCAAGAGAACGCCCCCGTCCTGGTAAGCCGTAGTTGTGTCTGGCAACACGACCCAGAACGGGGGCAATGGATAACGCTATCGAATCTATGGCCCTACGGTCAATCGTGTTACCAGACTCTTGAATTATACGCCCATTGACGCCGGGTGTATATCGCGCGCGCGCGCCTGCGCGAACCTTATTCATGAGGCCAGCGTCCTTAGTCGTTGCCTTAGCGCGTGCTCAGCTTCAACGCGAGTGAGCGACGGGTGCATGGAGTGGTACTCGTCCACCGCAGCAGCCATCGGGTCGCGTCGAGCGCGCTGCTTCGCCTCCGTAAACTCCTCCCAATTGCCGTGCTTCCACAGCGGCTTCTCGCGGGCTGGTGCAGGTGTGACCGCACGGACAACCGTGCAGTCCCTGACTACACCGTTCGGTGGCTCGGCGCCGTAGCCTGCCTTGATCCGCGCATCGCGCCACCAGGCCTGCTGGTCGGAACACATCCAACAAACAGCTCTGGAATTATGCTGACACTGCGCCATGCTTCACCTCCCTGCGCCGACGTTCTGCGACGCGATGACATTCCTTGCAGGATCTGCCATTCACCCGGCCCTTTGTCCGATAGGTGTTTGCTTCGTCGTATGGATGCCCCTGTGGGCAGTGCGTTATCAGATGTCCGCGCAACCCACGACGAGCGTTCTCCGCCCGCGTCACTGGCTCGAGGTGATCAGGCCGCACGCAAGCGCGATTACGGCAAAGGTGGTCTAGCTCAAGGCCAACAGGCACAGGGCCAACGAGCCGCCTGAATAGCCAGCGGTGAGCGCCATAACCACGACGGCCTACAAAAAAGCGGCCATAGCCTGCACCGTCTCGTAAACCCATCCATTCCCAACAGCCCGTACCGATGCCATAGCCATCGACTTTCGCGCAGAAACGTTCTAATGCCCTAGCATTAGCATCTGCGTGGCGTCGTTCGATGTAGCATCGTCTGCACATCTGTGACCTGGGATCGTGAACATGCTCGCAGGTCATCGACACATGCCCTTGTCTGCTTCGATGCTCATAGCCTTACCTCTGACTGAATCAAATGACGACCGATCAACTCGGCCATTGGCGGACCTACTGAATTGCCGAGGGCTTTGATTCGTTGGCGTCTAATTGGCTCCACCCCTCGGGGAAGCCCATGTACCATTCGGCCCACGTCGGGTTCACATTCCCAAGAATGTTGCTCAGATCGATCTGTTTGCCCTTCGCGTGGCGCCGCATAATCGACGGGTCTCCCCATTTCCCGCGGTTCTTCCAGTCGCTCGCCTTGAGTGTTGGCATGAATCGAAGCGCCTCTATCAGCGATTTCGGGCCGTTTACTTTGTTGCTTCCGAGATTTGGGGCTTCGCCAGTTGTATCGAGAGTGGGCAAGAAGCCAGACGCGATCACGCCGGTGCCACGCCCCGAGGGCACCAAGCGGAAATACAACAGGCGGCGCGACCTCGAACCCTTCAGCCTCCAGGTCAGCGACGATAGAGGAGAGTAGAAGTCCTCCGTTGTGAGTAACGAGGCCAAAAACGTTTTCACCCACGACGTAGGCCGGCCGAACCTCACATATGAGTCGAAGCATCTCCGGCCAGAGGAAGCGGTCATCTTCCTCACCTCGTCTGCGTCCGGCGTGGGAAACAGGCTGGCACGGGAACCCGCCACAGATGACGTCGACGGGCTCAAGGTCAGCTCCGCTGATTCCTCGGATGTCTCCGTATCGCGGCACGTCGGGCCAGTGCTTTGCGAGCACTCGTTGACAAAACTCGTCGTTTTCAACCTGCCACCTGACTTCCATCCCTGCGCGCTCCAGACCTAGATCCAGGCCGCCGATCCCACTGAACAGAGAGCCCACCGTCAGGCTCATCTCTTCTCTCCTGGTCCTAATAGCCACCAATGAGCCCCGTGCTCAGGGCAGATGTGAAGGCTGCTGCGGAACGGCCACCAGCGCTCTCCTACAGCCTCTAGAACCGCATCGCAGTCAGCACGCCAGCAAGGGCGCACCTCGAGGACTCCTGCGAGGGGAAGGGCAGCCTGAGTCATCGCCACACCCCACGGATGTCCTTCCCGGTCTTCGCGTTCAGCCAGTCGTCTACGGCCTCCCATTCGTCAGGGAGCAGGAAGCTGACCCACTCGGCGCCGGCAGTCTCGATCGCCTGCTTGTAACGCAACTGGGCAGAACTCACCTTGCCCGCGCGATTCGTGGTCTTACTTCGAGCCTTCAACTCGACAAAGGCCAGCCAGCCCTCACCCAAGACCACGTAATCAGGAAACCCGGCCTGCGACCTCTGTGCGACCGTGCAGTGCCAGTAGTCGCAGCGGTGGAGGTTTAGAAGCTGCTCCCACGTCGGGTAATAACCCTCTTCGGTACGGACCATCGTCCGCTTTTTCTCCCCGATGGCAGCGCGCTTGCCCCAGCCCGTGAAGCTCATGCCGCCCTCCGTAGCCACTGCACCCATGTCAGGAGCGTGGCAGGAGCAGCGATTCGACGTGACCGGCCGCGCGCTTCCTTGACCGCGCAAGGTGCACAGAAGAGAGCACGAGACGGCATCTTGCAGCGCTCACACGTCACAGCAGCACCTCCTGGCGCAGCCGGTTCGCCGCGATCTCGCAGTAGCGCTCCTCGATCTCGATGCCAATAGCTTTGCGCCCGAGGTCTTTTGCTGCTCGCTGCGTTGTGCCGCTGCCCATGACGGGGTCGAGGATGGTCCCCTCTGGCATCCAACGAAGCTCCAGAACCCAGCGCCACAGAGCAGCAGGCTTCATCGTTGGGTGCTCTAGCGTCTCGTTGCCTGCGCGGATCATCCCGTTCCAGAGGTAGCGGAAGACGCGAACGCCCTTTACCCAGTTCGTCCACGCGATCTCAGCCGTTGCTTGGTCGAGGTCATCGGGCCGCATCTTGTCCCATACCACCCAGCCGCTACTCGGCGGCAGCAGGTTCACGTAGTAGTTCGCGCCGAACAAGAGCGTCGGCTTGCCATAGTCCACCAACCAGCGCGGGTCGAACGGCTCCTCGTCCCCATGTACGGGCGGGTAGTCCGAGCAGAGTGCGAAATGTCCTCGCCCTCTGCTCGCGTAGTTCGTGGGGTGCGCGATGCCGTAGGGCGGGTCGCTCAGAATGACATCGAAGTCCAGCAGCGGCAGTATCTCGCGGCAGTCGCCGTGGAATATGGCGATACCGGAGCGTTCGTCTAGGTAATAGGGCTTAACGCCTGTGGGCAGCCACGTGGCAGGGTCGGCAGAGGATGGCGATGTTGGAGGAGACGTTATTCCGGGGGTTTCCGTCAATGTGGTGACGTTCTCCGTCCGGGTTGCCGCATTCCGTACAGGCACCTCGCTGGAATCGCCGGTGTGCTCGCTTATACGCAGACTTAATGTTGGCTGCGTCGCCGATCCACCTGGGGTGCTGTTCGCCCCATCGTTTACGTTTGTCCACGTGTTCGGCGCTCTGTACGAATCCCGGCTTCGGCCCACGCTTGAGGGGCTCGACGACTTCGCCGCGCTTACGGGCACGCCATCGTGCCGCTCGTTCGTTTGGGGTGAGTGCCATGACAACATTCTACCATGTCCCTGTTCGTAGTAAGGCTCAGGCAGGCTCATCGCACTCGTCCGTTCTTCCCGGCTACGCCTTCCGGCTTGCGGGTCTGACGTATCGACTGGTGGCCGAACGCAGCCTGACCAGGCGTCAACTTGTTCTTGCCGCCGTTCTGCTTCGAGTACATCGTGGTCTCGTCTGGGGCGCTGTTACGGAACTCCCGCGTTGCCCCGCAGTTGAGGCAGATACCCTCGCTGAACTCGCCTTGCGGCCTCTCTATGCGCCAGTGGTGTACACACCTAGCGGCGGTGGTCATTCAGCACCTCCACCAGCCCACGCCAAAAGGTTTGACCACTCGCCCGAGTACAGTTCTTCTACAGGGTCGCCGTAGTAGAAGATGGGCATCCCGCGCTCTGTGGCGTGCTTCATTTCGCGTTGCGTCCCGCTGCTGTCATGCCAGCCTTCGAGAACGAGGACGGCGCTGCAAACGCTCATCAGTTGAATGTAAAGCTCGTACCAGAAGTCCACAGGGACATCAGGCACGATCGCCTCCATGTGGGCGCTGTTCATGTGCGGGCAGAGATACCCGATTCCGGCAGCAGCCAAATCTGCTGCTGCTTCACGCGCTTGGGCGATGTTGCGATCGATGGCAAGATAGCCGCCGGCGTCTCCGTACGGGCCTGCAATGTAGACGATCTTCAAAACAGCACCGCCTGCTGGTCGTTCGGGTCTACCGACATCTGCCAGAGAGCCACGCCCTCGACGTAGTGATCGCGCTTGCCGTCCTTCCAACACCCGGCCAATTTGTCGCACCTGCCGTCGATGGCCTGGAGGATGCGCTGGCCGGCGCGTGCCGACTTGTCACCGAATACGGGCTCTGACGGGTCGACGCAGTAGCCTCTGACGCGGTGGGCGTCGAAGGGCGCGAGGCCGGTGAAGTGCCCATCGCAGGACGTGCAATGTGCGACGCAGTTGTGGTTGCGGATAGCAGGGGCGGTCATGTGTCCCCTCGAATCAGGGCTTCTTCGGCGGCGTAGAAGGCCGCTAGAGCCTCGTCGTAGCTTGTGCCCCAGTACGGCGGCATCTCGCGCATGTATCGCTCTGGCACTGTTCGTGTTCGGCAGGCGAGGCACGAGAATTTATTGAAGGCAGGGATAACGAGGTAATGGCTTGAGTCGTCGTCGCCCTCGCCACAAGTAGCGCAATAACCCGCCGCGCCACACATGACGATGACGTCGTCGCCTAGATGTGCGCACCGGATCACCCACGGCGGGCAGTCGCAGCCGTCTCGGCCGTCGCCTGCGGGCGCAGCGGTCTGCGTGTGAAGGTTCGGGAAGATGACATCGGGCGGGGAAGCCGTCATCTGTGGTTATCTCCTTTGTTCTACCTGGTGCCTTCCGTTTGCCCTATGCCGAGCCCTTGAAGCTGCCACCAATCGGTCCTGCCTCAAAGGCTGGGCATAAGGGGCGACTGCGTCAGTCAGAGTCGCCACTTATGCGCCCATTGCCTCCTTTCCTGTTCGTGTTGTTCATCCCTGGCAGAGGGCGTCCGTATGGACCCAGACGCCTCCTACCAGCGGTGTCGCGGGCGAAGGAGCACCCGCGCACGAGTTCGCCTATACCGCTGCTTCGACCTGAAGCTTCAGCTCCTCAAGCAGGAAGCCAACGTCGGCGCCGTCCATCTCCTGAAAGGCGTCAATGCTCCCTGCCTTGTCGAATACGTGCTTCTGGTTGAGCCCCAGAGCCTTCACTGCGCGCCAGAATGCGTCGTGGTTGGGTGAACCATCGGGGTTTACCACCGAGGGCGCGCTAGATGCCGCTGCGGGCTCCTGAGCGGGTCGTCCGCTCTTCTTCTGCGGGACACGCGACCACGCCTTGACGCGCGGCCATTTGCCCTCTTCCTGCTCGGTCAGGATGTTCACCTGGCGGCCGATAAGGTCGCGAGGGTGGAAGGCGACGGTCGGGTTCGGGTCCAGCCCGGACGCCTGCGCAATCACGAAGAGCGTCGCCTTCTCTGACCATGACTGGTTCACGCGCGGGTCGATGCGCACGACCTCGCCGTCCACGTTGAACTCGACCGAGATGTCGACCTTGTTGACCTTGCCGAACTGATCCGGCGTCTCGAGCTTCACCGGCACGACGTCAACGATCGTGGCGGTGTACAGGGAGTCCGGCACTTCCGGGATGTCTCCACCGCTGGGCTGAATGACAAATTCGTCGGTCACTTTTCGATTCCTCTTCCGTGGGCTCTCGCCCTGCTAATCGGCCTTCGCGGCCGGTTGTCCGCTGTATTCCTTCGTCACGGTGATGTCGATCGGGAACCCGACGCTCACACCGATAGAGGCGATCACCAGCTGCTCCCTGAGCACGATCGCCCGCGCCTCGTCTGCATCTGCTGCCCGTACCTGCTTCTGCACAGGGAGCACCATCGCCACGGTGTAGATGTCTGAGTCGCAGTCAGTCATCGCACCTGCTCCCATTTCCCGTCTTGCAGCAGCCAGCGATGCCCGCGGTCGCAACGGTGCGTGTACCCATTGCCGGAGCCCATTGACGTGAAGACGACCGTGGCAAGGCAGGGTGACGGGCAGGCCAGTTGTGTAAGCGCGCCAGAGTTACGCAGAACGAAGGGCACCGTAGACGCGCTCACGGCTGCTCTCCCAGAGCCTTCGCAATCGCCTTTTTGGCTTTGGCGGATTCCATCGCTGCTGTCGCCAGCGCTGCAGTAATCACGTCCGAGTTTTCTGGCAGATGTGGGAAGAGAACACGAAGCATCGCGCTGTATGTCGCAGTCGTGGCGACTAGCATTTCGCACGCATCGAGTAAGTCTGGCGCGGCAGCGATGAGGTTCACGTTCTCGTCACTCTCGTCGTCGTCGCCCAGCACCTCTGCTATGGTTCGACCATCGAAGCCTGCGCTCGACGTGCTGACGTATGTCTCGCCATCTGCCGCGACAATTGCAAACCACGGTCCAGGCGTTCCCTTGAACTCGCTCATGGCTACTGGTCCTCCGTAAGGTCGCCGGTAGCTACCTGCCACACGAGGTATGACGAGGCGATGGCGATCAAAACGCAGATGGCAAACTCGCCGAGGCTGATGCCGATGAAACTCATCGCGCCGCCCTCGCGAGCCAGCGCGTCGACCACGAGCGGAGGTCGCCGGCGATGTTGTCGAAGTCGAGGTCGTTCAGGATCGGACCGCGCAGCCGCTTGTACTGCGTCGTAAGCTTCTGATACTTCCGCGTCCTCGCCTCCTGGTAGGCGTAGAACTGCGCCTCGGTGATCCGGTAGCCGCGGAACGCGAACTTCTTTGCGGTTCTGAAATTTGAAATCGTTGCGGTTGTCATCTACAATTCCTCTTGCTTGATTGATTTGGCGTGGACCGGGCGCTGGCAGGCATTCCCGGCCCACTGCCGTAAAAGCAACCTTTCTACTTCATTCGTTCCCCTCCTCGCCTCTCGAATCTCTCCGCGAAGAGTCTTCGCGGAGGACGGGGTTAGTAAGGCGCGCGGCCATCAACTGACCCTTCTCGGTCAGGCGCCACACGGTGACAAGCTTTCCTGTGATGTCGCTCTCTATGCGCTGGCCGGAGTCCTCGACGTAACCCGCCAACTCCAACTCCCGTCGCCGAGGCCGTGACGTGCGCGTCCGCTCGCAGCCGAGACGCCATTCAAGCATCTCGTCGGTCGCCGGATGGACCAGGGAGAGCAGTACCTTCTTCTGCCACTCGCCCAGCTTCTCGTTGATCTCCTTCGCCGCCGCGATCGATGTGTCGCTGCGGTCGGCGTATGGCGCGTGTCCTGCGTAGGGACGCACGGGCTCGAAGTCGTCGTCGAAGAGCTGCGGCTGCGCGGTCACGACGGCACCTTGTAGGGCAAGCCCTGTTGGAATTGCGCGTTAGGCGGATTCTTCTCGGGGTCAAGAACGAAAGCCGCGATCCACCGGCCTGTACCTTTGCCGGCCTCGCCGTCTTCCGTTGCGCACCATTTCACATCGCCGAGGTTGCGGAACTCCGCGCCAGCGGCCATGAACATGTGTATCCACTTGTCAACCGGGAAGACGAACACGACCTTTTTGCCGGATTGATACTCCCGAATCGCCTTTCTCACCCATGCGGTCGGGCCTTTGAAGGGCGGGTTGACGTAATTGGACTGTCCCCATTCGACGAGCAACCCGTCGAACCCGTCAGGACGCGGGTACGGGCAGGGGTCAAAGTCGAATGAGAACTCGGCATCGAGTGACGCCATCAGGTCAGCAGGTGTTAGCCAGTAGTGGCGGCCGTCTGTTCCGTTGCCTTCGTAGGGCATTACGACGCCACCTCCTTGAGTGGGTGACTGCGCCCGCCGACATACAGCCCCCTCTTGTAGCGGCCATTGCGAGCACCAGCAGCGCTACGTCGACGCGCTACGCGGTCGGCGATGTTTTGCTGCTGAGTCCCCTCGTAGAGATGGGTGGGGTTGCAGCACGGCGGGTTGTCGCACGAGTGCAGGACAGACATTTCGGGGGTGCGGCCATTCGCCAGACGGAACGCTTCACGGTGGGCGCCGTGGCCGTGGTACTTGCCGTAGCCGTCGCGGTCGATGTGGCCGATGAACGGCCAGCACTCATCCGCAGCACCGACCTGCACCAGCGACCAGAAGCCGCCTGTGGGTGCGCTGCTATTTGAAGTAGTCGCGCAGTTCGCAACACCTACTGCGGTATTGGCGCTCTGGTCAGTTGCTACCTCGAGTAGTCCGCATTTCTTCATAACAACCACATCATACACAGGCTGTTTAAGGAATGGAAGTACTCCAGAAGGGATTTTAAACAGAATGTTGCGAAAGTCCGACACAGAGCGTATTGTAGGTGCTGTGGAAACTCTTGGCGAAATCCTGATTGACTGGCGGCTAAAGGCCGGACTGAACCAGAGCGATGCAGCGCGTCGTTGTGGCGTTACCCCGCAGCACTGGTGGCTTCTGGAGAATGACCAGCGCCCCAATGTCTCGGGTGAAACCATCGACAAGCTCGCCCAGGGCACAGGCTACGCGCCCGAACGCCTCCTGATCGCAGCGCACCGCATTCGCCAGAAGCGAGCCCACCTCGTGCCAGTCGCTTAGGCTTGGGCTAAAGTTCACAAATGAATTGCCATAACATAGCCGTTACATGTGTGGCGTAAGAGCGGGGAATAGGGCGCTTATGCAGAGCCTTAGAGGCGATAGTGTGAGCCTAGTCTTCGATATTATGAGCTTCGACCCGGCGACCACTTCGCAAGATTCGAGATAGGTACGGCGGCCCTTATCTGCGTTCTCCCGCCGTGTGGGCGTCACGTGTTCCTGATTCCCTGCAGTGG
>JACCDG011603250.1_pt1 | contig 10332 bp, 11 predicted proteins | sample 7442471 | NCBI WGS metagenome assembly JACCDG01 (sample SAMN15323444, study PRJNA562643) | freshwater metagenome | isolation source: river surface water | place: USA:Blue River Watershed | collected 2017-08-17 | reverse complement strand
GCCAGCTTTTGCGGGGGAAGTACTTCATCATCCCGAGATACAGCTCGTTATACGCAACGTTGCCGCCTGGATCAATGATGGCGCCCGTGTCCTTGTTGACAATCAAAAACTGATTGGACTGAACTGCCTCACCATGATCACGGCTCAAATCCGTGAACATCAGACACTGGTGATGCGCATCTTTATACAGTTCAATGGCCATATTGAGGTCGCTTCTGGTCGCCTGCGATGGCAAACGAATTGTTCATAGAAGGCGCAAAGATACTGATCGGGACGGGTCATCCTTTGACAAGGCTCAAGCGATTCTTGAATTGGATCAATTTCACATCATGAATTGACAAAGATGTCACACATGAAAAAAGCCGCCCGGTTTGCACCATGGCGGCTTGTCTGATTTAACGCCGGAGCGAGTCCGGCATTCAATCAGTTCTTGGACTGGTCAACCAGCTTGTTCTTGGCGATCCAAGGCATCATGCCGCGCAGCTGTTCGCCAACCACTTCGATTGGGTGAACGGCGTTCAGGCGACGACGAGCAGTCATGCTTGGATAGTTGGTCTTGCCTTCCAAGATGAACATCTTGGCGTATTCGCCAGTCTGAATGCGCTTCAGAGCGTTGCGCATGGCTTCGCGCGACTTCTCGTTGATCACTTCAGTACCGGTCACGTACTCACCATACTCGGCGTTGTTCGAGATGGAGTAGTTCATGTTGGCGATGCCGCCTTCATACATCAGGTCAACGATCAGCTTCAGTTCGTGCAAGCACTCGAAGTAAGCCATTTCAGGAGCGTAACCAGCTTCTGTCAGGGTTTCGAAGCCCATCTTCACCAGTTCAACCGCGCCACCGCACAGAACGGCTTGTTCGCCGAACAAGTCGGTTTCGGTTTCTTCACGGAAGTTGGTTTCGATCACGCCACCCTTGGTGCCGCCGTTGGCTGCAGCGTAGGACAAAGCGATGTCCTTGGCCTTGCCAGACTTGTCTTGGTAGACAGCGATCAGGGAAGGCACGCCGCCGCCCTTCAGGTACTCGGAACGCACGGTGTGGCCTGGGCCCTTAGGAGCAACCATGATCACGTCCAGGTCAGCACGTGGCACGACTTGGTTGTAATGCACGTTGAAACCGTGAGCGAAAGCCAGGACGGCGCCTTGCTTGATGTTCGGTGCAACGTTGTTGTTGTACACCTCAGGGATGTTCTCGTCAGGCAACAAGATCATCACAACGTCAGCGCCCTTGACGGCGTCATTGACTTCGGCAACCTTGATGCCAGCGGCTTCCACCTTGGACCAAGATGCGCCACCCTTGCGCAGACCGACCGTCACATTGACGCCGGAGTCGCGCAGGTTTTGTGCGTGGGCGTGGCCTTGCGAGCCGTAGCCGATGATGGCAACGTTCTTGCCCTTGATCAGGCTCAGATCGGCGTCTTTGTCGTAGTAGACCTTCATGTTTGTAGCTCCGTCAGAAAACTAGTTGCTTGTCAGCGTGTTGGAAATGCGGGGGATGGATCAGACGCGCAAGATGCGCTCGCCGCGCCCGATCCCGCTGGTCCCGGTGCGCACGGTTTCTAAAATGGCAGCGCGGTCAATGGCTTCGATGAAAGCATCGAGCTTGGCTGCGTCGCCAGTCAATTCAATGGTGTAAGTCTTGTCGGTGACATCGATGATGCGGCCACGGAAGATATCCGCCATGCGCTTCATCTCTTCACGCTCCTTGCCCACGGCGCGCACCTTGATGAGCATCAGCTCACGCTCGGTGAAGGGGCCTTCGGACAAGTCCACCACCTTGACGACTTCGATCAGGCGGTTGAGGTGCTTGGTGATCTGCTCGATGACATCGTCAGACCCCGTTGTGACAATGGTCATGCGCGACAACGAAGGATCTTCGGTGGTCGCAACAGTCAAGCTCTCGATGTTGTAGCCACGAGCAGAGAACAAACCCACCACGCGCGACAAGGCGCCGGCTTCGTTCTCGATCAACAGGGCAATGATGTGTTTCATATTGAATCGTCCTTGCGGGCTCTTAGAACCAAAGGGCGGTAACCCTCAGGCCGTGGCCTCGTAGTTCGACAGGTATCGGTTGAAGTTCATCCTGACCGAGGTTTTCAAGGGTCGTCATCCAAACACCGGCAAGCGTTTGGCTGCACCCTGACCTCCCCAGGTCAGGTATCCATGATCACAGGTCTTCGGAACCCAGCAACATCTCCGAGATGCCCTTACCAGCCTGAACCATCGGCCAGACGTTTTCAGTCGGGTCGGTGCGGATGTCCAGGAACACGGTGCGATCCTTGAGTTTGATGGCTTCGCGCAGCGCGCCTTCGACATCGCTTGGGCGCTCGATCAACAAACCGACGTGGCCATAGGCCTCGGCCAGCTTGACGAAATCAGGCAGCGCATCCATGTAGCTGTGCGAATAACGGCCACCGTAGTCCAATTGCTGCCACTGACGAACCATACCCAGGTAACGGTTGTTCAGCGCGATGACCTTCACGGGCGTGTTGTACTGCTTGCAGGTCGACAGCTCTTGAATACACATCTGAATCGAGCCTTCGCCGGTGATACAGAACACGTCTGCATCGGGCTTGGCCAGCTTGATACCCATGGCGTAAGGCAAGCCCACACCCATGGTGCCCAGACCGCCGGAGTTGATCCAGCGACGTGGTTCTTCAAACTTGCTGTACTGAGCGGCAAACATCTGGTGTTGGCCCACGTCAGACGTGATGTAGTAGTCGGTACCCTTGGTCAGTTCAGCCAGCTTCTCGACCACAGCTTGTGGCTTGATGACTTCGTCAGAGGTCTTGAACTTCAGGCACTCGCGCTTCTTCCATTCGTTGACCTGGCTCCACCACGATGCCAAAGCACCTTGATCTGGCTTGATCTGCGATTCTTTGATCTGGGCGATCATCTCGATCAGCACGTCCTTCACATCGCCGACGATCGGGATGTCAACCTTGACGCGCTTGGAAATCGACGATGGGTCGATGTCGATGTGGATGATCTTGCGTTCAACCTGCGCAAAGTGCTTGGGGTTGCCGATCACACGGTCGTCGAAGCGGGCGCCCACGGCGATCACCACGTCGGCGTTCTGCATGGTCATGTTGGCCTCATACGTGCCGTGCATGCCCAACATACCCAGGAAGGTCTTGTCAGAAGCGGGAATGGCGCCCAGGCCCATCAGGGTGCTGGTGCTGGGGTAGCCCAACAAGTTGACCAATTCACGCAGTTCAGCAGACGCTTCACCCAGGATCACACCGCCGCCGGTGTAGATGTAGGGGCGCTTGGCAGCCAACAACAGTTGCACAGCCTTGCGGATTTGACCGCCATGGCCCTTGCGAACCGGGTTGTACGAACGCATTTCCACAGATTCAGGGTATTTGAACGCTGTGGTCTTGAGGGAGACGTCCTTCGGGATATCGACCACGACCGGGCCTGGACGGCCGGTGCGGGCAATGTGGAAGGCCTTCTTCATGGTCATGGCCAGATCAGCCACATCCTTGACCAGGAAGTTGTGTTTGACGATCGGACGGGTGATACCGACGGTGTCGCATTCCTGGAAGGCATCCAGGCCGATGGCAGGCGTAGGCACCTGACCGGTCACGATCACCATGGGGATCGAATCCATGTACGCAGTGGCAATGCCCGTGATGGCATTGGTCACGCCAGGGCCGGAAGTCACCAGAGCCACACCGACGTCGCCGGTGGCGCGTGCATAGCCGTCAGCGGCGTGCACAGCAGCTTGTTCGTGGCGAACCAGAACGTGCTCGATGGTGTCCTGCTTGTACAGGGCGTCGTAAATATAGAGAACAGCGCCGCCGGGATAGCCCCACATGTACTTGACACCTTCGGCTTGCAAGCAGCGAACGAGGATGTCAGAGCCGTTGAGGACTTCGGGCGTGGTGGGATTGGACATGTCCATGAAAAAAACCTTTCGAGATTTCTCTAACGAAAAATGATCGGTGCCCCTCTACACCACCACAGTCAAGCGACTGCGACAGCAGCACTGCGGCAACGGATTGCCAGCGTGCTCGCCCTTTTGAGGCGGATTTGGAACGTGCGCGGACTGAACCTGGCGTCTGTTGGACGCTAGCCCCAGCCCAGATCGGAATTGGCGCAAAGACTGCGATTATCACACTCATTGGGGGTGACGCCAATACAAAACCGTTCGTAACCCCCACACAAGCGCGGTCGTTGCATAATCCGCCGCACTCTCTTGTCGTCGTTTTAGCCTCAAGGCGCCCTTTTGACCCCGTTGCCCAGTCCGTCCACCGAAGAAGAACTCAATGAGTTTCTGAAAAGCGTTGAGCGCCGTGCGTTCAAACGCACGGTTTACGCTGTCCGGGACCCGGACGCTGCGCTGGACATTATTCAGGACTCGATGATCCGACTGTGCAACAGCTACGCCGATCGCCCTTCCAGCGAATGGCCCATGCTGTTTCAACGCATCCTGTCCAACGCCACGCTGGACTGGTTCCGTCGCCAGAAAGTGCGCAATGCGGTGTTTCAGAACATCGGAGACATTGAAGCGAACGTCGGCGATGACGATGGGGACTTTGACCTGTTGGCAGCCTTGAAGGTGGATGAACCTGCCACCGAAGGCGCTCAAGAAGGCGCCAGTCGTACCGAAATACTGACGGCCATTGAATCAGAGATACAAAATTTACCAGCACGTCAACGGGAAGCCTTCCTGCTGCGTTACTGGGAAGAATTGGATGTGGCGGAAACCGCCGCAGCCATGGGATGTTCCGAAGGCAGCGTGAAAACACACTGCTCTCGTGCTGTACAGGCTTTGTCCAAAGCCCTTCACTCTCGCGGTATCACATTGTGAAAAACGAACCCCGTCATCCGCTGAACGCGGCGCAACGCGAAGCCCTCGAGGCTCGTTTTGCCCTGCGTGTCGGCGCGCATCTCGAGGCGGGCTCCCAACGCTTGCCACATGACATCACAGAACGGCTGCGGGTTGCGCGCATGCAATCTGTGGCCATGGTCAAAACCGCGCAGGCTCAAGCGACGGCGCCTGTACGGGTGTCGCAGGCGGTTGTGGGCTTGCAGATAGCGGGCACGTCGGGCAGCGCAGGAACGGCCAACTTGACCGGCTGGACTCGCGCGATCGCGCGCGCCACGGGTCATGGTCGCCGCATGGATGAGGCTCCGTTGAGCTGGGGCTGGCGTTTGGCTGCTGCCCTGCCCGTTGTCGCATTGGTAGCTGGGCTGTGGGGGATTTCAACCTGGTATCGACTTGAACAGCTTGAAGCCGCCACTGAAGTGGACATGGCTTTGCTGACAGATGACCTGCCCCCCTCCGCCTACGCGGACCCAGGTTTCGAAGAATACCTCCGATCCAACGATGGTGCGGACGCCGTGATCCCTGAGGCCGAAGAAGCCGCCCCTGAAATCGCCCCCGAGACCGAAGACGCTCACGAGACGACCTGATGCATCTTGTGAAGTTTCTCTCTGCCTGTTGCTTGGCCTTGGCCAGCACCGCACCCTTTGCGCCCAGTTGGGCAGCCGGTGCGGCGCATGCGCCTGCCGTCAGCGTGATTGACTCCAGCACCAACCCAAACTGGGCGAACCTGACACCGCAGCAACAAGCTGTGCTGCGTCCCCTGGCTGGTCAATGGAGCAGCCTGGAGCCCAGCAGCAAAGACAAATGGATCAATGTGGCCAGTCGCTACCCGCAACTGACACCACAAGAACAAGCTCGCGTTCAAGATCGCATGACGCAATGGGCCAAGCTGCCCCCCAAAGCGCGTGGAGAAGCCCGTTTGCGCTTTCAGCAAACCCGCCAGGTTTCCGCACAAGAGCGCCAAGAAAAGTGGGAAGCCTATCAAGCCCTGCCGCCAGATGATCGCAAGGCTTTGGCTCAAAAAGCACGCCGCAAGCAAAAACCCATTTTCTTGGCCGATGACGTCCCAGGTCCCCGTGAACAAGGGCAAGTTTTCAGCGGCAGAACGCCTGTCGCCAAAATTCAGGAAAAGAAAACCAATGTGGTCCCCAGCACATTGAGTTCAGCGCCCAGACCCACCGCAACCACCCCCACATTGGTCAAAGCTGGGCGCGGCGCAACCACCACCCTGATCAACGATCGCCCAATTCCACCGCAGCACCAGCAAACTGGATTGCCCAAAATTGCGGCCACCAAAGGTTTTGTCGACCCACAAACCTTGCTGCCCAAAAAGGGACCGCAAGGCGCTGCCATGGCCACTCCGCCTGACCTCAGTGCATCGCGTGCCGCATCGGGCAAACGCCCCTGAAGCGACGCTGAACAAAAACAGGCCTCACGCCTGTTAGATTCCTGCTTCTATGATTCAGAGCTCCCCTCCTCAGCAAGGCGGCCTCAGTGCTGCAACCTGCGCCGCCCGTGCCCAAGGCCCCGCCCCCACCCTGCTACGCCGCATGGCTGCGTTCACTTATGAAGGTGTGGTGCTATTTGGCGTGTTGATGGTGTTCGGCGCCATTTACTCCATCACCACCAACCAGACCCATGGCTTGCATGGCCGCAATGGCATGCAAGCTGCCATGTTTTTGACGCTGGCCTTGTATTTCATCTGGTTCTGGACACACGGTGGCCAGACTTTGGCCATGCGTTCGTGGCAGTTGCGACTGGTGTCGCTTGATGGCTCACCCATCACGCTCAAACAAGCGTTGATCCGATTTTTGCTCTCCTGGGTCTGGTTTGTGCCGTCACTGGTCACCGCGTGGCTTGTCGGCTGGCATCAATCCAAGCTGCTTTATGGCGCCATGTTCGTGTGGATCGGGATGTACGCACTGTTGAGCAAACTGCAGCCACAACAGCAGTTCTGGCATGACACGATCAGTGGCACCCGCGTGATCGACAACCGCAGCTAAGATTCGCCCATGACCACTCCTACCACCAACCCTCACAAGGGCCGCTCAGGCCTGCAACGCATCGTCTGGGCCACGCTGTATTCCTACCATGGCCTTTGGGCTGGGCTCAAGCATGAAAGCGCGTTCCGCCAGGAGTCACTCTTGGCCGCCTTCATGATTCCCGCCGCATTCTGGGTCGGTCAGTCGTGGATGGAAGTGACCATGCTGATCACCATGGTGATGCTGGTCTTGATCGTCGAGTTGCTCAACTCCGGCATTGAGGCCGTGGTCGACCGGGTCTCTTTTGAACTGCACGATCTGAGCAAGCGCGCCAAAGACTATGGCAGCGCTGCCGTGCATTTGAGCCTGCTGCTGTGCGGCGGCGTGTGGGCCGTGGCCCTGTATCACCGATTCATGTTGTGAGGCCGTGGTGACCCAGCTGTCCTTGTGCGTTTACTGTGGCTCGCGAATGGGCCAATCCCCCGCGTTTGAAGCGATTGCCCGTGAAGTCGGTCGCCAGATTGGCGAACGCGGCTGGCGACTGGTTTACGGCGGCGGTAGCACCGGCCTGATGGGCGCGGTCGCTGACAGTGCCTTGGCGGCAGGTGCTGAGGTCATTGGCGTGATCCCTGACCGCCTGATCCAGCGTGAGCTGGGCCACGGTGGCGTGACCGAGTTGCAGGTGGTTGGCAGCATGCATGAACGCAAGCACCAGATGGCCGTGCATTCGGATGCCTTCCTGGCCTTGCCTGGCGGCATTGGCACGATGGAAGAGATTTTTGAGGTGTGGACCTGGCGCCAGCTGGACTATCACCGCAAGGCTTTGGGCTTGCTCAATGTCGACGGCTACTACGACGACCTGCTGCGCTTCATCGACCGCAGCCGAGACAGCGGCTTCTTGTGGCCTGACGTGCAAGAGTTGTTGCTGGTCGACCAGGACGTGACAGCCATGCTGGACCGCCTTGAGGCCGAACACGCACGCCTGCAAAAACAAACGCCACCAGAATCGCCCGATGCAGGGCCTGGTGGCGTGGTGCCTGGGACCTGACGGAAGTCAGGCCCGATCAGTCTGAGCGATCAGACTGCAGCTTCGTCGGTTTCGCCGGTGCGGATGCGCACCACTTGTTCGACGGCGGTCACGAAGATCTTGCCGTCGCCGATCTTGCCAGTCTTGGCAGCCTTGACGATGGCTTCGATGCAGCGATCCACATCGCTGCCCTTGACCACGACTTCAACCTTGACCTTCGGCAGGAAGTCAACGACGTATTCGGCGCCGCGATACAGCTCGGTATGGCCTTTTTGACGGCCAAAGCCCTTGACTTCCGTCACCGTCAAACCAGTCACACCCACTTCAGCCAGGGCTTCACGAACTTCTTCCAGTTTGAACGGTTTGATGATGGCGGTGATTTGTTTCATAAACGAGCTCTCCAAAAGCAGATATTTAATCACGTCTGAGCGATGTCAGGCGCGGAACTTCGATGTGATGGGGTAACGCCAGTCGCGGCCAAATGCCCGGTGGGTGATGCGAATCCCCACTGGCGCCTGCCGGCGCTTGTATTCGTTGATCTTGATCAGGCGTGTCACTTTGTCCACATCGGCGCGGTCAAACCCTGCGGCCACGATGTCTTCGATGGACTGATCGAGCTCCATATAGCGCTCCAGGATCGCATCCAGCACATCGTATTCAGGCAGGCTGTCCTGGTCCTTTTGATCAGGGCGCAACTCGGCCGACGGTGGGCGAACGATGATGCGCTCCGGAATGGGCTCAACCTGCCCTTGCGCCACGGCCTGGGCATTGCGCCACCGAGACAGGCGGTAGACCAAGGTTTTGGCCAGGTCTTTGATGACGGCAAAGCCACCCGCCATGTCGCCATACAAGGTGCAATAGCCGGTGGCCATCTCGCTTTTGTTGCCGGTGGTCAGCACGATGGCGCCGGTCTTGTTGGACAAGGCCATCAACAGCGTGCCCCGGATGCGGGCCTGGATGTTCTCTTCAGTAGTGTCGGCCTCGCGCCCGACGAACAAAGGCGCCAAGGCTTGATTGAACTGGTCAAACATGGGCGCGATCGAGATTTCGTCGTGCTGCACACCCAGGCGATCGGCCATGTCTTTGGCATCGATCCACGAGATATCGGCTGTGTAGGGTGACGGCATCATCACGGTGCGGACTTTGTCAGCGCCCAAGGCGTCCACCGCAATGGCCAACACCAATGCCGAATCAATGCCACCAGACAGGCCGATGATGGCGCCGGGGAAGCCGTTCTTGCCCAGGTAATCACGCACACCACAGACCAGCGCAGCCCAGATCTCGCCCTCGTATGAAGGTGGATCCGCCAAGGGGCCTGACACGGCGCCATTGGGCTGCAGGGTCACGGGCAAGGTCGCCACTTCAAAACTGGGGGCCCGAGCGCCCACTTGGCCCTTGGCATCGACCGCAAACGAGGCGCCGTCAAACACGACTTCATCTTGCCCGCCTACCAGGTGGGCGTAGACCAGCGGCACGCCCAAGGTGCGGGCGCGCTCGGCCATGCGCTCTTCACGCTCAGCGCGTTTGCCAGCGTGGAATGGCGACGCGTTGAGCACCACAAACGCTTGGGCGCCCAAGGCTTGCGCTGCGTGGGCAGGTTCATCAAACCAGGCGTCTTCACACACCAGCAGGCCCACCTTCCAGCCCAGCACGTCGACCACAACCGGGCCCAGACCGGCTTCGCGGCCGCCGATGAAGTAGCGACGCTCGTCAAACACCTGGTAGTTAGGCAACTCACGCTTGGCGTAGGTGGCCACCACTTGGCCGCCGCGCAGCATGCTGGCAGCGTTCAAACTGCGTGGAACGGACCAGGAACGGGTCCGCAAGTCATCGCCCGGCCCGGCTTGGGGGTGGCCGATGACCAGATGCAGATCGGCCAGATCCGCCAGGTCTTTCGCGATGCTGGTCAGTGTTGCATCACAAGCTTGCATGAAGGCGGGACGCAGGAGCAGGTCTTCCGGGGGGTAGCCGCATAGGGCCATTTCTGGCGTCACCACCAAACGGGCGCCGTTGGCGTAGGCTTGGCGAGCCAAAGACACGATGCTGCGCGCATTACCGGCCAAGTCACCAATGATGGGGTTGAATTGCAGCAGCGCCACTTCAAGAGCGCAGGCAGGGGCAGCAGTGGACGACAGAGAGCTCATGGACAAAACAGAAACAGACACGCAGGTCAGCATGGTAGCGGGCCTGACAGCCACTTGGCATCCCAAGGTGGAAGAGATTGCCGCCGAGCAGTGGGATGCACTCGTCCAGGGCGTTGATGGTGCGATGCCATTTTTGCGTCACGGTTGGCTGGCTGCCTTGTGCCAAAGCGGTTGCGCCAGCGCCGAAACGGGCTGGCACCCGCTGTTTTTGACACTGACTGACCGCACCGGGGTGATCCAGGCTGCGTGCCCCCTGTTTTTGAAAGACCACTCGTGGGGCGAGTATGTGTTTGACCACGCCTGGGCCGATGCCTACAACCAGCAACTGGCCAGACCTGGGCATGC
>JACCDG011568358.1_pt1 | contig 10335 bp, 6 predicted proteins | sample 7442471 | NCBI WGS metagenome assembly JACCDG01 (sample SAMN15323444, study PRJNA562643) | freshwater metagenome | isolation source: river surface water | place: USA:Blue River Watershed | collected 2017-08-17 | reverse complement strand
TGTTACCGCGGTACAACCTGATGACGTACGAATCCGCTGATCTACGCGAGCGGCGCGAGCAGCTGTGCCGCGAACTTCGCGAAGTTCCGCAACACAAAAAGCTGACGCAATGACCGACGACGGTGTGCTGCAACTGCCGATGCTTTCGATGACCCCGTTTACACTGGATGCGGTGTGTGACGGCATTGGGCGCGCCAACGTACTGACGGGGTTCTTTATCGACATTCTGCGGCAGTTATTTGCCGCTGACGTGCTGAAACAGCAGACTGAACTTCAGAAGCTCGTCTGGTCCGGTGGTGACGGCAGCGGTATATTGATTGACGCAGCTGCGAACTGGCAACCAACTTCCGGTGGACAACGTCCGGCGTTGCTTGTTAAGCGCGGCGATTACAAAACCGAACGGATTACAATTGGCGACGCGCTGCAGTCGACCGGACTTACGCCGGAAGGTAACCAGCGCTACGCCGTGATGTGGGTGGGGTCCCACACTATTTTCGCACTCAGTACAAATTCCTTGATGGCCGAGACACTCGCCCACGAAGCCTCGCGACATCTGATGCGTTTTCAGGCTGTAATCCGTGAGAACCTAAAACTTAGCCGACTGATGTTGACGGACGTTGCCACGCTGGGAGTCGTCGAGGAAGCGCGACAAACATTCGTTGTGCCGATTAACATGCTGGTCGCGTTCACCGAACACTGGGTTGTCGAACAACAGGCACCACCGCTGCGCGCGGTACTACTTTCAAGTCTGCTGCAGCAGTCGCAATAGGAAGAATGCACGATGGCATACCAAGTCCCGCAAGCGTTGGTTTTTCAGCAGCGCAATACGGTAGCCGCGCCAACGCAGCGCGTGCTGGCAGCCCACATCTCCGGGGGCCTGGCGCAACTCGTTCGGTTCGCCGAAGACGACGAGCGGGCCGACGGCTTTCTGGATTACTACGACCCGCTGGTTGACGCCAGCTTCGACTGGCCAAGTCGCGTGGCTGGCGGTCTGATCGACGAAGACTACACCAAGGTCTTCATCAAGGACGCGCTGCTAAGTTACTTCGACGACGATCTGTCGAGTGGCGACACAATCTCCACCGTCGAAGACTACGCCAACCGGCTGGTCGCCGATACGCTGGCGTTCCGCGCCAACGGTACCGCGTACCCGCGCTCGGACGAATTTCTCGATCGTGACGTCGCGGTCGGCGATATCGCCAAGGTGCGCGCAGTTGTTGGCTCCGACGCCTACGAACTGTGGACGTACGTGGCGGGCTTCATGGCAGAAGTCGTCGCAGCCGTGACCGCGGCAGCCGCAGCCGACGACGACAACGCCGCGACGCAAAGCGCGCCGACGCCAACCGACACGCAGTCAGCTGGCGCCGAAAACTGCGTGGTCATCACTGATGTTGATCAGGCCAGTTACGACGGGCTGGTGGACGGCGATATCAACGAAACCTACACCATCACGGTTGTCGAAAGCTCAGTTGACGGCGACGCCACCACCGCCGTGCTGCGCGTGCAGAGCGCCAGCGGTAACGACGATGTGGAAGACGTCACGCCGGCTGCGTTCGGCGATCCGACTGAAATCGGTACGCGCGGGCTGACGGTCACCTGGGATAACACCAGCGGATCCGAGTGCAGCGACGCGGCAATCGCCGACGGCGTGTCGCCGATCGACTTCATCGCCGGGCAGCAATTCGTCGTTGAGTGTGGTCAGGCCTTCACCGCCACCGTGCCGACGTCATCCGGAACCTACACCGGCACCGCCGACACCACCTACATCGTGGAAGTGACCCGCGGCGGCTTGTATGCCGACACGGACGCACCGCCGCAGATCACCGTGTCGACCACGACCGGTATCGATCTGAGTGGTCCCACGAACGTCACGTCAACCAGCGCGGTCGCCATTGGTACGTACGGCGCGCAAATTGCGCTGAGCGGTACGCGACTGTGCAAGGGAGATCGCTTCCTGGTCGCAGTTACGGCCGCGGCAGAAGGGCGCATCAGCACGCTGAAGCTTGGCCACAGCTTGCCGCAAGAAGTCATCGACAACGGCGCGACGGAAGTGTCGCTCTCGCTGTACATCAAGGTGCCGGAACTGCAGGTGACTGCTAACCGTATCGGTTCGGCCCCGCTGACCAACTGGGAACAGTCGGCGACCGAAATTACGCTGAACAGCGGCATCACCGCGTTCCACGAGTCGTGGACCGACGGCGGTACGCCGGTTGCGCTGTCGGTGATCAGCGAATCGTCGAAGAGCTACGGCGGCGTCTACGTCGAATACCGCGCCTGGCGCTCGGATTACTGCGGCGACGTCTACACGTGCGCCACGGACGACGACTACGCCGATATCCCCGGGCCGTCACATCCCGACAATCCGCTCAAGTATGGCGTGCTGAAAGCCCGCGCCAATTCCAACGGTCTGCCTGTGCGCTGGAGCGCAGTGTGCGATCCGTCCGACAGTGAAAGCTGGGAAGAAGTTCTCTCGCTGCTTGACGGCCGCGACGACGTCTACGGACTCGTGCCGCTGACTCACGATCGCGTGATCTGGAACCTCTATGAAGCGCACGTGGTTGCGCAGAGCTCCGCAACGAACGGACGCTGGCGCCAAGCGCTCTTCGCGCTCGAAGGGATGCCGGAAAAAGCACTGGTGACCGCCGCAACGTCCGAAGACAGCGAGGTCGTACTGGCGACGGTGCTGGACGACCCGGATACGTCAGGGACTCAGTACACGTTAGTGCGCGTTCCGGCCGCGAATGCCGATTTCGTCACCAACGGCGTGCAGGCTGGCGACGTCGTGCGGCTCCTCTACACGACGGACGGGTTCGGTAACGAATCGTATACCGAGCGTGTGGTCGACGCCGTGATCAACGAAGACACACTGCGCCTACGCAGCGGGCTGGATGCGGCGGTTAACGTCGCGGCCAAAATCGAGGTGTGGCGCAATCTGACACCGACCGCGGAAGCGACGGAACTGGCCGCGCACGGGTTCTCCAACCTGCGCGTCAGCCTGTTCTGGCCGGATACGATCGAAGACGGCGACTACGTGCTGCCCGGGTACTTCGTGTGCTGTGCATTCGCAGGCCTGCAATCCGGCGTCGTGCCGCAGCAGGGTCTGACGAACGTCGCAATCAACGGGTTCTCGTCCGTGACACGCTCCACGCGCCACTTCCGCTCGACGCAGCTGGATATCCTGGCAGCGTCAGGGATCAACGTGGTGACGCAGGATCGCCAGACTGGGGCGATCTTCAGTCGCCACGCCATTACCACTGCTCCGTACGACCAGCTCTACAGCCGGGAAGAAGTGCTTGTCCGCAATCCGGACGATACGTCGTACTACTTCCTCGATCTGTTGCGGCCGCTCGTCGGTAAAACCAACATCACGCCGCAAGCCATCAACTCACTGCGTGTGCAGCTGGAAAGCGGAATCGCGGTGCTGCGCACGCGAAACTTCGTCGCGACGCTCGGCGGCCAGGTTACAGACTGCACGGTCGAGTCGATCGCGCAATCCACGGTGCTGCTCGATCACCTGGTGATCGTGCTGGTGCCGACTTACCCGATCCCGCTGAACAACCCAGAACTGTACCTGGTAATCGGCTAAACCCAACCGCTTTGATTTAACGTCAAACCAAAGCGCAACATACGGAGTCCAACATGGCTGACATTTTTGGGCGCGCGGACGACAACCTGGGCGGCGTGATGACCGCCGACCAGGTGTCAGTTACGTTCGGCGCGGCCGGCAACCAGAACCTGGCTGAGGCCGGTATGCTGATGCAATCGCTGACGCTGGGTTACTCGCAGCAATTCAGCATGATTTTCGAGCTCAACAGCTCGAAGGTGTTCTACGTCACCGGGCGTCCGACCGGGCAGGCCAGCGCAAACCGTATCGTTGGCGTAAAAGCCATTCAGAATCAATTCTACGTTCAATACGGAAACGTCTGTAAAGCGCGCGACAACACGCTACTGTTCAGCGCCGCTGGGACTGAGTTTTGCGACCGCGGCAGTGAGAGCGCAGCAAAAGAAACCACGCGAGCCGCGACATCGCTGGCCTACACCACAAAGTTCAACGTCATTACCGCGTTGCAGGTCTCCGTCGAATCGCAGCGGATGCTCGTCGGCGAACAGCTCACGCTGGCATTCGGCTCAATGAACTTCACAACGCCGTAGGTGTGATTCGCGCAGTACAGTTGGTATAGTGACAGCGGCGAGGACCTAACCTCGCCGCTGTTAGCTTTTGCGGAACACGCCATGGCTGTGTACGGCGAGGAATATCTCGACGCGGATATCAAGGCAGCGCCGGCGCCGATCAACGACATGCTGTTTTACGTCAAACAGCTGGAACGTGCGTTTAACTCGCTGCCTAACGAACTACGCACGTTATTCGACGGTACGAACGATCCGCAGGCTGCCGAACGCCTGCATCGTTACGCTGTCGGCGGCGTTGCCAGCGCGACGCAGCTACAGCTCGGCACGGTGATGTTCTCGTACCCGACGCTCAATGTCTGTCGGGTGCTTATCGGCGGTGGACAATCAGAGCGCTGGTGCGTACCGGCGATGACAACCGCATCATCAGCGTTGTCGACGATTGACGTTGCACTGCCGGCAGCCAACAGCCAGGTGATTCTGGCAATCACGGGCGAGAACCCCGTCGGCTACATCCTGGGCGTATTGCCGCCGCAAACCACAGACGCCGCCGCCCTGATCGGCGATTACATCACGCAGGGCACCAGCATCGGAGCGTCGAAAGAACAGACCTACCGCGCTGTCGTAGAAAACTGCTTGCGCGACGCCGGTGCCCGCGATTACGCTGCAAATCGACCGCTCGATCAAACTGCGGCTGTACGCGCATTGCTGTCGCCACTGGGCGGCGGGTTAATCGTCGATCTACTGATGTGCGGACTGCGCGCGGATGAACGCTGCGGTGTCTGGTTTCACTACCTACACCGACTCGCGCGCCTTGCCGGCGAAAATCTCGATATCTGGACGGCAGGATCGCAGGAGTTCTGGCGTAACGACGGCGGCGAAATTGCCAGTATGCGCGGGGTTGCGCCGTACGCATGGGAAGCGCTGGGAAGGCTCAAGCACGACGTCACCGGGTTCAGCCAGCGTAACGACGCCGCGACTGTGCAGACAAGCGGTGCTGACGCCGACCGCGAACCACTGACCACCACATTGGCGCCATTCTGGCGCGTGCGGGAGTATGCCGGATATCTCGGGCAAGGCGGCATGCGGGAAGTCGTCGTCCCACCGGAGTCTGACGAGCGCAACGCCGCTGATAGTACACGACCTGAACTGGTTGTTTTCCGCGAGAGTGTTGGTCTCGACGGCAGCTACTCACTGATCAGCGCGAAATCGCTGGCAGTGCTCAAGCGTTCGTCGCTACCGAGTATTCGCCTTGCGCGCATGCCGGAAGATCCGCAGGGCGATACCGCAGACAACTATGCGACGGCCGGACTTACCACTGAGGGCGAGGCTGCGTATACGCTCGGTACACCGCCAGCTGCGCCGCTTGACACGATCGCCCACGCGGTTAACTGGAAAAGCGTCGCACCTTTTGTGCAACACGTAGCGGATTACACACTGGCTGAACCGTCCGCGCTGCCGCAAGCCGCAACGACAGCACCAGATTTCACGCAGCTGAGCAGCGAACAGGCGCTGCCCGCACCGACTGCCGTGCCGGTACGCGTCGATCACCGCCAGCCGTCAGAAAATTACTACGAAACAACATCCGGCTGGCTCATCAACGCTGATGGCTCCGTATCGATCATCGGACCGGCCGGGCAGTCGATCGTGATGGGCACTGACGGTTCGATTCGTCTGAGCGCTCCCGCCGACATGCACATCAGCGTTGGGCGGCAGGCGGTTGTGTTAGCTGGCGACGACGTCGTACTTCGCGCTAACCGTAGCGTCGATGTAACCAGCACGACCGGCGATCTGCGCTTAAAAGCCGAGAACAACTTGGAAGCCGTGTCGGGCTGCAGCGGCGTCGGGCGACTGCTGCTGGAGAATAAAGCAACGACGCTCGACCACGATTACCCTGAAAATGCCGTCGGCGAGGACCTGCTGGGCAGCGGGATTGTGTTGAGGGCCAGCAACGCGCGGCTGCAGACCTACAGCGCCGGCGTCTACATGCGCACCGGCGGCCGCGACAGCGGCATTGACCCAGGTAACATCGTGTTGGATGCCGGAATTGGTACAGACGACGTGGTGATTATCGCGCGTGACATGTACTCCCGCCTGGAAAGCAGCAGCTCGTTCGTGTTCCCGGCCAATGGGGATCCTCGCGCGTCGCACACGCTGACCGAAACTGACGCCGCTTTTGCCGGCACACTAACCGCAGGTGGCGCCCTCAGCGTGCTGGACGGCGGCATCTCTGCCAGCGGCGATGTGCGTATCAAAGGCGGACACATTACGACGGAGTTCGCAGGTAACTACGATGGCCGCGTAAACGCATTCGACGACCCATCGGCACTGACTGCGCTCGAGGCTGAACTGCAGGAAACAAACGACGCATTCGCGACTGCCAACGAAGACAATCAGCAGTACTACGAGGATACGCTGGCTGATCTCTACGCCGAAGGCGAGAAAACAGCAATCGGCGCCGCAGATCTTATCGCCGGCATGGCATTCAGTTACCGCGACGAGGCCCAGTACGGCACGCAGAATCTAATTCTCGATGAAACACACTGGCAGCAGCTCGCACGCACTGCCGGTAATACGCTCGAAGGTTGGTCAGAGACTGCCGTGGACTACAAGTCACAGCCACTGATGCCGTGGCCGGGCTATACAGCCTGGACGGGTTCGGAGACTGGACGTTATCGTACGACAGATTTACAACTGCATGATCCGCAGACTGGTCGCGACGTCGACCGCGCGGAGGAGCTTTACGAGACGCGCGATCCGCCGACGACGGAACGCCGCGCGCTGCAAGACAACTACCCGATCATCCCTTTCGACTAGGAAACCGTAATGGCCGAGTTCAAGCTACCGCAAGTAGCACCGCAGCCGCAGGTCGCCGCACCGGCTGGCTTTCGGCTGCCGATGGTTGAAGGCGTCTATGTGCCGGATCCGCGACACATGCCGCCTGAAGATCGCGCACGTCTGATGGCGATGGGCTGGAAGCCTGGAAACGCTATCCCTACGAACCTCCCTCAACTACTGGCGGAAGAGCTTCCGCCCGCGGTCACACAGTTGCAGGATGCGTACAATGCTCAAGACCCGGTACCGCAGGCCCCCGCTGTTCCAGTTAATTTCACGCCAGTTCCTATCACGACGCTGCCGCCAGCGCGCCAAGCTGAAATCGACAAAGCCGTCGCGTCCGCACTAACAGCGTGGCAACAGCCACAGGCGCAACAGCCCGCAGCGGTACAACAGCCTGCGGTGCAACCATCTCGCGTGGCGGCGGCGTTCGCGGCGGCCCAGCGCATGCACGAAGAGGCGAAAGCAGCGCCAGACTTAGGACAGCTCAATCCGGCGCTGGCTAAGACGCTACGTAACACGCAGCGTGTGGATGTCGTTAATGATGTGCCGGCAGCCGCACCGGGTCCCGCGCAGACAGAGGCTGCGGCGCCCGCGCCGAGCGATGCTCCTGCCGCTACCGGGCTGGAACCGAAACATGTAAAGTGTGCGCGCTGTGGGTTTCCAGCGGGGCAGGAAGACGTCGTCAAGCTGACGGAATCGGATAAACTGCAGTGGCTGCAGACGCTGGGCAGTGATGAGCAGTTTTTCCGCGAGTTCACGTATTACGGCAACCGCGGCGTGCGCGTGACGCTGCGCACGCTGAGCCCCGACGAACACGACGCGATCGTCGCTCAGGTGCATCGCGACGTCGCCGAACAGCGCTACATGCCGGCAGATCGGCTGAACTACCACGAGCGTTACCTGTGTTCGTTGATGCTGCGGCAGCTGCAGATCGGCGATAACGAGCCGACAGTGTTTCCTAAGACACTGCTCGCCTACAGTCCGGACGGGGATAAAACTGACCTGGTGCGCCGCGTGTACGAAGCTCTGTATCTCAATGGCCCGCTGCAGGTGCTCGCGACGGCTCGATTGGTGAACCAGGCGCTGCGCGACATGGTGTCCTTGACGCATAAGCTGGAGGCGGCCGCGTACGATCCGGATTTTTAACAGGCGATCGCCGCCGCTATCTGTATGCCCTGGCGGTCGCCGAGAAAGTAATTGACGCACGCTCCGCTAATCCGTCGGATCCGCGCTGGCGACAGCATGCGTGGCTGATGATGCGGCTAGTAGAGCGTCAGCTCGATCAGCGTAAGCTGGAACTACTGACGCTAACGATCGCCAGTCGTCCTCAGCTAACCAAAAACGCGCTGGAATGTTACGATGAGTTCATCGGATTGGTCACGCCGTGGCACGCAAAGCCTGTGAAGAACGTACGGAACGAGTTGTCGCAGGCTGAAGCTGCGTGGGCCGCTGCGTTCGGCGATCCTGATTCGCCGGAAACGCAGGAACGCATTGCACGGACGGTCGAGTTTTTGCAGCGTAGGGGGCGGTAATGGGCGAAATCGGGCAGCCTGGCGACATGTACCGCCCGCGGTACGGCTACGAGGGTATGCCCGGTACAGACGGCATCCTGGGGCAGCTCATGCAAATGGCTGCCCAGAGTTACGGTCCGGTGCTCGCGCAGAATCTCGGCATGACGCCGCTCGGCATGGACCAGCAGAATCCATACGATGCGCTAAACCGCATGCGCTTGACGCAAATGCACGATCGCTTTATCGAGCAGGCGTCACGCGGCAGTCAGGTCAATTACGAGCAGGCCCTACGTGGGGTGGCGTCGCAAATTGGACTCCCGTGGGGACCTGATCAGATCGCTGCTAGCCGTCAGCTGGCAGGTGCGCTTCGGTCGCTAGAACCAACGTTCGCACAAATGGCGCCGGGCACTGTCGACCAGATCGCTGGTATGCGCGGCAGTTCTACTGTCTTGGCGGAGTATCTGTTTCGCGGCGGCATGATGCGTACTGACCCAGTGACGGGTGGTCGCGGTATGCAGCAGGGGTCGCTGGAGCAGCTCAACGATACGCTGTACGCGAACATGTTCGCAGGCTCGAACTACCAGAATATGTCCGGAATGACCGCCGGACAGGCTGGGCGGTTGTTCTCAGAGCTACAGTTGCGTGGGCAGATGGCAGGCAGCTTCACCGCGCGTGATCTGCCGAACGAGATTCTGAACGACGCTGCACGTCGATTAGGCGTGGAAATCCCGCGCGACGGTATCGATTCGATGTCGCAACGCGACTTGGAGAAGTTGACCAGCGATTCGCGTGTCAGCGGGGCGTTGCGCGCAGGCGATACTGCGCGCGTCGAGCGTACACTTCGTCAGCATGTCGAGACGCTGAGTGCGATCCGCGATCTTTTCGGTGACAACGGCAACCCCAATGCGCCGATCCCGGAGCTATTGGGCGCACTGACGTCGCTAACGGGCGGACTGTCTAATCAAGTCGCTGACCCGTCGCGGCTGGCAAACCAGTTACGCACCACCGCCAATCTGGCGCGGCAATCGGGCGTTGCGTTACCAGAACTAGCTGGCATGTCGAACTCCGCGCAGCAGACAGCAGCTGCGCTGGGCCTCGGTGCGACCGCAGCACCCGAAGCTGTACGGAATGCGCTCGCGTTTCGTAACGCATACCAAGGTCTAGGCTACGGCGCGAACCGCGGCTGGGACGTCGCAGATCTGCAGTTCCAGCAGGAGCAAGTCGCACGCCTAACGCTAGAAGCTACGCGTAGTCCCGCTGCAAACATGATCGGGTTAGCTGAGCGCCTGCGTACAGAAATGACTGGCGTGTTTCAGCCAAACAGCGACGCCGAGAACTATCTCAAGGCGGTTAGCAGTGGTGTCGGCACGTTCCAACGGAACGGCAACACGGTTTCGACAAATCTGACCGAGGCCGAATTTATTAAAATGCTGACTGACAGCAGCGGCGGTTCGCTGACGGCCGGGCAAATCGGATCAATGTTGGAGCAGCGTGCAATCAATCGCGAGTACGGGGAACGCGCGGGTGCCGCCAGTTATACGCAGCGCGTGCTGCAGCCGCAGCAACTACGGTCGATTGCCGACCGCGCGATGCGAGTGCCACTGGGCGGGGCAATCGAAGCGCAGTTACGTCGGGCGGGTATGACGGTCGATGACGCTACCCGGCAGCGGCTGATCGAGCAAACGCAAGGGGCCGCTGCCGATAGCTTGTTTGGCATGTCGGACGCCGAGCGAAAGAACGCTGAGGATCGCAACACGATCATGCGCAATGCTGTACAAGCAGCGCTAGCCGCCACACCTGAAGGCCGTCAGATGCTGGCGGCACCAGGGGCTCAGGAGTTTCTAACTGGCGTAGCGAT
>JACCDG011109938.1_pt1 | contig 10338 bp, 6 predicted proteins | sample 7442471 | NCBI WGS metagenome assembly JACCDG01 (sample SAMN15323444, study PRJNA562643) | freshwater metagenome | isolation source: river surface water | place: USA:Blue River Watershed | collected 2017-08-17 | reverse complement strand
CAGGTTCGTCCTCTTCATCGGCATCAGTAACAGTTGCGTTTATCGTAATTTGTTTTTTATAAATAGGAGAAATATATTGGCCTGTGTGCAAGTCAATATTCATGCTTGCAATAACTTTGCCATTGTCGTGCATAAGAATATGTGCTTTGCGTTTTCCTAATTTGTACTCATCGCCTATATACATAAACATACCACCAATTTCGGCTTTTTCTAAAAATTCATCAGTACCTGTCCACATTCCTGTTAAATTTTCACCATTTATCTTTGTATTATTATAACTGCAATAACCTAAAAACAATAATACAATAACCACAACAACAATAACCGAATTCATCTTATTATATTATACACTCCATTTTGTTTCTAGTTTTCTTTTCCGCTTCGAATGCTTCGCATCCGACGCAAAAAATAAAATTTGTTTTTGAACCGAGAGTAGGTTTCGTGGTAGGAGAAGCGTTCATGCATCTTGGTCGACATCGTCGAAGTCGTCATCCTTCTTCTTCGTGGTCTTCTTTGTGGTCTTTTTGGTGGGCTCTTTCTCCTTCGTGGTCTCCTTAGTAGTCTTCTTAGTCTCCTTGGGAGGAGTGGCTTCCTTGGTAGTCTTTTTTGCGGTCTTCTTCGGAGGCTCGGGTTCAGGCTCGGCATCCGCGTCGGCATCGGCGTCCTCGTCAGCCTCTTCGGCGTCGGCTTCCTCTTTGTCCTTCTTGTCGCTCTTGGTGGACTTAGGATTAGCGGCTTTGTCGGCCTTGCGTTTAGCTGCCTCAGCCTTTGCCTGGACGTCCCAAGACTCAATGTATTTGTCAAGTTTCTCGATAAATTCAGGTGTAAGAACAAAACCATCTGCGTATACCATGCTGAATGCGTTACGCAGTTGCACCTTAAAGAATGTCATGTTGATAGCCTTGTGATTCTCATAAAGCGCGTTTGCCGAGAATACACTCAGCACACGCAGAAATTTAACAAATGTATCGGTAAGTGCACGCAATTGCAGTTGAGGAGACTTGTTGTTTACCTTGAAATAATCAGTCATAATGTTCCCAATCTTGTTGTTTACGTCGTCCATCTTGTGTTTGTCATTGCTGCAGTTGTCATCGTTAATCATAGCGCTCATGTTCTCTCCTTTGGCCGCAACGGCAATAATCATAGCAGCAATTGATGGGCTCTTGCTTGTAGTTGAATACTCAGATACAACTTTAAGGGCATCATTGCCAAATGTGTTACCATTCTCAGTGAAAGCCTCAAGAGCCTCATGAAAGTAGCGATTAACAAGGTATACAGCGGCACGTTTTACCGGGCTAGGCACAGTTGAGAAATTCGACATAGGCCAGTCGCCCTCAACATCCTCATGAATAACCTTTCCGTCCTCATCTTTAAGAGATTTTCCATCAGCGTCTTTCTTTGCGACGTTGCGAACTCCGTGCCAAGTCAGTTTCTCTTTCTTCTCTTTTGTCTTACCATCCTCTCCCTCCTCAGTAGTGGTGGGCGGATTCAGCAGTTGTTCAACAGTACGATATTGCGTAAATTCATTAGGGGTTTCAAGGTCTTTGCAAAAGTCATCTTTAAGTGAAGTCATCCAAAAGTTCATACGTTGTCCAATAGCATTTGCAACACTAACAGATTGCAGTTTAGGAAAGTCTCCAATCTCGGTTTTCCAGTCGCTCATCTTTTCTTAATAATATCAAGGAATATTCCTTTCGGGCTTTTCAATTTTTATAATACCTTACTTTTTTTCCTTTAAATAGATTTTATAGTGGGGGCGGAGGAGGCCGAAGGCCGACTAGGGCCCCAACAATAAAATCTGCCCTCGAAGTGTCGCCTCGCATCGAATCACTAAGGTCCTTATTCGGCCTTTTTTCGGTCCTTCGGACCTCAAAGGCCTCATGGTCCTTAGCGATTCTTGCTACGCTCGTGGGCTTTGCCCACTTCGCTGGCTCCGACCTCTTCGGCCTTTTATAATTTTAATTTTTTGTTTTTTTGTTTTTTTGTTTTTTTGTTTTTTTGTTTTTTGTTTTTTTGTTTTTTAGGAGGTTCATTTTGTGCTTCGCACAAAATGGTCCGACTAGGGTTTTTTCTTTTTTGCCGGGAGAAGGCCGAAGGCCGACTAGGTTGGGTTAACTGATGATATAACTGTAAAATTTATTTTTAATTTTTTCATGAAATTATTTTTATGTCAGTTAAATAAATTTAAATAATTTTTGGGTACAACTATTTTTTAACTTTTCGGTTAAAAAGCACAAAACAAAAAAATAGTAAAGCTAAAAATTTACAGTTTACCATTTTATATAGTATGTTAACCGCTGGCGCTTTAACCGTAATTTACATATCTGATTTATTATGTTATTTTTATACATGTTAATTTAGGCTGAAGAAACTGTAATTTACAAATCTGATTTATTGTGTTATTTTTAAGACCGGTTAATTACGGTTAAAGCGCCAGCGGTTAACAAACTATATAAAATAGTAAACTGCTCTTTTAGTTTTACGATTATTTTTGTTTTGTGTTTTTAACTAGAAAGTTAAAAAATAGTTGTACCCAAAACCGGTTATCGCCTGGCTTGACAACTTCTGTCTCCAGCACGGATACACATACGAATACAACACATCCGATTACACCATCAAAACATTATAATCCTATTCTTTTTTACGTCGCAAAAAATTGAATTTATTTGTGTTAAAAACAAAAAACAAACAACAATATGGAAGATTGTTTGGACGAGTTTGGTTTTGATGAGTGGGATATTGATGTGATTATTAAGTTGATTTCAACACATATTTTCGGCCATGAAAATGTTACTGTTGTAAAAATCAATGATTATTATTTCGTTGTAAATAACAATGATTATATTTGCTGTTTCAAGGCTGAAAATATTTATAGAAGTTTTATTATGCTTAACGAAGCTCATCGGATTATCATTAAGAACAACGCTCTTGATTTGTTTAGTGAGCAAATTTTTGAAGAACTTAGTGACAAAACAGAAGTGAATATTAGCTGGGACAAAAACGAATTTTGTCTGTGGGATGCTAATAATTCTTTTACAATTGCTTCACGCAAAGAAGGTCTTGAATATTACTGCGATTTTTCAGAACTTAGCGACGACAAACAACAATTGTTGAAAATCATTTATAGTCTATATACGACTCCAAATGCTTTTCGACTTATGTGGCTTATTGCGGAAACTTATGATTTTACTACTGAATATCCGATTAAGGAATTTAGTCAGTATACAATGCAAAGTTCCGATAATATAGTTAGTTTGTATTTTGGCAAAAATTGCAAAACAGATTACAAGATTGTTAAAGGTCGTTTGCAAATGATTGAAAAGAAAAATATTGTTATTACAAGTGCAGAACTTATAAAGGCACATCTATTTCAACTCCGGCAAATTATTTACACTTACCAAGACCAATTTGATATCACATTGCCGAAACAATTCAATAACCGTACTTCTTATGAATACATATATCGCATTTGCAAATCGCGTGGTTATGGTTTCAAACAAGAAAACGGACAATATGTCATAATGACATATACGGGAAAATCAGATAGTGTAATTGAAACCGAATTCATTGGTTTTCATACCGCGGAAAAAGTATCTCAAAGATTAATTGATTTCACAATCAAATATATTAATGAGCATACTCAAAATCCCATATTTGAAAATACCGTAATCCTTTACAATATGCGTCGAGAACTAAATTCATGCATTTTTATGGAGTGGTTTAAAGACTTTTGTTGCAAAAATGGTTTCACCTACACAATCAAAAACAACTCAATCACAATCACCCTTTTCCCTTGAATTTTCTTTTCGAATCGGATGCTTCGCATCCTCGCTACCCGTATCTTTTTCCTTTTCTCTTTTCTCTTTTTAACTTACCCCAATCGCTTCGCTCATTTTTTTACTTTTTTACTTACCCTAATCACCCTAGTCACTTCATTCGTTTCGCTCATTTTTTACTTTTTTACTTTTTTGGGCCGGTTTCCCGGGCGCCGTATGGCACGCTTAATTTAACTTTTCTATATCTATTATACATATATTCGATTCGCATAATTTTTCTGCAATTCAAAAACCGCAATAATCTTGAATAAATAAAAAATCACTCAATATTATCGATGTCAATTATATATAAATTCATTAACTCCAAAGGAGTCCCCAGCGCGCCTATTCCATTGCGTTTACTTTATGTATGTGAAAAAAGAATACTTTCTTATTTTTAAATAACTTTCAATAAACCGGGTTTAAAATTAAAGTGTTTTTACGAGTTGATACACTAGTATATTTATTATATGAGCATCATAAATTGTCGTAAAAACACTTTAATTTTAAACCCGGTTTATTGAAAGCTATTTAAAAATAAGAAAGCATTCTTTTTTCACATACATAAAGTAAACGCAACGGAATAGGCGCGCTGGGGGCTCCTTTGGAGTTAATGAATTTATATATAATTGACATCGATATTATTGATTAGTTTTTGTGAGTTCAGAAATCATGCTTGTTTCTGACGAATGGAAAAATATTGCGAATCGAATATATGTATAATAGATATCGAAAAGTTAAATTAAGCGTGCCATACGGCGCCCGGGAACCCGGCTCCAAAAGTTAAAAAGTAAAAAAGCCGAAGAGGTCGGAGCAAGGCGCGAAGCGCCGTCGCTCGGGCCCCTAGGGGCCCGAGTGTGCGACACCTCGAGGGCAGCGAGGACGCGAAGCGTCCGACGCGAAAATTGAATTTTTTGTTTTAGTATTCTTGGTCTACCAAAAAACAAAAAAAATGAGCGAAGCGATTAGGTTGTCTGAGTTTGATGCTGAAGTTGTTAAGTGTGATATGAAGGTCGCCGAAGTTGATGGCGATATCTTGCATATTTTCGATAAGTGGTACGCTGTAGTGAAGGATTGCAAACATACTCATATGTTTAATTTTAATGGTATCAGTAAGACACGTACAACTTTTTATAAGATGTCACATATTTACAAAGATTATTATTTTCTGCAAGCAAATGGTGCACAAAGCCGATGGATTAACTTTGATAAGAAGAAATCTGATTATGTAAATAGCAGTATTACTCAAATGATTCTTGCTGATGGTCACATGAAGAAAATTATGCCGGTCTTTGAAAAGTATAATTTGAATATTGAAAAGTATTTATTTACTAGCTATGCACCATTTAATTATCATCAGCCTACGCAAGAAATCTATATTTGGAGTTCTCTTCATTACAATTATATCTTTGCTCATATTTACCCCGATTCACGTGAAACATTTAGTGTGCGTGTAAGCAAGCAATCCGAAATTGGTCCATACTTGGACCGAATTGCCGGTTATAATGTCGAAAATACTACACGTATTTTTGGATGTTGTGAATTGTCTGAGCGCTACCTTAAGTCAACAGGAATCAAATTTCCATTTAGTCCTCGAGAATTGAATAAGATTTCGCTTGACAAAAACACTTACAATTTTCACTATTCAAAAGGCAAAGTTTTCACTTTGTTTATTGCTGGAGATGCACTCTCGCAAAAAAACGAATTCTCTGAATTTCCCCATCACGATGATATCGTAAAAGACGTCATCAATGAAATCAAGGTTTTCATCAAGGATGAAATCTCAAAGAAGAATCGCAAAATCACTATTCCTTATGAAAAGCATTACGACTCGAAACCCATTATCGCCTGGCTTAACGATTTCTGTGCTGAACACAAATACACCGGCACATACTACTCTGAATCCTCCAATTACTACATCAACACACTATAATCATTTTTTCATTAGGGGGGCTATGCGGGAGTGGGACAGGCCCTTCGGGCCTAGTCCCACAACCCGCGCTGCCCCCTCCCTAGTCGGCCCTTCGGGCCTCGTACCCCCGGGGACTTGGGTCGCTTCGCTCCCCGGCGTCCCTTGAAAATGTTGAAAATGTTGAAAATGTTGAAAATATTGAAAATGTTGAAAATGTTGAAAATGTTGAAAATGTTGAAAATGTTGAAAATGTTGAAAATATTAAAAAAATTTAAGGGACGCCGGGGAGCGAAGCGACCCAAGTCCCCGGGGGTGAAGGGGGCAGCGCGGGTTGTGGGACTAGGCCCGAAGGGCCTGTCCCACTCCCGCATAGCCCCCTAAAAATTGAAATTTTTTGTCCTAATATTCTGCAACAAAGAAACAAAGAAACAATGAATGGACCTTTGCTTGGAAATTTGAATTTTCAAGAGTTGGTTAGCGTTGCAAATAGTTTGAAAAAGGCTGGGATTGAAAGTCACATTATTGAGCATGCTGCAGGGGCTATGTATGTATTGACGAACGGTGACAATATGCCCACACATTGGTTCAAGTTTGTCGATATCGCCAGTACAATTGTTTTTGAAAAGATTGCTCATTTGTACAAAGACTATTATGTTATTTATATTAATGGTGTACCGCATTCTTGGTTCAACCGTGTAACAAAGAACAGTGACGAAATCAAGAATTACACCAGTATTGCGCTTATTCGCGATGGCATTATGGCTGATGTCTTGCGAACCTTTGAAACACACAACTTGCATATTACTCACGCTTTTTCCTATCGGGCGACATATTTCTATAAGGCAGATGGAAATCTCTATATTTGGATGCGTCTCAAATACAATTACGTCTTTGCACATGTATTTCCTCTTCATGCTGCTCGTGAAAACGTTCTTTTCCGTGTAAGCAAGCAATCCCAAATTGGCCCATATTTGCAACAAATTGCAGGCAAAAATGTCAAAAACACCGAGACCAATTTTGGATGTTGCGAATTGACTGAACGTTATCTTAACTCAACAGGAATCGTTTTCCCATTTCCTACTCATGAATATTTCACAATTTCACTTATTGAAACAACTTATCATTTCTACTACTACAATAACAAAGAATTCAAACTTCGTATCGACGGCAATAAGCTCGTTCCTACTACTACAGTCGAACAACCTGATGGCCACATGCCTAGTTCATATTACGTCGAACTTGCCATCGCACGCATTGACGAACATATCAAGAAGGAGGCCAAGAGCGGCTCTAATCCTGTCTTTGTCCCGTATAACATGATTATGGATTCACAACCTATCATCGATTGGCTTTACAATCTTTGCAAAAAGTATGATTACCAGCCTCTTTTCAGCGGCAGTGGTCCCTACCGCATCTACCTCTACGGCAACGCATCGGATGCTTCGCATCCTCGCTGTCCTTGAGGTGTCGCACGCTCTGGCGCTTCGCGCCCTCGCGACGCGCTTCGCGCTTGCTCCGACCTCTACGGCCTTTTACTTTTTTACTTTTTTACTTTTTTACTTTTTTACTTTTTTACTTCTATTCTTTTTACTTTTTTATTTAATCGCGTTTTGTTAACAGAATGCGATTAAATACAAAATTGAATTTTTTATTTTGGTATTTTCACAATCAAGTCAACCGACTGCAATTCGAAAAAAAATGGTTGAGGGAGAGTTGAAGAAACTGGTTGGAAATTATGTTTATGAAAAGAATAAGAATGGTGTGTTTTATAGTGATGGTAAAGTAATGAAGAGTTTTAATGACATTCAAAAAGTACTGTTTGAAAATGGTATGCTTGAAAAATTTCTTGAAATTCTTATCGTATATGGTTTTGGTATGGATGATATTGTAGATGACTTTGTGCATCTTGGAATCACAAAGTTTGATGTGCAACACAAAACTGTGTACTATTTGAAAAAGGTTGATGAGAATCAGCATATTTACATTCGCGTAAATAACGAAAGTTCATTTTCTCGAATTCTGCAAAACAAATATATTACCATTATCAGTCAACTTGATGTCCAGAATAAACCCCGAATTTTTGGCTCATGTGAATTGCTTGAATACGTTTTTACCTCTGATGTGCAATTTCCATTTGAACCTCACGAACTGTGTGGAATCACTCACGAGAATTCGCAATACATTTTCTCCACAACTGGAAAAGCTTACACTTTCGACAACAAACTCCAACAAATTGTTTCTAATTCACAAATTGTAAACGAAGAGATTATGGTAAAACAAAAAGAAAAACAGAAAGAAAGTGTGAAGGACTATTTGTATGATATGATTGTGACTAAAGGGTTTTGGATTTTTATTATTCCTGAAGAGTATCGCAATAATGATGACGAAGTATGGTTGTTGTATATGTGCAAAGCAAAAGGATACTCTTATGTAAATGGCACATTCAATACATGTGCAGGAAAGAGTTGTCCAACATTACAAGTCTTGCCTGAATTTCCAACTGCTGAAAGTCTATCCGAGACAATTATTCAACAATTACGCGGATACCTTCCGGGTGTAATTAAATCTGCAAAGAAGAATACAGTTTCACTTTACTCACTCTCGCATTATAACAGCCGTACTGTTTACGATTGGCTTGAATCACTTTGCGCTGCTAAAAATTACATTTACTCCCTAAATGGCAACACAGTCACAATCACTCTCTTTTAATTTTTATTTTTTCTTTTTTGTGTAAAAAGAAAAGAAAAAAATAAAAAAAGAAAAAAGAAATCAATAGAGAGTGAGGCTTATGAGGTTGGTAGTGATGTTGTAGGTGAAACGGAATTTGTTTGTGTCACAGAGGTTGTTCATGTATGTGATGAAAGTTGGACTTCTTACCATGTAGGGATTGTGAAAAACAATCTCATTTGGTGCTTCGGGGTTTTTAATTGCACATGTAATAATTGCGTCAATTTCATCGATAAGTTTTTGGGAAACCTTTTCAGCAGTTGGAAAATCAGCAAATTCCACTGAATGTGTACCGTCAGACTTGCCAGCACATGTTGAGATTACCTGACCTACGTAAGTGTAACCTTTTTCTTTGCACAATCGCTCAATGCAGCGGGTGAAAATTAAGTTTGAGTACTTTGCAGGAATTGTAATAAAGTAGTTGTGTACAGCTTCAAGGATAAACTTGTACAAAGCGGGTTTTTGCCGCTCTGCAAGCTCATCACTCGTCGGAAACTTTGATGGTTTTGATTCAGACTTCACCAAAACTAAATGACCAACATTAATCTGGTATTGAGTACTGCGATTTTTGCTGAATAGCAAAGTATAATATCCCGGTTTATGTTCATATGAAAGCAAATCAGTAATGTTGTATTCAAGTGTGAAATCAGGGGTTTCAGCAATTAAATGCATAAGTTCAAAAACATCTGGCGTTACACCCATGAATTTGTAAACTGTACGCAACAAGTTTTCTTTGTAAGGGCTCAAATCAGAAAATTCATAACCGTATTGTTCACCATCACTGTTTGCATATGCAAACAGTTTGTTGCAGTACAAATAACATTCAGTGTTTTTATCATTTAAACGAACAACTGTATCCCAGCTAATCTCTTCCAACAATTCGATTTCAAATAAATCAAATACATTTCTCTTGATGAGAATTTGATGAGCATCATTGAGCAGAATTATGTCTTTACCGTTGCACTCACAGCAAATATGAAAATATACTGAGTAATAACCATCTTCGGCAATAAGAAAATACCCGTTATTACTGGTAGATTTTACGGTGCATTCTACGTCGGGAACCCCCTTCCTTGAAAAACGCTTCAAAAGGCGATCCTGCTGAATGATACCAAGACTTAGTTGTTCTCTCAAAGATTTTTCCATCTGTCTTGTTTTTTTCCGAACAAGAATACTAGACCTACAAAATTCAGTTTTTATTTTCTCACAAAAAATGAATTTTGTAGGTCTAGTATTGCAACACTTGGTTATCGAAAAGCCCCCAACGATGTTGAAGGCTTTGCAGAAGTGTGGATTGTTTTGTGACGATGAGCAGGAGAAACTTTTGAAGGCGTTTGCCGCAATGGGAATTTCTGGTTACAATTTTACGGTGGAACCGGATGGTGATTCAAATTATTACTATCTTATTTCTGAAAAGAAATATTACACTGCTTATTTTCATGTTTGTCCTGATTGCAATCCTGAGGTTATTATGCTCAATGATGCTCATCAAATCATCATTCAGAATAACGCAATGCGTCTGTTTGACCGTGAATTGTTGAAAGACATTAGCTGGAGTACAGTTGTTCGTTTCAATGGCGATTATCCTGAATGTTATTTGTATGACAGTGGTAAACTGTTTGCATATGCAAACTATGATGGTGAAAGATACGATTGTGAAATGTCAGAATTGGGTGGCTACAAACGAAATTTGTTGTGCAAAATCTTTGAGGTTAGTGATGGCGGCACAGCATTTCGAGATGATTTTCTTCTTATGAGGTGCATTGCAGAAACACCTGATTTCACACTTGAATACAGCATTGCTGATTTGCTTTCATTTTCCTGCGATTCAGGATATACTTTGCATTTTACTCAAAATCGCAAGTCGCAATATTCGGTTGATAT
>JACCDG010958417.1_pt1 | contig 10339 bp, 11 predicted proteins | sample 7442471 | NCBI WGS metagenome assembly JACCDG01 (sample SAMN15323444, study PRJNA562643) | freshwater metagenome | isolation source: river surface water | place: USA:Blue River Watershed | collected 2017-08-17 | reverse complement strand
GGTCAAAGTCTTTTTCGGCCACCATGCGGTCCATCAGGACCGAGCCGACCATGCCGCGCCAGCCGACCAAACCTACCAACTTGCTCATTTCAACGCCCTTTCAAAAGTAAACAGTGCTCGACCTGACTGTTTGCCCGGCTCGTCTGGCCGGGGAGGGCGCACGACGAAGCCGAGCCGTTCAGCCCTTAATGGTCGTGTTTTTGGTGGTGAATGCACGCGCGCCAGTGATCGCCTTGGCGGCGACAGCAATGTTCAGCGGGAACAAGCGGGCGTCAAACATGGCGGTGATTGTAACGGATGCCCTTGGTTAAGGCTGACCGGTGGGGCTGATGGCGCTGGACCGTCGGGCCGGGTGTATAAAAGGCCTGCACGGAGCGGCACGCTTCGGTTCTGAGAGGCTCGGTTGTGCTGGCGCTCAACCGGCTGGGGAGGATGGAATGACAAACACGATGCAAAAGGCTCGCCGGGCCTGCATATGGCTGGCACTGGCCATGGCTGGCGCCGCTTTGGTGGCATGTTCATCGCCGATGGAGGCCTCGGTGGCAGGCGCGGACCGCGCTGCCGTTCAAAAGTGCTTGGCCGAGGGCAGCACCTGGGATAAGGACAATGTCCGCATCACCGAAGGCTATTGCGCCAAGGGCACGCCTGCGCAATGCGTCGCTGTGGGAGGTCAATGGCAGCGGGTGTGCATGATGGGCACGCTGGCCTGCGTCAAGCCCTATGCCGATGCGGGCAAGGTCTGCTCCGATGGCAGCCAGTGCGCTGGGCGCCGTTGTCTGATGGCGCCTGGCGCGTCTCACCACACGGTGCCGCAGTCAGGCCATTGCATTGCGAACGACAACCCCTGTTACTTCGGCATCAACCTCCAAAACGGGCAGCCGGTGCCCACCGCCGTGGCCGATTGAGGTCAAGGGCCCACCGGCCCAGGGCAGGCCGATCAAACGAACCAGTGAAGCGTGTGTGTGAGTCTGCTCGCAGACGCGGGCCCGCTCAGGGGCTCCCCTCTTTAAATCCAGTAGTCCATTGGAATTGACGTGCGCCAATTTCGGGCGCACATTGCCCAGGCGTTTGAAATTCATCCGATGTGCTCGGTTGGTGTTTTTGAACTTCAAGGAGGGACTGCTCATGGCGACGAAAAATTACAGCTCGACCGACAAACAGGTGGCTCTGGTGCAGGCCATTGCCGCCAAGCCTTCGGGGCGCGCGGAATTTCTCTCCGATCCGGGCAAATTCGCTGCCAAACACAGCGTGGTGCTCGACCCCAAGTTCCAGGCCGCCATCACCAAGGAACTGCAGAGCATTGAAATCGAGTCGGCCCGACTGGGGCACCGCAACCCCTACATCGATGTGATGCGCGTGAAGGTGCCCAAGCTGCCCAAAAGCCCGGGCTTGATCCCGGTGGGCCTGCGCGGGCCGGTGATGAACGCTGCGGCGGTGGCCGCTGGCGCGGCGGTGGTCTCGGCGGCGGCGGCGGTGGTCTCGGCGGCGACGGCCGTCTACAACTCGACCAAGTTTGCGGTCAATCCTGCTGTGGGCGGGCGCATCCGCTAAAGCACACACGCCCGGCGCTTGGGCACACAGGCCCGCTGCGCTGGGCGCACCGTTGGCCACCGGCGTTGATCGGCGCGCGACAGCGCCAATTCAGGGAGGTTTCCGCATGCACACGCCACCCTCAGGGGCGGGCCGGTCTTGGCTCGTTCAAACCCCATTCGCAAGAGGACGGCCATGACGGACAAGGCAGTCCTGGGCCTGCAGCACCTGACCATCAGCAGTGAAGGTCTGACAAGCTGTCCCGGCTGTGGCCGCCATGTGGTGCTGCACGACGATGTGGCTGCCACGGTCTGCCCGTTCTGTGGCAGCCGCGTGCTGGCGCGGCCTGCCGCCACAACAGCGACTGGGCTGGCGGCAATGACACGGCTGGGTGGGCGAGCCGGAGCGATTGCCGCGGCTTTGCACGCCGCCGCCGGCCCAGCGCCCGCCCCCGCCGCAGGGCGCGACCCCACCCTCACCGGCGACCCCACGCATCTGTGGCGCAGCCCCAGTGCACAAGAGGTGCATGCCCCCCACCCACTGCATGTGGTGTGGGAGTTGACGCTGCAGTGTGATCTGGCTTGCGTGCACTGCGGCTCGCGTGCGGGCTCAGCCCGTGCGGCCGAATTGAGCACCGAAGAATGCCACAGCGTGATTGCGCAGCTGGCTGAACTGGGCGTCCGCGAAGTCACGCTCATTGGCGGCGAGGTCTACCTCAGAGACGACTGGGCCCGTATTGCCTCTCGCATCGTCCAAAGCGGCATGCAATGCACCTTGGTCACTGGGGCCCTCGCCCTCGACCCGGCGCGGGTCCATGCGGCCGAAGATGCTGGCGTTGCCTCGATCGGAATTTCCATTGATGGCCTGGAGCGTACCCACGATGCACAGCGCGGCCTGCGGGGCTCATGGCGTGCAGCCCTCAATGCCGCCGAGCGCGTGGCGCACAGCGCAATGCGGCTGACAACCAATTCACAGATCAATCGCCTGAGCGCCACGGAAATACCGGCCTTGGCCCGCTTGCTGCGAGACGCCGGATCCTGTGCCTGGCAGGTTCAACTCACGGTGCCCATGGGGCGTGCGGCCGATCGCCCGCAGCTGCTGGTGCAGCCACCCGAGCTGCCCGATGTGTTTGCGCTGCTGGTCTTTGCGAAGGACCATGTGCTGGCCCCTGCAGGGGTGGCGCTGGTGCCGGGCAACAACATCGGTTATTTCAGTCCGCTGGAGCAAGAGTTGCGTTACGGCGGCACACAGGGTGCGCACTGGACAGCATGCGCTGCCGGGCGCTGGGTGCTGGGGCTGGAGGCTGACGGTCGTCTCAAAGGCTGTCCGTCGCTGGCCACAGAAGTTTTTGCAGGCGGCAATGTGCGGCAGACGCCGGTGCGCGAACTGGTGGAGGCTTCGGTCGCACTCACCCACATCGGGCAACGCACCCGTGCCGATCTGTGGGGCTATTGCCGCGATTGCCACTATGCCGACGTTTGCCTTGGCGGCTGCACCTGGACCGCCCACACGCTGCTGGGGCGACCGGGCAACAACCCGTTGTGCATCCACCGCGTAATGGAACTCGAGACCCGGGGTCTGGCCGAGCGCCTGATCCCGGTGGCGCGTGCTCCTGGGCAGCCCTTCGACGCAGGGCGCCACACCATCGAGCTCGGTCCGGCTGAGCCCAATGCGCCGACGGACCAGATCCTCGGCGTGGCGGTCACAGACCTCGTCGCCGCCGATCGGCACAGCGCTCGGCCAAGCGCAGCGGCGCGGGCCAGTCGCCTGCTGCAGCGAAGCACGAACGCACTGCCCTCGGTGGAGCCGGACGGTTGGACTCCGGTGGCATGGGATGCAGCATCAACTGCCGCTGCAAGGAGGGGCCGTGCGCAATCTGCTGAATGAATGGACGCTGGTGGAGACCATGCCGATGGCTTTCCACGCCCTCGTGCTCGAATACACCACCCGCTGCAATGCGCGCTGTGGCATGTGCTACCAAGCTGCCGGTCCCAAAGGCTCTGACCTGCTGGGTCAGGCCAGTCTGGATGCCAGCACCCTGGCGCGGGTGGTCCGAGAAGCGGCCACCATTGCCAGCATCGCACCACGCCTTCATGTCACTGGCGGCGAGGGCTTTCTCAACGAGACCTTGCTGCTCGACACCATCGCCGTCGGTCGCGAAGCGGGATTTCTGGAGCTCACCACCACCACCAATGCTTTTTGGGCGCGCACGCCACGGGCAGCACGAGCGCTGTGCGAGCGCGCACGCCGTGCCGGACTCACTGCCATGGAAATCAGTTGGGATCATTGGCACGGCCCTTTCATCGATCCCGCCGTGGTGGGCCATGCGTTACAGGCCTGTTATGACACGGGCATCGACGCGAATCTGCGCATCCTGTCCTCGCGTCGCCACAGCTACCAAGCAGCCCTGATGCGGCTTGCGCCCGAGGCGGTGGCTCTGGCCACACAGATTTCAGGCGGACCGATTCTGCCCACCGGCCGCGCTGCCACGGACATGCCCGACCATGAGTTCATGGACCAGGGCACACCCAACGACGCCTGCCACGGCTCACTCAACCTCACGGTCAACGCGCTGGGTCATGTGGCGCCCTGTTGCGCCGGGCTGGACCAGACCTCAGTGCAACTCTTCGGTCAGGTGCGTCATACGCCGATGGCCGACATTGTGGCCAGACTGAACCAGTCACTGCTGGCGCGGATACTGGTGTTTCGCGGGCCGGCTGTACTCGCGGCGCTGCTGGCCGATACCGAATACGCCCTGGATGGTCCGCACCACGGCATCTGCCACCAGTGCTGGAGACTCTTTTCCGACCCGCAGCGCGTGGCAGCGATCGAAAGCGCGCTGGCCCAGCGGCGCGAACGCGGGCTGCGCCAAGCCATCGCCACCCTGCGCGCCACCGAGGAGCTACAGCATGCGCCCACCTGAGCAAGTCGGGTACAGCACCGACTACGGTCAGGGCGTGCACCCCTTGGTCGAAACTTGCCGCGCGCTGGCGGTGGTGCTCGAGCTCGACAAAAATGGACAGATCAGCGGCCCGCATCTGGGCAGTCTGGCCGCCTTTGTGCCGGCCTTCGATGCCTGGTTCCGCCACACCTGCGGTCTGGCTGATGGTCACGAGCGCCTGCATCTGCTCTACCAGCGCGAGCTGGCCCTTGCCACCGCGCTGCCGCCGCGCTGCTGGTCCGCGCTGCGCCCGCTGGCCCAGGCCTGCCGCGAAGCCGGTCTGGGCTTTTCGATGACCCTCGATTTGGAGACAAGTGCCGCTGAGCTCACGGCCTTGGCCGAACTGATCAGCGAGGGTATGGTGCGCGGCATCTGCATCGCTTTGCCATCGTCGTCAGCGTTGCTCGTGTCCGAACCGGCGCAGCAGGCACTGACGCTTCTGGCGGACTCGCCCCTGGCCCTGAGTTTCACCGGCCCGCTGCGGCCGCTGCTCGACAGCGGTCTGCTGGACCGCGCGGCCTGGAATGCACGGCACATTGCCATCGATCCCGTGCGACCCAGCTCCGCTGCCAACCCCGCACTGCAACACAACCCCTGTTGGCGCCGGATGCGCCTGGTGGTTGATCCACGAGGCGATCTCTACCCTTGTTTCGGCCTGCTGGGCGTGCCATCGGCCCGTCTCGGGCACATCTGCGCCCCGCTGTCGAGCAGCGTGCTCTCCGGGCGGTCCAGTGCGCTCCATTTGCGGCAGCTGGCCACTGCCGGCCCCACCCTGCGCGGTCCGTCACTGCCCGACCCTCAGGCCGCGGGCATGCCGCCGATCTGCGTACAACACCGCGCCGAACTGCAGTCTTTTGCCCCTTCCAATTGATCCACCACCGAGGAGAAGAACATGCCGGACATCCGCAAACAAGTCGAGCGCAGCGACGAACTGGCCGCCAAGGCCCTGCAGACGGCGCGCAGCGCCGTCGCGTCAGTGGGTGCATCCCCTGTCGACGTACAAGTGTGCTTTTTGGAAAGCCTGCTGAGTCAGCCCAAGGAGGCGCAAAAATTCATCGAACAGCCGCAGCAGTACGCCTCGTCCCATGGGGTGCTGCTGGACCCCGACTTGGTGCGCGACATTTTGGCTGTGGTTGTGTTCGGCGAACCTGTGGCCAAACTCGCGGATCGGATTTCCGAAGGCGCGATGCGCGACATCGCGGGCTTTCGCGATCGACCCAATGCGGCTGTGCTGCAAGGTGCCGCCACGGTGTGCACGACCGCCCACACTGCAGTGGCGGCGGCCAAGCTGCCGCCCGAAAAACAGGCCGAGCTCAAGGGCCTGGGTGGCCGAAGCGTGCGCCTGCCCGGGGGGCGGGTGCTGCAACTGCCCAAAGACGTCCACGCCAATGTGCTGGTGGCCAACAACGCCGTGGCGGTGTACGGTGCCACGACCGTCTCGTCGGTCACCGCCCTCGTTTCGCGCAACAAGCTCGGTGGCGCGATTGGCCGATGAAGGGCTCAGCGCTTCGGCTCAGGCCATCACCCCGCACTGTGGGTCGAGCCAGTGGGTCACCTGCGCCAGCAAGGCAGCCTCACTGGTCCGAGTGCCTGCGGCCAGCCAGTCACGCAGCGTGACGCCCTGCTGCGCTTGGCGCAGCAGCTTGGCCTGGCCGCGTTTCACAAACTGCCATTGCTGCGATTTCTCGCGGCTGTCCTCGTTGAGCATGACCTCGCAGCGACCAGACTGCTCGCGCAGAGCATCGCAATGCCATTGTGAATGCAGACGCCCCTCGCGGATGGTGTGGTAAGTGGCGCCGTGATAGGCCAGCAGCGGCCGGGACAACAGCTCTGCCGATGACCAGGGCCGACCGCCACCCCAATCGCCGCGCTCCACATAGAAATCGAACAAGGGGGAATCCTCGCGGGTCAGTGACCAGACCAGGCGGCTGCCCTCGCGTTCGCAAAGGGGGCGGTCGACCAGGCGCTGCGGTGCATCCAGGTAGTGCCGAATGTCCCAATCGTGCGGATTGCGCCAGCCAGCAAAGCGCAGCCCACTCTCATCAACCAGCGCATAAAGCTGGTCGATGGTGAACGACACCTCGTGGGGGTGGAGCAGCGTATCGGCAAAAGCGCTGAGATCGGCCTCCTGCGCCAACACATCGAGCGGCGTCTGGATCGCGCCAAGCCGCTGTGAACGGCGCACCGCTCGGTGCAATCGGCTGGCCACCGCCAGCTGAAGCTCCATGGGAGCCGCCTCGCCCGCCAGGATGCCAATGGCCCTTTGCCAGGCGTCCGCAAGCCAACGGTGGTGGGCGTTGTACACAAAAATCGAGGCCACGCCGCGCGGCGTGAGCGAGCGTCCAATGATGCGCATGGCCCGCACCGGGTCTTCGACGTGGTTGATGACCCCGGCGCAATCGACATAGTCGAACACCGCATCATGCTCGGCCTGCATCAGATCCTGAACCTCAAACACGATGTTGCGCAATCCGAGCGCTTCGGCCAGACGCTGGGAGATCGCCAACGAGGATGACGACAGATCGGTGGCCAGCACCGAGGCCTGGGGGAAATTGAGCGCCGTATGCAGCGCCAGCGTGGTACCGGCACCGGGGATCCATATCTTGGGTCGATCGGGCAGCCGATCGGCTGCGCGGCGGCGCAAAACATGGTGAAGGCGGGCCAACGCAAAATGGCCGGGATGGAGCTGGCGCAACACAGACAGGCGCGGATAGGGAAAGCGTCGGTAAAAGCGTGCCACAGCATCGGCAATACCGGGTCGAACGGCAACGGCATCCTGGCAGGCGTGGTGGGGAGATGGCATGGCAAGGTACTCCAGGCTGGGGCACAACGGCACAGGTGTGGGCAGGCTTCAGGACAAGGTCCGCGGCCACAGGCCGCTCAGGTACACCGCCACTTGAACGTACAGGCTGGTCACCCCTGCCACCAGAGCCAGCAACGCCAGCACCGTGGCCAGCAGGGTGCCCACCAGACGCGACTGCGCAATCGGCGGCGGCGTGCTGTCTGATCCTTCGCCGGGGGCGCCTGACGACAACGCTTGCACCGTGTCGCCGCCGCGCACATCGCCCGGCCAGCTGCGCGGCCCGTCCTGCAACGGCGTGACGGCCGTGCGGCTGAAGGCGATGGGCAGCCCTCTCGCTGCAAAGAAGTCTTCTCCGTCCTGGGCTTGCAAGTGCACATGCGGCTCGGTGGACATGCCTGAATTCCCGCAACGCCCCAGCACCTCGCCCACAGCGACGCGCTGACCGGGACGGTGCACGCACGAGCCGCGCTGAAGATGGGCCAACAGCACATGCATGCCGCCCGGTTCCTGACGCACCAGCACATGATTGCCCAACAGCGACCGACAGATCAGGGGCAAGCGGTAGCGCGCGCCCGCTGGATTGTCGTCCCACCGATCCTCGACACGCACCACCAGCCCAGCCACCGGAGAGTGCACTTTGCGGCCCCATGCGTAGTAATCCGAGAGTGCCCGGGGCCGCGCTCCCGATGACTGGCCTTGTGCGTCCTCCACCAGAAAATCGTATGCGTAACGCTGCGACAGCAGATCCCACGAATGGGAGGTGCGCGGCTCCAGCCCGCCGCGCACCACTTTCCACCGGCCCTCGAAAGGCAGTTGCAGATGGCACCATGGCAGGGCTTCCCGCCGGGAAGCGAACAGCGCTCGCACACAGACCCGCACTTGCCCAAGCAGTTGACGCACCACCTGCATCAGAAACAAGGGGTTGAGCAGCAGCCCTAAAAATGACGCCGCTTCGCTCAAGCAAAAGCGCAAGACACTGCGCGAGCTGCGACTCACGCCACCACCATCGCCTCAAGCTGCTGACGGTGGCGCTCACAGACATCACCCTGCGGACCTGGGCCTTGTGGCGGCAGCGGCGGTCCGGCAGCCAGCCAGGTGGCCAGCTCTGGGCCTCGCCCCTTTTCGGTCAGACAAGCACTGCTAAAAGGGGTGTTCACGTGACACAGCGCCATGTGCTGAAGTCCGGCCAAGCCCTGACAGGGATAAACCGCACCCTGCGGATCGATGAAAAACTGCATGCGTGTCGCACAAGGGTCGAAGGACTGTTTCGGCCGATCGGATGCCCCCTGGATCGGGATGACCCTCCGCCGTCGACCGGTCGGGCGTGCGGGCAAGAGCGCCGGAGCCGGCACCCCGGGCTCATCCGCTGAGGGAATGATCTGAAGGTTCGCTGCATTGGCCGGCAGCGAGTCGAACACCCCCACCCGAGCCAACACCGCCGGTCGGGCCAGCAGCGTGAGCGAAAGCCCTGCGCTCAGCAAAGCCTCGACCAACGCGAGGGCAGCGGCGTCCTGAGCGCCACTGTCAGGTACATCCCGAAAATCCAGATACACCGTTCCCATGGGGCGATCATCGAGCAAGTGGGCCAACGCGGGGGTCGCCTGCAGGACCTCGCCCACCTTGAGCTGCAGACCCACCGAAAAACCGCACATGCGGGCCGCAGTTGCAAGGGTTTGGAATGCCGGCAATTGCTCCAGCAAGCGTGGGCCCAGCACATTGAAGGTGCGTCCGTAAAGCAGGTGCAGGCCTTGCCCGTTGGGAACGTCCAGGGACAGCTTGAATGCGGCGTCGTACTCCTGCAGCCAGGCTGCGATGCGTGCTGCATCGGGCAGATTGCCGTCGGGCAAAGGCGCGAACAGCACGGTGACCGAACGCACTTCGCGCACATAGGTGCCGGCCGCCGCCGGGCCGTGCTCAGACCGCGCACGCATGGCTGTATGCCTCCACAGCGCTGTGCAAGGCCTGGCTTTCGAGGTGTGCAAAATGGTTTTTCACTGCCTGCGTTCGCTGCGGATCAGAAAAAATGTCCCAGCACAGGTGGCAAATGTTGCTGTGGCACGCTTGCTCAGGCCATAAACCGGCCTGCTCCAGGATCGGCACCAACGCCCCGACGCCCTGCTTGGCCAGCACGCGAAACATCGGTGACATCTGCAGCCGATTGGCGATGTCGGCGATGGAGACATCGCGCACATTACCAAAGGACAGGCCATCGGTCTGGTCAGCCCCCGCACAACAGGGATAGACATTGCCCTGGGCATTGACCGTCAGGTGCAGCACATGCTGGCAGTTGGCGCCAAGGTCCCCCACATGGAAGACCGTCTCCCGTGCCACCGCTGTCGCGGCCCGTCCGGTGGGAAACACCGGGCCCGACGAAATCTCGCTGGCACGGGCCAGCGACTCCGGGCGCAACTGCGCCAGGGCTTCGCCGACGGAATGGTCGGTTGTCGTCAGGATGCGCAGGTTGCTGCGGATGCCCACGGCCTGGCAAGCGTCAAGCGCATCGCTCACCTGGTGGGGCGATACATAAGGCCAGTGCCAAAAATCCCAGCTGATTTCCATGCGGGTCAGGCCAGCCTCGCGGATGGCTTGACACACCTGCAGCGCTTCCCACGGCGAGCGTGCCCAATAACAATTGGTCGTGGTGGTGATGTCGACGTAGCCGATATCGCGCGCGGTCCGAAAAAGCCGAAGACACTGGTCAATGTGGATGAAAGCTTCACCTCCGGCCAAATGAAAACGCCGTTGCAATGTGGGAATCCGCAAGGCATCGGTGAGCACGGTTTCCACTTCGTCGGGGCTGAGCGAAGCGATGCCAAAGACATCCGAGCCTTTGGGTCCTGCGGACTGGTAACACATGTCGCATTTGGCAGTGCAGCGCGAGGTGTTTTCAACCACCAAACCCTGAAAAGCGATTGGCAATTGTGCGAATGCGAGCGCAGAACTGCTCGCCTGTTCGTCTGGCGTGTGCATGCGGAAACCTCCCTGAATTGGCGCTGTCGCGCGCCGATCAACGCCGGTGGCCAACGGTGCGCCCAGCGCAGCGGGCCTGTGTGCCCAAGCGCCGG
>JACCDG011172318.1_pt1 | contig 10341 bp, 2 predicted proteins | sample 7442471 | NCBI WGS metagenome assembly JACCDG01 (sample SAMN15323444, study PRJNA562643) | freshwater metagenome | isolation source: river surface water | place: USA:Blue River Watershed | collected 2017-08-17 | reverse complement strand
GCACTACCAGAAGAACCTGCACTACCAGATGAGCCATCTACACCAGAAGAACCAGAGCTGCCAGAACCACCAGAAGAACCAGAGCTACCAGAAGAGCCTGATGAGCCATTGGCTCCAGTTCCACCTCCACCTCCTGTAGTTCCAGTAGAATATACATATCCATTTGTATCTATTGTTAAGAATTTTGTTCCACCATCTGGTGTATTTCTAATTCTTAAGTAATCAACATAAACTCTATTACTATCATTTGCTAAAGAATTTAATGTTAAACCTACACCTCCAATTATTGCTGCATTAGTTACACCATTTGTTATAAGATTTGCTGATCCACCTATTATAGAAGAGTTTATGGATCCGGAATTAATAGTATTTCCTGAACCATTTAGAATTGCAGACCTAATTCCAATTGTTGTATTTTCCTGTCCATTTACTATTGAAGAATATTGACCCGTAGCAGTATTATCAAGACCGTTTCCTATGAATGATCCTATTCCATTTGCTAAATTACTTTTTCCATTTATAATGCTTGAATATGCACTACTAGCAGTATTGCCCGAACCTAGTGCTACAAAACTATTATATTGACTTGAATAGTTTTTCTGTCCATTTAATATAGTAGAGTATAATTGTGTTGTAGTATTAGCAGATCCATTAATTATAGTTCCAAATCTTCTTTTAACATAATTATTTATACCGTTTAAAACAACATTGTAACCAACGTATGGGTTATTCAAATTAATTCCAGCTTTATTACTTAGACCAGCCCCAATTACTACATGTTTAGTTGAAGCTGTATTGCCTGATCCTCCTAATATTGTAACATATCCTAATAAAGGTTGATTACTATTGCCACCACGAGGTTCTATCCAATTGTCTTTTCCGTTTACTATTGTTGAAAACCTACCTTTATTTATGTTTTGAAGACCATTAATTATAGTAACATATGGAGTGTGATACAATTGTACATTATTAACCCTTCTAACTGGTTGTATGTAATTTCTAACACCCTGTCCTATAAAACCAAATAAATTAGATACAGAATACCCGCTTATAGAATTTGAAATACCTCCAACTATTGAGCTGTTTATATTGACTCTAGCTATTGTGTTTCCAGATCCATTTAATATTGAAGAATAACTTGAATAAATTTCATTTTTTTCACCATTAACAATAGATGATGTGGCACCTGAAATTAAGTTTAATCTACCAGTTCCTATGAAAGATTTAGATCCATATAGTGTATTTCCTGTTCCTTGGGTTATAATAGAATAAGTGGAAGAAAATACTGTGTTGCTTTTTCCTAATAAATTATCTTTACCACCTACAATTATTGTATAATTTGTTCTCGCTGTATTTCTAACACCAGTAAATACAGATGAATGTTTTGTATCATAAGCAGTACCAACTCCTGCTGTTGCAAAACCAACTCTATTTTCAATACCAGAAATTATGATATTATATCCTAAGTTATTAGTTAATCTAGCATGATAAATTGTATTTCTTAAACCACCACCAATAAAATTGTATCCGCCATTGTTTACGGTTATTAAATTATCTTTTCCATTTAAAATTGTACTATTATTATAGTCAGCTATTTGATTATTTCTTCCTCCACCTATTAAATGACCACGGCTAAAACTATTAGTTGGTAGACCAGTTCTTGTTCCTATTGTATTACCAGATCCATTTAATATTGTATTTTCACGACTTGTTCCTCCATTAACTGGATTAATAAAATTATCTATTCCGTTTAAAATACTAGATCTATAAGGGTGTTGATTAATAAAATTAACAACACCATTTCCAATTAAATTATATTTTTCACCGAATTTTATTGTATTTCCTGAGCCATTTATAACAGTAGAAAATGTAGAATTAGCTGTATTAAATCTACCATTACCAATAAAACTATATTGTTTAGAAGCTCTATTGCCTTTACCGTTTAATATACTAACGAAATTATAATTAGTTCCATATGTATAATTATATCTTCCATTTAATATTACAGAATATAATGTGTTTGCAGTGTTTGCAGAACCAATAAAAACACCAGAATGATTTCTTAAAATTAAATTATCTTTTCCTCCACCTATAATAGAATAACTTGATTTTATGGTATTTCCTGAACCATTTAATATAGTTGACTCTACTCTTCCATTTCCTATATAATTATATTTTCCATTTAATAAAGTAGAGTAAGAATTATTTGTTCCAGTATTAAATTTACCCGTTCCTATAAAATTATGTTTTCCAAAGTTTAAGAAATTGTTTACACCATTTCCTATAAATGACCATCCAAAATTAATATTCGCAGTAAATGCAGTATTGTTTTGCCCATTAGAAACAACATTAAAACCACCCTTTGTTGTGTTGCCAGATCCATTTAATATAGTACTAAATTGGGAATTGTTATCATAAGCATTTATAAAATTATATGAACCATTTCCTATAAAAGAAAAAGTTCTTGCTGCAATATTTGAAGTTTTATTTTTATATCCGTTTACAATTGTAGCTGTTCCACCAGAGGCAATATTTAAAATTCCATTACCTATAAATTGATAACCATATATTCCGCTAAATGGATTATTTGCTCCTGCACTATTGTTTAAACCATTTGTAATTGTTGCAAATCTAGCAGCTACAGTATTTGCTGAACCACCTGCTATTAAACCGTGAACTAATGAAACTTTAGAGTAATTGAACTTACCATTTAAAATAGTAGAATATTGAGTTAATGCAGTATTTCCATATCCATTTCCCACCAAAGAATAAGTTCCACTAACAAAATTTAAATATCCATTTCCTATTAAAGAATGTTTTCCATCTGCTTTATTTTTAGAACCATTTATTATTGTAGGAAATAAAAATGTTGTTGCCGTATTTCCAGAACCATTTACAATAGAAGCATATTTTGAAGATGCGAAATTATAAGAACCAAGTCCTATAAATGAAACTTCTCCATCTGCAACGTTTTTTTCACCATTTATTATTGTAGCTCTGAATCCATTGGTAAGATTACTTTTTCCGTTAATTATACTAGATGTTACTGTTAAAGCAGAATTTTCAATCCCGTTTCCTATAAATGATCTTAAACCACTTGCTGTATTTCCTGAGCCACTTATTATAACTGACCAATCATTAGAACCTGAATTTTTTATTCCAGAACCAATAAATGAATATTTTGACGAACTATTAATTAAGTTTTGTGTACCACCAATTATTGTAGAATACTGTGATAACCCTGAATTAGATTTTCCTGCAACTAATGTAAAATTATTTGAAGCTTGATTGTCTCCTTTTTGGAGTTGAACAGCCATTGTATTAGCTGCATAAGCTCCTGTGCTTGTTCTTCCACTTTCCCAAAGAGTGTGTCTAATAGTAAATGGATTTGACAGTGTTGCACCTGTTATAATTTCAATTGCTGTTCCAGCTGATAGATTTGGTGCTGTTAGTCCAGTTACACTTATACCAATATAATTATTATTAGTAGATCTTAGTACACTAATATTAGAACCTCCAGAAATGGTTCTCAAATAAACAACACCTAAATTCTGATTGGAATAAATATTTCCTTGTGGAGAACCAGCATTCCCCATATTATTAAAAGTTAATCCAGCTCCTCCCGGTATAGTTATTCCAGTTTTGAAAACATATCCATTACCATCTATAGTAAGAAATTGAAAAGGTGTTGGTGGAGGTGGTCCTTGGTATATGCTTGTTATTCTTAGATAAGGAACGGCTGTTGTATTAGCGGTTAGTGCGATACTTATGTTTTTTCCACCAGTTATAGTAGAGCCAGACATAAATATTGAATTGTTTATTCCATTTATTATAGTTGAATAAGGTGAATATCCACTTGATCCGCTTATGATATAATTATTTTTACCATTTCCTATTAATGAAAAAGAATTACCTGTATAAATGGTGTTTTGATATCCATTAATAATTGTACTTGCATTTATATACCTATTAATTGTATTGCCACTACCATTTAAAATAGTACTTCTGTTTGAATAATTAATTAAGTTATTACTTCCTTGTATTATTGAATTAAATAAACCAATATCTATAGTATTTCCTGTTCCATTAACTATAGTTCCATAATCACTATTTGCACTTAAAGAATTATAAGCACCATTTAATATGGAACCAAATTTTGTATTATTATTTCCATATAAGCCATTTCCAATAAATGAATATGGTTTTGTTGAAATATTATTATATCCATTTGTGATTATAGAAAATCTTTCATTGGCTAAATTATTAGATCCATTTATTACTGTTGTATACGCACTTAAACCAGAATTTGAAAAACCATTTCCTATGAAAGAAAAACCACCATATGATCTATTTCCAGAACCACCAACAATTGATGCGAAATTACTATAGGAATAATTTGAATTACCACCAACTACAATAGATGAATTTCCATTAGTATAGTTATTGATTCCTGCTCCTATAAAACTTGTAAAACCAGAAGATAAATTTGAATAACCACCTGTTATTACCGAATAATAACCATATATACTGTTTCCAGTTCCGTTTAGTATTGAAGAAAATCTAGAATTATTTGAAATATAATTGGAAGCTCCGTTACCTATGAATGAATATCTAGAAGTAAAACCAGAATTATATATACCATTACCTATAAATGAATGAGTAGATGCAGATAAGAAATTTTTTCTACCACCTAATATGTTTCCAAAAATACTAAAGTTTGTATTTCCGCTTCCCGCTACTAATGCCCAATCAGCATCAGTTATATTTCCTCCTCTTTGTAATTGAACAGGCATAAATTCAGTTGAATATCCACCTGTACTTGTTCTACCAGTTTCCCATAAAGTGTGTCTGATAGTTATTCTATTAGATCCACTTATTATTTCAATTGCAGTACCTGCTGATAGATTTGCATAAAAAATTGTAGTATTTGCACTTGTTGTTAAATTTCCAAAACAATCAAGAGTTACTATATTATTACAATTACCACTTAAAGTAGATACTTGAACTGTTGAAGCTGTAAAACCACTTACTTTTATGTTTGGCTGTAAATAATATGTTATAACATTTCCTGTAGATATGCCTAAATTTGTACCTGCAGAAAAACTTCTGAAATAATAAGTTGTACCAGAATTTCCACCATAAACAGGGAATCCATTTCCTAATGTTGCTATTTGAAACCTTGATCCAAAATTAGTTCCTGAAAAAGTATCTAAAAAATATCTTAAAGAACGTAGATTTACAACGTCTTTATCGTGAAGTGGATCTGCTGCATTAACCCCTCTTCTCCCAAAAAAATTTACACCTTCTGGCCCTAAAAGTTCAACCATTTATTTTTTAATACTATATCTCAAGATAAATAGTATTTAAAATAAAACGAACTTGAAAATAATCAAGAAAAATTATTTAAAAAATATTAAAACAATACCATAATTACCATCGTAATCCTTGATTTTTGACATTACAGGATATTTTGTTCCATTTTTTGCCATTCCGGAATTCACATCTACATCAACGTAATTTCCTGTAATTTGCTCTGAAGTTCTAACTCTTAATTTTCCCAACAATCCAATAACATCCCATTCTTTTCTCTCTGATCTTGGAATATATTTTTTATTAGGATCAAAATTAGGATTTATAATAGGAAATTCCTTCTCTTCTATAAAAACACCATCATTTTTATCATAGCCTATTCCGAATTTACCTGAAGAATTAGAGTGGGTAGGTAATTCTTCAAAACAAACATCATTTTCATTAAAGAATATTTCTTTATTTAATCCATTAATTGAAAAATGATACAATTTATATTTTTGTTTCAAAATTTTTCCCCAATCATCCCTCAAAGAAGCATTTAACCACTCATCTTCAGAAGCATCTCCAATAAATGCTGTGGTATTTGAAACTATTCCTATTGTTTCTGATGAATCAGATATTTTAATTTTTCCATTTGAAATATTTACGAAATAACCAACTCTTGATTCGTCATTTACATTTCCATCTTCCCATTCAAAATATTCCCCATAGTCAGCACCTGTACCCTGCCAAGAACCTGATTTTAAGTATGCGTTTGGTGTTCCACCAAATTCTAATCTTATACCTCTAAATGATGGACCTCCAGCAGCTGTACTTCCCAAAACCATTGAGTAACTATTGACGGGTCTTAGCTCGCTTCCTGCACTAGGTCCTCTGCCAAACATAAATATATTAGATCTAAATAGACCACTACCAGCTGCAGTTTCATTACTTATTCTAATTCCATGCAAAAATGAGGCACCCGCTTTATATGCTTTATTTTGTCCACCACCAACTAAAGCGTAATTCATAAATCCACTAACTCCACCTTTGGTGTTGTTAACTATATGATCTAAACCAAAAACTATATTATCCCTTGTATTTTGATCTCCAGATAAAGTAATATTATTTCCAATAATAAAATTTCTTGCTGGATTAGTTGTGACTTTTCCAACTGTAATGCTCCCGCCAATTATTAAGTTAGAACTACCATATACTGAATTTGATGAACCATTCAATATTGTGTTATAAACACCTCCTTGTACTGTATTATTTCTACCTCCAAGAATAGCAGAATATTTAGAATTTGTAGTTGTTGCAATATAATTAAATTTTCCATTAAGAATGGAAGCATAAGCAGAAGTGTTTGTTTTTATTCTATTGTATTGTCCAGTTCCAACAAAATTAAAATTAGCTTTTGTATAATTATATCTTCCGCCGACAATTGAAGAATAATCTCCTGTAATTCCACTGTTTGAGTATCCAAAAACTAAGCTTCTAGCACCTGATGTATAATTACTGTTCTGTGTTGATATTATTGAGTATGTTCCTGTACTAGAAGACCAAAGACCACTTCCAGCAGTGGAGAAAAAATAATTTATTTTTACTCTTCCTTGGTCTAATGTGTCTGTGGATAATATTAACTGATAAGGCATTTTTAATTTTTTTTATAAATAGTTTTTGTTTATTTTTTTTATAGGAAAGTTTCATTTGATAAATTATCAAAAGTAAATGATTGATTTCCCCATATTATATAGAAAATTAAATTCATAGAAAGGTTTGAATTAATTGTAATGTATGTATCTATTGATTCATAAGCTGCATATTGAGGAGGAGGAGAAGCAGTCAATCTATAATAACCACCATTTATTAAACCAAAATCAAAATATCCATCCGATCCAGATGTTCTATTTAATATTGAACCACTAGTGGTTCCAACATAATTTTCTGTGTTTGATACTGCAATTGTGCTAGAAGATCTTCTATCAATAGATAAATCTAATTGTGTATTATTATATAATTGAATTAATGATAAAGACACACCTTGCATAGCTGATGTATCTGTAGTAAATGAAAAAGATGAATCTGTTACTGCAGTGTTAGGACTATCATTTACAACATATAAACCAAGTCCTGACCAACCAGAAGCATTATAAACTGCATTTCTCCAGTCCTCAGTATATACTGTTCCATTATATTCTACAGTAATTGTATTTATACTATCTGTTGTTGCAGAAATAGTATTTAATGGCATTGTTCCGTTGCTGGTAGTATTAAAAGTAAAAGTCAAAGGTCCAGACGTAATACCTCCAATTGTCATTCCAGATATGTAATAAAAACCATCAAATGTTGAACTTATATAATTTCTCCATGTATATCCTGTAAAATAATATTGTCCAGCAGCTTGTATATTTGCATATATTGAATCTGACCAGTTTGTTATAGATTGCTTTGTTCCAAATATGTTTATAATCTCTTTTGTATTTCCAATTCTGTAATTAAAATCATCATTAGCTTTTAAAGGTGTAGAGAAAACCCTAACAAATTCAGCATCACCTGCTTGTTTATTAATTGTATAAGTATATATATTTGTTCCAGAAAACGGAGTATCTAGAGTATCATAATTAACTTGAAGTAAATAATAATCTCCATCATCTACATTTGCAAAATTAAATACTGGACTTAAATTTGTTTGTGTTCCTTCTACTGCTATTAATTGTCTACCTCCAGAAACATTTAAATTAGGTTTTTTTGGTGGTATGAAATATGTAAAAAAAGCACCATTTATTACAGTTCCAGAAAAAGGAGTATCTCCAGAAATTTCAACTGGACCTAAATTAGAACTATAAAATGTTGTTGCTGATGGTTCTAAATATGCTCTTTCTGGTAAATTTAAATTATCAGGATTTAAATAATATGCATCTCCAAGAGTTGTATCATTATTTTGTTCAAAAGAAAAAACAGTATCTAAAACGTATTGTCCTTTGTCTTCAAAAATTGGCCTAGTAAAATTACCTATATCTTTATAAAGTGTTGGAAAGCTATAGGTATATGCACTATTTACAATAGTTATTCCCGAAACATATTCTGTAATTGAGACTAGTGGATTATTAAAATATGATTGAATATCGAAATTTGTTTCAGTTGTACCAGTTTCTGTTCCTGTTGTTGTTCCTGTTGTTGTTCCTGATGCATCAAAAGTAGTAGTTAAAGCACTAATACTTGATGAAATTATTTCTGTATATGCAGAAAATGGTAATCTATATAAACTATGGGTTAATAACGTGGTTCCCGTATGTCCAGAAACAGATGAAATAGATTCTCCAGAAAAAAACAATGTATATATTTTACCGTTTGTTATATCATAACTTATAGAATCATAATCATCTCCATAATAATCAAAAGTTGCTCCCTCTATGCTGTACGTTGGATATAGATATGAAAAATAATTACCATAAGATAAACTATTAAAATATCCTAAAGTATTTTGAGTTAAAACTTGTGAAGATGAATTTTGATCCCCTGTAGACTGTGATATTTGTGTGAATAGTCCTGATGGCATTTAATTATATATTATTATTAAAATTATGGTGTTGGTGGGAATATTGGAGCAGGTCCAGATCCACCACCTGAAGCGGTGTTTCCTGTATATGGTTGTGGTATTGGCGGTGGTGTTCCCATTGGAATTCCTGAAAGTGGAAATTGTATAACAGTGCCGACAAAACCTACATTTGTTATAACTAACGTATTGGCACTAAATAAATTTGATGTAACTGATACAGCATTAATGTTTAGTGGTAAAACCTCATTTACAGTTGCATTTGTTTGTACTGTTGTAATATTTAAATTATTAACATCATTAACTTTTGATGCTACTAAGGCTCCAACAACATTTCCTTTTAAAATATCATTTACCTTAGAAGTTACTACTGCTCCATTTATTAAATTGTAGAATTGATCTGGTACTTTTATTTGAAATTCAGAACCATCATTTATACCTTTTTTATATATAAATTTTTGTCTATTAAATACTGTATTTCTATAAACTGTTGAAACTCCTTGAAAAATTGTAGTTGCAGGAATTGCTTGTTCTAGATATACAAATAATTTAGATTCTATAAATCTTAGAAATTGCTCTAACTTTACAAAATTTACTCTATTTGAAATTTGTCCAGTTTGATTCCAATAATAATAAGTTAAATATACTTTTCTGAGATCAGGATAAAAATAATTATGATGCGGTTCAAATGAAGTTTTTCTAGTTCTTACATCAATTACATTATTATAAACCATATTTAACCATTCAGAAATTGTCATAGCAGTTATGGAAGTTGCTCCGGTAGGTGCTATTAATTCAACATCTGAATCAGGAAGTTTATAATCAGGATCTAAATTAGCAGTAGTGTTTCCTGTTACAAAAAAACCAATTTTATACCAATCAAAAACATCACATTCAATTGCTGAAGCAGGATCTAATCCAACACTAAGTTCTTTACTATTAACAATATTTTCTGTTCCAAAATATTCAGTACTTCCTGTATAAACTTTTATATTATCAACAGTTTTAATTGGATTAAACTCTGGAGTCCACTGATCTATATATATTTGACCATTACCTCTACCAGTACCTCCTTCTTGGAATACATAATTGCTGTCTTGAAAGTTTATATAACCATTTTCATTTATTTTACCTAAAGGAATTGGAACATAAATTGCATCGTTTGTATTTAAACCTCCAAGAAATTGATCTGATAATTGAACATTGGCATTTTTTTGTATTTTATATACAAATTCATTAAAATTGACCAAGCAATTAGGGGCACCAATTACTTTAAAAATAAACATAATTGCATCTCTAGTGCCTTTTCTTTTATATAACCAATTAATATTAGTTAAAATTCTTCTCCATAAATCAAGATTATAATCTTCTAATGTTTTATTGTTATTATCTTCTTGACCTAAAAATTGAAAAAAATCAGTGTCGGTAAAATTTATTGGTTGTTTCCATCCAAGGAGTTCTGTTAAACGACCTAAAAATTTATTAGATATGGT